>Ga0209988_10003512_pt1 | contig 10369 bp, 6 predicted proteins | sample N075metaG_FD_183115 | JGI IMG/M metagenome (GOLD analysis project Ga0209988, IMG submission 183115) | Deep subsurface microbial communities from Kermadec Trench to uncover new lineages of life (NeLLi) - N075 metaG (SPAdes) (version 2) | ecosystem: Environmental > Aquatic > Marine > Ocean trench... | reverse complement strand
GTTCACCGTTCTCAGGCAAAGACGGCAAGTTTCTCACTTCGCGTCAGATTGACGAACGCCTGCAGCGGGAATGCCTGCATAACGTTGCCCTGAGGGTTGAGCAACTGGCGGACACAGACAAGTTCAAAGTCTCGGGTCGTGGTGAATTGCACCTTGGTATTCTGATTGAAACCATGCGTCGTGAAGGATTCGAGCTATCCGTGTCGCGGGCCGAGGTTATCCTTAGAGAAATCGACGGCCAGCTATGCGAACCCTACGAAGAATTGATAATCGATGTCGAAGTAATTTACCAGGGTGCGGTCATGGAAGCCCTGGGCAGTCGTAAAGCCGCCCTGAAAAATATGATGCCTGATGCCAGGGGCCGGGTGCGTCTCGATTATCTGATTCCATCGCGTGGCCTGATCGGTTTTCAGGCAGAATTCATGACTCTCAGTTCAGGTACGGGTCTTATCTATCACGTATTCGATCATTACGGCCCGAAAATAGAAGGCAATATCGGCCAGCGTAAAAATGGGGTGTTGATATCTAACGCTACCGGCAAAGCGCTGGCCTATGCACTGTTTAATTTGCAGGATCGCGGTAAATTGATGATCGGCCATGCCGAAGCAGTATACGAGGGCATGGTGGTAGGGATACACAGCCGGGCGAATGATCTGGTGGTTAACCCGTTAAAGGCCAAACAACTCACCAACATCCGCGCCGCCGGTACCGACGAAAATTTAATCTTAACCAGGCCGGTGCGATTGACCCTGGAGCAGGCGCTGGAATTTATCGACGACGACGAACTGGTCGAGGTGACACCAAAACACATCCGAATCCGCAAAAAGTATCTGCTCGAACACGAACGCAAACGCGCCAGCCGAAGTAACGCGGCCTGACGGGTTAAATCGCAAAGCCCTGATTTAATCAGGCACTCCCTTGCCATTTGGAACAATTATACAGACATTCCATGAGGTGCCTGACCCCGCTTGACAAGCAAAGTACAAACGCCATTATATTGATCATTCAATTAATTCAGTGGATAGGGCTAAGCACCTTACTAAATAATGGCGTATTTTCTTAAGCTAAAGGCCTGGGAACTGTTTTTGATGGTCGTGTTGCCACTGATACTGACTTATATGCTGCGATTCGAGTATACCGCGACCTTGATCGGCAGCCTCGTATTTTTTGTGGTAATTGTTGTTTTTCCCTGGTTATTTTCGATCGGTAGGTGGGCGAACCAGCATTTACCACAGGATCGACAAAAGAACCTGTTTCCACTTGCGCTGGGGTTTGCCATACCGTTAATTTATAACTGTTATTGATTCTAGTTTACCTCCCAACCCTGAGCCCGGAATCGAGGCCGCAACCACCCGGCTGGATGCTGCCGATGCATATTCTGTCGATGATTGGCATATTTTACAGTATCTGGTTTAGCGCCCGACAATATTTCGCGCTACAAAGAGAACGCGAAGTCGATACCACAAGATTCAGTAACATCTTTTTCCTGATGTGGGTATTTCCACTTGGCATCTGGATTATTCAGCCAGGAGTGAATCGACTGTTCGATAAGCTCGACAATAGCAATATCATATCGCGGGATGGCAGTTAACTACTTCGCTTACGGCTCGAATATGGCAAGCCACAGACTGCTTGCCCGGATACCCGGCGCGACTAAAATCAGTACCGCAACGCTGCCGGGGCACCGGTTGAGATTTCGAAAAAGTGACCGGGGTAGATCGGCAAAATGCGATATCGAAATGACCGGCAATTTGCTAGACCGGGTCCACGGTGTGGTATATCAATTCTCAAATCAGGACAAGCAAATACTGGACCGGTACGAGGGGCTGGGCATTGGCTATAACGACAAGCTGGTCGAACTCGACACTGAAACCGGTCAGGTAATATCAGCTTTTACCTACTATGCACTCGAGGTCGACGAGGGTATGATTCCCTACCACTGGTACAAAGGCCACGTATTACACGGTGCGACCGAACACCGGTTACCTGCCGATTACATCAGCATGATTGAAGCTATACCGTCTAAAAGAGATCCAGACACTACCCGCAGTGAGCGCGAACTAGCTATCTATGGTCTGGAAAAATCCTCTGGGTAAGAAGATTCTGTTTAGGGAACCTCTGATCAATTCATGAATGAACGCGTTGTGCCCAAAATGACCAATTCCCATGTTGTGAAACTTAGCAATAGCCGTGCTATTACGCCGCACAGGGAAGTGCCAGTGCCGCGGCGACAGGATGTCGATGAGCGGCCTTGCGTTCCCCGCCTTGAACTGAACGGTCCGACGCTTCGGCATTTTGAATCACAACCCGATTCACCCAGAATTAATCAGAGGTTCCTTAGAACAGACCTTCGACCTGACCCTGATCGTTGAGCCTGATATTGTCAGCCGAAGGTGCGCGTGGCAAACCTGGCATCGTCATAATGTCACCACAAACTACAACAATAAATTCGGCACCGGCCGCTAGACGAACTTCTCGAACAGGTACCTCGTGACCCCTGGGAGCGCCGAGTAAAGCCGGGTCGGTAGAGAAACTGTACTGGGTTTTCGCCATACAAATCGGAAAATGACCGTAACCTTCCTCTTCAAATTTAGCAAACTGATTGCGTACCTTCTTGTCGGCGATTAAATCCTCGGCTCCGTACAGGGTTCGTGCGATGTGGCGGGCCTTGTCCCAAAGCGGCATGCTGTCATCGTACAGGGTATGAAACTGTGCCTGCCCCGAATCGGCCACAGCCGCTACATGATGCGCGAGTTCCTGCACCCCTGCACTGCCCTCGCCCCAGTGATTACAATTAAATACCTTCACATCAAGGCCAGCACCGTATTCTTTAATGGCCAAAAATTCATCTTCGGTATCCGCCGTAAAGCGATTCATCGCAACCGTAATCGGCACACCAAACTGGCTTAGGTTCCGGATATGCTTGCCGAGATTTTCACAGCCCTTCCTGATCGCTTCAACATTTTCAATCATAAGCTTGTCCCTGGCGACTCCGCCATGCATTTTGAGCGCCCGTGCCGTGGCAACCAGTACTACTGCATCGGGGTGCAGCCCGGCCTTTCGACATTTGATGTTAAAGAATTTTTCGGCACCGAGATCGGCGCCAAAACCCGCCTCGGTGACGACATAATCAGCCAGTTTCAATGCGGTTTTCGTCGCGATTACCGAGTTACAGCCGTGTGCGATGTTGGCAAACGGGCCACCGTGGATCAAAGCCGGATTGTTCTCCAGCGTCTGTACCAGGTTCGGCATGAACGCATCTCTTAACAGTACTGTCATCGCACCCGGGGCGTTCATGTCTCTGGCGTGTACCGCTTTCAGGTCACGTGTATATCCGATCACAATATTACCAATTCGGCGGCTCAGATCGTCAAGATCGGTGGCCAGGCAAAAGATTGCCATGATTTCTGACGCTACGGTAATATCAAATCCACTCTGTCGCGGGGTACCGTTAAACGGACCACCGAGGCCAACGGTGATATCTCGCAAGACCCTGTCATTCATGTCCATTACACGTTTCCAGGTAACGCGCCGCGGATCGAGCCCCGATTTATTTTCCCAATGGATATGGTTATCGATCAAGGCTGACAGCAGGTTGTGTGCAGCGCCAATGGCATGAAAGTCACCGGTAAAATGCAGGTTGATATCTTCCATCGGCACCACCTGGGCGTAACCACCACCCGCGGCGCCACCTTTCATTCCAAAACAGGGACCAAGGCTGGGTTCGCGCAGACACATCACCGCTTTTTTACCAATGCTGTTGAGGCCATCGCCGAGACCTACGGTGGTCGTGGTTTTACCCTCTCCAGCGGGGGTTGGAGAAATCGCGGTAACCAGTATCAGCTTGCCATCTTTTCTGTCGTCTAAAGACTCGATGAAGTCGGGGGTAATTTTGCCCTTGTCGTGCCCATAGGGTATTAGCGCGCTGGCAGGAATTCCGAGTTTTTCCGCGATTTCTGTGATCGGTTTCAGTGTTGCTTCACGAGCTATTTCTATGTCACTTTTAACCATTATTTTCTCCAAATAGCGATATATTATTGGTATGAATTTCAGTTAGCGATCAACCGTTAGGTTGATCCAGGAACCTGTCAGACTTAGGACAAACCTGTGCGAGAGGTATCATAATTCCACTGCTGGAAGATAATATCTTAATAACGACATCCTCATTGACTAAATCTACAAGGGGTCTCTTGTCCAGGCCTGGTCATTCGTTCTGCTCCTGCTCTACCGTCTCAAGCAAAAATTTTTGACCAGATTCGTCGACTAATTTCAGTAAACAGTTCGGTTAGGCCGGCGAGTACTATCAGAACAACCCCGATGAATTCCCGCCAGCCAAAGGGTTCTCCTGCCCAGATAGCAGCGGTTACTGTACCAACGCCGACCTCAATCATGAATAGCAATGCGACGACCCCTGGATTCAGGTGCGGCGCACCCCAGATAACCGCCCAGGCGGCGGGGATCACCAGTATCACTGCAACGACCGAAAACCAGGGCAATACATCCCAGACAGAACTCATAGTCGGTAACTCAATGTCACCGGCTACCGGCGATACCGCAATAATGACTGCAGCAACGCTGCCCCAGAAAAAATACGCCAGGGTAAATTCCATCGCGTGGCTGCCATCGTCCCGACGCAACAACACTGCGGCAACAGCCCAGCCTAACCCGCCGAGCAATCCCATCCAGTCACCGATGTTTCGCGGTAACGGAACCCCAACATCGATCCCCAGCATCACCAGCATGCCCGAAAGACCGAGTATAATAGCGATCATCCTCGGCGGCGTTATGGCTTCCCCGAGAACAATCCTGGCGAGAATCATCGACCATACCGGTGTCAGGTAAAATAGCAACAGTCCTCGTACGACCTCGGTATAGATCAACGCATCCGCGTAAAGGGCCAGTGCGGTACCGCTAGCGATGCCTATAAAATGTAATGGCAAGCCGCAACGTAAAATTTTATTCCAGTTAAAAACCAGGTAAGGAAGAAAAAATACTAAAGGAACAACGTAGAATAGTACCGTGGCCCAGGCGCCATAGATTCCCGACCTGTCCAGCATGCGCAGCGGAATCCAGAACAAACCCCAGGTGACGCCGCTATAAACACAGGCGAGCCTGGCTCGTGAAACTATATCAAGGCTTGAGATAATGTTCATCGGGAGTAAAAAACCCCCGCCAATTCACACAGGAATGGCGGGGAATGCTGGCCGAGGAGTAACGTTCCAGCCTAACAATCAAGTGTATTATCGCGTTCCCAATCGCTTAGATGCGCGGCATAGCTGTTCCAGTCATTCATTTTCAGTTTCACGTAGGCGTCGATCAACTCATCGCCGAGGCCCGCCCGTATTATCTTGTTGTTTTCGAGTTGACGCAATGCATCGAGCAGGTTCGAGGGTAGTTTTTTCGCATTTTTGACCTTGTGTCCTTCTTCGTACATATTGATGTCCAAAGGATCACCCGGGTCGCGATTGTTCTCTACGCCGTCCAGACCCGCCGCCAGAATACTGGCCTGTAGCAGGTATGGATTGACCGCACCATCCATCAAACGCAGTTCGAACCGCCCGGCCTCGGGTACACGAACCATATGCGTACGATTGTTACCACCGTAGGTGACCGCGTTAGGCGACCAGGTCGCACCCGATAAAGTCCGGGGCGCATTAATACGCTTGTAACTATTGACTGTCGGGTTGAAAATTGCTGCGAGGTCATGCGCACTATGCATGATACCGCCGAGGAACTGGTAGGCCAGCGGCGACAGACCCAACCCACGCGGGTCTTTCTTATTGGTGGCGAACAGGTTCTTTTTACCTGTTTTATCCCAGATCGATACATGCGCATGACAGCCATTACCGGTCAAATGGCTAAACGGTTTCGGCATGAAAGTGGCGCGCATGCCATTGTTCTCGGCAATGGTCCTGACCATGTACTTGAAGAAAACGTGCTTGTCAGCGGTTTTCAGTGCATCGTCATAATCCCAGTTCATTTCAAACTGGCCATTCGCGTCCTCGTGATCATTCTGGTAGGGATTCCAGCCAAGCTCGAGCATCGCATCACAGATCTGGCCAATCACTGGATACTGACGCATTAGCGCCTGTTGGTCATAACAGGGTTTTGCCTGGGTATCGGCTGTATCAGCGAGTTTGGTGCCATCGGCAGTAATCAGGTGATATTCGCATTCAACACCGGTTTTCATGCGGAAGCCTTTTTTCGCCGCTCTCGCCAACTGTCGCTTCAAGGCGACCCTGGGCGAGGCTTCGACTTCTTTGCCATCCATCCATAAATCGGATGCGACCCAGCCTATCTCCGGGTTCCAGGGTAGCTGGATCAGGCTATCCGGGTCGGGCACGCCGAATAGATCGGGGTGTACCGGTGTCATGTCGAGCCAGGCGGCAAAACCGGCAAAACCGGCACCGTTTTTTTGCATATCCTTGATCGCCCTCGCCGGCACCAGCTTGGCGCGCAGCACGCCGAATAGATCGACCCAGCTCACCAGAAAATATTTGATCCCCCGCGCTTTCGCAATCTTCTCAAGATCTTTCGCCATTGATATGTCCCCCGGGGATTTAATTACCCTTATTATTTCATCTACAATTTTGGAATAGACCACATCTAGCACGAAGGCAACGAGCTGTGGCAAATAGATTGTTTATTCCTGTTTACCTACCAGCGGAATCCCGCTCGCCGCTGCCATGGCAATCGTCACTGCCCGTAAATCCTCAGGCTCGATATTGTGCAGATTTGTTTTGCCGGTACAGCGCGCCATCATCGATGCTTCACCGACACTGGCCTTGATGATGTTGATGGTTGCCGTGGTTCGATCCTCGTCGTTGAAGTCCTGGCCAAATTGCAACCCATCGTCGGTCATTACTCCGCCGACTGCAAGCCCCACCGCAACACCCAACACCAGGACATTCGCGCCCAGACCAATCAGCTTGGCTGCATCTGTACCGGATCGCACACCGCCAAAATAAATTATGCCGAACTCTTCTTCCCGCCGCAGATCGCGGAGTATAGTAATGGTGTCGCGCAAAATATTGAGGTTGGGGGCGCCTTTTAGCTCGGCCCAGACACCGCCGACATCACCGCTACCATCGAGCAGCAGAAAATCCAGTTGTTCATCGAGTACCTGGTCGATGGCAGATTTCAGATTGGCGATCGAAGAGACACCCAGGCCGACCACTTGCCCCTCGTGTGCGCGACTTACCGGTACAGGTTCGGGGCCAGCCACCATGTAAATCACACCGGCAGCGGCAGCCTCGGGCGGGGTGCTGACATTCGCGGCTACGAGTTGCAACCATTCTATATTATCCCCTGGCCGTTCCCGCCCGATATAACGGGCGCCCATTTCCTGGGCACCCGCGGCCACTGACGCGCGAACTTCCCTGGGCGCGCTATCGAAACCGGTCAGCATAAAGGGATGCGATAACGACAGCTTACCAGCCAGAACGCTCGCTACATTGCAGGCCTCGCGGTAGGGATCTATGACCAGCCGCGACAAATTGGCTGGCAGGAACACCAGGTCGTCGAAGGTCGCAGCGCGTGTTTTCGGAAACGGATTTTGACGCATCCGCATGCGTTTATGCAGCATGCCGCGGAGTTTGGCATGGTCGAGTGGATTGGTACGGGCCATCGAAAATATATCCTCTCGATGCTGCACTGAATAATCGGCGGAACCGGTTTCGGCATCGCATCGATAGCAGCGCGATGCTTCCACGCGCGCGGTTTCCCAGTCGTAGGTGGACTCGATTTCCGGAAATTCTATCGGCTTTTTACCCACGCCGAAGAATTGCGGATACTGGGGCGGAAACTCCTCCCACTTGATGTCCTGCGCAACCGGAACCTGTCGGGTTCGGTAGGGAGTTCGATAGGCCAACGGGTTCTCATGTCCCTCCAGGAACGCTTTGATATAGTAGGCCACGCGCTGGCCATGATGCATTGCCATCACCAGCGTCGAACCGCCGAAGGCACCGTCTCCCGCGGCGAATACTTTGGGGTCTTCGGTGCGCATGCTGTCCCAGTCGGTGCGTACACGGTCACTAGCCATCAGCTTGTGTTGCGCGATGTCATCGCACTCGCTTTGCTGACCGACCGCCGCGATTACCATACCGCAGTCGATCCTGTGCTCGCTTCCCTCAACTGCGACCGGTCGGCGGCGGCCGTCTTCGTCGGGCTCACCCAGTACGGTTTTCACACAACGCAATGCCAGGCCACTTTCGCCGGTCTCCACGGCGACCTGCTGCGTGTGGTAGATAAATTCGACGCCTTCCTCGATGGCACCCTCCAGTTCGACCTTGCGTGCCGGAATCTCTTCAGGGCCACGCCGATAAATCACCTTGACTTTTTTACACCCGGGCAGCCGCAACGCCACGCGGCAAGCGTCCATGGCGACATCGCCGCCACCGATTACAACCACGGTTTCGGGTAATTCCGGGCGTTCGCCGTCGTTCACTCGGCGCAGGAATCCGACGCCATCGACTACACGATCGTCGTCTTCTCCGGGAATACCCATACTCTTGCCCCACCAGGCACCGATGGTGAGCAGCACTGCGTCATGTTTTTGTTTCAGGCTATCGAGGGTGATATCGCGGCCCAGTTCGTGGTTCAAATGGATATGCATTCCGGGGCAGCGTTTTTTCAATCGCTCGATATCCTCGGCAATTATGCCCACAGGCAACCGGAATGCCGGGATTCCCCAGATCATCATCCCGCCCAGCCGATCGGTCATTTCGTAGACGTGCACGGTGAAACCGGCTTCGGCCAGTTGTTGAGCTGCCGCAAGCCCGGCCGGACCGGCTCCGACAATAGCAATCGATTCGCTGCGGGTGACAGCGACCGGTTTGGGTTGCCAGCTCGCACCGAGCTTGTCCATCACGAAGCGTTTCAGATTGCGGATTTGCAACGGCCCGTCGCTGTCTGTTCGCCGACAGGCGGGCTCGCAAGGTGCATCGCAAACACGCCCGCAGATCGAACTGAACGGATTGGTCGCGGTGATGGCTTCAAAAGCCTCATCGAACTTGCCTTCCCATATGTAACCAATATAGGAAGGTGCATCTGTGCCGATGGGGCAGGCCACCTGGCAGGGTGCCGGTACGAAATGCGCCTGTGCTGAGTGATCCTCGTACTCGGGGGGCGCCTCGGGGAGCAGTATCCGGTTGATATCGTAGACCCCCATTAGGCGATCTTCACGTCAATTTCTATATTGCGCCCACGGTATTCGGGGGCATATTCCAGGCCCGTGATACGCGCCGCCTCGGGAGTGACCGCCACCAGGTCGTCACGATTCAGGCCACGCACGCTACTGTGGCCGAGCGCATCGGTAATCGCCGCGATCTGCCAACGCACACTTTCCAGAAAGCGATGAATGTTCTGCGCCTCCAGCTCAGGGTCGTAACGCGCTTCACGCTCGGGGTCCTGGGTCGCGATGCCGGTGACACACTGTCCAACATGACACTGCATGCAGGCGATACAACCGCCGGCAATAATGGTCGAAGTGCCGAAACCCACAGCGTCGGCGCCCAGCGCCAGGGCTTTCACCGCATCGATGCCGTCACGGATTCCTCCCATCAGCACCAGTTGAATATCCTGGCGGCGACCAATGCTTTCCAACGCATCGATCGCCTCGATGATGGCGGACAGGGTCGGTGTGCCGACATAGTCGATCACCTCGGCACTACCGGCACCGGTCGAACCCTGCATTCCGTCTAGTTCGATAAAGTCGAAACCGTCCTTGACTGCTATCCTGATGTCGTCGCGCACCCTGCCTGCACCGAGCTTAACGCTCACCGGTAAACGATAGCCGGTGGCTTCACGCAATTCTTCTACCTTGATTACCAGGTCGTCGGCACCCAGTATATCCGGGTGACGCGACGGTGATCGAAGGTCGATACCGTGTGGGATACCACGGATGCGCGCCAGCTCAGGGGTGACTTTCTTGGCCATCAACTGGCCGCCGAGCCCCGGCTTGGCGCCTTGCGAAATATAAATCTCCAGTCCATCGGCGCGGTTCATATCGTGAATGTTCCAACCAAGCCGCCCCCCCAGCATCTGGAATATAAGCTGTTTGGCGGCACCGCGCTGTGCATCGCTCATACCGCCTTCGCCGGTGTTCTCGGCGATGCCCGACAGGCTGGATGCAAGCCCCACGGCACGCTTGGTCGATGCGCTGAGCGCACCGTAACTCATCGGTGCGATCATCACCGGCATACTCAACTTCAACGGATTGGCGCCGTTAATCCCGCCCAGCTCGGTGTACATCTCGATTTTAGAAACAACATCAACATCCCCACCGGCATCGGCAAGATCTTTCTTAAATGCCAGGTCGGACAGGTGTGGAAGTTCTCGCGCACCGCCGTAACCGCGAATCCGATAACGA
>Ga0209988_10003511_pt1 | contig 10369 bp, 12 predicted proteins | sample N075metaG_FD_183115 | JGI IMG/M metagenome (GOLD analysis project Ga0209988, IMG submission 183115) | Deep subsurface microbial communities from Kermadec Trench to uncover new lineages of life (NeLLi) - N075 metaG (SPAdes) (version 2) | ecosystem: Environmental > Aquatic > Marine > Ocean trench... | reverse complement strand
GCCGCTACGGGCCGGGTGGTCAACATCAAGCACGGACAGTTCATTGCCCCGGAGAACATGGCTCAGCCGGTCAAGAAGTGCCTGGACACCGGCAATGACCAGGTGATCCTGACCGAGCGGGGCTACACGTTCGGATACAACGACTTGATCGTCGATCCCCGGGCGTTTTACCACTTGAACCGTATTGGCTACCCGGTGGTGTTCGACATCACCCATTCGATCCGCCGCTATGGTGTTCCCAGCGCCGACCCCAGCGGCGGGTCGCGGGAGTTCCTGCCGACTATCGCACGGGCCGGCGTGGCGGCCGGGGTGGACGGGATCTTCATCGAAGTGCACCCCGACCCGGCCAACGCCCTGTGCGATGCCGCGAGCCAACTCTGCGTCACCGACCTCGAAGCATTCGTTGAACCGTTGCTGGCCCTCCATCGACTCGAAGTCGACACTCGCACCGCTGCGGAACATCATGGAACTCTATCTCGATAGCGCCGATCTCACGGAAATCGAAGAAGCCTTTCACCTCGGCTTCCTGGACGGCCTCACCACCACGCCGACCTTCATGCACCGCCACGGCGTGGCTGACATCGACGCGCTGATCCTCAAGCTTGCGGCCATCGTCCCCATCCTCCAGGTCGAAGCCCTCGGCCAGACGGCCGAGGAGATCTGCGCCGAGGCGCACCGGTTGTTGGACCTGGGCCTGTCCGCTGAACGGACGGTGTTCAAGATCCCCGTGTCGTTGCAGGGAGTGAAGGCCTGCAGTCAGCTCCGAACCGACGGCATCATGGTCAACATCCACTTGGTGTATACCCTGCAACAGGCGTATATGGCGATGAAAGCCGGCGCCAGGTACGTCTGCCCCCTGGTGGGCCGGTTACAGGATCAGGGGCACGACGCCTTGGGCCTGGTCAGGCAATGCGTCGACGCCGTCACCACCTACGGCTACGACACCAAAATCATGTTTTCGTCGGTGCGCCACGTCGAGCACGTGCGGAACGCCATCATGCTCGGCGTCCACACCATTACGGTACCCTACCGGGTGTTGACCCAGTTGACCGAGAACCACTACACCACCGTCGGCACCGATCAGTTCCTCGAACATACCCGCCTGCTGACAACCACCGTGGGCGAAGTCATGAGTTCGGTGAATCCGCTCGTCCCGGAGGACGCCGGCCTCCAGGAAGCGGTCATCCACATGACCGAGCACGGATTCGGGTGTGTCACGATCGTCACCGCGGATGGAGCCGTGAAGGGCCTCTTCACCGACGGTGACCTTCGTCGGCTCCTGGCCAAGGAGGGAAGGGACATCCTCAAGCACCGGATGTCGGATTTGGACTACCAGCCACCGATTACCGTGGAGCGGGGCGCCCTATTGGACGTGGCCGCAGACCTGTTCCACACCCACAAGGTCGACAATCTCCTCGTCCTCGAGCAGGGCAAACCAGTGGGTATGCTGGACATCCAGGACTTGTAGCTAGAACCAGATCCGATAAGCGAACGCGGCGCCGGCAACGATCGCTGGCGCGATCAACAGACCACGGGCCAACAGGATGAACACCTCGGTCCGCGCGTGCAGCGGGTTATCAGCCGAAAGCCGGGGGATGATCAGCGTCAGCCGCTGGCCCAGGAAGAATGACTCCCACCCCAGCACAGCAATGAAGACCACCAGCCACCCTCGGCCCAGCGCGTACCGCACGTCGAGGTTCCAATGCCCGGCGATAAAGCCGAGCAGTCCAAACGTGCTGACGATCTGCGCCACGGAGTACAACCACGGCGCACGGCGTCGATAAAGACTGACCGCCGTTACCACGCCCAGACCGGCGATGGCAATAGCGTAGATGAAGGCCCACCAGGGAAGTTCGCGGATGGTCGCGCCTCTCGAGAGGGAAACCGCGTCGGCCTAAAGTGTGACGAATTCAGCCGTTCGTCAATGGATCATCGATCGGCTGGCTTGGCTTTCTTGACCCGCTTGGGTTTGTGTGGTCGCCTCTTGCCATACGTGCCACGTTTGATCTTGCCTCGCCTGGATTTCTGATCACCGCGTCCCATCAATAACCTCCGGTTAGGGTACCTTCTAGAGGAGCGACCGGAGCATAGTACGGTCTCTCCCTTCCGACTCCTTGCAAGAACCCATTGTTAGAGCCCCGAATCGGAATCCACTTCCATCGTCTGCCGGCGCAAGTCGTCCATGATGGTCCGAACTTGCGCCACTTGGTCCTTGGAGAGAAACGTCTCCAACTGCCGGTCCAGCCCCTCACGGGCATCATCCAGTTCTTTGGTCATGGCCGCCATAGACGCACGGTCAACCGTTCCCTCGTGCTCCGCGAATATTTTCTCCGTCTCGGCCAGATACTGCGCCACCGACGTGCGGAACTGCTGGCCCGCGGAATCCGCGAGCTGGAGGCGAGCGATGACCGTATCGATGGTTTCCTGGTAGCGCTGCTCTAGGGTTTCCTGTTCCTGGGCCGTTGCGGCCAGAGGAACCGTCAACAGCAGAGCCATACCCAGCAACAGATTGATCGGTCGAACCGTCATTGCCTCTCCTTTCGCCGCCAGCTCTTCTTGATCCCCATCAGCCGCCGTTGGACCTGACCCTGGCCCGCGGCGTGTTTCACAACGGAACTCAGGGACGCCGCTGGTAGATTCTTCGGAGCACCAGCTTCTTTTGGAACAACCGTCCCTTGACCTCCACCTCGACGACCAGCAGGTCGTTGTCGGCATCGCGGGACCATTGTTCGGTCACCTGGAAGTCCTTCGTCTTGCGCTCCACCTTGAGGCGATCACCTTTCCATTCGGCCTTGAGCTGGCCCTCGAGTTCCCAGCTCCACTCAACGTCGCGTTTCCGGCCATCGGTAGTGAGCCTCACATTGTCGTAGGCGAGATTCAGAGGATGAAAGGTAACGGTGGTATCGGTCTGAACGATCTCGAACATATCGCTGCCGTACGTCAGCAGGCGAACCTCGGCGGCCAGCCGCGCCCGGTCCGCGCCGCCCGTGGTGGACAAGTCTACCGCGGCGGCACCTCCGCTCCCCGGAAGACCCGAGGGCGTCGGTTGCCCGCCGGGGATGGAGCTGTAGGTCCGCAACCCGTTATTCTGGGCGTGCAGATCCAGGGCGCGGTCGAGGTCGGTACTCCGGGTGGTATCCAGTTGCCACTCCCCGCCGAGGCTCTGTTGAGCGCCGGCCTCGGAACCCGGGAAAACCAGCACCACTCCGGCCAGTATCAGGCACCAGACTTTCTTCACAGGAATCCCCCACACGAACGGTTGATACGCTACAACTTAATGGAAGGTGCGGCGACCGCAGGGGTCTACGTCCTGGAGCTGCAGCCGCCCCCTATCCTATCCTCAACATTTTCCCCCGCTGAGCCGTATGAATTCATGTGACCACTATCGCACTGACGACCGCACCCGGCCACGGGGTTGAGTTGGTGGCCCATCGGGAGCAGCCCATCGCAGGTGCCCGAGATCCCGCTGAGAGCGGGCTGGTTGCGGCTGCCAAAGAAGGCGACCAGGAAGCCTTCGGGACCTTGGTCGATCGGTATGCCGGAGTGGTCAGGCGGGTAGCCCGTTCCATTCTGGAGAATGGCTTCGATGCGGACGATGCCGCCCAGGACGCGTTTCTGTTGGCCTGGCGGAACCTCGACCGATTCGACACCACGAGGCCGTTCCGCCCTTGGCTGATGCGTATCGTGGTCAACGCAGCCACGGACCTGTACCGGCGCCGCAAGGTGCGGCACGCCGGGGTCCTGCCCGAGGCGCTCGAAGACCGGGCTGCCGGACCGGACCGAGAGACGGACCGGGCCCTGCTACGGCAACGCTTGTCGGAGGCCTTATCGGAGTTGTCGGAACGGCAGCGGGTCGCCGTCACCATGTTCGACGCCGAGGGGTATAGCCACGCCGATATTGCGGACATCATGGACGTGCCGGTTGGCACAGTCCGTTCGCTGGTTTTTCATGCTCGGCGCGCCCTGCGGGAAGCACTGGCGCCGTATCGAGGAGGAAGCACATGACGGAGCGCAACGCGTTCGGGTCCGAGCGAGACGGGGCCCTGGGAGCACTGCTCCACGAGCATCTGGGTACTACGGACGACGCCTCGTTCGCGGAGAAGGTGATGGCGCGTATCCGCCGGGAACCACGCGAGTCGAGTTGGGAGGTCCTGGCCGGGTGGGCGCCGCTGGGGATGGCGGCGGCCGCCATCATGGCCTTGGCGACCGGCCTATGGCTCGGTTCAGCCCGGGGAAACACACCCATGGTTGCGGCCGATACCACCGACCCAGTCGAGTGGCTGTCGACCGGTGACCCGGTGACCACAGAGTTCGTCCTGACCGCGGTACTCGTGGGCGACGGATTCGACGTGAACGGAACACAACGATGACCAAATCCAAATGGACTGCCGGAGCGCTGTTGATCGCGGTCTTCGTACTCGGGGCCCTTTCAGGTGTGGCAGTACTCGGGGCCCTTTCAGGTGTGGCAGCCGCGGGCTTGGCCGAAGGCGACACCGGGGAGCGGCACCAAGCGCGCGGAGGCATGGTCGAGCACTTGGCGCAGGATCTGAACCTGACCGCCGAGCAACAGGACAGCGTCCGCACAATCCTGGAACGTCACAAGGTTGGATTCCAGGTGATGCGGGAGCAAATCGGCAACGAAATCCGCTCGATCCTCACTGCGGAGCAACTGACACAATATGAGGAGTTGATGACCAAAATGCGACACAAGCGCAAGCACGACGGTAAGGATCGCGACTCGATCCACCGGGGTGCGCCGTGAGGACGATACGGTCCTGGCGCGGCGTGGTACTCGGTTGTGTGCTTGCTGTAGCGACCGCCGGAACCGCGGCCGGTCAGGAGGCGGGCCCGGCACTGGTGGACCACCTGGGCAGCACGGGCGGCCCGGCGATCACGCTGGACGAGGCGATCGCCAGGGCACAGCGGGTTCAGCCTACAGTGGTACGGGCCCTGAGTGGTGTGAACAGCGCCGAACACCAGAAGCGCTCATCCTCCCTTGGTGCCTGGCTCCCGAGCATCAGCGCCAGCTCCAGCGGTTCCTCTACCTGGAATGAGGGGATCGCCCGGATCGACCCCAATACCGGCATCCCGCTCCCGGCCGACGCCGTCAGCCGGACAGTCGGTTTCGGATTCTCTGGCAGTTGGGACGTGTTCACCGGCTTCTCGCGCAGTGCCGAGTCACGCCGGGCCAAGGCCAACCTCGACGCCGCAGATGCCGATCTGATCGACGCGCGGTATCAGATTGCGTTTCAGACGAAGCAGCAATTCTATGGTGCGCTCAGCGCCGAGGAATTGCTCGACGTCCGGCGGGCCGCGGTGCGTCGCGCCGAAGAGCAACTGAGCGTCTCGATCAATAAGCTGCGCACGGGCTCGGCCACACGCTCCGACTCGCTCCGGTCGGTCGTGACCCTGGGTAATGCCCGGATACAACTCGTCAACGCGGCTACCATCCTCGCAACGGCCGAGGCCAATCTCGGCCGGTTGGTGGGCATCGACGGACGGGTAGGCGCCATCGACGATCCGTCCTTCCACGACATCGACATCGTGGTGTCGGAAGAGAGCCTCCGAAGGGAAGCAACGGCGTCGTCCCCGGCGGTGTTGAGTTCCGAAGCGTCGGCGCAGGCGGCGGAACAATCGTGGAAGGCATCCAAGGGTGCGTGGTGGCCGAATCTCCGGCTTACCGGCAACTGGAACTGGAACGGGAACAATCGGATCAACAACTACCAACTGCTCGAACAGAAATCGCTGCGAATCAATCTGACGTGGCCCCTGTTCAACGGATTTACTCGGGAGACCAACGTCGCCGTCCAGGCCAACAACTACGACGTCGCCCTCGCCACCGCCGAGGATACCCGCCGGCAGACGTCGGCCGCGCTGATCACCCGGGTCGCCGAGCTGAATGCGGCCAAATTGCGGGTGGAAATCGCCAGGGTGAGCATCGCAGCCGCAGAAGAGGACCTGCGCGTCCAGCAGGAACGGTATCGGCTCGGTGCCACCACCATCATCGAGGTACTCGCCTCGCAAGAGGCCCTCAACCAGGCCGAAGTCGACGAGGTCGGAGCCCACTTCGACCTGCTGCTGGCCAAGGCCCAAATCGAAGCTCTGATCGGGAGAGAACTGTAGATGTCTCCATCACGCTCATCTAACAACCGCAGGTACGCGCAAATCGCCATCCTCGGCGTCCTCACGGGCCTAGTCGCCTGCGGAGGCGAGGAGAGCACCGAACTGGTCTACCAGGCGGTACCCGTCGAGGTTCGCGACATCATCGTCTCAGCCGAGGCCGCTGGGGTGATTGAACCGGACACCCTGGTGGAGGTCAAATCCAAGGCCTCGGGTGAGATCCTCGACATCCTGGTGGAAACCGGCCAGAAGGTTGAGCGCGGAGCCCTGTTGATCCGGGTCGACCAGCGATCGGCGACCAACGCCGTGGCGCTCTCACGAGCCAATCTGGAGGTGGCCCTGGCACGGCTCGACAATGCCACGTCCCAGAAGGGCCGGGCCGAGGAACTATTCCAGAGCCGGTCGATCACCGAGACGGAATACGAAGCGACCATGCTCAACTTTGCCAATGCCAAGGCCGAGGTCGTGCGCGCCGAGGTCCAGATCGACAACGATCGGATCCGGTTGGACGACACCGATGTGCGAGCACCGATTTCCGGCACCATCATCGAGAAGCAGGTGGAGCGCGGCCAGGTCATCTCCTCACCGACCCAGAACGTGGGCGGCGGGACGGTCCTGCTGAAGATGGCCGACCTGAATCTGGTGCAGGTGCGCACCTTGGTAGATGAAACGGACATCGGGAAGATCAAGGCCGGGCTGACCGCTACCGTCACGGTAGCGGCTTACCCCACGCGGCCGTTCCGCGGTGAGGTTCTCAAGATCGAACCGCTGGCGGTACAACAACAGAACGTGACGATGTTTCCCGTCCTGATCGGGATCCGCAACACGGACGACCTGCTACGGCCCGGCATGAACGCCGAAGTGGAGATCCATATCGGGCGGCGCGACGGAGTCCTGGCCATTCCCAATGCCTCCCTGCGGACCCAACGGGACGTCAGTTCTGCAGCCATGGTCCTGGGCCTGTCACCGGACGATGTGCGGGAGCAGCTGGCCGCTGACACCCGTGCCCGCCAGGAGGGAAAGGGCGGAGATTCGACCTCCCGCACAACGCTGGCGGCCTCCACCGTCAGCGGTTCAGCCTCGCGGGAAGCGGCCGCGGAAAACACCATCGAGTTCCAGGGTCGCACCATCACCCTCCCGGACGGCGTCACCCGCCGCCAGGCCGAGGCGATCTTCCAGAAGTTCCGCAGTGGCCAGCAACCGACCTCCGAGGAAATGGCGGTCATACGCAAGCTGCGCTCCGCCATGGGCGGGGGCCGGGGAAGCGGTGGCCGGCGCCGTAGCAGCTCCAACGAGTACCAGTTCGGCGGCAGCTACGTCGTGTTCGTGCTGCGCAACGGGCGGCCTGAACCGGTGAACGTCCGGACCGGGCTTACCGACCTCGACTACAGCGAGGTCATTTCTGGTCTGACGGCGGAGGATTCCGTCCTGGTACTTCCCAGTGCCAGTCTGGTGCAGAGTCAGCAGGCTTTCCAGGAGAGGATTCAGCGATTCACCGGTGGCGGCCTGCCCGGTATGTCGAAATCGTCCTCGAAGAAGAAGTAACCGGCCATGCTCATAGGAGAAACCATCGCCGTGGCACTGGCCTCGATCCGCGCCAACCTGATGCGCGCCGCCCTTACCATGCTCGGCATCGTCATCGGCGTCGGGGCCGTCATCACCATGGTGGCCCTCGGCACGGGGGCCCAGCGTTCCATCGAAGAGCAGATCGACGCCCTGGGTGCGCGCAAACTGACCGTCTTTGCCGGCCAGTCGCGCTCGCGCGGCGTCGCGTCATCCCAGCGGGCGGCGCTCACGACCGACGACGCCATGGCCCTCGCCCGGGACGCCAAGATGCTGAGTGCCGTGGTCCCGGAAATTCGTGGCAACCAGCAAGTGAAGTTCGGCAACACCAACATCAACGTCAGAGTGGTCGGGAGCACGCCCAACTACGACGAAGTGAACCGGTACCAAGTGGCCCACGGCAGGATGTTCACGGAGGGCGACGACATGGCCCGTAAACGGGTGGCCGTGCTGGGGTATGCCGTCCCCGAAATGCTCGACGCCAACCCGGCCGCCATGATCAACCAACGCATCTTCATCAAGGGCATTCCCTTCGAGATCATCGGCGTGTTCGCCGAGAAAGGCTCCACCGGGTCCTTCTCGAACCCGGACGAACGGGTACTGATTCCTGTCAAGACGGCACAGTACCGGGTGTTCGGGAGCGAACGACTCGGATCGATCACCGTCGAGGTGGCCGACGGCTATTCCCTCGATCAGGGCATGGTGGACGTCGAGGTGGTGCTCAGGCGGGAGCACAAGATCCCGCCCGGCAAGGACAACGACTTCCGTCTGTTCGACTTCAACAGCATCATGGCCACACGGCAGGAGGCAACCGAGGTCTTCACCTATCTGCTGGCCAGCATCGCCGGGGTGAGCCTCCTGGTGGGCGGCATCGGCATCATGAACATCATGCTGGTGTCGGTCACGGAACGGACGCGGGAGATCGGTATCCGGAAGGCCATGGGCGCCACCCGCATGAACATCCTCCTCCAGTTCTTGGTGGAAGCCCTGACCCTGTGCATGCTTGGCGGGGTGATCGGGATCATCCTCGGCACGGCCGGCGCCATGGCGCTCGCCCACTTCGCCAATTGGAACACTCTCGTTTCCCTCCCGGCCATAGGCATGGCCTTCGCCTTCAGTGCCGGAGTGGGCCTGTTCTTCGGGATCTGGCCCGCACGACGGGCCTCGATGCTCGACCCGATCGACGCACTGCGTTACGAGTAGCCTCGCGCGTCGGCGATGCGGCTCGGTTACGGCGCCAAGCCGGCGGCGGTGAAGGATCCCGAAACCGTGGTACCGAAGAAGTGCAACTGCCCGGCGGCATCGCGTTCGTCCCGTTGGAACCGCAACGCCAGGATACCCTCCACCCGTCCATCCGGGAGCCACTCGCTGATCACGAAGAAACCGGGGACATCCGTGTACCAGGTTCGGGTCGGATCCCTGAGCCAGGCACGCCCGTTGAATTCGGGAGTGTCCGTGCCGATGTCATACGGGCCTGGTCCCGGCAGATTCCCCGGACCAGACGGATACCGCGTGAGAGTCAGCACCAGTTCCGTCCCGCCGAACGGGGTCCCGGAAACCGGTGCCACCGGAAGCTCCAGGACGAACGCCCCGGCCGTACTCCATCGCCAGATGGCACCCACGCCGTGGACCATCCCCCCGGTGCCGAAGGTCGGATCGCTGGGCGTGAACGACAGGGAGTACTCGAACGGCGTGTCGTCACGTGGGGGCGATGACGTTGTGGTTCCGGTCGACGCCGAATCGCCGCAGGCAAGGAGCAGCCCCAGCGGGCCGAGGAGCATAAAGCGAGTTGGATGCATGGTAAGTGAACCCCGGGGGAGCGACGGAAGACGCCGACGCTCGTCCATGGAGCTTACCGAATCTTCCGCCGGCGGGCAACCGACATTCAAGCGTTTTGAGGACTCCCCCCGTCTAATGAACGGATGACTCTGCCTGTGCGCTCGCTATCGACTCCCGGCCCGGAGCCCCCGGCTCCAAACCAGCCCGATGACATCATGGAGCTGGTCCGCCGAGTGCAGGCCGGCAACGTCGAGGCGTTCGAGCCCCTGTACCTGGGAGCACGTCGACCGGGTGTACGCGCTGTGCCTCCGCATGTCCCGCGACTCGGCCGAGGCCAGCGAACTGACGCAGGACGTGTTCGTTCGGTGTTGGGAGCGCATCGGGACGTTCCGCGGCGACAGCCGGTTCGGCACCTGGCTCCACCGGGTGGCTGTCAACGTCGTGCTGGAACAGAGGCGTAGTCGGAGCCGCCGCGAAGCACGAGTCGAACCGAGCGGCGACCTCGATATCCTCGGCGGTGCCGCCACCGAGCGGAGCGACGACGTACAGATGGATCTCGAACGGGCTGTTCGAGAACTCCCGCCAAAGGCTCGGGCCGTGTTCATCCTGCACGACATCGAAGGCTACCCAACCGACATTCAAGCGTTTAGGGGAGATGGGGGACGGCGGTGGGGTGACGCGGACGAGCTACCACGGAATGGAGGCTGCCGACCTGGCGCTCCGGTCCGTCAGGATCGTGACCGGCCAACTGCCGGACGAGCAAATCAACCAAGCCCTCACGGCGCTGGCAACGAGCCGGTGAGTCGGTTGGGTTCACACCCCGTGGTTCTCCGGCAGTCCCCAGATGGTCGGCGAAGCCAGCTCCAGGCTGTTACCGGCTGGGTCACGGAAGTAGACCGAACGGCCA
>Ga0209988_10003507_pt1 | contig 10378 bp, 19 predicted proteins | sample N075metaG_FD_183115 | JGI IMG/M metagenome (GOLD analysis project Ga0209988, IMG submission 183115) | Deep subsurface microbial communities from Kermadec Trench to uncover new lineages of life (NeLLi) - N075 metaG (SPAdes) (version 2) | ecosystem: Environmental > Aquatic > Marine > Ocean trench... | reverse complement strand
GATATCCCTTGAAGGCGGGGTCTCCGCCGAGCTCGCGCACCCGCGCCTCGGCATACTCATCGAGCTCGCCGGTGCTGACCCCCGGTTGGACGCGCTCGACGAGCTCGCCCAGAACCTGCGCCACCACCTGATTGGCGCGGTGCATGATCTCGAGCTCCGCTTTCGACTTGCAGATGATCATCCCGACAGATTCTCCCGCACGGCGGCGTCGATTCGATCGAAGATCTCGTCGACCGTGCCGACGCCGGCGATTTCCGTCAACACTCCCTTGTCACGGTAGTACTCCACCAACGGCTCGGTGAGCTCCCGGTAGACCCTCATGCGTTCGAGTACGACGTGTTCTTGGTCGTCGTCACGCCCACCGCCTCCGCCTGCATCTTCGCGACGCCCGGAGATCCGCCGGATGACCTCTTCCTCCGGCACGTCGAGCATGAGAACGAGGCTAACCTCGCCTTGCCCGATGCGCTGTGCCAACGGATCGAGCGCTTCCGCCTGACCCCTGGTGCGGGGGTAACCATCGAGGATGGCGCCCGAAGCGCAATCCGGCTGGTCGAGGCGCTCCTCGACGACCTCGAGCATGAGGTCGTCGGGGACCAGGTCGCCAGACTTCATGATCCCGTCGACGCGCTCGCCGAGCGGCGTACCGGCGGCAACGGCCGCGCGCAGCATATCGCCCGTCGAGATCTGCGGGCTGCCGTACTTGGCCGCCAGGCGAGCCGCCTGGGTGCCCTTGCCAGCTCCGGGCGGGCCGAGAAAAACAGTCAGCACGCCGGCGCTCCCGCAGCCACTACGAGTACCGGCGGGCTTTGATCCGCCCGCCCTTCAAGAAGCCCTCGTAGTGCCGCATGATCAGCTGGCTCTCGACCTGGCGCACGGTGTCCATGGCAACGCCCACAAGAATCAGCAGCGAGGTACCGCCGAAGTAAAAGTTGATGCCCATCCCGGTGGTAAACCAGGCCGGCAGCCAGCTGTCTAGAGCCGGCCCGATGATCGGGAGGGGGGCGACCTGGAAGCCGGCGAGCAGAAACTGCGGCAACAGGGAAACCAGCGTCAAGTAGAGGGAGCCGATAAAAGTCAGCCGGGTGAGGATGCCGTCGATGTAGTCGGCGGTTCGCTTGCCCGGACGAATCCCGGGGATGAAACCGCCGTATTTGCGCATGTTGTCGGCGACGTCGACCGGGTTGAAGATGATCGCGGTATAGAAGTAGCAAAAGAAGATGATGGCCGCCGCATACAGAATCGTGTACATCGGGTGTCCCCAGGTCAGCGCCGCGGTAATCGCCTGGGCCCACGGATGGGTCACGAACTGGGTGATCGTCTGCGGGAACATGATGATCGAGGAGGCGAAGATCACCGGGATGACGCCCGCCGTGTTGACACGGATCGGCAGGTGGGTGCTCTGGCCGCCGTACATCTTGCGGCCGACGACACGCTTGGCGTATTGCACCGGTATTCGCCGCTGCGAGCTTTCCATCAAGACGACGAAACCGGTGACCCCGACCATCATCACGACGAGCAGAAGCACCGTGAAGACGTTCAGCGACCCGACCTGGAGCTGGGCATAGGTGCCGATAATGCCGCTCGGCAGACCGACGGCGATGCCGGAGAAGATCAGCAGCGAGATGCCGTTGCCGATGCCGCGCTCGGTGATCTGTTCACCGAGCCACATGAGAAAGGCGGTCCCGGTGGTCAATGTCAGCACCGCCATGAAGCGGAAACCCCAGCCCGGGTTGAGAACGAACGGCTGGTTGCCGGTTTGCGTCTCGAGCGCGAACGCGATGCCGGTGGACTGCACGATCGACAGCGCTACCGTCAGGTAGCGCGTGTAGCGCGTGATCTTCTTGCGGCCGAGCTCGCCTTCCTTCTGGAGCTTCTCCAGGTACGGCCAAACGACGGTGAGAAGCTGGAGAATAATCGACGCCGAGATGTACGGCATGATGCCGAGCGCGAACACCGTCATCTGGCTCAACGCCTGGCCCGAGAAAAGGTTCGCGAGGCCGAAGAAGTTGCCCTGCTGGGCGTTGAAGAACTCGAGAATGGCCTCGGAGTTGACGCCCGGAATCGGGATGTTTGCGCCGACGCGAAACACCGCGAGCAGGCCGAAGGTGTACAGAACACGCTTCCGCAGATCGGGGATCGCAAAGATGTTACGAACCGTGTCCTTCACTCGGTGACCTCATCCTCGTCGCCGATCGCCTCGGCAGCCTCGGCAGCCTCGTCGTCCCCGTCGACAACTTCGGCGACCTCGGTCTCGGCCTCGGCTGCACCCGCCTCGACAACCTCCGTCTCATCGTCGGGGGACTCGACGTCGTCGGCCTCGTCGGCAACCGCCGTCTCCTCACCGGGCGATTCGACAACCTCGGCCTCGTCCGCAGCGGCCTCAGCAACCTCGGCCTTGCTCGCCCGAGGCTCTGCAAGTTCAGCTTTGCCGGCGGCACGCTGGATGACTTCGGCCGTGCCTCCCACCGCCTCGATCTTCGCGACAGCGCTCTTGGAAAAGCGATGCGCCTTGATCGTCAGGGCGGCAGCAAGCTCGCCGCCCCCGAGAATGACGATGCCGTCAAAACGTCCTTTAACCAGGCCGCACTCGGCGAGGACCTCGGGATCAACGGTGCTTCCGGCGGCGAAACGCTCCAACTGGCTCAGGTTCAACTCGGCCCACGCCTTGCGGAAGGGATAGTTGCTGAATCCGCGCTTCGGGATACGGCGCACGAGCGGCATCTGCCCGCCCTCGAAGGCCGCCTTGTGCTTGTAGCCCGAGCGGGACTTGGCGCCCTTGTGGCCGCGGCCGCTGGTCTTTCCGGTTCCCGAGCTACGGCCTCGACCTACCCGCTTACGAGGCCGCCGGGCACCGGGCTTGTTTCGCACCTCGTGCAGCTTCATGACTTACCTCCGCTCGCCTTCTTCTTCTTGGCGGTCTTGGCCTTTTTCTTGGCCGCGGCCTTCTTGACCACCTTTTTCTTGGCCGCCTTCTTCTTGGTCGTCGTCTTCTTCTTCGCCGTCTTCGGCGCGCCCGCCGCCGCGGCGGACTCAGACTTCTTCGGCTTCTCAGCCTCGACCGCGGCGGGCTTCGGCTTCTCAACCTTCGCCGCAGCCTTGGTCTGCGCGGGCTTCGGCTTCGGTGCGGCCCGGACCACATCCTCACCCTCGACTCTCACCAGGTGGGCGATGACGCGTACCGTGCCGCGGACAGCGGGATTGTCGGGTCGCTCTACGACCTGCCCGATGCGGCGCAGCCCGAGGGTCTGCAACGCCTCGCGCTGCTTCCGGGTTTGTCCGATGCGGCCGCGAACCTGGCGGATTCGCAAGACCGACTCATTCTTTGGCACTCTCTCGCCCCCGTTCTCTAGTCGCTATAGCTCTGCGTTCTCTAGTCGCTATAGCTCTGGTACGGCTGAACGTTCTCGGGGTTCAGTCCGCGCATCCTGGCGACCTGCTCCGCATCGCGCAGCTGGCTGAGGGCGTCGAATGTCGCTTTCAGCATGTTGTGCGGGTTATGCGAGCCCAGGCACTTCGTCAGGATGTCCTGGTAGCCGGCGAGCTCGACAACGGCTCGAATCGCGGCACCGGCGATGACCCCAGTGCCGGGAGAAGCCGGCTTGAGCAGAACCCGGCCGGCGCCGAAGCTTCCGATGACGCCATGCGGGATGGTGGTCCCCATCATCGGGAACTCGCGCAAGTTCTTGCGCGCCACCTGTACCGCCTTGCGGATCGCCAGCGGGACCTCCTTTGCCTTGCCGAGCCCATAGCCGGCATGGCCGTGCCTGTCACCGACGACCACCAGGGCGTTGAACCCTAGGTTCTTACCACCCTTGACGACCTTGGTAACACGATTGATCGTGACAACGTTGTCCTGAAGCTCGTGCTCCAGCGAATCCGGATCAATTCGATCGATATGGCTCATTGTCAGACTTCCCTCGCCAGCTAGAACTCGAGACCGACTTTGCGGGCGGCATCGGCAACGGCGCGGACACGACCGTGATAAGCGTAGCCGCCGCGGTCGAAGACCACCTTGCCGATACCGGCGGCCTTGGCGCGCTCACCGAGCATCTTGCCCGCCACCGCCGCCGCCGATACGGTGGCGCCGTGCTTGAAACCCTGCTCCTTGAACGAAGACTCCTGAGTCGACAGGGAAACCAGGGTCTTGCCCGCGACGTCGTCAATTACCTGTAAGTGCAAATGGTGGCCGGAGCGAAATACCGCGAGGCGGGGCCGCTCCGCGTTGCCGCGTACACGGCGGCGGATTCGCTGCCGCACGCCAGCCCGCCGAATCTCTTTCTTCTTGCGCCGTTGCTTCAACATATCGCTCTAAGCCCCCATCGCGCCGACGCCCGCCTTGCCGACCTTCTTGCGCACGATCTCGTCGGCGTAGCGAACGCCCTTGCCCTTGTAAGGATCGGGCGGGCGGAAATGCCGTATCTGCGCCGCCGTCTCGCCCACTTGCTGCTTGTCGATTCCCTTGATCGAGATCTTGGTCTGATCGATGACGTCGATCTCGATGCCTTCCGGCACCGGGAAGTCCACCGGGTGGGAGAACCCGAGCTGCAGCACCAGGCTCTTGCCCTCCATCTTGGCGCGGTAGCCGATCCCCTCGATGCGGAGGTCGCGCTGGAAGCCTTCGTGCACGCCCTTGACGGCGTTGGCGGCAAGCGCCCGCGCCAGCCCGTGGTAGGCGCGAGTTTGCTTGTTGTTGTCGGCGCGCGCGAAACGCACGATGCCATCCTCTTCGATCATGGTAATGCCCGGCGGCATCGGGCTGCTCAGCTCGCCTTTGGGGCCGCTGATCAGCAGGGTGGAGTCGTTCTGCTGGATGGAAACCCCATCCGGCAACGTGATTGGCTTGAGTCCGACTCGTGACATGGTTACCAGACCTGGCAGATGACCTCGCCGCCGACGCCGAGCTCACGGCAGCGACGGTCGGTCAACACGCCTTGAGAGGTCGAAATGATTGCCACACCCAGACCGTTGAGCACGACGGGAACGCCGTCCTTGTCGCAGTACACCCGCCGCCCCGGTTTGCTGACCCGCTCGATGTGCCGGATTACAGGCTCGCGGCCCTCGACGTACTTCAGAGCCACTTCGATGTTGCGGGCCTTCTCGCCCTGATCAAGCTTCACTTCACCGACAAACCCCTCTTCGCTGAGGATGCGCGCGATCTCCTTCTTGAGGCCTGAAGAGGCCACCTGGACGGAGTCATGCCCGGCTCGCGAGCCGTTGCGAATCCGGGTCAGCATGTCGGCAATCGGATCGGTCATCATCGTTCTTTTTCCTACCAGCTAGCCTTGCGGACGCCTGGGATCTCGCCGCGCAGGGCGCGTTGCCGGAAACAGATCCGGCACATCTGGAAGCGACGCAGATAACCGCGGCGACGCCCGCAAGTGCGACACCGGTTGACCTTGCGTACCTTGAACTTGGGCTTACGCTTCGCCTTCGCTATCCAAGCCTTCGTCGCCACGTTCTATCCCTGTTGCTGTTGTTGGAAGGGCATGCCGAACCCCCGCAGGAGGGCACGGGCCGGCTCATCGCTTTCCGCCGTGGTGCAAATCGTCACGTTCATGCCCCGAACACGGTCGACACGGGTGTAGTCGACCTCGGGAAAAATCAACTGGTCCTTGAGACCCAGTGTGTAGTTGCCGCGACCATCGAAGGCGTCGCGCGGCACGCCCCGGAAGTCACGCACCCGGGGCAGCACGATGGCGATCAGGCGGTCGAGAAACTCGAACATCCGTTCGCCCCGCAGGGTAACGGTGGCACCGATCGGCATCCCTTCGCGCAATCGGAACGAAGCCACCGACTTGCGGGCCCGGCGGATGCTGGGCTTCTGGCCGGTGATCACCGCGAGCTCGTCGACCGCACGGTCGAGTTCCTTGATGTCCTGGGTGGCGCGCCCGACGCCGACGTTGACGACGATCTTCAGCAGGCGCGGAACAGCCATCGGGTTCGACAGGCCGAGCTCTTCCTGGAGCTGGCCCCGGAGCTCACCATTGTAGAGTTCTTTCAACCGTGCAGGCATGATCAGGACTTATCCAGCACCGCGCCCGACTTGGCGGCCACGCGGACCCTGCTTCCATCCTGCAGGATCTTGCGGGCGACCCGTGACGGTGCATTGGTTTCGGGACATACGATCGCAACGTTGCTGATGTGCAGCGGTTGCTCACGCTCGAGGACCCCGCCCTTGATGTTCTTTGCGGGGTTGGATTTTACCGCCTTCTTGACCAGGTTCACGCCCTCGACGAGCACCCTCTGTTCCTTCGGGTGCACTATCATGACGCGGCCGGTCTTGCCGCGGTCTTTTCCGGTGAGCACATAGACCTGGTCGTTCTTGCGGATGTTGGATCGCGGTCTCATGACTACAGAACCTCCGGCGCCAGCGACACGATCCGCATGAAGCGGCGCTCGCGCAACTCGCGCGCCACGGGCCCGAAAACGCGGGTACCGATGGGTTCGTTCTTGGCATCGATCAATACGGCGGCATTGTTGTCGAATCGGATGTAGGAACCGTCACGGCGATGGGTCTCCTTGGCTGTGCGCACGATCACGGCGCGCACGACCTCGCCCTTCTTGACAGTTCCCCGCGGCACGGCTTCCTTCACCGAGGCCGAGATGATGTCGCCGACACCGGCCGTTCTCCCGATGCTGGAGCCACCGAGAGGCTGGATGCAGGCGATCTTCCGCGCCCCCGAATTATCTGCAACTTCCAGAATTGTTTGCATTCGAATCATGACTAATTCCTCGCAGCCGCTGGCTACCTGCCCGGGGCCCGCTCCATGACTTCCACCACCCGCCAGCGCTTACGACGCGACATCGGGCGGCACTCGGCGATCCGCACGCGGTCACCGGTACGGCAGTCGTTTTTTTCGTCGTGGGCAATGAACTTGCGACGCTCACGAACAACCTTCTTGTACAACGGATGGGGCGACGCGCGCTCGACCACCACGACGATGGTCTTGTCCATGCGGTCGCTCAACACGACCCCGACCTGTTCGCGCCCCCGACCTCGGGTCTTCGCGCCGCTCATCACGGATTCTTCAGCAGCCATCAGCTCGTTCCTTTAATCGGTTCCGTCGTCGGTTTCCGTGGGTTCGTCGGCGGCCGTGGCCGGCGCCTCTACCGGCGCCGACGGCACCGCCACCCCGAGCTCCTTCTCGCGCAGAATCGTCATCACGCGAGCAATGTCCTTGCGCACGCCACGCAGCATCTGCGGGCTCTCGATCTGCCCCGTCGTCTGCTGGAACCGCAGCTTGAGAAGCTGCTCGCGCAGCTCCTCTGACTTGGCCTCCAGTTCATCGGGCGAAAGCTCGCGAAGCGTGTCGGCTTTCATCCGATCTCAACCTCGATGCGGCGGGTGAAACGCGTGCGGATGGGCAACTTGGCGGCCGCCAACCGCATGGCCTCACGGGCAAGCTCCTCAGGGACGCCGTCCATCTCGTAGAGGATCCGGCCGGGGCGCACCACGGCCACCCACGCTTCTGGAGGACCCTTGCCCTTACCCATGCGGGTCTCAGCCGGCTTTTTGGTGGTCGGTTTGTCGGGAAAGATGCGAATCCAGACCTTTCCACCGCGCTTGGCGTGCCGCGTCATGGCGACACGAGCCGCCTCGATCTGGCGGTTGGTGATCCAACCGGCCTGCAAGGCCTGTAGGCCGAACTCGCCGAACTTCACCACCGCGCCGCCCTTGGCTTTCCCGCGCCGGCGTCCGCGATGCACCTTGCGGTGTTTGACTTTTTTCGGCATCAACATCGTTCAATACCTCCAGCACCTCGCCGGCGCGAACCCACTAGGCCCGCGCGCTGCGATCATCTATATCCAAGATCTGTCCCCGATAAACCCAAACCTTCACGCCGATCTTGCCGTAGGTCGTAAGACTCTCGGCCGTCCCGTAATCGATGTCCGCGCGCAAGGTGTGCAGCGGCATCCTTCCCTGCAGGTACCACTCGGAGCGGGAGATCTCGAGTCCACCCAGACGGCCGCTGCAGCGCACCTTGATGCCCTCGGCGCCAAATCGCATCGCAGTCTCGACGGCACGACGCATGGCACGCCGGAACGCGACTCGCCGCTCCAGCTGTAGGGCGATGTTCTCGGCGACAAGCTGGGCGTCGAGCTCCGGCCGGTGGACCTCTTGGATGTTGACGTACACCTCACGGTTGGTCTGGCTCTCGATATCTTTCTTCAGCCGATCGACTTCGGTCCCGTTGCGCCCGATCACGATGCCGGGACGCGCCGTGTGGATGTCGACCTTCAGCTTGTTTGCCGCACGCTCGATCTCGACGCGCGACACGCCGGCGTGATGAAACCGCTCGCGGATCATGTCGCGCAGCCTGATGTCCTCATGCAACAGGTCGGCGTAGTCACGCGTGGCAAACCAACGCGACCGCCAATCCTGGGTGTAGCCGAGCCGGAAGCCGATCGGATTAACTTTCTGCCCCATATCAGCCCTTCTTCCCCGCCAGCTTCACCGTGATGTGGCTGGTACGTTTGATGATCGGGAACGCCCGGCCCATGGGCTGGGGGCGAATCTGCGTCGGCAACGACGGACCCTGGTCGACGTACACCTCAGCGACCACCAGGTCGTCAACATCGATCGCGGGGTCGAGATTCTCGGCGTTGGCAACCGCGGCCCGCACGACCTTCTCGAGATGCCGGGCGGCGCGGCGCTTCGTCAGCTCCAACGTTCCCAACGCCTCGGGCACGCCGCGACCGCGAATCATGTCGGCCACCAGGCGCACCTTGGTCGCGCCACCCTTCACAAAACGAGCCGTCGCTTCGCTGACCTTTTCCATGCTTCTCGCTTCTCCCACCTAGCGGATGCCCACCGAGCGATCCGACTTGCCGCCGGAGTGGCCGCGGAACGTCCGCGTCGGCGCGAATTCGCCCAACTTGTGACCCACCATATTTTCGGTGACGTAGACGGGAATGAACCTTTTTCCGTTATGCACAGCGAAGGTATGTCCGACCATCTCGGGGACGATCGTCGACCGCCGCGACCAGGTCTTGATGACCTGACGCTCGCCGCCACGATTCATCGACGCGATCTTCTTGGCGAGCGACGGCTCGACGTAAGGGCCCTTTTTTAGCGATCTCCCCATAGCTATCCTCTAGCGGCGGCGGCCCGCGTTGCGTCGCCGCACGATGTACTTGCCGGTTCGTTTGTTGCGCCTGGTCTTGGCACCTTTGGTCGGCTTGCCCCAGGGCGTGCAGGGATGACGACCCCCCGAGGCCTTGCCCTCGCCGCCTCCCATCGGGTGATCGACCGGGTTCATCGCCACACCGCGGGTGTGCGGCCGTCGTCCGAGCCAGCGACGACGACCTGCCTTTCCGTAACTGACGTTCATGTGGTCGACGTTGCCGATCTGGCCGACCACCGCCTTGCAATCCATGTGGATAAGACGAATTTCGCCCGACGGCAGGCGGATGTGGGCATACTTGCCCTCCTTGGCCATCAGCGTCGCCTCGGCGCCAGCGCTGCGAGCAATCTGGGCGCCCTTCTTCGGTTTCATCTCGATGCAGCAGATCGGTGTACCCAGCGGGATCGAACGCAGCGGCAGCGCGTTGCCGAGCCGCGGCTCCGCCTCGGCGCCGGAGAGCAGCGTGGCGCCAACCTCGAGGCCGCGGGGCGCCAGGATATAGCGCTTCTCACCGTCGGCGTAGTGCAGCAGAGCGATGTGCGACGTGCGATTGGGGTCGTACTCGATGCTGTGCACCTTGGCCGGGATACCGTCCTTGTTGCGCCGAAAGTCGATGACGCGATACAGCCGCTTGTGGCCGCCACCGCGGTGTCGGATCGTCATCCGGCCCTTGTGGTTGCGGCCAGAGATACGCTTCTTCCCCTTGGTCAGCGACTTCAGCGGCCTGATGCCCTTGGTGATCTCAAGGTGCTCGGGCGCTCTACGGAACCGCGTGCCCGGCGACGTCGGTTTGAATTGCTTCAGAGCCATCGGCCTACACTCCCTCGAAGTACTCGATCATCTTCTGATCGGGCGCCAGCTTGACGTACGCCTTTTTCCACGAGGCTGTATAGCCCTGGTAGCGACCCAGTCGCTTCTTCTTTCCACGCACGTTCAGCACCCGCACGTCGGCAACCTTGACCTTGAAAACGGTCTCGACGGCACGCTGGATGTCGAGCACCGTGGCACGGCGGTCAACCTCGAGACACAAGGTCTGCTCGTTTTCCTTCATGACCGTCGCCTTCTCGGTGATCACCGGTCGGCGGATGACGTCGTATGCGTTCATGCCAGTGCCTCGCTAAGCCGCTCGATGCCTTCTCTGGAGGTCAGCAGCCAGTCGTGCAGCAACAGGTCGTAGACGTTCAGGCCGAAGCCCCGCGACACGGTCACGCCGGGGAGGTTGCGGGCCGCCCGCGCCAACTCTTCGTTCCCCG
>Ga0209988_10003506_pt1 | contig 10378 bp, 7 predicted proteins | sample N075metaG_FD_183115 | JGI IMG/M metagenome (GOLD analysis project Ga0209988, IMG submission 183115) | Deep subsurface microbial communities from Kermadec Trench to uncover new lineages of life (NeLLi) - N075 metaG (SPAdes) (version 2) | ecosystem: Environmental > Aquatic > Marine > Ocean trench... | reverse complement strand
GAGTACTACGGATTTAAAAAGGTCGCGATCCTGCAAGGCGGATATGGTTTGTGGAAGCAATACCAGAAGCCCGCAACATTGAGCGCTATTAAACGGCCCGCCCCATCCCAATTGGCGGCGCGGGATTTAGAATTCAACACCAAGGTGGTCGCGGATTTTTATTGGATTCGGTCACGCCTGGGGGCCAAAGAGGTTTTGATTATTGACAACCGGGAGAAAAGCGAGTTTGAAGGCGCCACGCCCTACGGATCGCCCCGGGGAGGTCATATTCCAAGCGCCATACACCTTGATTGGCGGGAGTTTTTTACCCAGGACGGGACATTAAAAAATAAAACTGAGCTGGAAAAAATTATGCGCCGCTACGGGATCAATCGAAAGCAGGAAATCATAGTCTACTGCACCGGCGGGGTGCGCTCCGCAATGGCTTATTTTGTGTTCCGCACCTTGGGTTTGAAGGTACGAAATTACGATGGCTCGTGGTGGGACTGGAGCCACAACCCCGCGGCGCCGATAGAAAATTAGGTCCGCGGGGAGCCACAAACGTGGTGAAGCCAGAGGCTAGTGCGAACCTTCCGGCATTTGCATTGGGGGTGCCTCACGGGGTCCACCGTAGGACCCTTCATCATGAGTTCCGCCGGATCCCTCGCCCATCATGGATCCACGAGCTGGACGACCCAGGGACTCCGAGGCGTGCGCCAAAGCTTCGTTATAATGTTTTAAAGCTTCTTTGGCGTGGTTGAGAGCCATGCTTCCATGGGATTTTAACTCGAAGGAGGCATCGTCCATCCTCAAACTAAATTCCAGATGCTTGATCATCTCCTGCAAGTGCAAAAAGCCTTCCTCGCCATGGCCCAAACCTACACTGGCATGACCGCCAGCTTGAGACCAAGCCGGTGAAGTTCCTACCAGCGTCAGGGCAACCATTCCCGCCGCCATCATTTTCCAATCGGCAAGCCGACTCATAAAACCTCCCAACCAAAAATTTTATAGTATTTTTCTAAAAACCGGCTCCTCGCCTTTTACGATCACGCTGTATTTTAATAATATCTCCCAATTTCCAAACCTTGTCAACCAGTCAAAAGCGGCTTCAAAACAAAAAACCCTCGGAAACAAATCCAAGGGTTTTCTGGCTAGAGCAATCGACTCAAATTGTCAAATCTGCATGCGCATCACTTCCTGATACGCTTCGACAATCTTGTTACGGACTTGCATGGTCATGCGAAAGGCAAGGTCGGCCTTACCCACCGCCAGCATCGCGCCGTGAATATTGTTGGACTCACCGGTCGACAGTTTTTCGATCGCCTGATCCGCCTCTTGTTGCAAGGTATTTACCCGCTCAATGGATTCAGAAAGCGCTTTGGCAAAAGAAGGCCCCTGAGGATCACTGGGTGCAAGCTGGCCTCCAATCTTCCCAAATCCGGGATCGAGCACTGTCTTCAGATTGGTTTTTAGGGTGATGTCTTCCATGACCTTATATTTTATACCTATTTACCCTTAACTGGATAGACTTTTTTTAATTGGAACGCGTGCCCTGCCCCGATCAGGATTGGGCGCTTTCATTGATCGCGGCACGAATGGTTGAACCTCTTTTACTCATCAATTGAATGGTTGCACTGTATGCAATTTGGTTTTCGGCAAGTTTCGCCATTTCTTTATCTATATTTACGTTGTTGCCGTTGGAACGTGGCGCATCAGACTCAATAAAAATTTGCGGTTGCATGGATTTCAAGGCCGACGCTCCTCGCCCAAAATGGTTGGAGTGAGTGACTTTCATGGCCAAATCATTACTGCGGCCTATTGCGCTCACCAATTGGCTTTTAAAATCAATATCCTTCGCCTTGTACCCAGGCGTGTCCAAATTACTGATATTGCTCGAAATCAAAAGCTGCCGTTGCGACTGAAAGTCCAAGGCTTTCTTTAAAATGTTTGGAGCATTATCACTGAAGAGTAACCTATCAATTAGCATCTCGTATCTCCTTAATAATTTAATAGCAAATTTTGTGCCATCCAGGTCGCATACAAAAACCAACACTAATTTTACTATAACTCATTTAAAATTAATAGGTTACAGTTATCACGCGCCGATTATAGATTTCGCGGTGCGTTGGACTTCTGGCACAATCAGGAAAATTTTTCCTAATATCACGTCTTTTTGACGCTGATGAGAGGAAATATTTGATTTTGGCCCCATCACCTACCATAATGCCAATAGTTATGTATTTTTTTTACTCACTTGTTGAGGCAACCCTTGATTACGGAAACCGACAAATTAAGCAATGCCCTGAAAAGTTTTGAAAAAGAGGATTTATCTGAAATATTGCACCGGACCGCCGGCGGCCTCAAGGATATTTTCAAGTGCGACAAGGTTCGAATTTATCTTGAAGATTTGTATGAAGGCATGCTGGTTTGCCATTATGTCACCGGCCAAAACCTTCCCAACCCGCACCGCATCACCAAATACATTTCGCCAAAAGAATCCATCACGTCCAAGGCTTTTTATGAGAATTCGGTGGTGGTGTCCTGGAATTTATCGGGTGGGTTGAAAAACTTTCGCAATCCATTGGAGACAATTTCCGGAATCAAAAGCACGGCGGTTTTCCCTATCACCTCCCAAATGCGGCCCATCGGTACCATCAGCCTGGATTGGCATGATGAGGGAAAATTTTTAACGCCGCACCAAATAGAAACCATCACCGCCTTTTTAACGCAAAACAGCGCCCTCATTGAAAAGGCCAAACGGTTTCACCAGCAAATATCCTTTTCCAAACACCTGGATACCGCGCGTAAAAAAGAAGGTTCCTGGATGATGGTGCGCTCCGCGGTCAATATCATTGAAAAGTTATCCCTGGCCTCGGTATTGGTTCCAACCCCTGAAGAGAAAGGCCAAGGAAACCCCAGCCGCATATCCGACCGGGTCCACATTCTTGCCGTGTATGCCAAGAATGTGGACCATGCCGGAATTTATAACAACAAGGACCAGATCAGCGTGCTCGAGGGAGAAAATCTCATCAACCGTATCATCAAATACGATCCAAAAAATGGCCTGGTGATGAACGATCTGGAGCAAACATCTGTGTTCACCCTCAATATTATGGAGGAACAATTCCTTAGGAAGCCGATCGTCAGCAAGATCAACCTGGTTTCCTTGTACCAAGTGCCCAAGTTCAATTCCAAGACCGGACAATTCATCTGCGCCATCAATTACTACACCAGCGAGCCTTACGAATTCACGGATTTTGAAAAAGGCCTCTTGCAGGAGCACGCTTCCATGATCGAGGAGCTGATCCTGGAAGCAAGCCCCATCCACATTGAAATCCAGGTGCTCAGTGAAATCGAGGAATTGTTATCGAATTCAAACAACTCATTGCAAACTTTTCTACACAACATTCTGGCTAAAACCTCCGAATTGCTGGGAGCGGATTGTGGCACCATTTCCCTGCTGGAAATCATTGATGGCAAACCCTGGTTGGTGGTCGAGGACGAGCAGGGAGTCCTGACCGCGGCCAAATCACGCGGCTGGAAGAAGAACAAAATTCCGCCGCTGATGGTGGGCGGCAATGACTTGCCAGACGCAATGAAATCCATGAACGGTTATTGTGCCCACACGGCCCGCCCGGTGGTCGTCGGCGATGTGGCGAATTCCAACCTGACCCAGAGTTTTTACCATAACCTGTCATCCGCCATTCGATCCGAGTTGGCGGTTCCCATTATTTTCGAGAACAATGTCTTGGGGGTCATCAATCAGGACAGCTTCCGATTAAATTATTTCACGGAAGAGCATAAAAAAATATTACAGATCATTGCTACCTTGATCAGTCAAAAAGTTTTCAACCTGAAGCAAATCGAAAAAATTCGTAAAGACATGGCGGTACTGCGCCAGGAAATCGAATATCGCGATCCCAAAGTGTCTTCCTATCATTTCGGCAACGTCATCGGTAAAAGTCCAAAAATCCATCACCTGGTCGAGCAAATCGACACGGTAGTGGAGTCTATCTGCAACCGGATGCTTCACTGGGGCCGGGGCAAAGAGCTCGAGGCTTTGATGGGTCTGCCGTGCCTGCTGATCACCGGCGAGACCGGGACGGGCAAGGAGTTTTTCTTCAATAACATTTACTCTCATCTTTCTGAGATTTTTAGAAAAGCCAAAGGCCAGCGTTTTGAGCTTCCCCTCAAGAAAACCAATATCGCCGCTTACAGCGGAGAATTGACCTACAGCGAGTTGTTCGGCCATAAAAAGGGCGCCTACACTGGGGCCGAAGCCAACCGTCAGGGGATTCTTGAAGAAGCCGATGGCGGCATTGTCTTCCTCGACGAGATTGGCGATGCCGATCCTAAAACCCAAGTGCAATTATTACGTTTTTTAGACACTGGAGCGTTCGTCAGGCTGGGAGAAAATCAGTCCAGATATGCCCGGATTTTTTTTATCGCCGCCACCAATAAAAACCTGCTGAAGGAAATTGAAGCGGGAAGGTTTCGCGAGGATTTGTATCACCGATTGAATGCCCTCAACTTTCACATCCCATCACTGGGTGAGCGGCGCGAGGACATTGAGGATCTGGCCATCCATTTTCTAGGCCGGTTGCACCAAACTTATAAAAATGTAGCTCATGAACTCACGCCACCGCAATTGGATTCCGCCGCTATCGAATTCCTCAAAAACCATCACTATCGAGGTAATGTTCGAGAGTTGAAAAATATTTTGCTGAGAGCCCTGCTGTTCAGCAAAAATCCCATCATTGACCGGGAAGACCTGATAAATGCCAACGCCGGCGGTTGGACCGACGCGCCACCCCCTGCCACAGATAACGGTCAAGACACCGGCGCGCTCCTGGAAAAACTGGCCAAGGGTGAGGGCAATTTCTGGTCCAGCATTTACCAGCCGTTTAAGGATAAGCAGATAACACGTCACAGCGTGCAAAATATCATCCATACAGCCAAAACCAAGTATCAGACCAACTTGCCCGGTCTGGCGGTGAAACTGGGTGTGTGCGGCCAGCATTTCCGTACCGACCGGGTGGAGAACAAAAAATTCGTAAGCTTCAAGAATTTTCTATATAAAACCATCAAAATCACGTCCAATTGAGGCTCCATCCTGCCAATACATTTTATTGGGTCAAGGGATTTAAGCTGGACGAAATAAAATGTGGTGTTAGAATGATGTTCCTTGTCAAAGAGTAATCAAGCCACTCCTGCGCTTCCTTGGCAAGACAGGAAACCAACGAGCATTTAAATTTACAATTTTAAAACCCGCATTCGGCTGGCTGGGTTGTTCCCATACCAAGCCGCAACCCAAGCCATGGCGGAGTGATCTTTAGACAACACCCCATTTATCCACGAAGGAGAATTACATGAGTTCGACTGCTGTCGTCGCTGAAAAGTATAAAATCAAAGACCTTTCTCTGGCCAATTGGGGCCGTCAGGAAATCATCCTGGCCGAAAAGGAAATGCCGGGTTTGATGGCATTGCGTGAAAAATATGGCAAAGAAAAACCTTTGAAAGGAGCTCGCATCGCCGGGTCTCTCCATATGACCATTCAAACGGCCGTGTTGATTGAAACTCTGGTGGCGCTGGGAGCGGAAGTGCGTTGGGCATCCTGCAACATTTTTTCGACACAGGACCATGCGGCCGCGGCCATTGCCAAAACCGGCATCCCGGTATTTGCCTGGAAAGGTGAAACCGAGGAAGAGTATTGGTGGTGCACGGCGCAGACCCTCCCGTTCGATAATGATCGGGGTCCAAATATGATTCTCGACGATGGCGGCGATTTGACCGGATACGTGCACGAAAAACATCCGGAGCTGTTGGCTGAAATTAAAGGCGTCTCCGAAGAGACCACCACCGGTGTGCACAAGCTCTACAAAATGATCGAGGATGGGGAACTCAAAATGCCCGCCATGAATGTCAATGACTCGGTCACTAAATCCAAATTTGACAATCTTTACGGTTGCCGGGAATCGCTGGCCGATGGCATCAAACGCGCCACCGACATCATGATCGCCGGCAAGGTTATCGTGATCGCCGGTTATGGCGATGTCGGCAAGGGTTGCGCGCACTCCATGCGGTCGTACGGCGGACGTGTCCTGGTCACGGAAATCGATCCCATCTGCGCCCTGCAAGCGGCGATGGAAGGCTTCGAGGTCACCACCATGGAAGACGCCATCGCGGAAGGCGATATTTACGTCACCACCACCGGCTGTGCCGACATCATCCGCATCGATCACCTGGAAAAAATGAAGGACACCGCTATCGTGTGCAACATCGGCCACTTCGACTGCGAAATCCAGGTGGAAAAACTGAACAACTTCCCCGGCATCAAAAAAGAAGAGATCAAACCGCAGGTCGACAAGTACACGTTTCCCGACGGGCATTGCATTGTCCTGCTGGCGGAAGGCCGGTTGGTGAATCTGGGTTGCGCCACCGGACACCCGTCATTCGTGATGTCCAACTCCTTCACCAATCAGGTGCTGGCGCAGATCGAGCTGTTCACCAAGAAATATGAACTGGGAGTTTACACCCTGCCCAAAATTCTGGACGAAGAAGTGGCACGCCTGCACCTAGGAAAACTAGGTGTCAAGCTCACCCGCCTCACCGACCAGCAAGCCAAGTATTTGAACCTGCCAGTTGCGGGGCCGTACAAACCGGAACACTATCGCTACTAGCCGTAGGGCGACTGTCCTGGCGTCTACTGTTAGCGATGGCCTTCTAAAGAGAAGTACTACCGGTATTAATTTTTAATGGAGTTGGAAAATGCAAAACGGCGCTCCACAAGGAGCGCCGTTTTTTCATAGAAAATCATTCATCAACATTAATTGACCGCTAAAGACTCCGGCTTAAACACAAACGTTTCCTCAAAACGAAGCCCAAAAGAAGTGACATCAAAAAATGGAAAGATATACTGGGACGGCAAACTACGACCGTAGACGTTCAGCCCAAGATTATTGCCACCAGAATCAGAAAATTCGATGGTGATATCGCGATGTCCATCTAAATCCGTCCCATTCAAAACCTCAGTAAACCAATTGGGCAATTCAGGATCACTCACATTGTTAATACTAAGCACCTGGCATTCCGCCACCACGGTCTCCTCCACGTCTCCATTTGTCAGCCAGAACCCATCCCAGTTCAAAGGAACCACTCAAAATCGTAGGTGATAACAACGCTAGACAAATCTCTGTTTAATACCTCCAACTTAATATTTGAACTCGCCGGGACTTTGTTAGCCCAATTAAAGAATTCTGAATCGAAAAAACTAAGCAGGGTGTCGGGCAACATTCTCAGGGTCATCTGTACCGGCCTGACTGACCCAAGAGAAACCCCTCCCCGCCCATCGGCAATCCTTCCAATAACCAGTGGAGTGATTTTAACGGATTGAACCGTAAGTACCGGGTTACCGTCCCTTTCCACGCGAATGCCAGACAAGAAAATAACACTGATACCAGCTCTTCCCAGGGAAGTCAGGCTCAGCTCATTAACTTCGGTGGATGCCAGAGTCTGTCCTCCGCTTTTGTCGGACGTGAAAGTATATTTTAGTCCACCGCCACAAAACTGTTTCCAGCTGTTAGAAATGCCCCCGGTGCTCAAATCAACCAAAAATGGAGCGCCCTCCCCAGGGGAGAAGACTCCAGGAGGAGGTGCGCATATCTCCGGTTGAGAGGCCAATGCAATTTCTTCTCCCTCATCGGCACACACCCATTCCGTACCGTTCCATTTCGCCACCTGGCCATCGGCACACTCCAAACCAGCCAAAGCGCCATCCGCTCCTGTCGCTCCTGTCGCTCCGGTTGCTCCATCCGCTCCCGGGACACCATCCGCTCCCGGTAAACCATCCGCACCTGCCGGACCTGTTGCTCCTGTCGCTCCGGTCTCACCTTGAGGACCTTCGGGTCCCGGGTTTAACACAAGATTATCTATTTGATCTTGAAGAAATTTAAAGGGCCCTCCGGGAACCTTCCCGTCTGCCGTCAAATTAACGTCGGCACTCACAACAGTGGCCGAAAAAACCAAAAATAACGCAACGAGTATTACAAATAGATTTTTTTTGAACATACGCCCCCTTCTGCATGTTTTGGTCTCTCGGAATATTTGATAAGAGGATTATAGCCCGAAGGGGTGAAGTTTCAATTTAATGGATTCACTACACTAGGTGTGCAAGTAACTTTGAGGCGGGGTAATCTTAGCGGATTCTAAAAGCTAAATAAAATCAATCACTCTGGGGATTTTTCAGCTTGGCTTGCTGAACCGCATCCCCGATCATTTTTTTGGGAAAACCCATTCAGTTGAAAATTGGTTGCCCCAACCCAGCCGCTATCAGATCTTGCTCTGAAGGCCCTCGCCCCTCACAACATTTCAGCAACTTTCCACTGACCGCCACCGCCGGCACCGACCGCACCTCCAACTTCCAAGCACGGCGGAAATTTTCCTTATCCCGCAAATCGATCACTTTCACATCACAGGAGGGGCAGGCCAATCATTCCACGATCTCCTGAGTGACCTTGCAGATAGGACATTCGGCAGAAAATATTTCAACTTTTCTTGTATTCATACTCAACTCTCCTAATTTAAATAAATTTTACAAGCAACTCTCTCCCACAAATCTTCACTTCAGTTCATTGCTAACCTGTAAAAACACCGCGAAACCACTCTCCCGGGAAAAAGCCCCCCTCAAACCCACTCAATGGAACCCGAAAATGGGTTGAATCAGGTTTTTTAGAGTGTTCGATTTTTTCAACTTCCACTCCCCAATGGAGCTGATCGGATTCTCCTCAAGGCTTAAAACTTTCAATTTGGATAAATAGAAAGAATTGGCTAATGCCTCCGCACCTTCATCGCCAATAAAATTATAATTTAAAATAAGTTCTCTTAAATTCTTCAATTGGCCGGATTGGGTAATGATCAACGCTCCATGACTGGTGATATGATTTTTCGCCAAATTAAGAGATTTCAAATTCAATAATTTTTTGGAACTGAAAATTAATTGAACTGCCGCGTCACTGAGATTGTTTTGAGTCAGATTCAATTCAGTGATCTGTGAAACAAACGGGGTTTCTAATAAGGCCAAAACACCCTGGTCTCCAATAAAATATCCTTCCAAATTTTTCAAGGCTCCTTTCCGGTGCAATTTTTTAAATTGTTGGCGAAAATTAAATCGAAGGCAGGCATCCTTTCCATCCTGCGTCAAAAGGTTTTCGGCCATATCCAGTTTTTCCAGGTTTGGAAGATTTAAAGAATAGGTGATGGAAAAAGCCCCTGAGTCCCCCACATGGTTAAAACTTAGATTTAAACTTTTCAAACGGACAAGGGTTTTGGAATGGGCCAGGGCGATGGCTCCATCGTCGCTAATATCATTTCGATATAAACTCAAATTTTCTAAACGGGGCAACGATGTGGCTTGCGCGAGAGCCTGCACTCCCCGGTCCCTTATTTGATTGTGGCCCAGGTCGAGGATTTGGAGGTTTCCTAAAAATGCGGATTTGGATAAAGCCCGAATACCTGTATCGGTTATACCCGTATCATTGAGGACCAGTTTACGGACTTTCTGAAGCAGGGGTGAGTTGGCAAGAAATATGGCTCCCTCGTCTCCAATTGTTTTTGATTTGATTTGCAGAACGGCTTCATTTCTCTTTATCTTTTTATTGACGTACTTGTGGAGCTGATCGAGGTCCATCACTGGACCCGTATTCCCCATTACCGGCCAAATCAAGATCAGGCAAAATATCCCAAACCAAACACGTTTCATAGATCACAGTTTATCAGAATCTTGGTAGGGAAACGTTTTAGACTCATGATACCTTCCCTCTTGAAAGAGATATATCCATTCTCACTTCATCCCTCAAATCTGGAGCGTTTATGATTGTGGTCGTTTCTGGATAAGGTTTTCCAAAGACTCTGGAGATTTTTGAAAATCGGCGATACAGCAGGGACAACGACAAAAATAAATCGATTCACCATTGATGTTGACACACAATGCCTGCCCCCTTGTTTTTTCCCCTAAGCAGGTAGGGCAAATCACCATATCTTTGATTTCCTCTAAATAAAATTGAGCGTTTTCAAGAAAAAGAGTGACACATCCTGCGCAACAAAAGCGATACTCCTGGCCCTGATAGTCAGTGCTGAGAGCTGACAATGGGTCAATTCCCAGCCGAACCAGGGAGCATCCACAGGTGGGGCATAAGTACCCCTGACACTGTTTAACGAGATTCAAAAGGTCGTTTCCAAAATTTTAAATTTCCCCAAAGCGCTTCAGGCAAGCGGTGAGACCGGCCACTGAAAAATATTCTCAAGGGTCACTCCACACTGGCGACGCATCGAAACCCCACCCCTTCGATCCGGTAGCCGGGATAAAATACTTTGCGACTGGAGGACCGAAGCATGAAGGCAC
>Ga0209988_10003505_pt1 | contig 10379 bp, 10 predicted proteins | sample N075metaG_FD_183115 | JGI IMG/M metagenome (GOLD analysis project Ga0209988, IMG submission 183115) | Deep subsurface microbial communities from Kermadec Trench to uncover new lineages of life (NeLLi) - N075 metaG (SPAdes) (version 2) | ecosystem: Environmental > Aquatic > Marine > Ocean trench... | reverse complement strand
CATCTGTGTTATATGCCAGATCGTTTAAGCAAGCACGACAGATCGTCTCATGGCCGTTACTGGGGCCGGAACATAAAAAACAACGGCTGCCTGAGAAGAAGGCAGGGCGCGCGCTGTTAACCTTAAGCTGACCATTCAGGTTGACAGCAAGTCCTTTGCGCATATGATTCCTCTTCCTTGTGCTGTAAAAAGTTAAATTAACAGATTAGAAGGCTACGTTTATGTCCAATAGTGTTCAAGCATTAAATAAAATTAATGATATTCGCCATGATTGGCAGACCCAAGAAGTTTTATCATTAATGAGTCAGCCACTAAATGATCTGCTTTTTCAGGCGCAAACTATCCACCGGAAATATTTTGATGCCAATACCGTACAGCTCAGCACTCTGTTAAATATAAAGCAAGGCGGTTGTCCCGAGGATTGTGCCTATTGTCCGCAAAGTGTTCGATATAAAACTGAAGTAGATGCAGAGGCGATATTGTCATTAGACAAAGTAAAAGATGCTGCGGAAAAAGCCAGGCAGGAAGGCGCAACACGGTTTTGTATGGGTGCAGCATGGCGCAGTCCCAAAGAAAAAGATTTCAAACTAGTGTTGGATATGGTCAGGGAAGTTAAGTCTTTAGGAATGGAAACATGTGTCACCATGGGCATGTTAAATGACGATCAAACATCAAGACTGAAACAGGCTGGCCTGGATTATTATAATCATAATCTTGATAGTTCAGAGTCGTTTTACGAAACCATCATTAGCACCAGAGACTACAAGGATCGTCTGGACACATTAGCAAGCGTACGTGAAGCAGGTATTCATGTTTGTTCGGGCGGTATCATTGGTATGGGCGAAAGTAAATCGGATCGCGCAGAGATGTTGTGTACCCTGGCCAATCTGGATAAACATCCGGAGAGCGTGCCAATCAATCTTTTGGTTAAAGTCAAAGGCACACCATTGGCTGACGAAGAAGATCTGGATCCTTTTGACATGGTGCGCATGATTGCCACGGCCAGGATCATGATGCCGGCTGCAACCGTGCGTTTATCTGCCGGGCGATCGGAAATGAATGACGAGCATCAGTCGCTTTGCTATCTGGCGGGAGCCAATTCAATTTTTTATGGTGAAGAACTTTTAACCACCGGAAATCCGGCACTTGAAAAAGATCGTCAATTGTTTGATCGTTTAGGAATTACCGCACTTCAGTAAAAAAAGTACTTGCCAATAAGTAACTATTAATGAGTCTCCAGATCGATAGTTCCAGGACAGATAGCTCTAAAAAGAATAGCTCCAGTAAAGATAATTTTAGAGATGGGCTGGAGAAAAAACTCAAGCTTCGTAAACAACAAAATCTTTTTCGCAAGCGAAATACGCTTGCTTCACGACAAGGGCCAATGATTAAAATTGATGGTCATCACCTGATAAATTTTTGTAGTAATGATTATCTTGGTCTGAGCAATCATCCGGAGGTCATCTCCGCCTTTAAGACATGCGCCGATCAGTTTGGTGTTGGCAGCGGGGCTTCATCATTGGTCTGTGGCAGAAGTGATTTACATCCCCAGCTTGAGGAAAAACTCGCCGATAAAACCGGTAGAGAAGCCGCGTTGATTTTTCCAAGTGGCTACATGGCGAACTTGGCTGTGGCGACAACATTTAGTGGAAGAACAGACGGTGTATTTCTTGATCGACTGGCTCATGCCTCCCTTGTCGATGCGGCCCGATTATCAGGGGCCAAGCTGCACCGATATCAACATGCCGATCACGAGGCCCTGGCCCTTGTCCTTAAGAATTCAGCTGTGAATGAGAAGTTAGTCCTTACTGACACTGTGTTCAGTATGGACGGCGATATAGCACCAATAAAAGAATTGGTCAGAGTATGTAAACAGAATAATGCGGTGTTGGCTGTTGATGACGCACATGGTTTTGCTGTGCTTGGAAAGAGCGGCGGCGGCTTGCTGGAAGAGAAAGAAATTTCAGCAGAAGATGTGCCCATCCTGGTTGCAACATTTGGTAAAGCACTGGGCACCGCAGGCGCGTTTATTGCGGCAGACAAGATAATTATTGAAATGTTGATACAGTTTGCCAGAACCTATATTTACACAACGGCGCTCGCGCCTGCGCTTGCTGGTGCAACACTCGCGTCTCTTGAGGTTCTCGAAAAGGAAGCATGGCGTAGAGAAACCTTGAGCGCATTAATAAAACATTTTTGTAACAGTGCCAGTGCCCTGGGCCTGAATATTTTATCGTCGGACACGGCTATTCAACCATTGATGATCGGCGATTCAGAAATCGCAGTACGCATCAGTGATAAATTATTCGACGCAGGTTTTTTGATCTCCGCAATCAGACCGCCGACAGTGCCCGAAGGCAGTGCGAGGTTAAGAATTACATTAACCGCCGCACATACCGAAGAACAGGTAGATCGGTTGCTAGAGACGCTAGGCAAATTATTATGACGCAAAAAGCAATCAGGGATCTGGCGTTAATACATGGTTGGGGATTTGATCATCGAATATGGAGAAACCTTATTCCACATCTCGAAGATCAGTGGCGAGTAACGTGTATTGACCTGCCCGGTTATGGCGCCTCTAAAAATAAAGTTGAATCACATTTAGATCAGGGCAACATCGATCAAATAGTGAACTATATTAATTCAGATATACCCGAAAACGCCACCATTCTTGCGTGGTCCCTGGGCGGAACAGTGGCGATGAAACTTGCGCAAAGGAGAAGTGATATCAAGGCCCTTGTGTTGCTTGCAAGTAGCCCATGTTTTTTGAAGAAGCAAGATTGGCAACATGGGGTTGAGCCAGCTGAGTTTAATCAGCTGCTCAGTCAGCTCAGTAAAGATAAAATAAAAACACTGCAAACATTTGCCGGGCTGGTGGCCATGGGCGAAGCGCACCCCAGGCAAACAATAAACGAACTAAACGAATATCTTTTAAGTAATGTGCCAGAGCAAGAAACACTCATGTCCGGGCTAGGGATATTAAGAGATGAAGATCTGCGACAGGCCCTTGTAAAGCAACATTGTCCGGTTGGTATTATCTTTGGTGAAAACGATATTCTGGTCAAACGTTCAACCGGGAGTGCAATTCAAGAATTACGGCCAGATACTCTCACAATTGAAATTCCTGAAACAGGGCACGCTCCATTTTTATCACGTCCACAGGAAACAGCAGACGCCTTAATGAAGCTCACAGCCAGGGTTTTCTGAAAATGGCTTTTAATAAAACTAAAGTAGCCGCCAGCTTCAGCAGATCTGCACAAGATTATGCAGAGCATGCTGTGTTGCAAAGAACAGTCGCTGAGCGCCTGTTGGAAAGACTAGAGCTTGTTAACATCTCGCCAAAGGTGATTGTTGATGCTGGCTCAGGACCGGGATATGCTGCGAGGCAGTTGGCAATGAGATATAAAGGGGCTCAGGTGCTACAGCTTGATTTATCTATGGAGATGTTGAGCCAGTCTAGATCTCATGACTCACGATTTTTCTCGAAACAAAAATATGTTTGTGGCGACGCTGAAAGCTTGCCACTGATAAAAAATTCCGCGGAACTGGTTTTTTCAAGCCTGATGCTGCAATGGTGTAACGATCTTGATGCAGCGTTCACCCAGATTAAAAGCACATTAACAAAGCAAGGCCTGTTTCTGTTTGCAACCCTGGGTCCGGACACCCTAAAAGAATTACGATCGAGCTGGGCCGAGGTAGATGATGATGTGCATGTGAACACGTTCATTGATATGCATGATGTAGGTGACGCCCTGATTCGGGCGGGCTTTGTTGAACCAGTGATGGATGTGGAACACATTACTTTGACGTATGAAGATTGTTTTTCTTTGATGAAAGATCTAAAAACTCTGGGTGCCAATAATGCTGACGAGGATCGATCAAAGGGACTCACCGGGAAAAACAAAATTAAAGGCCTAGAGTCCGCTTATGAAAAATATCGTAGCGAAGGACGATTACCTGCGACCTACGAAGTGATTTATGGTCATGCCTGGACACCATTGCAAGAATCTTCATTTGATGGTTTAGCAAATGAAGCTTATTTTCCGATCTCCTCGCTAAAGATTAGAGAGTAAAAGTGTCAGATTACTTTATTACCGGGACGGATACAGGCGTGGGCAAGACCTGGGTGACATTGGCGCTGATGAAAACGATGCAGGACAAAGGCAAGGTCGTTGTTGGCATGAAGCCAGTGGCTAGCGGTTGCCAGAAAACCAGTGCCGGGTTGCGTAATGATGATGCTGTGCGAATTCTTGAACAGTCGAACCAGACCCTGAATTATAAAACCGTCAACCCTTATGCCTTCGAACGGGCCGTTGCGCCACATATTGCGGCTGAGTTGATGGGGACGGTGATTGATATTGAAAAGATAGCTAGCGAATTCAGCACTTTGAAAAAAGAGGCTGATAGTGTGGTGGTCGAGGGCATCGGAGGCTGGTGCGTCCCCCTGAGTGAGAACATTATGTTGGCAGATGTAGTCAACCGGCTTGGTTTGCCGGTGATCCTCGTTGTCGGTCTGCGTCTGGGCTGCATTAACCACGCCCTGTCTACGATAAGGGCCATTGAGGCGGACGGGGTTAGACTTCACGGCTGGATAACGAGTCAGCTTGATGCGGACTATGCCTGTCTGAATGAGACCATGACTACGTTACAGGCGCACATTAGTGCGCCGCTTTTAGGCAGTCTGCCCCACACGGAAAAGTTTGATCTGGAAATCTTGGCCAGTCACATTATGATGACAGATTGTCCGGGGGCAAAAGCGTCCATTTGACGGATAGGTACGTACAAAAACTTGCCAAAACACACCAAAATAGGGCATATTGTCGTACACAGTAGTAGTGTGTTTGTGCGTAACCACTGAAGTATAAGAATAATCGCCGGTTTGAGGGTGCTAGGTGGTCTACGATAAAAGAGTTGCGAATAATTTTGAGCCAGAAAATTCAATCAGAATGGATCGTAAATTAGCCGTCGCGGTTGATGGACCTGTCTTGATATGCTCTTTATTCATGATGATCGCAGTAACTCTCCATAAAAAATAGGTAGGGTAATCTCCTGAACGGGAGGCTGTGGGCAGTTAGTTTATTCAGTATGAACCAGCCCGAAAGCTGAAAGCATTAAAAGCTGTAGAACGAATTAAAATTTTTACATTACATTTCGCTGAGGAACGCTGCATGTTTGTTAAAAGTCTGAGAAACATTATAAGAGGTGTGGTTCCGATGGTGTTGCTGCTGTGGACAACAGTTGCCGATGCCGACTGGGCGCTTAACCTGACGGAGGGGGTGACACCGATTAGTCACGAGGTGTATGACCTGCACATGATTGTCCTCTGGATTGTCACCATTATTGGTATCCTTGTATTTGGCGTCATGGCCTGGTCTGTTTTCCATCACAGGAAATCGAAAGGCGCAGTCCCCGCACAATTTCACCACAGTACTCTCGCTGAAATCACCTGGACGATTATTCCTATCTTAATCCTTGTGATTATCGCAGTTCCTGCAACCAAGACATTGATACGAATGGAAGAGACAGGCGATGCAGAAATGACCTTGAAGGTTACCGGCTATCAGTGGAAGTGGAAGTATGATTATATGGACGAGGACTTAAGTTTCTTTAGTACGCTGGCAAAAGCCAGTAACGAGGCCCGCCAACGGAATTCCGGTATTGATCCGGCCAGCGTTGAAAACTACCTGTTAGAGGTAGACAAGCCAATTGTCCTGCCAACAAATACCAAGATTCGAATCTTGACCACCGCCAATGACGTTATCCACGCCTGGTGGGTGCCTGCTCTGGGCTGGAAGCGCGATGCTGTTCCGGGGTTTATCAACGATAATTGGGCCTATATTGAAGAGCCGGGCACCTACCGTGGCCAATGCGCCGAGCTATGTGGTAAAGACCATGGCTATATGCCAATCGTTTTAGAGGCAGTATCACCAGAAGAATATCGGACCTGGATCGCTGATACCAAGCAGGCGCAAATAGATGCGCTTGCCAACTCAGATCGGGAATGGGCGCAGGATGAGCTGATGACCCACGGCGAAGAAATCTATGGCGCTAACTGCGCAGCTTGTCACATGGCGGACGGCAAGGGCACGGGCCCGTTTCCACCGCTGGATGGCAGCGCACTCGTACAGGGGCCAGCAGCAAAGCACATCAAGATGGTGCTGGACGGCAAGAATCTGATGCCAGCGTTTGCCGGGCAATTGTCTAACGCAGATATCGCAGCAGCCATTACCTATGAGCGGAACTCCTGGAGCAATGCCACTGGCGATGTTGTACAGCCTGCCGATGTTAAGGCCGCACGTTAGAAAGAATCAATTTAATTTAATTAAGTATCATATATAAAGAGACAATTAAAAGAGGATAGACATATGGGCTACGCAGCTGTCCACGACGACGATCATCACGATCACAAGCCAACCGGCATAGGCCGTTGGTTGTTTTCCACGAACCACAAAGACATTGGCACCATGTACCTGATTTTCGCCCTGATTATGTTTTTTATCGGCGGCGCCATGGCCATGGTGATTCGTGCTGAACTTTTTCAGCCCGGACTGCAATTTGTTGATCCAGGGTTTTTTAATCAAATGACCACGGTGCATGCACTGATCATGATCTTTGGTGCCTTGATGCCGGCGGGCGTGGGGCTGGCTAACTGGATGATCCCGATGATGATCGGCGCACCGGATATGGCGCTGCCACGTCTGAACAATATGAGCTTCTGGATATTACCATTTGCATTTATCTTGTTGTTGTCCACCCTGTTTATGGAGGGCGGCGCACCTGCAGGCGGTTGGACCATGTATCCCCCACTTACATTACAGTTGGGGGATGCCTTTCCTTTTCTGATTTTTACCATTCATTTACTCGGCATCTCATCCATCCTGGGTGCCATCAATATTATTGCGACGATATTTAATATGCGCGCACCGGGCATGACCTTCATGAGGCTGCCGCTGTTTGTCTGGACCTGGATCATTACCGCATTTCTGTTGATTGCTGCCATGCCTGTTTTTGCCGGTGCGGTGACCATGATGTTGACGGACAAATTCTTTGCTACCAGTTTCTTCAGCGCTGCAGGCGGGGGTGATCCGGTGTTGTTTCAGCACCTTTTCTGGTTCTTTGGTCATCCCGAGGTATATATTTTGATCCTGCCTGCCTTTGGCATTGTTTCGCAGATCCTGCCCACCTTTGCGCGTAAACCGTTATTTGGTTACGCATCGATGGTTTATGCCACAGCTGCAATCGCATTCCTGTCCTTCTTTGTCTGGGCGCACCACATGTTTACTGTTGGTATGCCACTGGCCGGCGAGCTTTACTTCATGTACGCCACCATGGCGATTGCTGTGCCGACGGGGGTGAAGATATTTAACTGGATAGCGACCCTGTGGAAAGGTTCCATGACCTTCGAGACGCCAATGCTGTTCGCATTGGCCTTCATTGTCCTGTTTACTATCGGCGGGTTTACCGGCCTGATGATGGGCATTACCCCGGTTGATTTTCAATATCACGATACTTATTTCATTGTTGCACATTTTCACTATGTGCTGGTACCTGGCGCGATCTTTGGCGTGATGGCCGGAATCTATTTCTGGTTGCCAAAATGGACCGGGCATATGTACAACGAAACCCTGGGCAAATGGCATTTTTGGTTGTCCGCCATCTCCGTGAATGTATTGTTCTTCCCTCAACACTTTTTAGGCCTGGCCGGCATGCCGCGCCGCATACCGGATTACAGTGTGCAGTTCGCTGACTGGAACATGGTCTCAAGTCTTGGTGGCTTTGTCTTTGGCTTGTCTCAGTTGTTATTAGTCGTGGTGGTTATTCAGTGTGTTCGCGGCGGCCAGAAGGCGACAGATCAAGTATGGGAAGGCGCTCATGGTCTGGAATGGACCTTGCCCTCACCCCCACCATTTCACTCGTTTACCACGCCACCTCAAGTGACGGAAGCGACGGCTCATTCTTAAGGGCTCACTCATAAGTGCGAGAGTTGGTAATGATGGCTGAGAAAGAAAAAGACGAGTTAGAGGCATCCCGGGATGCCTCTAACATCAAGCTGGCTATTTTTCTGGGTGTGGTTGCATTCGGATTTTACCTTGGGTTCATCTGGTACTATTTCAAATGAACAGTGATCATATTAGCGGGAAATTAGCCATCTTTGCGCTTGCCATGTTTGGTTTTGGTTATGCCCTGGTGCCGATATACGATGTGCTTTGCGACATTACCGGATTGAACGGTAAAACCGGGGAGATCACAGCCGAGTCCGTCAGCAAACTGGTGGTTGATTATGATCGCACGGTCACGGTTCAGTTTGATACCAATGTGAATAGTGAATTGCCGTGGACGTTTAAAGCCGTGGATAAAACACTGGTGGTGCATCCGGGAGAGGTCACAGAGGCAGTGTTTATTGCAGTCAATACTTCTTCGGCAGAAGTAACTGGCCAGGCTGTCCCCAGTGTGGCCCCGGCACAGGCATCGCTGTATTTCAACAAGACAGAATGTTTTTGTTTTACCAAGCAGACATTGGCTGCCCACGAGCAAAAAGAAATGATAGTTCGATTTGTCGTGGAAACAGGTTTGCCGAAAAAGATTTCGACACTAACTCTGTCATATACATTTTTTGTTGCACCGGAAGAAAAAGTTGTTGATCTGGCTTTCATTGCCGCAGAACCTGCTATTTGATAATTTAAAAAAGAAAACGTTAGAAAATTAATGAGGAAAAGAAGTCATGTCTGATTCGAACAGCACTTACTTTATACCCGATCCAAGCCGTTGGCCGCTGGTTGGTTCAATCGCCTTGTTCTTGACCTTCATCGGTGCGTCCACCATGTTGAATGGCTCGGGGTTCGGCACTTTTATCATGGGTATGGGTATTGCTGTGGTTGTCTATATGTTTGCAGGCTGGTTTGCTGAAGTAATTGGCGAGAGCTTGCAGAAAAAATACAATCAACAGGTCGATGTTAGTTTTCGTTGGGGAATGGCCTGGTTTATCTTTTCTGAGGTCATGTTCTTTGCTGCCTTCTTTGGCGCCCTGTTTTATGCGCGCCAACTGTCTGTGCCCTGGTTGGGTGGAGAGGGCGCCAAGGTGGCGACGCATATGTTCCTGTGGCCTGATTTTATTATGGATTGGCCGATCCTGGCGATACCGGATGAAAATGCTTTTATTGATTCCCTGTTTTATGAAACCATTCCGGCATGGGGCGTGCCCGCGCTGAATACTGCAATATTGCTGTCCAGTGGCGCGACCGTCACCTTTGCGCATTGGGCACTGAAGAATGGTAATAATAGAGCGCTTTGCTGGTGGTTGTTCGCAACTGTTTTGCTTGGTTTTACCTTTGTCTATTTTCAGGCGGGGGAATATTATCACGCCTATACCGAGCTGAATCTAAAATTTAGTTCAGGGATATATGGTTCGACCTTTTATATGTTGACGGGGTTCCATGGTTTCCATGTCACCATGGGTGCGACCATGTTGACGGTCATATTAATCCGTTCAATGATGGGCCATTTTACAGAGCATGATCATTTTGCCTTCGAAGCGGTAGCTTGGTATTGGCACTTTGTTGATGTTGTCTGGCTGGGCCTGTTTATCTTTGTTTACTGGTTGTAAATGGCAAGAAAATTGCCGGCGAATGAAAGGGCGCTACTTTGCTAGCGCCCTTTCTGTTTCAGATAATTCAGGACTGATTCCGTGGGGTTGTATCAAACCTGTGAAGTGACCGATGATTAGCATTAGAAACAGGGCGATTGATAGAGTGATTCTTACGGTGAGTGATTTTACGGTGCGGTCCGATTCTCCCCTATCATGAACAAGAAAAAACATGCCTGATGAGAGACTGATAACCACCGCAAGTAACAACAGCACGATAATAATTTTAAAGATGAGAGCGCCAGTCATTAGCTTACCAATATAATTTGTTTATCAAGCTTGAGTATACGCCTGATAGAGTTTCACTACATATTGTAATGTCTACAACAACTGGTTTTTGGATATCGATATAAATGCGCATTGCCTCCTGGGAATTTAATCCGAGTCTGTGGCCTACATTGGCTACTTTATTGGTGTTGCCGTTGTTTCTGTCTCTGGGGTTTTGGCAACTGGATCGGGCAGAACAAAAACGCACCTTGCATCATATGTTTGAAGGCCGACAAGCTGCAAGCGAGATTAATTTGAACAAGGAAGACGCCTTGCGAAATAATTTTGGAGAATTACATTGGCGCAAAGTTACCATCGAAGGGGTGTTTTCCAGAGACGTTAACATTTTACTGGATAATCAGGTGGAACGAGGTGTGGCGGGTTATTTTGTTTATACACCGTTTAAACTAACAGAACAGGACGCGTGGGTATTGGTGAATCGAGGCTGGGTGCCTGCCGGTGATAGTCG
>Ga0209988_10003503_pt1 | contig 10385 bp, 4 predicted proteins | sample N075metaG_FD_183115 | JGI IMG/M metagenome (GOLD analysis project Ga0209988, IMG submission 183115) | Deep subsurface microbial communities from Kermadec Trench to uncover new lineages of life (NeLLi) - N075 metaG (SPAdes) (version 2) | ecosystem: Environmental > Aquatic > Marine > Ocean trench... | reverse complement strand
AAGCTGATGTGCAAATCAGTATCAAGGAAAACGGTGAAATCTGGACCGGACAACAGGTAACCTTGAATCTTGACTTGAAAACCACCGGCTTCAGTTTCTCAAACTCACATTTCAATCTTCCCGAAGTCGGTGGCGCATTCCTGATGCAAACTGATACCACCACGATTAAGTTAACCGAAAACGTTAACGGCGTAGTCTGGCAGGTAATTCGCTATCCACTCGCACTTTACCCGCAAAAAGCGGGCTTTCTGGAAATCCCATCCATTGATGTACGGTTTGTTACATCGGCTGGATTCGGCAGCGCCGAAAAGTCGTTCGAATTCCAAACGGAGCCGTTGCAACTTTCGATTAAAACACCACCCGGTGTAAAACCAGGCGACCTGGTAATCACCACCAATTCCTTTAAGCTTGATTACAGCTGGCAGCCACAAACAGGAGTAACGCAAACTGGTGATGCGATTACATTGACAGTAAGCAGAGGGGCCGATGATATATCCGCCATGTTGTTACCTCCATTACCGGTCTTCCGAACAGAAGGTCTGGCGACCTATCCACAGGCGCCGGAGATCAACGACAAGACCAATCGCGGTGAGCTGACCGGCGAGCGGACTGACAGCATCATCTGGGTGGTAGAGAAGCCTGGAAGTTACACGATCCCCGGTATCCGCTTCCAGTGGTGGGACCCCAGCAGCAACGAATTGAAACAACAGATCATTGCCGGTACACACCTGGATATTCCGCCCTCAGCGGTCAAAGAATTCACAGCAGATGACGGCGATAAACCTGAGCAATCACGCGATATATACCTGTGGTTACTGGTCACTTCTTTCACAATTTTGATAGCCGCATTGCTGTGGCACAGAATTGGACGAAAGACAGCTGGACGAGTCGTTGACAGTGAAAACGCTGCCTTTGCCACCCTGAAAAAAGCCTGCAATAGTCACGATAGCGGGCAAACCTATTCCGCCCTCCATGTTTGGCTTCGATGGCATTCCCGGCAGGCTACATTAAAAGGTTTTGCCCAGACGAATAACGATACCCAGTTAGGCGTTGAGTTGAAGCGTCTGCAGGAATCCCTTATTTCTTCGGACAGTAACTGGACAGGAAATAATTTACTCCATGCGTTGCGACGCACCCGAGGCAAGATCATCAAGCAAAAAAATATTCAGGAAAAGACTCAGCTGGCACCACTGAACCCATAGCTTAACTGTTGGCATTGTGCAATACCTGTCAGCGTGTTGGTCTACGACAGCGAAGAAGCTACACTAGCGCATATTTTTCAACTGAAAAACAATAGTTCAACCAATAAAGAATCCAATATTGAAAATCCTAATGCTGCGAATATTGACGACAGGCTTTGCCTCACTTTTATTTTCAGTTATCGGAATTTCCACGTTAAGTGCTGCAATCAACGAATTCACAGGCACAGAATCCTGTATTAGCTGTCACGCCGAGCAACACCAACTCTGGCAAGGCTCTCACCACGACCTGGCTATGCAACACGCGAACAAAGAGACCGTGTTGGGTGATTTCAATGACTCCATGTTTATCGCCAATGGCATCACAACACGCTTTTTCATCAAAGACGGCAAATACTTTATAAATACCGATGGTCCAGATGGCAGCATGCAGAACTTTGAGATTAACTACACCTTTGGTCTTACACCCCTTCAACAATACCTGATTGAATTTCCGGATGGCCGGGTTCAAACATTGAGTATCGCGTGGGATACACGGCCAAAAAGTGTCGGCGGGCAGCGCTGGTTTCATTTGTACCCTGATGAGCGCATCAATGCCGGCGATGAATTGCACTGGACGGGACCGCAGCAAAACTGGAATTACATGTGTGCTGACTGCCACACGACCAACCTCGACAAAGGCTACAACAGCGCAACAAACACCTTCAAAACAAGCTGGTCGGATATTAATGTTGCTTGTGAATCCTGCCATGGCCCCGGCAAGTCACATCTGGCCTGGGCGGCATTGGATGAGGGCCTGACGCAGGCAGATATCAGTATGGGTCTGAGTCATCTGCTGAATGACAGAAAGGATATTGATTGGATCATTGATCCCGACACCGGTACTGCAAAGAGGAGCCAGGCCGCCACTGACAACCATGAGATCGGTGTCTGTGCAGCCTGCCATTCACGCCGCGGGCAGATTAAATCCGGCATAGAATCCGATGGATTATTTCTGGATCACTACCGGCCCGCGCTGTTGTCCGCTGGTCTGTATCACAGCGATGGCCAGATTCAGGATGAAGTCTATGTCTGGGGTTCGTTCGCGCAGAGCAAAATGCAAGCAGCAGGTGTTAGCTGCAGTGACTGCCATGAACCGCACAGCCTCAAATTAAGGGCAAATCAGCAGCAGGTATGCTCGCAGTGTCATCTGCCTGCAAAATTCGCTAGCACTGAACACCACCACCACTCGTCGGAATCAGAGGGTGGCAACTGCCTTAACTGCCATATGCCGGAAACCACTTACATGGTGGTCGACCCACGCCGTGACCACAGCCTGCGTATTCCCCGGCCTGACCTGTCATTGGACTTCGGCACACCCAATGCCTGTAACCAGTGCCATACAGACAAGAGCACCGAGTGGGCGGCAGGCGAGTTTACAAGCTTATGGCCCGATGTAACCGAGCCTTACCAAAACTGGACCAGGGCACTGGCACTGGCGCGGTCCGGCGCACCACAGGCAGAAATTGCGCTGATCAAGATCATCAGGGATCAGGACAAACCTGCCATCGCGCGCGCAACCGCCATCTCGGAACTGCGACCGTTTCTGAGCCCGCTTTCCGGTCAAGTCCTGCAAGTGGCCCTGACCGACAACAGCCCGCTGGTCAGGTTTGCGGCGCTGGGGGTTCTGGATGCTTTACCTCTGGAGAACAGATACCAATTTGCATCTGCTTTGTTGAACGATCCCGTACGCCTGGTACGCATAGAAGCGGCAAGGGTTTGCGCGCCCGCGATGCGAACACAACTTGATCCCGCCGAGAACAAGGTGCTGCAATCTGCCCTGCGGGAATATATAGACGCACAAAATGAAAATGCCGAACGACCCGAATCACATCTGAATCTCGGCAATATGTATTCACAAAGTGGCAATGCAACTGCAGCAGAAAACGCCTACCGTCAGGCCATCAAACTTGACTCCAAATTCGGCCCTGCATATGCCAACCTGGCTGATTTATATCGTCTGCAGGGAATGGATCAATTTGCCAGCGAGGTATTGAACGAGGGCATTGGTGAATTGCCTGCAAATGCCACCTTGTATCACGCCCGGGGCCTGTTACAAACGCGCGACCAAACAATGGACCTGGCGCTCGTTTCTTTGAAGAAAGCCGCAGACCTACAACCCGAAACAGTCCGCTACACCTACGTTTACGGTGTCGCACTCAATTCCACCGGCGACTCTGCAGGCGCCTTACAGGTGCTGGAATTAGGCCATGTAAACCACCCGCGTGATCAGGAAATCATCTTTATGATTGCCAGCGTCTACCGGGATCAGGGCCGCCAGGATAAAGCCATGGAATGGGCGCAGAAATTACTACAGAATAATCCGGCTGATCAAAATGCCCTGCAATTTATCGAAATGCTCAAGGGCGCCAGGCAATAACAGGAGGCTACCGGGCCTTTTGGTGCTCAGGCACAGAATACACGGCGCAAAAAAACCGGTCAGGAAGGATCTTCCCGACCGGTTCCATGTAAACTAACTACTGGCGATAATTACTGACCAGCGCGGAATGGGTAGCCGGCAAACATCTCTGTAATTCCGGAATTAATCGCTTCACGGGTTTCATCATTGCTTCTTTTCTCGTTCACCCGACCAACCGCGACACCTTCCCAGACCATACGCTTCTGCGCGCGATCAACCATGTCGACATTGATCGTACCCTCGGTGTAGTTGCTGACATGTGTCGTTGTGCCATAACCATAACCACCCCAGGTGCCATAAGCGCCGCGGCGATAGCCATAATAACCGCCACTCATATAAGGGTCTGAAGTGGTTGTTACCTTGGTCTTGTCCTGCAAGCGTCCGGATACGTTGATCATCAGGTCGGGGTTATCGGACATCGTGTAACCTCTGCTTTCCATTTCCCTGCTGATTGCATCACGAAAAATCGAACCAAAAATACTCGAGTAATTCGGATTCTCAATACCCATCGGGCTGAAGAAACCGTATGTTTTGTATTGACTGAAATCCATCGTGTGGTCGTAATCGCTCTCGATGGTCGGCTTGGAAGCACAACTTGCAAGCAGAACTGCAGCACCTGCGAGCATTACAAATCGGGAGAATTTTCTGAACATTGAATGGGTGTGCATGGCTCAATCCTTAAATTAAAATTAATAACTGGTGTGAATTGTATAGCATGATTGGTTCAACAGTGCTTGAAGTCAAGACCTGTATGAGCACAGCCATTCAGACCGGAGTGTTTCGTTATGAATTGCAGAGCAGGGTTAATAATTGTCAAGATAGATTGGTGATGGGGAGATCATTATGACTGAATATATTACAGCGTTCATGCACTGAGTTGATGATTCTGGCCCACTGGTCCGCGGCGGGTTTGTTGTCAGCTTGTTAATTCTTTACATACTTATTTTCGGATTCATCAAGAAGATAAGCACCAGCCTCTCATCCAAAATCGCCAATGAAAAAAAGTCGCTTTAAGAATCCAAAACCAGATAATTGTGTCAGACAAAGACATGACCAAAATCATCGTGTCTTTGATCCGCGCCGCAGGCCTGGTCATCGCGGTACTGATTGGCATTAGCATACTGAATGTGGCGATGGGTCTTTATGCACAACACGATCGGTGTCGTGATTGAACGTGGCATGTTTGTAACCCGACTGCAAAATGCCAAGAACGAAGTCATCTCCATCCCCAACGCCATGACACTCACCAGTCACATCATAAATTACAGCGACCAGGCCAGGGGTACCGGGCTGATTCTCTATACCTCGGTGACCATTGGCTACGATGTACCATGGACACGAGTCCATGAACTCTTGATCGGCGCTGCACTGAAAACAGACAATATTGAAGCAACACCAGAGCCATTCGTATTACAAAAATCGTTGGATGACTACTCAGTAAATTACCAACTGAACGCCACAACCAAAGATGCAGTGGAAATGCCGCGCACGCATTCCGCTATGAATGCCAATATCCTCGATGCATTCAATGAGGCCGGTCTGGAAATCATGCCACCGATATTCATGGCGACCAGGGACGGGACGGAGCCTGCATTGGTGCCGGCAGAGTAAATGGCTGAAAAGAGCGGCCCACAGATTTCACAGATTTCACAGATTACACAGATTATTAAGGGCGGGTATGTGCTTGACGATGATTGGGTGCTAAGGCCCGGGGTGGTTAACTGCTTCTGAGACACGTCGTGAATACGTCCATGTAGACTCTTCCAAAACATCCCTGTTTTGTAAGGTCTCAGAAGCAGTTAACCACCCCGGGCTCAGCAACAACGTGCGCGCTCACAGATTAGAGCAATGACGTGCGAGAGTTAATCTGATTTTCCAATCTGTGAAATCTGTGGGTCTCGTGCAGCTCTGCACTTTCAATTCGGAGTTACCTGCATTTGCAGCGTCCATTGTGTCCAGCCGGGATACGGGTACCTTCCTCCTGGGACCGTGAGCCGACAGGACGTCGGCGACCGAGCGCGCCATGGATGGCCTTGAAGCGTGTCCCAGGAGGAAGGTACCCGTGTCGCGGCGCCCAGTGGGCACCAGCACACATTCAAAGCTAGCAATTGCGATCTATGACCAGCTCATTCTTGCCAAATCACTGCCGACTTGTACCCCGGTACTACTGGTTAGCTTCGTTCTCCATCCGGTACCTGCTGTAGTTTTCCATACCTTCAAGTCGGGCCAACTCCTGCCGATCCAACTCTGCCCTGCTAAGAGTGCGTTTATGGGCGGGTACAAATCTGTTGGGATCAACAGACTCCTGCCTATGCTGTGGTCTGGCCTCCAGACGTTGGTTCTGCTCAATGGCATTCATCGTGTTCCAGTTACCTTCGCTGTATTGGCTCCATTCCTGGCCTTCTTCATGTTTGTAGATCTCACCGTCAGGTCCGGAAAACTTGTTCGATGACAACATGCTGCTCATATACAATGAAGATGCAGAAATTGCGGCAGGTTTGGCATCCTTACTGGTATCAATAAACTCCTCATTTCCATCGATCTTTTTCTTCGGCAGGAAAGCATCAAGAGACCTCTCATTCGTTTCAGACGGATCACCAGGCGTAGTCTGCAGCGGGCCATCCCAGGTTGAGCCGTAGCCGTGGGTGAAATCTACCGTCGGCGACTCAATGGTCATCGTAGTACGGCTACCCCAGCCTCCATATGCACCCCAACCGCCATAACGGCCCCAACCGCCATAGCCACCGTAAAACCTTGAGCGGCCACCATAATAGGCGCCCACAGGGTGGTAACCGGTGTTGTAGCCGTAGGTTGAAGCGTAATGCCAATATGCCGGGCGGTTCCACGGATCCCAATAGACGCTGGAGGGGTAGTGCCAGCCAGTTCCGTAAACCACAGTCACCGTGGTTGAAAAGCTACCTGTATATCCGTCCGAGTAGCTGTACCTCACGAACTCCCCGGATTCGTCCTGCTCTTTATCCAATTTGACAAAAGTAACGTTGTAAGCAGGATCAGTGGCCGGTATACGATAAATTTCATCAGGTATTTGTCGCGCGACCTTCCATGAACCACTGGGCGAATCCGAAAAATACCAGGCACCCTCAAAACACAGGTAATAGAAATTGTTGTGTTTAATCACCTGGAAAGGAGTATTCACTCCTCGCTGCAGTAGTGTGGTATCAATGGGCTCAAAACGGGGTTCACCAATCCAACTCACTTCAAGCTTTTCGGCATCACTCCCTACAACTGAAATCCGGTGTGGCAATGCCGCCTCAATCAATGACAGTCTGGCCTGGCGGGTACCGGGCACTGAAAACAACACATGGGCCTTTTCATGATCGCTTGGGATTTGCGCGAAAGCGTCCGGCAAATCCTTGACAGAATGCCATTGGCCATTCAGATCGTTACTACCGAACCAACGACCGGAAACCAGGAAATACCAATCATCCGAATAGTTAAACAGGTCACTTTGGGTATTACTGACATATTGGATGCCGGTCTTTTCTATCAGGCTTAATCTCGGAACACCATCCAGCAGAATCAACTCGGTTGCTTCAAGGCTGATGGCAAATGGCACCGGTGGATTTGCAGGTATTTTTGCAGGCAGTGCCTTTTGAACTTCCTTCGCGTTCTCATTCAGTGCCAGTCTGTTGAAATCGGACGGCAATTCATCTGTAGTCGTCCAGCCACCACTCGCCAGGTAATTATTTAGCTGCCAGGCACCATCATTGAGTACATACCAGCGCTGATCCGGGCGGTAATAAAATACGTTCCAGTTGGTGTTAACGACATACTCCAGTTCTGTGCCCTCGATGGGTGCCCTGACCGGTTCCTTGTCAATTGAAAGCAGTTTGAGTGGCGTTTCGGAAACCAGTATTACCGGTGGCTCAAAATTCAGGTCTGAATTCCCGACACCGCTACCTGGAATCTCAAAGTCCTGCGGCAATAAACGTAACAGGACGTCAAGAGGCACGATACTTTCATGGCCTTTGAACGCCAGTGATGCCAGTTCTGTCACCGCGCTTGTATCGTCTTGTTCGAAAAACTTTGTTTTCAGCACTTCAAGACCTGCGATGCTGACAGTGCGCTGCTCGAAGTTGATATCTGTCACCGCCTGTACATACACGGAACCCACCCGGGTCCTGGCGTCGCCTTTTAAGCTGACCTCCACCGGCAACCAGGCTCTGAGGTAACGAAAATCAGGCCATGACTCCAGAGTGGGGAAATGCACTTCTACTGTGCCTTGCTCAAACTGCTCAATACGTGGATAAGCCGTCAAACCGGCCGTTTCAGCACTGTCAACATACGTTTTATCTTCAGCTGCTGTGACTGTATCACAACAAAATAATATGGCGCTCGCGATCATGACCGCGGGCAATGGAGAATGCTTATTCAAGTGGTAATCCTGTGGCGATTGCGTGCTGGGGCGTAATGATAGTGGTTTTTGTGTAGTATTGACACGTCGCGCATTGCTTTCGAACAGGACCAATCCATGTCGAAGACAAATAGTTGTCAGCTCACTGGGTTGGTATCGTTTCTCTTCGTGATTTCGGCCTTATGTTTCGCGACGCCAATTATTGCCGCACAAGGTCAGTGCATCAAAACTGAGGTTAGCAACCGCCCGAAAATTGGGCTGGTACTTGGCGGCGGCGGTGCACGTGGTTTTGCCCATATCGGTGTGCTCAAGAAACTGGAAGAAATGCGTATCCCCTATGACTACATCACCGGCACCAGCATGGGCTCAATCGTTGGCGGCTTTCTTGCCACCGGTATGGAATCTGATGAGCTGGGCCAGGTCGTCAGAGAAGCGGATTGGGACGATTTGTTCAAGGACAAGACGTCCCGTGAAGACATTCCTTTCAGACGCAAAGCGGATGACAACCTGGGGTTATTCGGACCCAAACTCGGTATCGGCAAAGACAGCAGTTTATTACCCAAAGGTGTAGTGTCCGGCCAAAAAGTTATTTTTATGTTTGAATCGGTAACATCGCAAAGAGTCAATACTTCCGACTTTGACCAGTTGCCCATTCCGTTCCGCGCAATTGCGTCCGACATCGTTTCCGGTGAAATGGTGGTGATTGCAGATGGTGAACTATCCATGGCCATGCGCGCCAGCATGGCTGTACCGGCAGTATTTGACCCGGTTCGCCGTGATGGCGCACTGCTGGTCGACGGCGGTTTGGTACGTAATCTGCCGGTGGATGTAGCCAGGGATATGGGTGCTGATATTGTGATTGCGGTTGATGTCGGCACCAAGCTGGCCGGCAAAGACGAGATCAATAATGCGCTGGACATTGTTTACCAAATGAGCGGTTTGCTGACGGTTCAAAACACAAACGTGCAAATTGAAACATTGAGCGAACTCGATGTTTTAATCACACCGGATATCGGCGACAAAATCAGTTCAACGGATTTCAAAAAACTGGATATTGCGATACCAATTGGCTATGCGGCGGCCGAAGCTGTTCAGGGCCAGCTCGAGAAATACAGCTTGTCTGAGACTGAATATCGCGTCTGGCGCCGGCAAATTGACAACTGCGTTGGCGGTCCGCCACAGGTGCATTTTGTTGAGCTGGATAATCAATCAAGGTTCTCTGATGAGGTCATTTCGGAATTGATCACCATCAAGCCCGGTGAAACACTTGATCTCGAGCAACTCAAGCAAGACCTCAGCCAGATATACGGGCTGGGATTTATTCGCCAGGCCCGCTACAGCATCGTTGATCAGGATGATCAGCAAGGTGTCAAAATCACCGTGCTACAGGATGATCGTGGCAATCAGTTTATCGAAACAGGTCTGGATTTAAGTTTCAGCAACCGTGGCACCGCGTTCAACATCAGGGGGGCATACCTGAACATCGGGCTCGATGACCGTGGTACTGAATTCCGTGCCATGGTTCAGTTTGGTGAATCACCTGGATTTTTCTCTGACTACTACAGACCGCTGGATGATGGGCTCAAATACAGTTTTCATCCCAGCTTCTCGCTGTTTAGCCGTCCACTGCTAATTTTTGATGACAAAGGTCACGCCTTGGCAGAGATTGAACTGGACGAGGTTGGTGTAGCCATTGCTTTGGCCCGCGAATTCGGTCGTCAAACCAGGTTAACCGTGGGTTTTACACGTTTCGCGGGTAGCATGGATATTACTGTTGGTAACCCTGAATTAACGCCGTTTGATTTTGACGGCGCTGAGTCCTTCATTGATTTGCTTGTCGACAAACTGGACGACCGTTACCTGCCTACGCGTGGTTTTCTTTTCAATTTGAAATACACGAATTCTTCTGAAACCCTGGGCGCGGACACTCGCTACCAGCAATTTGAATTCTCCTTATTTTCCAGTCATACCTTTGGTTTGCACAATCTGTTCCTGGGTGGACAATACAACATCAGCCTGGATGACAACCTTTCGATCTACAGTTGGTACACGGCCGGTGGATTTCTGAATATGTCCGGATTCGAACCCAATTCTCTTATTGGCCAGCATTACGGCATGGTATTGGGTGGCTACCGATATCAGATAGGAAAAAGCGGGTTTCTGCCCGGTTATGTCGGCATGACGGTGGAATACGGCAATGCTACACAGAAACGTAGCGAAATTTTCTCTGATGGCTTGCTGAATGGCAGCTTCTACCTGGCCTATGGTTCACCTCTCGGTCCCATTTACTTCGGTATTGGCTGGAGCGAGCAACGCAATGCCATCTATTTCCTCAGGATGGGAACGGTATTCG
>Ga0209988_10003501_pt1 | contig 10386 bp, 9 predicted proteins | sample N075metaG_FD_183115 | JGI IMG/M metagenome (GOLD analysis project Ga0209988, IMG submission 183115) | Deep subsurface microbial communities from Kermadec Trench to uncover new lineages of life (NeLLi) - N075 metaG (SPAdes) (version 2) | ecosystem: Environmental > Aquatic > Marine > Ocean trench... | reverse complement strand
ACCGACGGCTTCACCGGCAACGTCGCCTTGAAAACGATGGAAGGAACCGTTGGTCTTTGTTCGCACTATCTGCGACGCGGCTTCACACGCAACTGGCTGGCAAAATTGCAGGCATTGCTGGCGCGCTCTGTGCTGGGTACTCTGGCCACTGAGATGGACTCGCGCAAATACAACGGTGCGACTCTGGTTGGGCTGAATGGTATTGTAATAAAGAGCCACGGAAGTGCAGATTCCTTTGCATTTCAACATGCTATTGATACAGCTGTGGTCGAAGTGAGCAATCAATTGCCGCAGCAAATTGGCAATATGTTGCAAGAGGAAGCTGCATGACGTATTCACGCATTGTCGGAACGGGGCGTTATCTCCCGGAACGCATCATGACCAATGCCGACCTCGAAAAAATCGTCGACACGACTGACGAATGGATTCGAACGCGCACCGGTGTGGAACGACGTCATGTCTGTGCCGATGACCAGACGACGTCAGACATGTGCATAGAAGCCGCGAAGGTCGCCATTGAAGACGCCGGCATCAGTGTTGCTGACATTGACATGGTGATTACCGGTACGACAACACCTGACCTGATTTTCCCTAATATTTCGACGCTTATTCAACACAAGCTCGGAATTCCGCCATGCATCGCATTCAGCCTGGAGGCTGCCTGCACCGGATTTATTTACGCATTGGTTACGGCCGACAAGTTCATCAAGGCGGGCGAAGCCAAATGTGTTTTGGTTCTCGGCGCAGAATGCATCACTAAACTTGTCGACTGGAGCGACCGCAATACCTGTGTTCTTTTTGGTGACGGTGCGGGAGCCGCCATACTCAAACCGTCAAAAGAGCCAGGCATCATTGCCTGCCACCTCGGGGCCGACGGCAAACACAAGGACTTGCTTTACTACCCGGTCGGTGCATCGCACAATCTCGCGGCAGCCGGCACCGACGCGGCGGCGATACACATGACCGGCAGTGAAGTGTTTAAAGTTGCGGTGAAGACACTCGGCGATATTGCTTCCAAATCTCTCGAGAACGCCGGCGTGGGCAAAGATGAGCTTGACTGGCTGGTGCCACACCAGGCGAATATTCGAATTATCCAGGCCATGGCCAAACGCATAGGCGTGCCGATGGAAAAAGTCATCGTGACCGTGCAGGACCACGGTAATACGTCCGCAGCCTCAGTACCGATGGCCCTGGATGTAGGCATTCGCGACGGTCGCCTCAAGCAAGGGCAGCTCATTCTGATGGAGGCATTTGGCGGAGGATTTACCTGGGGTACGGTCCTGATGCGGCTTTGATCTGACGTTCCATACGCACGCCATTACCAGAGCTGGCTCTTCTTCTGTCGCGATGTGCGCCGATGCATGCGTTGATGCAGCTGCTGGCGCCGACGATCCAGGCGATCTCGTCGAATGACCGGGTCGATGTCTTTGCCGAGTTTTTTCTCAAATTCTTCGCGATATTGACAAAAGTCATCGTAGGCGATGCGCACATGATGTAATTCGCGCACGACAAGTTCGATAATAATGACATCGTCCAGATAGCCAATGACCGGAATATCGTCGGGCAAGATGTCTTCGGGATCAGCGAAATAGACGAAAGTTGCCAGCAGTTGCTCGCGTTCCGTATCAGGCAGTTGCCAATCTTCGTCGGTCAGCATATTGATCAGAGACTCCAGTTCAGGGATTCTCTTGCTGACAAAATCAGGCAAAGGCTCGTTCTTGCGGATTTCATTGAGGACATCGCTGATGGCTTCGATGATTTCAGATTCATCCGCGTCTCGAACGGCTTCACGAGACTGTTTGAGCGCTTTTCGAAAGAAGTCCAGATCACGATCGGACAGTTCGAAGGAAATTTTCATGCTCATGTCGTTAGGCTACCGGCAAGTCCCTGTATGGGTCAATGCGCGATGGTCTACCATAGAGGCCTGTCAAACGGTCGATACAATGAAGCCAAGGCTCGTCATAGGAAACAAGAACTACTCGTCGTGGTCTCTGCGCGCCTGGTTGCTGCTCAAAGAAGCAGGCATTGAATTCGACGAACACCGGATAGCGCTTGATACGCCAGCGTCTGCGCAGGAAATTGCCGCGTTCTCGGCAGCAGGGCGCGTGCCCATCCTGTTGCTGGGAGAGGCCACGGTCTGGGATACGCTGGCGATTGGTGAAACCGTAGCGGAGCGCTGGCCCGAAAAAAACCTCTGGCCCGCGGATGCGGACTCGCGTGCGCACGCCAGGGCAATATGCGCGGAAATGCACGCAGGATTCGCCGCTTTGCGCAATGGCATGCCGATGAATTGTCGCGCGATGGGTCGCAAGGTGCCAATGCCGGACGATCTTGGCGACGACATTGATCGCATCATCGCGATCTGGGCGGACTGTCACCACAAGTACGGCGACAACGGTGGCTGGTTGTTCGGTGATTTCTCAATAGCCGACGCGATGTATGCGCCCGTTGTGCTGCGACTAAGAACTTATGGTATCAATCTGCCCGAGTCGGCCGGGTTTTATCCGCAGCGCTTACTGGAAAGTAGTGCGATGCAGGAATGGCTCGCAGCTGCTGAGTCAGAAACCGAAGTCATCGACAGGGAAGAGAAAGGCCAATGATGCGAGGAGTTGGCAATTGCATTGTGTTGCTGCTGCTGGCGCTGCCAGCCGCCGCGACGATCTATGACTTGCCGCAGGACGGCGAGGATGTTGTTGGTGCAATTTCGAGCGTTACAGCGACTTATGACGACACGCTCGTCGATATCGCGCGGCGCCACGGTCTCGGTTATCAGGACATCGTGCGCGCGAATCCGGACGTCAACGTCTGGCTGCCGGGAGAGGGAACCGAGGTGGTGTTACCGACTCGCTTCGTTCTGCCGCCCGGGCCGCGCACCGGCCTGATCCTGAATCTTGCCGAGTACCGGATGTATTACTTCCCGGAGCCCAAAGCGGGCGAGACCGCCAAAGTTCATACCTATCCCATGAGTATCGGTCGCATGGACTGGGAAACGCCGCTGGGACGTACGAAGATCGTCGCCATGGCGAGGAACCCGGCGTGGTATCCGCCGCAGTCCGTTCGTGATGAGCATGCCGCAGACGGCGATCCGCTGCCGCGAATCGTACCGCCCGGACCCGCGAACCCACTGGGCTCAAGGGCCTTACGCCTGGGTATTCCGGGGTATCTCATTCACGGTACCAACCGGCCTGCCGGAGTCGGAATGCGCGTCTCACACGGTTGTATTCGCATGTTTCCCGAGGACATTGAATTCCTGTTCGAACATGTCCGCGTGAATACTGTCGTGCGTATCATCGACGTTCCCGTGAAGATCGGCTGGGAAGGCGAAGCACTTGTCGTTGAAGTACATCCATTGCTGGAAATTCCGCAGCCGCTCGTTGCGGCATCGTTGCAGCAGATCGAAGAACTTGATGCCGATGTCGAGATTCCAGCAGTGGAATCAGTCAGCAAGGATCCGCTGACGCATGTTACCGAGCAATTTGTCGCCGTGACCGCGGAGCGTGCCGGTCAACTGGACTGGGATTTGATCGAGGCACTGGTCGAGCGTTCGGATGGCATCCCCGAAGTCGTTGGCGTGAGCATTGCAGGGGCGAGCATAAAAAACGCCGCGACAAGCGCGGCGTCCGAATAGATGATTAGAGTAGCTTGCGCTACTTGGACATCGTTTTCTTGAACATACGATCCATGCTTTCGCGATTTGCTTCACAGCACGCTTGCGCGGCTGTTGCAGCAGACAATGCCTGGTCGGCAGTGCTTTGTGCAGCAGAAGCAGCCTGAGCGGCACGATCAGCCGATGCGCGTGCAGCTTCGGCGGCCGAAGCAGCAGCAGCCGCATCCGCAGCGGCGCGATCAGCCGTAGCCTTGATGTCGTCCAAACCTGTAGTGGCGCAGCCAGCGGCCATTGCTACGAAGAGCACAAGTGCGCTTGCTCTGAGTGCGGTCTTTTTCATTTTGGGTGGTTCCTTGATAGTTGAATAAATCTGCAGGCGCATTATTTCCCAATCTGTCCGACGCTGCAACGTTGTATCTGTTTTTATTATCATTTGTCGCCCATGGCCGACAAATAAATCATCCGTCGGAGCGCGCCTTGGTAATTAGGGGGACAGTGACCCTAACTCTTGAGAGTTAGGGTCACTGTCCCCCTAATTGGGCCCCTACAGCACTTGCACTGAGCGAAGTACTGTATATAATCCCATGTACTGTGAATGTATACAGGAATTACTGAAAATGCGCGAACTAACCCCAAGACAAAAGCAAATACTCGAAATGATTCAGGAATTTATCGCTGTCAGCGGTATGCCACCGACACGTGCCGAGATCGCCGCTGAACTTGGCTTCAAGTCGGCCAATGCCGCTGAAGAGCACCTGCGGGCACTGCAACGTAAAGGCGTGCTTGATTTGCTGCCCGGGGCCGCGCGCGGTATTCAGCTCAAAGATTCTCTGCGCGATCAGATGGGATTGCCGCTTGTCGGTCGGGTCGCAGCCGGTAGTCCCATCCTCGCAGAGGAACATATCGAGGCACATTATAAAATTGACCCACAGCTGTTTAAGCCCAAACCGCACTATCTGCTGCGTGTGCAGGGTATGAGTATGAAGAATGCCGGCATACTCGATGGCGACCTTGTAGCGGTGCATCGCACACCCGAGGTACGCAGCCGGCAGATCATTGTTGCGCGTGTCAATGATGAAGTCACCGTCAAACGTTATCGGCAAAACGGCACAATCGTGACCCTGCTGCCGGAGAATGACGACTTCGAGCCCATCGAAATTGACCTGAAGGAACAGGAGCTCATTATCGAAGGCGTCGTCGTGGGCGTTATCCGCGATGGTATGTCGTTATATTAATGAGTCTTGAGAAACTACTTGAAAACCCGCGCATCTGGCGTGGCAGCAGTCGGGTTGCCAGTCAGCTCAATAGGCAGACCGGGCTCGCCAGTGGTTACCCAAAGCTTGATCGTTGCCTGCCCGGAGGCGGTTGGCCGCCTGCGGCACTCACTGAAATTCTGACCGCTCAGTACGGTATCGGTGAGCTGCGCTTGTTGATGCCGGCATTGGCAAAACTCAGTGCCGCAGAAACGCACACCGACGCTACCGAGCCAGGCTGGATTGCCTGGGTGTCACCCCCGTTTCAACCCTATGCGCCAGCGTTACAGCAGTATGGTATCGATTTGTCACGAATACTCATCGTGCGTCCAAAGGACGACAGCGAGCTGCTGTGGTCTGCGGAACAGGCGTTGTCATCTGGCACCTGCGCCGCCGTATTATTGTGGCCGGACGAGCTTGATGATCAGGCCAGTCGACGTCTGCAACTGGCTGCGGAAAAAGGCCATTGCTGGGCAATCGCGTTTCGTCCTCTGGCCGCTCGTCAGCAACCGTCGGCTGCTGCATTACGTCTTGAACTGCAATCGACCGGGCAGGGCATGCGTGTACATATTTTGAAAAGTCGCGGTGGCCGCCCGACTGTTCTAAATAATCTTTTTTAATTATGTCTCGGGCGTGGAAATTGCCCGTTGCGGTACGGGAAGCCGCCCCGACTCCCTCTGCAGTACAGCAGTCGCTATCCTTGACACCAACGCCGGTGCGGCGCTTGTGGTTTTGTATCTGGCTGCCCAATTTGCCGCTGGAGGCCTGCCACTCGTCTGCTGAGGCTATGGGCGCGTTGGCCATTGTTGCGGAGCAGCATGGCATACACCGTGTACTGTTGGCTGATGCACGTGCAGCAGCAGCGGGCATCATGGCAGGACAATCCGCGCATGCGGCACTGGCTTTGTTGCCTGCGCTCAGACTTGAAGAGCGTAGCCTGACGCGTGAGCAACAGGCACTTGAGGTGCTGGCAAGCTGGCTTGAGCGCTTTTCATCGTTTGTTTCTATCGCAGGCGAGAATGTGCTGCTGCTTGAGATAGCAGGCAGTTTGCGTTTGTTTGGCGGGCTCAAGCATTTGCGGCAGAAAATATCCGCAGGATTACGCGCACAGGGTTTTGCCGCATCGCTGGCAATCGCGCCGACGCCGCTGGCCGCAACCTGGCTGGCAAGGGCTGGTCGTCGTGTCTGCGTCCGCCTCGATGCAAACCTTGGCTCCGCTCTGCGCGAGTTACCGCTTGCCTGTCTTAACTGGCCTGCCGGGTTGTGTGAGTCCCTGACGGGTATGGGTGTTAGCAGCATTGGTGATTGCCTGCGCTTGCCGCGCGCAGGGTTTGCCAGGCGTTTTGGCGCAGAGTATTTGCTCGAACTCGACAGGGCACTCGGACATTTACCCGATCCACGGGATTCCTGGCGTTCGCCCGAGCGTTTTTGTGCTGATTATGAAATGCCAGAAGAGCAATCGGACCGCGAGTTATTGCGCAACATCTGCCGCGAGTTATTACTTCTGCATGAACAGTTTCTATTGTCGCGGCAACTGGGTACGCAGCGTTTGTGTTTCAGTTTTTTTCACCTGAAGGGAGTGGCAACTGACTTGCGGCTTGGCTCAGCAGTCGCGGGTCGATCCGCCGAGCGTTGGTTTGAACTTTTGAGTGTTCGCTTTGAGCAATTGCAGTTACCCGCAGCAGTCATTGCCGTGCGTTTACGTAGTGGGTTGTCACAGGCATTGCAGACGGAGACGGCGCAACTTTGTTTTTCCGGTAAGCCCGGCGTACAGAAGCGACGTTACTCGATTGCGCAACTTGCCGAACGTCTTATCGCGCGTATCGGTGAGCAGTCAGTACACTCAATGGCGATGGTCGCTGAACATCGTCCGGAGTATGCATGGCGCACGCAGAGTCCTTTGTCAGAAAGGTCTGCCAGCACATTAGCTGCCGGGCAGCACCGCAAGCGGCCATTGTGGATGTTGCCCGAACCGGCATTGTTATCGGTGGACAGCGGTTACCCGTTACATCGCGGTTGCCGACTAACATTTCTCGACGGGCCCGAACGACTTGAAACAGGATGGTGGGATGACGACAGCATCTCCCGCGACTATTACACGGCGGTTGACGCGGTCGGCATGCATTTGTGGGTTTTTCGTAACCGGCGGCAAACACCATCCTGGTATCTGCATGGCTTTTTCGGGTGAGCCAGAACGGAGTCATTCAATACGCCGAGTTGCATGCACTGAGTAACTTCACATTCCTGCGTGGCGCGTCTCATCCTGAGGAACTGGTCGAGACGGCCGCGAAACTCGGCTACGAGGCACTGGCAATCACCGATGAATGTTCGATGTCGGGTGTTGTTCGTGCGCACACAGCCGCAAAGGAATTCGGGCTCAAAAAATTAATCATCGGATCCGAGTTGCGACTACGCAGTGGTCGTAAGCTTATTGCGCTTGCGCAGAATCGAAACGGCTATGCCGCGCTTTGCCAACTCATTTCAAATGCGCGTCGTGCCGCCGGGAAAGGCAGTTATGAGTTGACACGACTTGCCTTTGAAGACGGCTTGCCTGATTGCCTTGTGCTGTGGGTTCCTGGTCAGGACTTCACACTTGATGTTGAGGATCACTGGATACGTGAGACCTTTCGCGGTCGTCTCTGGATAGCCGTTGAATTGCTGGCGGATGGTCGGCAGCGAGAACAACTGGCCAGACTTCGTGAAGAGGCGCAGCGCCTGAAGCTGCCACTGGTGGCAACGGGTGATGTGCATATGCATTGTCGTGCGCGCCGCATGGTGCAGGATGCGGTTACTGCAATTCGCTTTGCCACGACCATTGATAAGGCGGGTTTTGCGTTGTACCCAAATGGCGAGCGTCATTTGCGATCACCCGAAGTTCTGCAACGTGTCTACCCGCCCGATTTGCTCGCAGAGTCCGTTCGTATAGCGGCTGCCATCGAGTTTTCACTTGATGAATTGCGCTATGAGTATCCCGATGAGCTGGTGCCGCAAGGAGCAACGCCGGCGACGTACCTGCGCAAGCTGACCGAGGAGGGCATGCAACGACGTTGGCCCGGCGGCGTGCCCGGCAAGGTGACGTCGCTGGTTGAACGTGAACTCAAATTGATTGCCGATCTTAAGTACGAACAGTATTTTCTGACTGTGCATGACATTGTTACCTTTGCACGTTCACGCAATATCCTGTGCCAGGGGCGCGGATCTGCGGCGAATTCGGCTGTGTGCTTTTGCTTGGGGATTACTGAGGTCGATCCCGCGCGCATGGAAATGCTGATTGAACGTTTCATCTCGAAGGAACGTAACGAACCGCCAGACATCGATGTCGATTTCGAGCACGAACGTCGCGAGGAAGTTATTCAGTATATCTACGGCAAGTACGGCCGGGAACGAGCGGCACTTGCGGCAACCGTTATTACCTACCGGCCACGCAGCGCGCTGCGCGATATTGGCAAAATCCTGGGTCTCAGTAAGCTGCAGATCAGTCGCCTGTCCCGCGCGATGCAGTGGTGGGACGGCCACAAAGTTGATGACAGCCGAATTCTCGAGGCTGGACTCGATCCAGACAGCCCGATTATCAAACGCCTGCTGTACCTCGTTCGTGAGCTGATGGGGTTCCCCCGTCACTTGTCGCAGCATGTGGGTGGTTTTGTTATTTCGAATGCGCCGCTGTATGAACTCGTGCCGGTCGAAAATGCTGCGATGCCGGATCGAACCGTCATTCAGTGGGATAAGAACGATCTGGAAGACCTGGGGCTACTTAAGGTCGATGTGCTTGGCCTCGGTATGTTGACTGCGATCCGACGTAGCTTTGACCTGATTCGGGATTTTGACGGTCGCGAGTATACGCTCGCAACCATTCCCGCCGAGGATCCACGTGTTTATGACATGATTTGCGAAGGCGACACCATGGGGGTGTTTCAGATTGAATCACGTGCACAGATGGCCATGTTGCCGAGACTCAAACCGCGTTGTTATTACGACCTGGTCATTGAAGTTGCGATTATCCGTCCAGGTCCTATCCAGGGTGGCATGGTGCACCCGTATTTGCGGCGCCGGAACGGCGAAGAAGCAGTCGACTACCCAAGCGATGCAGTAAAGGGCGTGTTGCAGCGCACGTTGGGTGTGCCGATATTCCAGGAGCAGGTCATGCGGCTCGCTGTGGTTGCGGCAGGCTTTACGCCCGGCGAGGCCGATCGCCTGCGCCGCGCAATGGCCGCGTGGAAGCGACGCGGTGGTTTGGGTCCGTTTGAGGACAAGTTGATTTCCGGTATGCGCGAGCGTGGCTACGACGAGAAATTTGCCCGACAAATATTCCGGCAGATCGAGGGCTTCGGTGAATATGGTTTTCCCGAGTCGCATTCGGCGAGTTTTGCGTTGCTGGTTTACGTGTCGAGCTGGTTGAAGTGCCATACCCCTGCGGCATTTACCTGTGCGTTGTTGAATAGTCAGCCAATGGGGTTTTATTCGGTTTCGCAACTCGTTCAGGATGTACGGCGCCACGATGTAGAGGTTCGTCCCGTCGACATCAATCGTAGCGCTTGGGATTGTTCTCTGGAATCTGTTATCGATGCGAATGGCGATCGTGTCGCTGTCCTGCGCCTTGGACTACGAATGGTCAAGGGACTGGCGGAGAACACAGGCCGAAGGATTGTTGCCGAACGGTTGTCAGGCGAGTACGAGCAGGTGCAGTGCCTGCTCGAGCGCGCAGGCCTTGATCGTCGCGAACTCGGTGTACTGGCATCGTCAGGGGCACTGCGGACCCTGTCAGGTGATCGACATCGGGCACGCTGGGCGGTTGCGGGCACCGAAAAGCCCTTGCCGCTGTTCCGCTCCATGCAACATTATGAGCCAGCGCCGCTGCTCAGGAAACCGACGGAGGGACAGAATATTGTCGCCGACTATCAAAACACCGGACTCACGCTTGGGCGTCACCCCATGCGTTTGTTGCGTCGTCACCTGGATCGTTACCGCTATGTCACAGCAGGGCAGCTGTCCGGCATGTGTAACGGCCAGCAGGTCAGTGTTGCAGGGTTGGTGATCACGAAGCAACGGCCGGGAACAGCCAGTGGCGTTACGTTTGTCACGATTGAGGATGAGACTGGCCACATAAACCTGATCGTCTGGAAGCAGGTTGCTGAGCAGTATCGGCCTGCATTATTGAGCGCCCGCTTATTGGGTGTCGCCGGGGAATTGCAGATCGAAGGCAAGGTGATACACGTTATCGCGCGGCAACTAAACGATCATACGGAATTGCTCGGCGGGCTCAGCGTTCGCTCGCGCGACTTTCACTGAACATGTGCTACAGATCGTCGTCCAGATCGAAGTTATAAGTAGTATTGAGTTCGCTATCCTGTTGCTCGCGCAACTTGTCGAGCTGCTTTCGAATTGTGGCCTTCTCCGCGTCTTCAGTATCGGACGCCTCAATTTTTGCGACGAGCTCTTCGACATTGATTTCAACGGAAATATCGCCAACGTTATCGTCTTCCACCTTCGCAGCTTCTTTCTTCACATCGTCCGGCTGGACATCGT
>Ga0209988_10003500_pt1 | contig 10387 bp, 7 predicted proteins | sample N075metaG_FD_183115 | JGI IMG/M metagenome (GOLD analysis project Ga0209988, IMG submission 183115) | Deep subsurface microbial communities from Kermadec Trench to uncover new lineages of life (NeLLi) - N075 metaG (SPAdes) (version 2) | ecosystem: Environmental > Aquatic > Marine > Ocean trench... | reverse complement strand
TTTCCCCAGATCGCGGATGAGCAGCCGGGCGTGCCTTCCCGCCTGGAAGCCACCGGGCTCGGACATCCCCTGCTTTTGCCGGAGACCGCCGTACGCAATGACGTAAGCCTCGGGCCGCCGGGTACCCTTCTGCTCGTCACCGGCTCCAATATGTCCGGTAAAAGCACGCTCCTTCGGGCCATCGGCGCGAACGTCATCCTGGCCGGCGCGGGTGGGCCCGTGTGCGCCGAGACGATGGCGCTTCCGGTCGCGGATCTCCGTACGAGCATGCGCATCCGTGACTCGCTCGAGGAAGGGATCTCGTATTTCATGGCCGAGCTCCGGCGCCTCAAGGCGGTGTGCGACGCGGCGAGTGCGGCCAGCGAAAGGCCCGTCCTCTACCTGCTCGATGAAATTCTGCAGGGCACGAACACCGCCGAGCGGCAGATCGCGGCCCGCCGCATCCTGCACCACCTCCTGGATCGACACGCCATCGGGGCCGTGACAACCCATGACCTCACCCTGGCCGACGCAGAGGATCTCAAGACCCGCGCCGTTCTGGTTCACTTCCGTGAGTCTTTGGAGACTCCTGAAGACGGCCCGCCCATCGCCTTCGACTACCAGCTTCGTCCTGGAATCGCGACCTCGACGAATGCACTCCGGCTCATGGAGATCATGGGGCTCGCGCTGCCGGAGGAAGACTGAGGGATTAGCACGCAGGTAGCGCGCTAACGCACCGGTATGGAAGCCCGCAGGTTGGCGTGACAAAGCGCGTCCCCGGCCATACTTTCTGAGCCCGCCGGTTCGGTCGGTCGGTTGAGCCGCCTGCCCCTTTTCCCGGGTAGGCACCGCGCTGACGGGTTACGCACCAGTCATGGGATCCACTTGATTTCACCGGAGCAGGCTATGCAACGCATCACAAAACTAACTTTGGCTCTCTCGACGGTTGTGGCTCTCGCGAGCCCCGCCCTCGTCAATGCGCAGGCGATGTCCTCGGCTGAGCCATTCAAGGTCGGGACCTTCGAGATTAACGGCGCGCCGACGGTAGGGATCGTACTCAGGGACGCTCTGATCATCGACCTTGCGGTGGCGAACACGGCACTCGAGATCGATCCGATGTTCGCGCACGTCAACGCGCCGGCGGACATGCTCGAGCTGATCGGGCAGTACGATTACGGTCTGAAGTACCGGATCTATGACATCGTCAACAACGTGGTGGGTAATGACCTGCTCGGAGCAGACTACGTTCACCGTGTCGAGGACGTGCGCATCCTTCCTCCGATCATGTATCCCAGCAAGATCATGAACGCCGCGGTCAACTTCTACACGCACGCGTGTGAAGGCTGCACGCCGGAGGAGCTGGCGGCGAACACCCGGGAGCGGCAGGAGAATCGGGGGGTGCCGTACCTGTTCCTCAAGCCGACCCGTGGCGCCGTCATTGGCAGCGGCGATGACATCGTGTTGCCTTATGGCCGTGATCGGATCGAATGGGAAGTCGAGCTGGCTATCGTATTCGGCCGGGCGGGCAAGTACATCTCTGCGAGCCGAGCGTACGACCACGTGTTCGGCTACATGGTCGCCATGGATATCTCCGATCGTGGCGGGCGTCCTCAGGGTGGCTTCGGCTCCGGTTCGGACTGGTTCGTCGGTAAGGGGCATGACACGTTCGCGCCCCAGGGGCCGTGGATCGTTCCAAAGGAGTTCTACGGCGACCCGATGGAGCGCCTGCACCAGAGTCTGGTCATCGACGGCGTGACCGTTCAGGAGGCCAGGGCGGGGGACATGATCCACAACATCCCGGAGCTGATCGAGTACGCATCGTCGCTCATCACCGTATTTCCCGGTGACGTTCTGCAGAGCGGGACGTCGGGCGGAACGGGCGCTGGTCGCGTCGAGCGCGAGACAGGCTCCGGTTACCTGCAGGCTGGTGAGACGATCCAAGCCACCATCGAGGGTATCGGGACGCTGAGGCACACCGTCGTCGCTGAAGACGGCGTTCCGGACGATCTGTCCGGCGCACAGCTGCCTCCAAGCCGGCGCCGCTGAGGGTTTAGGCCCAGCGAAGGCCATCAGGACAGGGCGCCGGCCGGGATACTCCCGGCCGGCGCTCTTCATGTTCAGGGGTGGTACTGGTTGTCGAATGGCGCTCGCGGATTTATTGCCGCTGGATGCTCTTGTCTGGCCGTTGGCATCGGTCGCAAACGCCACCGTGTGATGCGCCGAGTTCCACTCGTTGTAATGCCCTCGCCCCCGCGGTAGGTTAGGACGCGATTTTCCTGGGTGGACTTCTTCATCCATCCTGCGGCATGGCCCTCATTTCAGGCGCGTCACGGCCCTCTTTCAGGCATAGATGAGCAGCGACGAAACCGGCGGTTACACGCCGTCCGAGGTAGAAGCTAAGTGGCGGGGCCGATGGGATGAGCTGGGCACCAACAGCTTTTCCGGCGACGCCCTCCAGACCGCCGAAAACCGTTACTACCAGTTGATGATGTTCCCCTACCCCTCCGCCGAGGGGCTCCACGTGGGCAACATCTACGCGTTTACGGGCGCGGACGTCCACGGACGCTTTCAGCGGCTCACCGGTAAGCGGGTCTTCGAGCCCATCGGCTTCGACGCATTCGGCATCCACTCGGAGAACTTCGCCCTCAAACAGGGTGTTCACCCGATGGACCTCATCCCGTCGAACGTGGCCAACTTCACGCGCCAGCTACGGCGCATCGGTGGGATGTTCGACTGGGACCATTCGGTCGACACGACGGACCCCGGCTACTACCGCTGGACGCAGTGGATCTTCCTCCAGCTGTTCAAGGCGGGGCTGGCCGTGCGCAAGGAGGCGCCGGTCAACTGGTGCCCCTCCTGCATGACGGTCCTGGCGAACGAGCAGGTCATCTCGGGACGGTGCGAACGCTGCAACACCCCCGTCGAGCAGCGGCGCATCGCCCAGTGGTTCTTCCGGATCACGGAGTTCGCGCAGCGACTGCTCGACAATCTCGAGCGGATCGACTGGTCCGAGACCACCAAGAAGGCGCAGAAAAACTGGATCGGCCGAAGCGAGGGCGCCCTCCTGCATTTCCAGATTCTGCCCCCAGGGGACGGTGGTGGACAGGGTGACGGGGACGGCTCGACCACCGGGGACGGCGACGGCTCGAGCACCGCGGACGGCCCTCGTATCGAAGTGTTCACCACGCGCCCCGACACGGTGTTCGGCGCCTCCTACATGGTCCTCTCGCCCGAGCACCCCCTGGTGGACGAGGTCACCAGTGAGGATCGGGCGGAAGCCGTGGCGGCCTACCGGGAGCAGGCGACGGCCAAGGATCTCGTGGCTCGGCAGAAGGTTGAAAAGACCAAGACGGGCGTGAACACAGGCGGTTCGTGCCTGAACCCGGCCACGGGCCAGCCGATCCCCATCTGGATCGCCGACTACGTGCTCATGGATTACGGCACCGGAGCTATCATGGCGGTCCCAGGTCATGACCAGCGCGACTTCGACTTCGCCGAGGCCATGGGGCTGCCGATCGTGCGCGTCGTTGCGGCCGAGGGGCAGGGAGCGGATACGCCGCTCTCCGAGGCGTACGCGGGCGACGGCGTGATGGTGAACTCCGGGCGTTTCGACGGAATGGCCGTCGCCGACGCCAAGCCGGCCATCTCGGCTTGGTTGGCCGAGACCGGACGCGGCGAGACCACGGTGAACTACCGGCTCCACGACTGGTGCATCTCCCGCCAACGCTACTGGGGGCCGCCCATCCCCATCATCCACTGTGAGAGCTGCGGACCGGTGGCCGTGCCCGAGGCGGATCTGCCCGTCGTGCTGCCGCGAGTGGAGGACTTCAAGCCGGACGACTCCGGCGTGAGCCCATTGGCACGTGTCGAGGAGTGGTACCGGATCGACTGCCCCGGGTGCGGAGAGCCCGCGCGCCGAGAGACCGACGTCTCGGACACGTTCCTGGACAGCTCCTGGTATTTCCTGCGCTACCCCTCGACGGATCACGATGACGTGGCGTTCGACGGTGAGCTTCTGAAGCGTTGGCTCCCGGTCGACTGTTACATCGGCGGAAACGAACACGCGGTCCTGCATCTCCTCTATGCCCGCTTCATCACGATGGCCCTCCATGACCTGGGCCACCTGGAGTTCGAGGAGCCGTTCATCCGCTTTCGCGCCCATGGGATGATCATCCGGGAGGGTGCCAAGATGTCCAAGACCAAGGGAAACGTGATCATCCCGGACGACATCATCGAACAGTACGGAGCGGACACCTTCCGCACCTACCTCATGTTCCTGGGTCCGTACGAAGAGGGCGGTGACTATCAGGACGAGGGCATCCAGGGCCCCCACGGGTTCCTCCATCGTCTGTATGACACGGTCACCACCGCGGTGGCCGGGGAGGGGCGCAGGGACGGGGATCGGGCCGGGGACTCCGGCGGCGAGGCCGCAGCGGACCCGGACGTTGAGCGCAAGCTCCACCAGACGATTCGTCAGGTCACCCGGCAGATGCCCGAGCTCGGGTTCAACACCTCGATCGCCGCCATGATGGAGTACCTGAACGTGGTTCGCGCGGGCGGGCGCACGGCCACCCGAAGCGAGGTCGAGCCACTCGTCGTCATGATCGCGCCCTTCGCGCCGCACATGGCCGAAGAGCTGTGGGAGCGTCTGGGCCACGACGGCAGCATCTTCGACGGGGCCAACTGGCCCGGCTTCCACGAAGCCAAGACGCGGGAGACCTCCGTGAAGCTGGCCGTCCAGGTGAACGGGAAACTCCGCGCCACCGTCGAGGGGCCGGCCGGGATGGATCAGGAGGCGGCCGAAGCGGCCGCGCGCTCCGATGAAAACGTCGCACGCTACCTCGACGGCGGCACCTTGAGGCGCGTCATTTTCATTCCCAACAGGCTCCTGAATTTCGTAGTGGAGCAAAGCTAAGTGGAGCAAGCCTGATGCCCGAGTCCCCCACCGGCCTCTCACCCGAGCTCGACCGCCTCTGTATCGACGCGGTCCGCGTACTGTCGATGGACGCGGTTCAAAAGGCCAACTCCGGCCATCCGGGCACGCCCATGGCGCTCGCACCCCTCGGGTACCTGCTCTGGACGCAGCACCTGAGGCACAACCCGGGCGACCCGGCGTGGCCGGACCGGGACCGTTTCGTGCTCTCGGTGGGCCACGCGTCGATGCTCCTCTACTCGCTCCTTCATCTGACGGGCTACGACCTCTCGATGGAGGAGATCGTGAATTTTCGGCAGTGGGGATCACTCACGCCGGGACATCCCGAACTGAGCCACACCCCGGGCGCCGAAACGACCACGGGCCCACTCGGCCAGGGCGTCGCGAACTCGGTGGGAATGGCGCTCGCCGAGCGATGGCTGGCCGCCCGTTTCAACCGGCCCGGCCACGACGTGGTGGATCACTTCACGTATGCGATCTGCTCGGACGGAGACCTCATGGAGGGCATCTCCCATGAGGTGGCCGCGCTCGCGGGCCACCAGAAGCTCGGAAAGCTCATATGGATCTTCGACGACAACCGGATCACGATCGAGGGCGCCACCGATCTGAGCACCTCGACGGACCAGGCGGATCGCTTCCGCGGATACCGATGGCACGTTCAGCACGTCGACGACGGAACGGATCTCGTCGCCCTGGACGAGGCGCTCTCCACGGCCCGCGCCGACACAGAGCGCCCCTCGTTGATCATCATGACGACCCGGATCGCCGAGGGCAGCCCCAACAAAGTGGGCCATCACTCGACCCACGGGGCTCCGCTCGGCGAGGACGAGATCTCCGCCACCAAGACGAACCTCGGCTACCCCTCGCACGAGCCTTTCCACGTCGATCCGGACGGGCTGGCCGCGTGGCGGGCCGCTGGGGAGCGCGGCGCTGAGCTACAGGCCGACTGGAGCACACGCTTCGAGGCCTATCGGACCGAGCACCCCGAGTTGGCCGAGGAGTTCAACCGGATGATGGCCGGGGAGCTGGCGCCGGGCTGGGACGCCGAAATTCCCGAATACGAGAACGTCGACAAGGCCGACGCCACCCGGTCGTGGTCCGGCAAGGTGCTTCAGGCCGTCGCGGCAGGCGTCCCCAATCTGATCGGCGGATCCGCCGATCTGGGCTCGTCGAACAAGACCGACATCGACGGCGGCGGGGATCTCTCAGCGGCAAATCCGGAGGGCCGCGTGATCCACTTCGGTATCCGCGAGCACGGGATGGGCGGTGTCATGAACGGCCTGGCGCTTCACGGCGGGATCCGCCCGTTCGGCGGGACGTTCCTGATCTTCTCCGACTACATGCGGCCGTCCATCCGACTGGCGGCCCTCATGGGCCTACCGGTCACGTACGTCTTCACGCACGATTCGATCGGGCTCGGAGAAGACGGCCCTACCCACCAGCCGATCGAACAGCTCATGAGCCTCCGGAGCATGCCCGGTCTCCTGGACTTTCGGCCCGCAGACGCCGCCGAGACGGCCGTGGCCTGGCGGATCGCGATGGAGCGGACGGACGGACCCACCTGGCTTTCGCTCACGCGGCAAGGTGTTGCCGCCCTGGACCGAACCGTCCTCGCCTCGGCTGAGGGAGCCCGAAAGGGCGCCTACGTGCTGGCCGACGGCTCGGACTCCGAACCGCAGGTGGTCCTTATCGCGAGCGGCTCCGAGATCGGGCTCGCTCTGGAGGCCAAAGAGACCCTGGAAGCCGACGGGACGGCCATTCGTGTAGTCAGCATGCCGAGTTGGTATCTCTTCACTCAGCAGGACCAAGCGTACCGCGACGCTGTGCTTCCTCCCGAAGTGAACGCCCGCGTGGCGGTCGAAGCGGGATCGACGTTCGGATGGGCGCGCTGGGTCGGTGACGCCGGCACCGCGGTGGGCGTCGACCACTTTGGGGCCTCGGCCCCTGCCGAGACGCTCTACGAGCGCTTCGGGGTGACGAGCGAGCGGGTGGTGGCAGCGGCCCGGGTCCTGCTCGAGAAAACGACCGGAGCACGGGCCGGCGCCGGCGCCTAACCACCCCACAACCGGCCCCCGGGACAGGCGCCTCCGCGCCTACAGCGAAGCGGTCCTGGCCAGCTCCATCAGGTGTTCCTGGGAGGCCTCACCCACGAGGGCCTGTTCGATCTCATGAACCGCCCAGGTGATCAGCGCGAGCCCCCCAGCGCCGTCGCTCGAGCCCCAGGCTGGGGCGGGCTCGGGGTCACGTGGTCGTGTTCCCTCCCGGGGAATCAGGTAATGGGAGATTTCCCGCCCATTCTCGAGGTATTGGATCATCGCTCCGCGCCGACCCTCGATCAGACAGATCTCGGCACCGATCAAACGGAGCCCGGCAATCTCCAGGGGCCGGATGGGACGCCCCAGCTCCCGGGTCAGGAAGCGGCTGACTTCAGCGATGTCGGAACTGACGATCCTCACCTCTGCCACCGCTCGGCGGAGATAGTCCTCCGCAAACAACCCGCCGTCGTTCAGATCTTCAGGCCCGTTCCGGAGAGAAACGGCAAACCCCCCGGCCAAAAGGCCGACCACCGACGCCGCCGCGACGAGAACCCATCGCCGCCGGCCCTTCGTCGGGGGTGTGGGAGCAAGGCCCCTCGACCTCTCCCTGGCCAGGGCATCGAAGACACGCTCGCGAAGGGCCTGAGGCGCTCGCTCCCGGCTCGCACGGTCATACGCGTCGAGCAAGGCCCGGTCCTGAGCCAAATAGGACTCGCAGGCTGGGCACCCTTCCACGTGCTGGCGAGCCTCGAGCACCTCGGCCTCGGCGAGCCGGGGCCGTTCGGGAGGCCAGAGCGCGTGCCTCGCTTCGGAGCAGTCCATGCCTTCCACCGTCTAGCGCCCCCCACCTCGATCGGTGCCGTCCTGGTCCACCGATCCCTGGACCACCGCCGCCAGCAACACCTGCCGGTACTGTAGAAGGTCCTTGAGGCCATCCAAATCCGTGTTCAACACGCCGAAGGCCTCGCCGTAGCTCCATCGGCGGAAAACCACGAGCCAGATCGCCGCGCGAGCCAAGGCAGGAATGTCCGCTCCCGCCCGAAAGAGAGCTTCGGAGTCGATCTCCACCGCGCCGGAAGAGGGCTCGTAGCCCACCGGCTCGTGGCTCGGCAGCTCGGCCGCCGGGGGGGTGACCCCCGAATTATCGTCCGTGGAGCCGGCCGCGGCACGAGCCAGAAACGCGCCTACCAGCTTCCCCTCGAGCCACTCCTCCGACGCCGTCCCCTCGTCGATCCGCCGGAATTCATGAAAAGCCCCGGTCAGCGTCCACAGAACGAGATCCTCGGCGGGTGGTTCCTCCCCCGCGTTGAGAAAGAGCGCCCCGTGATAGAGGCGGTCGATGTGCGGGCCCACGAATTCTTCGAAGGTCTGGTTCATACGCCCCTGATCTCTCCTCAGTGGCTAGGGGGTCCAGATTACCGGATCGGGAAAAAACGCCGCGAAGGCGAACCAGAACGACACGTACGCCTCACGAATCATCCCGAGCCTCTGACCCGCCAACTTGCCCGAGAGCGCATGCCCGTCGATACTCCACTCACTCCCCGTCTCCAGATCCACAAAAACGCCGTTCACAACCTCGAAGGTCAGATCCGTGCTGCCCACCCACGGTTGATACGCCATCGCCGCCTCCGCTCCCTTATCCCAGAACACCACCATCGGCTCCAGCGTGCCGGGGCTCTCCTGCTCGCTTCCGCCGAAGGTCACATGGATCGCCGCGATATCGCCGAGGTCACGAAGGACACCGAAGGGGAAGGCGATACCTCCTCCTTCCCCGTCGGGAATGCCCAGCACGCGCTCCTTCGGAGGCCGGCGGAGATCGAGATTGCTCACGGGGTAAAGGAAGGACGCGTTGTCCTCCACCTCGTAGTCCCCATACGGATACAGATCGGCTCTATAGAGTCGCGAGAGTCCGGTTCTTTTGCTCACGACCCGCGTATCCGGGTGGAGCTCCACCCAGTCTTCCCACTCCATCTCGATAATCGGAAACATGGTCAGCGCCTTAGGCTCCAAGGGGCCGCACCGCCCCGCCGCCAACATCTGCGGCCAAAGGGTGGTTGGCTCCGAGAGAAACTCCTTGCGGTCGTACATGACCAAATTGTTCTTGAAAAGCAGCCCGGATACGCCGAAATCGGCACCGTCGACCACCGCCCGATGAAAGACCATGCTGGAGCCCGTGAGGGGGCAGTACGTGACTGCCAAATTGAAATCGGTCAAGTTCACGATCTCATGCCACCAAAGAATGTTGTGCGGAACGGCCAGGAACCCGCTGGGCAGGTTGAGGCCGATCACCCGGTCGGTGGGGAGCAGGTAGTCGGCCTCGTCATCGGTCGCCGCGACTAGCGTTGGATCCGTAAGCGCGGGAATCGCATCCCGCGGAGCCCCGTAAATGGTAACATCCTGCAGTGCTTGGCAGAGCTCGGTTAAAGCCTCGATCTCCCGTTCCCGCGGTTCTACTACACTGCTGCTGGAGCAGCCCGAGAAGGCCATGCCGGCCAGAGCCAGTCCGCCGAGGAAGGAAGATCCCTCTAACTTCATAATTTTCACGTGTGTGCCCTCCAAGCCCCCGAATTACCGCGCTCTCGAAGCTCTTCGCAAAACGATGCAGAGTCGACGTGCGATCTTCTGTCCAACTCTCGGGGGCCTAAGACGGTTCCCGGACCGGGCTGGGGAACAACCGACGACATCAGTATCTTCCTAGGAGTTCGCCATCCAAACGCCGCGCGAGCCGAGTACTCTCAAGACAAGGACGAAGTGCCAAGTGTTCAGCCAATTTACCCTTCAGGACCTCGGCGCTCTGGGCGAGTTCGTGGGTGCCCTGGGCGTGGTCGTCTCGCTCGTCTATCTGGCACAACAGATGCGTCAGAACACCACATCGGTCCGAGCCGCGTCTTTCAACTCCATGACGGAGAACAGCCTCCGGATCCTGGAGCACTCCTTCAGGGATGGCGACTTCGCCGATTTCCTCCACCGTGCGGAAGGGGATGCATCGAGCCTGTCCCCAATGGAGCTGATCCGCTGGAACGCCTACATGACCGCCGTCTATCGGCACTTCGGAAACCTCGTGTATCAGTACCGTGTCGGAGTGCTGGACCGGCAGATGTGGCAGTCGTATAGAGAAACGCTCAAGAAGAGCCTGCGCACACCGTCGTGGCGAGCCTGGTTCGAGGAAAACAGAGAGGTTTTCAGCACATCTCTGGTCGAGCTGGTCGAAGTGATCGTCCGGGAGCTGGAGGCGGAAGAGCAGGTTGGGGCGGGGCGGCCTGCGGTTTAGCCCGCCAACGCCTTCTTCAACAGGGCGCTCGACTCCGCCGAAAGCTCCAGGGCCACTGCCGCCTCGTGGCCACGTTCGGTCATCTTCTTCCACGTCTTGCGGATGATGTCGATGGCCTTTCCCTCTCCGATGTCGTCACGTTTGAGGAAGTCATCGAGGTGATGCTCG
>Ga0209988_10003499_pt1 | contig 10392 bp, 7 predicted proteins | sample N075metaG_FD_183115 | JGI IMG/M metagenome (GOLD analysis project Ga0209988, IMG submission 183115) | Deep subsurface microbial communities from Kermadec Trench to uncover new lineages of life (NeLLi) - N075 metaG (SPAdes) (version 2) | ecosystem: Environmental > Aquatic > Marine > Ocean trench... | reverse complement strand
CAATAAGCGAGAAGAAATATTCGAGCCCTATGTAACCAGCAAAGACAAGGGCACGGGCCTTGGGCTTGCTATCGTCAAAAAGCTGATCGAGGAACATGGCGGAGAAATCCATATAGTAGACAGTGATACAGGGGATGGCACCTGCGTCAGAATCAGGCTGCCCCTGCAAGTCGCCCATAAACATAGTGGTGGCAGTGGATTAAGGAGAAAAAGCGCATGAATAATTCCACCATACTGGTGGTTGATGACGAGTCGGGTATCCGCTCAACCATTAATGAGATTTTATCGGATGAAGGTTACTCGGTAGAAACAGCGGCCGATGCGAGTGAAGCGCATTCTTTTTATCATGAACGATCACCGGATCTGGTTCTCTTGGATATCTGGATGCCGGAAATGGATGGCATCACATTGTTGAAGCAGTGGCTTGATGAAGGCGCGTTGAAGTGTCCTGTCATCATTATGTCGGGACATGGCACAGTGGAAACGGCGGTCGAAGCGACCCGGTTGGGGGCCGTCGATTACATTGAGAAGCCGTTGTCTTTAGCCCAATTGTTGCGCACGGTAGAAAATGCGCTGGCGGATCGTCCTGATCCTGTCTCAAAGGTGACGTTAAGCGACAGCCGTCCAGTTATCCCTCTTATCCCGCAGGGTAAAGGTAAAGCCATACAGGCGGCACGGGACGAGGCGAGCGTGATTGCGCAGCAATCCGAACCTGTGCTGCTGATGGGTGAGGCTGGTTCGGGGCGTGAGTTATTTGCCCGTTATGTGCATGAGTTGAGCGCGCAAACCCGTATGCCGTTTATCCAGGTGAGCGGCGCTTCCCTCACCGATACCTCCGCGCTTGACCAGCTGGTAGGTGCTGCGTTGTCCGGTGAGGCCACGGGTCTGCTGCAGCAGGCAGAGGGAGGCACACTATTTATAAGTGAACTGGAGAATGTGGACGCCAAGGCCCAGAGCTTTTTGTCAGGGCTGCTGGAACAGGGCACCTATACCCGCTCGGGCCAGGCCCGGCCGGAGCCTGCCAATATCCGGATCATGGCCTCCTTGCACAGCAACGCAAATGGTGCGGTGCGTGCCGACCTGCTGGCCACAATCGGTGTTCTGCAACTCAAAGTACCGCCGTTGCGTGACTACAAAGAAGATATTCCGCAGTTGCTTAGCTTTTATGTCGACAGAATTATGGAGTCGGACAACCTGGAATATCGGCATTTCAGCGTTGCGGCACAAAATCGACTGAGAAACTATCCCTGGTCTGGCAATCTGCGTGAACTTGAGAGCCTGGTGCGGTGTCTGCTGCTCGCTGGCGGCATTCAGGAAATTGGATTGCGCGAGTTGGAAGCGAGTCTGTTACCAACCGTTAGCGTGACAGAGCCGCTGGTGAAACAGGATTTGCTTTCATTGCCAATGCGTGAGGCTCGCGAGCAATTCGAACGTGCCTATCTTGTGCAACAACTTGCTCTGTGCGGCGGCAAGGTGGGGAAACTTGCCGAGCGAGTTGGCCTGGAGAGAACCCATCTCTATCGAAAGTTGCGTGCGCTGCAAATCGATTTCGGCCAGGGCGGTTTTGAAGACTAAGCTGTCAAAATCCGCAGACACGCGAGTGATTTATTCGCGGAAAGCAGCGTGGAAAGGTTGCGGCAGTCGCTTCCAGCTATCGTCAGTGGGCAGTTGCGGATAGTCCTGCGAGTTATAGGTGTTCCAGAATAATATGTTCTTGCCGGTGAGTATGCCGCGGCCAGCATCGGCCATGAGTCCTGCCAGCACCTTGGCTGTGTAGGTTAGCGATGCGGGCAGTCCTGCGTAATTCTGGAGTAGCTTCGCTGCTTCCCGGGCGGCTGCGGTCGGAATCGCGTAGCCCTCTCCAAGCTGATCGTTGCGTACATCCACGCCGGATTCACTGACATCCAACAGCGGAATCAAGTCCTCGCGCACGTTAAGTTCCTGGTTGGTGTTGCGAAACAGGTCCCGAAACAATTTGGCGGGTTGCATGCTGTCGGGCGTAACCTGTATGGCTTGGATGGATGTTTCTATACCCGCCAGCATCAGGCCCAGCGCAAGGCCGGCAACGCTGCCAGCAGTGCCGCAGCCAAGGTAAATGCGATCTGGTTTGACGAGTGAGCCCGCTGCAATTTGCTGCGCCAGTTCCAGCCCTGCGTTGACGAATCCGATAGCACCCAGCCACGACGATCCGCCCAACGGAATCTCGTAGCAATTCTCTTCGCCAAGTTCCTGGCGTAGACGGTTTGCGGTACTACGGGTCTCTGCATAAGTTTGGGCAACTTCGAGTCGCGTACCCAGTAATTGATGATAGCGTAGCGCCCTGCGGACGGTATTAGTCGCAGGCTCCGGCGTGAGTATTGCGACACAATTGAGACCAAGCCGGCGACAATTAATCGATGTTGCGAGGGCGTGATTGGAAGCAAGGCCGCCAAAGGTAATAACCTGCGTGCAGCCATTTAGTTTGGCGGCTGCCAACAAGAACTCAAGTTTGCGTATTTTATTGCCGCCATATTCTCTGGCGCTGACGTCATCGCGCTTCAGCCAGACTCTGTCGACGCCGAGCGCTTCTTCCAGTTCGCTGACGCGATGGATCGGTGTAGGCAACTCTGCAAGCCGAAGAAATGGCAACGATTTCTGCAGCGATGGATAGCGATTGAAGATGGCACGTTCGTCTGACATATAGGCAAAACAGTTTAACGCTTAATACGGATACTTCCTCCCGGCTCGAATTCCAAGCCGTTGTCGGGAAAATCCATACGCGACAACTCACGAATCATGTTAAGGGCATGTTCCTCAGGGTCTGGTTGCGGGCCGCCGGGTCGTATCTGTCGGTTCGACAGCAGTTGACCGGAGATGAATCGTCCATAACCATCTAGATTGGCAATCACTATAGGCGCGTAACCCTTGGATCCTTGCACACTGATGCCGTAATAAGTCGCAAAATTGCCCAGGCTGTATGCGATGAGCCGCCCGTTGTAGAGCTCCATAGCACGCGGCACATGTGGCCCATGACCGAGCACCAGATCGGCGCCTGCATCGATCACTGCGTGTGCAAATTCGACTACGTTGCCGCGCGGTTCGCCGTAGGCGTATTCCATGCCGAAACCAATGCGTTGCGCACCGTCAAATCCTTCTGCGCCGCCATGGAAGGATATGATGACAATGTCGTGCCTGGCGGCCAGTCCTGCGACGGCCCAGGTTGCCCGTTCAATGTCCAGCAGCGACCAGGATCCCCTGGTGGGTGAAAAAGCGATCATCGCGATACGAAGTTCGGCCTGCTCCCAGCTGGCAACTTCGCCTTCGCGGCCCGAATGGTGTATGCCCACGTTATCCAGTGCCGCCATGCTGGCATCACGACCTTGCTCGCCAAAATCGCGCGCATGATTGTTGGCGAGACTCAGCACATTGAAGCCTGCACTTGCCAGGTGCTGTGCATAGCGTGAGGGCGATCGGAACAGATAGCAGGCCTGAGGATCTTTGCACTCTTTTATGGGTTCGCCGTCGTCCAGCAGCACCCCTTCGAGATTGCCGAAGCTTATATCGGCACTATTGAGGATAGGCGTTACTGCTGCCAGAAAGCCCACGCCGTCATCGTCAGGAAGGTGATTTTCCGGAAAGTCGGTGCCCAGCATGATGTCGCCGACGCCCGCTACCTGTATACGCATGGCTGCATAATCGGGCAGGCTAATCGAAATGGCATTAGCAGTATCACTGGCATCTGTTTGTGCCTGTTCGACAACGGGTTCGAAGTTCGCTAATTCCGATCGAGGGGTGCAACCGGCCAGGATGAGACCGATGAAAATTAAAGTGATGTGATCAAGTCTAGTCACTGACCCGTTTTAGCAGTATCTCGATGTTGGCGTTATTCAATGTCTCACTAACCCGATTGACCTCAGCCGGGTCTTCCATCGGGTCGGTATACACCCGATACACTGTAAGTTGGTTGGCAAGCCCGCGTTTGATTTCCGAGTGTACGCCTACCAGCGCCAGTTCTGCTTTGCGACGATTGGCATCTTTAATGAGCCTGAATGAGCCTGCTTGCAGTATATATATGCCGGGTGTTCTGACGCGTGCAGGTGCGGCTGAGCGCACCGGTACTTGCTCGTCTTCGTATACTTCAACGTCAAGGTTCGGCAACATGTCGTAAAAGTCGAATGTAATGCCGGGTTTCGGCGGTTCTTCAGCCGTGCTGACGGGTGAGTTTGTGTTGGGCGGTGGCAGCACCACTGTGCGAGCAGGTGCCCTAATGTCGCTGATGTAGACATAGGCTGCTACGGCGAGTCCAACCGTAAGTCCCATCAGCATCCATACCCAGCCCGGCGTAGTTTGGAGTGATTTTCGGGTGCCTGCCTTGCGGCGCTTTTTTCGTGCCATTGATAGAGTACCCGTTACATTTTTTCCGGCGCATTGACGCCAAGCAGAGCTAATCCATTACGCATAACCTGTCGGGTTGCCAGAACCAGCATCAGTCGGGCGTTACGTAAGCCTTCGTCGTCCACAATAAACTTGTGTGCGTTGTAATAAGCATGGAACTCCTGAGCAAGCTCTTTTAAATAATGCACGACGTGTTGGGGTGCTCTTTGCAGAGCAGCAGCAGCAACGATTTCCGGGAATCGTGTCAGCGCCAGCATCAGCGCTTCCTCGTGTGGTTCTCCCAAGTGCTTGAGATTGTCGCTGGCAATATTCGCATCCCATGTCAGACCGCGCGCTTGTAGTTGTTGCATCACGCTGCATACGCGGGCATGCGCGTACTGGAGGTAGTAAACGGGATTTTCATTGTTGCTTGATTTCGCAAGATCCAGGTCGAAGTCCAGATGCTGCTCGTTCGATCGCATCACGAAAAACAGTCGGGCGGCGTCGTTGCCCACGTCTTCGCGTAATTGGCGCAGTGTTACAAACTCGCCTGAGCGGGTCGACATTTGCGCTTTTTTGCCACTTCGGTAAAGCGCGACAAACTGGACCAGTTCCACATGCAGACAATCAGACGGCTGCCCCATTGCTTCCATGCCGGCTTTTACCCGCGCAATATAGCCATGGTGATCTGCGCCCCAGATATCGATTAAATCGCTAAAGCCACGTTCACGTTTATGCAGATGATATGCAATGTCGGACGCAAAATAGGTCGTGCGGCCGTTGTCCCTGACCACGACCCGATCTTTCTCATCGCCGTAATCTGTGGCGCGGAACCATACAGCGCCATCCTGCTCGTAGGTCACACTGTTTTTGTCCAGCAGGTCCAGTGCCCTTTGTACCGCACCGTCGCTCGTCAGGCTTTGTTCCGAGAACCAGGTATCGAATTCAACGCCGAACTCATTTAGATCCTCCCGTATGTCACCGAGTATGTGCCCGAGTGCTAATTGCAGAACTTGTGCTAAGCCGTCATCGCCTAAGGTTGTGCGGGCCCGGTCTATCAGCAGGTCCAGTTGTGCTTCGCCCTCCTCCGGTAAAGCGTCGAACAGACCCGCTGGCAACCCTGCTGCAGCGACAGCGGCAGTGTCGCCCAGTTCTGCAGCAATCTGTTTTATGTACTCGCCCTGGTAGGCACTGGCCGGAAAGACAAAAGCATGGTGCTCATCTTGATCCTGGGCTTCCAGCCACCGCAGCCAGACGCTGAGCGCCAGTATGTCCATCTGCCTGCCGGCGTCATTGACATAGTATTCCCGGTGCACGGAGTGCCCGGTGGCTGTCAGCAGGTTGGCAACGCATGCGCCGTAGGCCGCGTGTCGACCGTGGCCTACATGCAGTGGTCCTGTTGGGTTGGCCGACACATATTCAAGCAGAATTTTTTTCCCCCGGCCCAGCTGGCTGTTGCCATAGCTATCGCCCTGCTCCAGCACGGCGCGAATCTCTGCGTGGAATGCTTCTAAGGACAGACGGAAATTAATGAACCCGGGGCCCGCAACTTCTATCGTTGTAATCAATGCAGATTTTGGCAGGGCGGTTACGACCGCAGCGGCTATATCACGGGGGGGGTGCTTTAATGTTTTCGCCAGGCGCATGGCGATGTTGCAGGAAAAGTGTCCGTGCGCCGTATCGCGCGTGCGCTCGACAACAATTTCCGGTGCAGAGTCTTCTGCGCCTTCGTTCTGGAGAACAGTAGCGACGGCGGTATCAATCAATTGTTCAATAGCTGTTTTCACGGACACTCAGGTTTTATCGAAAAGTCTGACGCAGTGCGCCCGCATTCTAACCGGGTTGTAGCAGCATGTGACCTGCAAATCGGTGGCTGACGCGACTTGAATTCAAAACAGTGGTTCAAAATAATTCAATCGGATCAACATCCAATGACCAGCGTATCTTGCGAGCCTCCGGCAGCGCCGCGATCGCGGCGCGCCAACCCGGCAGGAATTGGCGTAAGCGACTGCGGCTGGATGACTGTATGAGCAGTTGGCCGCGATAGCGACCCGCTCGCCTTTCCATGGGTGAGCTGGCCGGCCCGAGCATGCGTAATGGGCTGTGCTCGTCTATAGCCCCGCAGTCTCTGGCGTAGTCAAGAAAGCGGAACAACGGGTCACGCTTGACGCATTCGGCGCGCAGCAGCGCTATGTGGCTAAACGGCGGCCATGCCGCCGCCCGGCGTTCGGCCAGCCCCTCGGTTGCGAATGCGTCATAGCCCTGTTCGAGGAGAATCTTCAGCAGCGGATGATCGGGATACCAGGTTTGTATCCAGACTTCGCCTGGCCGCTTGCCGCGACCGGCACGACCGGAAACCTGCAGTATCGACTGCGCCAGTCGTTCGCTACTACGAAAATCGGTACCAAACAGCCCCTGATCCGAATCAATAATGCCGACAAAAGTAACGTTCGGGAAATCGTGTCCCTTGGTTAACATTTGGGTGCCAAGCAGAATACGGGATTCGCCACTACGAATCGTTTTCAACATGGCTTCCATCGATCCACGGCGTCGGGTTGTATCCCGGTCGATTCGTACCAGCGGGTAATTGGGAAACAGTGCCTCCAGTGCCTGATCGAGCCGTTCAGTGCCCTGTCCTACAGGCACCAGCTCCTGCTGGCATTCCGGACAGGTTTCGAGCTGGGCGCGTTCAGCTCCGCAGTGATGACAAACGAGGCGCCGCCTGCGCTGATGCAACACCATGCGAGCATCACAACGGACGCATTCCTGGGCGACGCCGCAGGTCGGGCAGAGCAAAGTAGGCGCATAACCACGCCGGTTCAGATAGATCAGTGCCTGACCTTTGGCCTCCAGATGGCGCCGCATGGCATCGATTAGCGGCTGGCTTAAGCCATCGTGCAAAGGATGCTGCCGCAGATCAATGGTATGAATGTCCGGTTGCCTTGCGCTGCCGGGTCGCTCCGGTAACCGCAGATGTTTGTAGCGACCCTCGAGCGCATTGTGCAGGGTTTCGAAGGCCGGCGTGGCCGAGCCGAGGATGACCGGAATATTTAATTGCTGCGCCCGATACACCGCGAGATCTCGGGCTGAATAGCGAAACCCGTCCTGTTGTTTATAAGAGCTGTCGTGTTCTTCATCGATAACAATCAGGCCGGGTCGTGGTAACGGGGTAAAAATTGCCGATCGGGTGCCGATAATGACGTCCGCTGCGCCGTCGTGTGCTGCGATCCATGCATGCAGGCGCTGGGTATCGGTCAGGCCGGAATGCATGGCAACCACCTTGCCCTGTAAGCGCCGCTCGAAGCGGTCAATCAGTTGTGGCGTCAGGCCAATTTCCGGAACCAGCACCAGCGACTGTCGTCCAGCGATAATTTGCTGTTGTATTAACTGCAGGTACACCTCGGTCTTGCCGCTGCCGGTGACGCCTTCCAGCAGGAAGGTTTCAAACCCGTCAGCAGGGATATCGGCAATTGCTGACGCCTGCGCCTCGGTCAGTGTGGGTGCTTGCTCATATTCTCGGGGCAGATCCACAGCTGTGCTGAGTTCGCGTTCGACCCAGCCCCTAGCCGTGAGGGTTGCCGTGATCTTGCGCCAGTTGGCATGCATTGCCCGTAAGTCCGACTCCTGTAGCACCTTGGCGCCAGCCAATGCATCAAGCAGCCTGGCTTGCAGCTTTGCTGTTTTCGCCAGTTTTGCACGGTCTGCTTCGCGACCCAGCCGGGTGATGCGCCACTGGAAATTTTGGGCTGCAACCGGTGCGGCTCCGTGGCGCAAGGCGGTCGGGAGTGCGGCAGCAAATACTTCTCCGGGCGGATGCTGGTAGTAGTTGCCGGCCCATTGCAGCAGCTCCAGTAAAGGTTTATCGAGTAACGGCTGAACATCCAGGATTTCAAATGCCGTACGCAGCTTGCTGGCGGGCACCTCGGACTGTTTGGCCAGTGCTACGATGATGCCGGTATGTTCCCGTCGTCCAAAGGGTACGCGCACCCGCTGGCCCGGTAGCGGCTGGTGATCGTCGGCAGGTAGCAGATAGTCGAACAGCTGGTTAAGCGGCGTCCCGACAGCGACCTTGATAATCGGTTCCGGCATCTTGCAGGTTTCCTCAATCAGTTAAGCCGGCCGAAGCTGCTGCCAGGTTGTCCACAGAAGCTGTGGATAAGTTTGTGGGTAAAGTGGGACAAACGGTCTCCCTACCGCGCTGTTACTGCAATTCTGTTAAATCGGGCAAAAAATAGCCGAAGCCCGTTTCTTATATAAAAACATACAGTTACAAGGCAAGCTTCAGGCGACTACGCTGCAAATGCTCATAAACCTTAATTGCACCGCAAGATTGTGCATAACTGCCTTGCAAACCGACTGTGTACTGCCTGTAAACCGTCCCGACACTCTCGACATTATATGGCCTTAACGCTCGCTAATTAAGCTGCCTGAAAGCCTGGGAAGGATCAACACTACAGGAGTTTTAACCATGGAGTGCTACTCCATATAAGCGGGTATTCGCTACGTGTGAATTATGGCCCGGGATGGCACAGCCGCCGCCGGATGAGCTATGCGGATACCTGGCAGGCAGTATTTTGCCTACATTTCCTTTACGGCCTGAATCAATTCAGCGGCCATGGCCTGGCCGTCGCCGTAGAGCATGCGGGTGTTATCCAGGAAGAACAGCGCATTTTCGATGCCGGAGAAACCGGCACCCTGGCCGCGCTTGATGACGATGCAGTTTTTTGCTTTGTCGGCATTCAGGATGGGCATGCCAAAGATCGGGCTGGCAGGATCAGTGCGAGCGACCGGATTAACCACATCGTTCGCGCCGATAATCAGCGCCACGTCTGCGGACTCGAAGTCGGCGTTTATCTCTTCCAAATCATAAATAAGGTCATACGGCACCCCGGCTTCCGCCAGCAGTACATTCATGTGCCCGGGCATGCGTCCCGCCACCGGGTGGATCGCAAACTTCACATCGACACCGCGAGCTCTCAACAGTTGAGCTAATTCCCAGACCTTGTGCTGAGCTTGCGCGACCGCCATGCCGTAACCGGGCACGATGATGACCTTTTGTGCAAACGCCATCATCACGCCTACATCGGTGGCCTCGATTGCTTTCATCGACCCGCTGACATCACTGCTGCCCGCACTCGTTTCACCGCCGAACCCGCTGAATAAAACATTCGCCAGTGACCGGTTCATTGCCTTGGCCATGAGTTGGGTCAACAGGGAGCCCGCGGAGCCGACGACAGTGCCGGCGATGATCATGGCGGCGTTATTCAGCACGAAGCCCTCGAAGGCGACGGCCAGCCCGGTCATGGCGTTATATAGAGAAATCACCACCGGCATATCGGCACCGCCGATGGGCAAGGTCATCGTGATGCCGAGCAGTAGCGTGATGCCGAAGAACAGCGCGATCATGCTGTTGCCAGCATCCTGGTTGGCGACCATGGCGCCCAGTACGGCAATCGCGGCAAGCAACAGGAAATTGACAACGTTCTGGCCTTTGAAGCGGAAATCCTTGCGGATCAGGCCCTGTAATTTGCCGAAGGCGATCATGCTGCCGGAAAACGAAACGGAACCGATAAAACCGCCCAACACGGCGAGCACCATAAACACGGGCGAATGCTGACCACCGCCGAGCAACTCCACCGCCGAGATTGCGGCCGCTGAACCACCGCCCATGCCGTTGTACAGGGCGATCATTTGCGGCATGTCGGTCATCGCTACGCGCTTGCCCGTCCACCATGCCAGTACGCCGCCTATGAAAATGGCCGTCGTCATCAGCACGTAGTTGTGCATATCGGGGTAGGCAAAGGTGATCAGCGTGGCCACAACCATGCCGCTGCCCGCCCACCGGATGCCACTCGCGGCTGTTAACGGCGAGCTCATGCGCTTCAGGCCCATGATGAACAGGAACGCGGCTCCGTAATAACTGATCTGAATCAGCAAGCCTATGGAGAGGGCATCGGTCATTCTTGTTGCTCTCCGCTGGATTTGAACATCTCGAGCATACGTTCGGTTACTACATATCCGCCGACTGCATTACCTGCG
>Ga0209988_10003498_pt1 | contig 10393 bp, 9 predicted proteins | sample N075metaG_FD_183115 | JGI IMG/M metagenome (GOLD analysis project Ga0209988, IMG submission 183115) | Deep subsurface microbial communities from Kermadec Trench to uncover new lineages of life (NeLLi) - N075 metaG (SPAdes) (version 2) | ecosystem: Environmental > Aquatic > Marine > Ocean trench... | reverse complement strand
ATCTGCTCCTCCGGCGTCGTGATGGTCTCGACCGGACGCGGCGGGGGCGCTGGCGTCAGCGGCTCGAGCGCCGGGGTCTGGTACTGACGCAGTTGCGGCGAGGCGAGCTCGCCCGGCGCCTGTGGGCTGGGCGGCAACGGCTCCTCGGCGCTCGGCGGTGCGGCGAGCTCGCCCTGCGCGTCGAAGCCGGCCGCCCGGTCGATCGCGGCGGCGGCCAGATCCGGGCTCCAGGCCGTCTCGGCGGATGCGGCCGGATCGGCCGCCACAGGATCGGTGGCGGCGAACCCGGTTTGGAGCGGCACCGCCTCGATCGGATTTGTCGCTGGATCAGTGGCGGCGGCAGTCTCGCCCTGGGCGATCTGGGTTGTCGTCAGGGGGGCAACGGCGGGCGCCACCACAGTCGGTTCACCGATCGAATCGCCGGTCGAATACCCTCCGGGCCTGGGCGGCAAGACCAACTCGTCGCCCTGCCGCAGCGGGTGGGTCGGCGATAGGCCGTTATAGGCTCCGAGTTCCGAGGCCGACAGACCGATGCGCCGGGCGACGCTCGCCACCGTGTCGCCCGATCGCGCCACGGCGGCCTGGTAACCGTCATAGGCGACAATGCCCCTGGCGTCCGGCACCGTGCTCGCCGGTGCGGCGGGCGCGGTCGCCGCCGGGTCGGACCCCTTGATCTCGACCGTCGCCCGGTCGGGCGATTGGGTGGAAACGCAGCCCGCGACGGCCAGCACGGCGGCGGTCTGCGCCAAGATCCGGACCATGGTCCGGAATTCGCTGAATCTCGTTCTGATCATGCCTTCAATCCCTGCCTCGGTGCGGCGGTGCGGCTGGTCAGCGCCCGATATCCTCGGGCAGCCCCTCGACCAGGGGCACAAACAGCACGTCGCACAGCTCACTATAACTCGGACCGTCCTCGGTCTTCTCGATCTTGATCAACTGCTGGACCTCGTCGGTCTGACCGACGGGCAGCACCATTATGCCACCGGGACGCAATTGTTCCAACAGCATGGTGGGGGTATCGTCGGCGGCGGCGGAAACCAGGATGCGGTCGAAGGGCGCCTGCTCGGGCCATCCCCTGGTGCCGTCGCCGGCGCGGATGGTGATATTGCTCAGCCCCAGCCGGGCGATGCGCTCGCGCGCCTCCAGCGCCAGCGGGCGGTGGCGTTCGATGCCGTAGACCCGGCGCGCCAGCCGGGCCAGGATGGCGCAGACATAGCCCGACCCGGCGCCGACCTCCAGCACCTTGCATCGCGGCGTCACCTTGAGCGCCTGGATCATCATGCCGACGATGGCGGGCTGGGAGATGGTCTGGCCGCAGGCGATCGGCAGCGGCCGGTCCTCGAAGGCGCGCTCGCGGAAGGCGCGCTCGACGAAGACTTCGCGCGGGGTCTTCTCCATCGCCTCCAGCACGCGCCGGTCGGACACGCCGCCCTGGCGCAGGCTGAGCATGAGCTGCATCAGCTTCTCGTCGTGTATGTCGGGCTGCATCGCGCCTCTCTCCGGAACGCTCTCTGGCGCGAGATTAGACCACCTGCCCGGCGCTGTCATCCGGGAGCCGTCCCGAGTGCAGCCCGAAGTGCTGTACGGGCGCCGTCGAGCAGATCCTCGGCGGTCAGTTGCGGGCGCAGCGGCGTGATGGTGACCCAGCCGTCGAGGCCGAGCCGCGCGTCCGTGCCATCCGGCGCCGAGCTGTTCGCGGTGTTGTGCCGGGAGAACAGGAACTCGCGCCCGTTCGGCGCCGTGTAGGGAACGATGTCGAACGTCGCCTCCGAGCGGATGCCCTGCGGGCACACCGTCATCCCCCGGATCGCCGCCGGCTTCGCGGCCGGAAAGTTGACGCTGTAGAAGCACTTGCCGGCGAAGGGCATCTCCAGCACCGCCCTGACCGCCTTCGTCCCCCAGGCCCGTGCCGGATCCCAGATATCGTCGGGCCGGTCCGGCCCGGCGCTGTAGAACTGGCTCAGCGCGATCGAGCGCACGCCGTTCAGCCCGCCCTCCATCGCCGCCCCGGCGGTGCCGGAATAGACCACGTCCTCGGCCACGTTGTGACCCCGGTTGACCCCGGCGATCACCAGGTCCGGCGGGGTGTCCTTCAGGATCACCCGCAGCCCGACCAGCACGCAGTCGGCCGGAAAACCATCGACCGAATAGCGCCGCTCGTCGAGCTGGGTCATCCGTATCGGCGTGGAGTAGGAGATCGCGTGGGAGACCCCGGAGCGCTCGAAATCCGGCGCCACCACCCAGACCTCGCCATCGGGGCCGGCGATCTCGGCCGCGATCTCCTCGGCCAGCGCCAGCCCCGGCGCGGTGATGCCGTCGTCATTGGTGACCAGAATACGCATTTTGCCCCGTCCCTCGCCTGCCTGTTCGCAGGGGTTTTAGGGGTGCGCGGGCGGGGCGTCCAGTTCGGTTTTGCGGGAACCGCCCTACGGCGCCGGGAACGGGCAGGTTAGCCGAGGCTGCCGTCGGCGTTGATCCGTTCCGCGCCGCGCATGTAGGGGCGCAGCGCCGCGGGGATGGCGATGGCGCCGTCCGGCTCCTGATAGTTCTCCATCACCGCGATCAGGGTGCGCCCGACCGCCAGGCCGGAGCCGTTGAGGGTGTGCAGGAACTCCGGCCTTTTTGCCCCCTCGCGGCGGAAGCGGGCGTTCATGCGCCGGGCCTGGAAATCGCCGCAGACCGAGCAGGAGGAAATCTCGCGATAGGTGTCCTGCCCCGGCAGCCAGACCTCGATGTCGTGGGTGCGGCGGGCGGCGAAGCCCAGGTCGCCGGTGCAAAGGACAACCGTGCGGTAGGGCAGGCCGAGCCGCTCCAGGATGTCCTCGGCGCAGCGGGTCATGCGCTCGTGCTCGGCCTCCGAATCTTCCGGTTTGGTCAGCGAGACCATCTCGACCTTCTCGAACTGGTGCTGGCGCAGCATGCCGCGGGTGTCCTTGCCGGCCGATCCGGCCTCTGATCGGAAGCACGGCGTCAGCGCGGTGAAGCGCAGCGGCAGGATGTCTTGATCGACGATGTCTTCGCGGACGAGGTTCGTCAGTGGGACCTCAGCAGTGGGAATGAGCCAATAATCTTCGTGGGTTGGAGCTTCTTCAAATATTTCAGCTACGACCTCTGCTATCGTTTTTGCCTTCGTGCTGATAGCGGTGATGTGGTCATCGTTTTGGAACTTGTTGAGAATTTCGTTCGCGATTTCGCTCCGGGACTTGAAAGAGGCGCCAAAGAAAAGCTCTGCGCCGAACTTAGGTAATTGACCGGTGCCATACATTACCTCGTCTCGGACTAGTAACGGCGGGTTCACTTCCGTGTAGCCGTTTTCCAATGTTTGTACGTCCAGCATGAACTGGCCAAGCACTCGTTCGAGCCGTGCAAGCTGACCCTTCAGAATTGTGAACCGACTACCCGAAAGTTTCGCGGCGGTCTCGAAATCCATCAGGCCCATGGCCTCGCCAAGCTCGAAATGCTCTTTCGGCGCGAAGGCGAAGTTACGCGGGGCACCCCAGCGGCGGAGCTCCCGGTTGTAGGCCTCGGTGTCACCGTCGGGGACGTCGTCGAGCGGCGCGTTGGGAATGGCCCGCATGAGCTTTTTCAGCTCAGCTTCGTAGCTCCCTATGAGCTCTTTTGCACTCGCCAGCGCGACCTTGTTTCCTGCGACCGCAGCCTTGAATTTTTCGGCCTCCGCTATTTTCCCGGCCTTCATCGCCGCGCCAACCGCTTTGGCTGTCGCATTAAGGTCTGCTTGGATTGTCTCAGCTTGCGTGGTCGCGTCTCGCCAATTTTGATCTAAGCCCAAAATCTGTTTTGAGAGTCCGGAGAGCCCCCGGCGCACCAGCATGGCGTCGAAGGCGGCAGGGTTCTCGCGGATCCGGCGGATGTCGTGCATGGGAGGCTCCGTGGCTGGAATCGGCAGGGTTATGCACTATCGGGTTCGGGTTTTCCAGCGGGGGCGTTGGGGAGAGATGCCCCGGCCAAGCCGTGGCATGACGGACCCCGCCGCCGCCCGTCATCCCCGCGAAGGCGGGAAACTCTCGCCATTGAGCCGAAGCCGATGCAGGAGCGGGGATGTCCCATGCCTCTCCCCCATCCTTTTCCCCTCCCGCCCCGCTTGCCACCCTTTGACCCAGCGTTTATATGGCCCTCATCCGGGGCCAGCCCCGCCGAGACAGATCAACGCGACACAAGAAAAGGAACCAGCATGTTCGTCACGCCCGCCTATGCCCAGGCCGCCGGGGAAGCCGGAGGCTCCACGAGTTTCCTGACCTCGATGTTTCCGCTGATCCTGATCTTCGTGATCTTCTACTTCCTGCTGATCCGGCCGCAGCAGAAGCGGGCCAAGGCACACAAGCTGACGGTCTCGAACCTGCGCCGGGGCGACCAGGTGGTCACCGCGGGCGGGGTGATGGCCAAGGTCACCAAGGTGATCGACGACAACGAGATCGAGGTCGAGATCTCGCAGGGCGTCAAGGTCAAGCTGGTGCGCTCGACCATCTCGGCGGTGGTGTCGAAGACCGAACCCGCCAACGACAACTGATCCGCTGATCCACAGGCCGCGCGGGGAACCCGGCGCGGGCGCGAGAAACGAGGCGGCGCGATGCTGTTCTTCCCCTTATGGAAACGGGTGCTGGTGATCGGCATCTGCGTGGCCGGCCTCGCTTTCGCGATGCCGAACCTGTTCTACGACAGCGCCGACACCGCCAACCGCGCCGGGGACGAGATCACCCGGCTGGAGCGCGACGGCGAGCCGGTTCCGGCCGAGTTGCGGGCGCGGGCCGAGAGCTGGCCCGGTTTCCTGCCCTCGGATGTGGTCAATCTGGGCCTCGACCTGCGCGGCGGCGCGCATCTGCTGGTCGAGGTGCAGATCCCCGAGGTCATCGCCGAGCGGATGCAGACCCTGCGCGCCGATGTGCGCAAGGCGCTGAAAGACGGCGGCGTGCGCCGTTTCACCAACCTGCGCGCGGCCGACGACCATGTCACCGTGCGAATCACCAAGCCGGAGGATATCGACCGCGCCGATGAGTTGCTGCGCGGCCTGGCCCAGCCGCTGGGCGGGTTCCTGGGCGGCGGCTTCGGCATGGGCGGGAGCGTCGCCGGCGGGGTCGACCTCGAAATCACCGATGCCGGCGACCAGACCTACCGACTCGCGCTGACCGAACCGGCCATTATAGCCCTCACCGACCGCACCATGCAGCAGTCGCTGGAGATCATCCGGCGGCGCATCGACGCGGCCGGCACCCGCGAACCCTCGATCCAGCGCCAGGGCACCGACCGGGTGCTGATCCAGGTGCCGGGCATCGGCTCGGCCGAGGAGCTGCTGGGCCTGATCGGGCGCACCGCCAAGCTGACCTTCCACCGGGTCGAGGGCTTCGGCGAGGAGGCCGCCAACCCCGGCCCGGGCCAGATCGTGGTCAAGGATGCCGAGGACGGCACCAGCTATCTGCTCGAGCGCCGGGCGATCCTGACCGGCGAGCATCTGGTCGACAGCACGATGGGATTCCACCCGCAGAACGGCCTGCCGATTGTCAACTTCCGCTTCGATACCGCCGGTGCGCGCATCTTCGGCAACTACACCTCGGCCAATATCGGTCAGCTGTTCGCCATCGTGCTCGACGACGAGGTGGTATCGGCGCCGCGGATCCAGAGCGCGATCCTCGGCGGGGCCGGGTTCATCGAGGGCAACTTCACCCTCGAGAGCGCCACCGAACTGTCGATCCTGCTGCGCTCGGGCGCGCTGCCGGCCTCGATCACGGTGCTGGAGCAGCGCACGGTCGGGCCGGATCTCGGCGCCGACTCGATCGCGCAGGGTCAGACCGCGACTCTGATCGCCTTCGCCGCCGTGCTGGTCTTCATGGCGGTCTATTACGGCCTGTTCGGGCTGTTCGCCAATATTGCGCTGATTTTGAACATCGGCCTGATCTTCGGCCTCCTGTCGCTGATCGGGGCGACCCTGACCCTGCCCGGCATCGCCGGAATCGTGCTGACCCTCGGCATGGCGGTCGACGCCAATGTGCTGATCTTCGAGCGCATCAAGGAGGAGCTTCGATCGTCCAAGAGCGTGACCCGGGCGATCGAGCGCGGCTATGAGCACGCCTACAGCGCCATCTTCGACGCCAACATCACCACGCTGATCGCCGCGGTGATCCTGTTCGCCATGGGCTCGGGCCCGGTCAAGGGGTTCGCGGTGACGCTCGGCTTCGGCATCGTCACCTCGGTCTTCACCGCGGTGATGGTGGTGCGGATGATGATCGGCGTCTGGGTGCGGCTGCGCCAGCCCAAGTCGCTGAAGGTCAACCTGATCACCCTGCTGCCTGAGAAAACGAAAATCGGCTTCATGGCGGTGCGCAAGATGTGCGCCGGCATCTCCGGCGGCGCGGTGATCGCGTCGATGCTGCTGGTGGCCGTGCTGGGTCTGAACTTCGGCATCGATTTCCGCGGCGGCACCCTGGTCGAGGTGCGGACCGAGGCGCCGGCCGACCTGGGCCAGATCAGGCGGCTGGTCACGGGCATGGATCTGGGCGACGTTCAGGTGCAGAGCTTCGGCTCGGAGATCGACGTGCTGGTCCGGATCGAGGAGCAGGCGGGCGGAAGCGACCAGCAGATGGCGGTCGCCGCCGAGGTCGGCGAGGTGCTGATGGCCGCGATCCCCGGCACCGAGATCCGCCGGGTCGAGTCGGTCGGGCCGGAGGTCTCCGGCGAGTTGCTGAGCGCCGGCATCATGGCCATCCTGCTCGCCGTCGGCGCGGTGCTGTTCTACATCTGGCTGCGCTTCGAGTGGCAGTTCGGCATTGGCGCGGTGGTGGCGCTGGGCCATGACATTGCGCTGACCGTGGGCGTGTTCTCGCTGATCGGGATCGAGTTCAACCTCTCCACCATCGCCGCGATTCTGACCATTGTCGGCTACTCGCTGAACGACACCGTGGTGGTCTACGACCGGGTGCGCGAGAACCTGCGCAAATACAAGAAGATGGCGCTGTCGGACCTGCTCGACCTGTCGCTCAACGAGACCCTGAGCCGGACCCTGATGACCTCGGTGACGACGCTGATCGCGCTGGGGGCGCTGTTCGTGCTCGGCCCGGAGGTGATCAAGGGCTTCACCTTCGCGATGATCTGGGGCATCGTGATCGGCACCTATTCGTCGGTGTTCGTTGCCGCACCACTGTTGTTGTGGTTCAAGGTCAAGCGCGACTGGTCGACGGCGGACGAGCAGAAGGCCGGGGTCCAGTTCGGCGGCGCGCAGGTGTGAGGTTTTTGCCTGGAATGACCACTCACCACCCCGCGCCCCCGCCCAACCCCCCATTGATACCCTGAAACGGGGGTTGGGCGGGGGCGCGGGGTGGTGAGTGGTGCCCGAGCCAAGGAGGTGTCTCCATGCAGATGAACGAGATCAGCCTCACCGGCCGCCTGCCGGTCGATTCCTACGGCCCCGGCGGGTTCCGGGTCGAGGGCGCCTGGCACGCCGGCTCGCTGGTGCTGTCGCCGGGCGGGCTGCACGGCTTCGAGGCGCCGGTCGATATGGAAACGCTGGCGCTGCTGGTCGCGCAGACGGGCGGGATCGACGTTGTGCTGATCGGGCAGGGGGCCGAGATCGCGCCCCTGGCAGCACCACTGCGGGCCGCGCTGGAGCAGGCCGGGATCGGCGTCGAGATCATGTCGACCGCCTCGGCCTGCCGCACCTACAACGTGCTCCTGGCCGAGGACCGCCGGGTCGCGGCGGTGCTGGTCGCGCTTTGACGGGAATTGGCCGGAGGTGCCGCGATTTCCCTTTCTCCCGCCGCCATTCCCGCTATATTCCGCCACGAGGGGCGCCGGCCCCGCGAGATTAGAAACCACACGATCAAGGGGGGCTAACCCATGGCTTTCGAACTTCCCGATCTTCCCTACGCCCACAACGCGCTGGCCGCTGGCGGCATGTCGGAGGAAACGCTCCAGTTCCATCACGACCTGCACCACAAGGCCTATGTCGACAACGGCAACAAGCTGGCGGCGGGCTCCGGGCTGGAGGACAAGAGCCTGGAGGAGGTCGTCGTCGCCAGCTACAACGACGCCGACAAGGTGGGCCTGTTCAACAACGCATCCCAGCATTGGAACCACACCCAGTTCTGGCAGATGATGGGGCCATCGGGCCGCGCCATGCCCTCGGAGCTTGAGACCCGCATCAACGATGCCTTCGGCTCGGCCGCCGCCTTCAAGGAGCAGTTCGTCGCCGCCGGGGTCGGCCAGTTCGGCTCGGGCTGGTGCTGGCTGGTCAAGGACGGCGACGCGCTCAAGGTCACCAAGACCCCGAACGGCGTCAATCCGCTCTGCTTCGGGCAGACAGCACTTCTGGGCTGCGATGTGTGGGAGCACTCCTACTACATCGATTTCCGCAACAAGCGCCCGGTCTACATCCAGAATTTCCTCGACAAGCTGGTGAACTGGGAGAACGTGGCCCAGCGCCTGGCGGCCGCCGGCGGCTGATCGCGGTTCATCTGGCATCCACGGCCCCGGCCGCCGCGCCGGGGCCTTTTGCTAGAGCATTATCGGTGATCCCTGAGTCACCGATAATGCCCTAACTTTTTGGTTTGCCGCGATTTCCGAGTCGCAAAGTAAAGTCACTTTGCTCGAAATCGCTCTTTGGTGGGGATAACTTGAGGGGCATTCTCGCGGCGGTTCTGGCCTCGGTGATCTGGGGGCTGTCGCCGATCTTCTATGCGCAGCTCAACCATGTGCCGCCGCTGGAGCTGCTGGCGCACCGGGTCGGTTGGGGATTTCTGGTCGTCGGGCTCTATTGCGCGGCCACCGGCCGACTGCCGCGGGTCGCCGAGGCCCTCGGTAATGCGCGCACGCTGGCGGCGCTGACGGTCTCCGCCGCCCTCATCAGCCTCAACTGGTTCGGCTTTCTCTGGGGCATCCAGGCGGGCCGCGCGATGGAGGCGGGCTTGGGCTATTACATCATGCCGCTGGTCGCGGTGGCGCTGGGCGTCGCCTTCCTCGGCGAGCGCCTGAGCCGGCGCCAGTGGCTGGCGGTGTCGCTCGCGCTGGTCGCGGTGGCGGTTCTGGCCATTGGCCTTGGCCGGGCGCCGTGGCTGGCGCTGGGCCTGGCCGTGAGCTTTGCGCTCTACGGCCTGGTGCGGCGCCAGGTCTCGACCGGACCGATCGTCGGTTTCTTCGTCGAGACGGTGCTGATCGTGCCTGCCGCCGTGGTCTGGATCTGGGGCGTCGAGACCCAGGGCTGGACCGGGCCGACCGGGCGCGAAGGGGCGCTGTTCGGCACCGACTGGAAAACAACGGCGCTGCTGGTGCTCTCGGGCCCGCTGACTTCGGTGCCGCTGATCCTGTTCGCCGAGGCGGCGCGCTCGATGCCGTTGTCGCGGGTGGGGCTGGTCCAGTACATCAACCCCAGCCTCCAGGTCGCCGTCGCCGGGCTGGTGCTGGGCGAGATGTTCACGCCCTGGCACGGGGTGGCGCTGGTCCTGATCTGGGCCGGGCTGGGGCTGTTCTCGAGCGAGATCTTCCGTCAGGAGAGAGCCTCGCGCAGCGCCTCCATCAGCTCGTCGACGGTCTCGAAGACGCTGAGATAGTCCCGGAATTGCGCGCCGACGAAGCCCTCGGCCACCATGTGGTCGAACAGCGCCAGCAGCGGACCCCAGTAGCCGCCGGTGTTGAGCAGGAAGGTGGGCTTCTGGTGCAGGCCGAGATGGCGCCAGGTCAGCACCTCGATCAGCTCGTCCAGGGTGCCCGGGCCGCCGGGCAGCGCAATCACCGCGTCGGCATTGCCCAGCATCAGTTTCTTGCGCTCGTGCATGGTCTCGGTGACGATCAGGGCGTGGATGTCGTGCTTGCCGACCTCCAGCTCGAACAGGTGGCGCGGGATGAAGCCGGTGATCTTGGCCCCGGCGGCTTGCGCGGCGCGGGCGGTCTCGCCCATCAGCCCCTGGTCGCCCGCACCGTAGACCAGCGCGTAGCCGGCGCGCCCCAGCGCCGCGCCGAGCGCGCGCGCCTCGCGCGCAATTATCGGGTTCCGGCCCGTCCGCGAGCCGCAATAGATGCAGACAGAGTGCTGGTGTGGGGGCATTCGCCGCGTTCCTCCGGCTTCCGCGAAAATATGAAGGGTTATTTACACCAGCGGAAATTCGTAGGATAGGGTGCGCCGACAAGGGTGGGGCGTGTGGAAGGCGTTCGAAATATGCGAAATTCGGTCAAGGTGGCGATCGGAGCAGTTCTGGCCGGGAGTGGCGGACTGCTGATCTGGTGGCAGACGCAGCCGGTGCCGGTTGTCGAGCCGGTTGCGGAGTCCGTGGTCGAGCCGGCGGCGGAGCTGGTTGCCGAGCCGGCGACGGGAACGGCCGTGGTCGAGGCGCCCGACCTGGCGCCCGAGCCCGAGCCGGAACCCGCGCCTGCCGCGGCGCAGTTCGACGTG
>Ga0209988_10003496_pt1 | contig 10399 bp, 4 predicted proteins | sample N075metaG_FD_183115 | JGI IMG/M metagenome (GOLD analysis project Ga0209988, IMG submission 183115) | Deep subsurface microbial communities from Kermadec Trench to uncover new lineages of life (NeLLi) - N075 metaG (SPAdes) (version 2) | ecosystem: Environmental > Aquatic > Marine > Ocean trench... | reverse complement strand
ATCTACCCAATGCGACTGAAGTTCCTTGAAAGTTCACTAATGGTACATTTTCTTTTTTTGCATCTGATTCAATTTTCTCAAACATTTCTTTCTTAACTGATCGAGACAATACAACTAGCTTGGAATTTTTTAGTGAGTTCAAAACTTGTTTGGTGCCCATCGTTATCGCATCTTCTTTGAGAGCATCTTTCAATGATTTTTCAAGTATCTTACCCATGTGTTTACCTAATGACGATCGTCATAACAGGGCTTTATAGGTTTATTGAAAAATTGGATACAGAAAAAGCAAAAAGCTTTGTTTAGAAACCAAATAGAGAAGCTAAAGAAGAAAATGCAAGACTTAGTTCTTCAAAAAAGTTAGTTGGTTTTTGTTTTTTAGATTCAGGGGAAATAGTTTTTTCAGTTAAAGTGAATTGTTGATTAACAATATTTTTGGTTTCAGATTCGGCAGTTTCAGATAATGCAGTATCAAGATTTTTTCTAGCAGTGATATAATTGGGGTTTTTTACTAGAATTTCATTATATAATAAAATGGCCTCATCAGAATTTCCAAGATTTACAAGAGCATTAGCCTTGTTATTTTTAGCAGGTAGGAAATCAGGATCAATATTGATTGCTTGATCATAGTACACTATTGCCTCAGAGAAATATCCTAATTTTCCTAAAGCAGAGCCTTTGTTCACAAGAAGTTCTACATCATTAGGATTGTTAATCAGTGAATCATTAAAGAAATTCAAAGAACTATCAAATTTACATAATCGATACAAAGCAGGCCCCATTCCTTCATAATATGAAATTGTATCAGTAAAAATACTTGAATCACATTTCAGATTTATTTGATTCAGTAATTTTCCCAATTCTATATCTTCCACAGTAAGATTAGTTGGTTCTTCAATTTCAGTTTGTGGTACAACTTTTTTTGAATCTTTTATTATAGAATTATCATTAGTTTTTTCTTTGTTAATTATTTTTTTATCTGATAAAATATTTGTAACATCAGAAATAGTTTTATCGACTGACTCTGTTATTTTTTCTTCAATGTGTGTATTTTCTTTGATTTCATCTTCAGTATTGTCAATAGTAACGTCAATTACTGGTTGTAAAATTTCATAATAATCAAAAAAAGATGTTACTTTAGTTTCAGCATAATGGGCTTTTATTGAATAAGTGCCGTCTGTTCTAAAATTAACTCCAGATTTTACAGGAAAGCTTGTAGAAAATTTTAAATCAGAATCAATTGAGACAATGTAAAATCCTGTAGGCATTCCAAATGGATCATAAACTCCTATTAGCACTGTAGGAGAATCTAATGTAGAAACTAGACCAGTAATTTTGATCAGATCTTTGTCAGTGTATTGTTTTTTGTCAGTGTATAGCAAAATAATTTCAGGTTCCTCAAAATTCTCAATAGAGGAATCCGCAAAAACTTGTGTAAAAATCAAAGGTGATAATGTGATTAAGACTAGTGTTATTCCTAGCAAGTATCCTAACACACGAACAAAAACGTAATTTTCTATTTAATAATCACGTAGGAATCATACTTTTTCAGTCAACTACTATTGAAGATGACATTACAGGAGCCAATGCCATTAAATTATTAAGAGAATTCCAAACAAATGTTTCAATTTGATATATTCCAGATTTTTTAGGGATCCATGACTGAGAAACATCTAGACTTTGTTTTGGAGACAGTTCACCCTGAATCCATGAAATTGATTCCACAGAATTGCTAGCATTTTTCACTTGAAAGAGATAAACAAATTTCTGCGTAAAATTTTGATCATTTGTTATTGTTCCAACCATCTGCATTTGATGATTTGATGAAAATGATAGTAGTTGATTACCAAGACCATCAGACAAAAAGATTGGAGAGTTTTCAAGTAGATTTATTGGAGGAATGACTGAATCAACTCCAGCAAAAGTTTCAATTGCTAAATTATCTAATGTAGAATATGGTTTTGGTAATGTATGGTCATCATATTTAGCAAAAATTTTATCTCCAGGTAATGAATAAAGTCTATTCCCACTAGAAGACGAAGTTTGAGATAAGGAAATTGTGGCAATAAATAAACCAGAACTTTCAGATGTCTCTATTGCATTAACTTTAATTCCTGCAATATCAGAGTCTGAAAAAAGTTGAATTGGAATATGATCAAGTGCTTCAGGATTTAGATTCATGTCAAGATCAATGACACGTATTATTACAGAATCATCTGATAAAAAAGTCTCTTTTAAAAATTTAATTGTTCCAATATTCCAACTAACAGGAACAGACTCTGTCAACACTACACCATCTGCAAATTCAAATGAGATTGTGATAGCCGAATCCCTATCAACTTCTAAAAATCCATTAGTTGGACCATTACCAACTGTTCTGGGTGTTGTATCAATATTCCCATCACCATTAGCATCATGTGAAAAACCTGTAAGAATTACCTCAGCAGTGAAAATTCCTGAATTGACGTCTGTCTCAGTGAATCTATATGGTTTTAGAAAATGTTCTCTTGTAGAAATTTTGATTGGGTGATCTTCAGTGTTTCCAATTGAATCAATTAGGTATCTATCAGTATTCCAACTTGGGGCTATTATTGAAATTTTTATTTTATCTGTCCAACTGTACACTGGTTTGTCAAAGAAAATTGGAGCATATGGTTTATCATAATCAGGAATTGATTCTCCATATACAGGAAAAATAATTAATGAAAATAAGAAAAAAGAAAATAGTAAAAAAGGCAAATGCATAACAAAAATTTGTCAAAGATTGAATTTAATGTTTGGAATTGATGATTCTTCAGCATGTACACTGATTGGAACAAACATCAATGCCAGTAAAATATTAGTAAATATTTCAAAAATTTTCTCGATAAATTATGAACTTGAAATTTTCTTTACCATAATATTATGGATTAGTAATCAATTGTTGTAGAAGATATCTTTGGAATTACTAAAAAGTGCGGAATTGTTTGCAAAAAAGAAGCATGCGGGTATGATGAGAAAAGATGGAGTTACACCATATTCAAAACATCTAGAAGGCGTGGTAAATAGACTCAAAAGTCTAGGCGTAGTTGACAAAGAAGTTCTTTGTGCAGCTTGGCTTCATGATACAATAGAGGACACAGACACAAGTTTTGATGATTTGTATGAGCAGTTCGGAAGTAGAATTGCAGTATTGGTCTCAACTCTATCAAAAGACATGTCATTGACTAGAAAACAAAGAGAGCAAATCTATGTCAAACAACTTAGAGAAGCATCATTTGATGCAAAATTAATCAAACTATGTGACATTTCAGCAAACTTGAGTGATTTGAAGAATTATGATGCATCAAAATCAAAGAAATTACGTAAGGTCAGAAAAATAAGACATTATCTTATAGTTATCAAAAATGTTTTGATAGAAAATAATGACTATCCAAAAATTATTACTTTGTTGGAAAGCATCAATCAAAGTTTAAAGCAATTTGGTCTAAGATCTATTTCATTACAGTCAAAAACTAACTAACAAGTCACTTCTTTTTGGAGACTTGCATGTACAAATCAACTGTGCCACTTCCTATTGGAATATTACTTCCAACAATTACGTTTTCAGTGATTCCTTTGAGTCGTTCTACTTCTCCAGCAAGTGCAGCATGTGCAATTGTTGGCACTGTAATTTCAAATGCAGCTCTGGCAAGAACACTGTCTTTGGTGCCAGCAATTCCGTGTCTACCAATTTGTTGCAGGTATCCTCTTGAGCACATCAAGTCAGATACCAACATGATGTATCTAGTATCAACTTCCAATCCTTGGTCTTCGAGAGTATGATTCAGTTCATTAATCAATGAATTTCTTGCAGCTTCAATACCCAAAGTTCCTGCAATTTCAAATACATTGTTTGTTCTAACATTTCTTTTGTCAACACCTTTTACTTCAAGCACTTTGGCAATGTTAGAACCAGTTGTCTGGATAACCCATTCATCGTCTTTTTGAACTAATGTTACACGTTCAATATCTGGAACACCCTTTACGGTAGTATTAAGAACCTTATTTCTAATTGCAATTGCTGTTGCAGTATCTGCTTCATCAACTAATTTTAGAGTGATTAGTTCACCAGTTGTCTCTAACTTGAATTTTTTATTTGATGAGAGTACTGCTTCGACTTCTGCAACAGTGCATCCTCTTTCTTTGAGTCTTTTTTCGCTCAAAATTAGTCTGATTTCAGTAGAATAATCAGTTTCATTGTCAGCAAGCAATGCACTTACTTTAGTTTGTAATACATTTCTTGCAACATCAATTGCTTTTTCTCGTGATTTCTTATAGTCTTTTTCAAGATAGATATCCATTGTTGGAGTAACAGGATTCTTTCTTGCATCAACTAATTCAATTAGTCTAGGAAGGCCTAATGTGACATTTCTTTCTTTAATTCCTGCAAAGTGGAATGTTCTCAAAGTCATCTGAGTACCAGGTTCACCAATTGATTGAGCAGTAATAATTCCTACTGCTTGGCCAGGTTCTACTTGTGCTTTGTTGTATAGTGAAAGTGCTTTCTTTGATACAATCTCTGCACCTTCTTTGCTCAAGCCAGATTTCTGTAAGGCAATAGTGACAAGTGAAATTAATCTGGGATTGAATGTCTTTGTGTATTTCTTGACTAGAGAATCAACATCATCTTTTGTAGCTTTCTTTCCAGAATCATTAATGGTCTTTGATTCAATTAGTCTATCAATGTTAAATGCTTCACCATGATCACTTTTTGCTACATCAATGCCATCTTCACCATAAAGGAACTGAACAATATGACCATGTGGATCTCTTACTGTTCCGTCATATTCTAATCTAATGTGTTCTAATGCGTTAATTAATCTGCGTTGCATGTAACCACTTTGTTGTGTTCTAACTGCTGTGTCTACTAATCCCTCACGACCTCCCATTGCATGGAAAAAGAATTCTAACGTAGAGAGACCTTCCCTATAGTTGGATTTCACAAATCCGTGTGCATCAGGATTAGGATCATGTTCTTTGAAATGTGTCAAAGCCCTATTATGATAACCATCATGTAATCTGTCTCCTCTTCTTGATTGTTGACCCAAAGCACCTGCCATTTGACCAATGTTTAGTGATGAACCTCGAGCACCAGTTGTAGCCATGATTCTTCCGGCATTAGTCTCATCAAGGGATTGGTCTGCAATAGATCCTGCTCTGTCTCTTGCCTTACCTAGTTCGTTTACAATGTATGCCTCCAAGGCCTCTTCGGGTCTCATACCTCTTGTGAGTTTGAGAGTTCCTTTCTCATATTGACGAGTCAAATCAGAGACAGTATCGTAAGTTGATTTAATATCATCTATAATTTTCTGTCTATCTTTTTCTGGAACTTCAAGATCACTAAAACCATAACTGAAACCATAAGATGTGATGTATTGTTTAACCATAATTAGAATAGAGTTAAGGAAGTTTTTTCCTATTTCATTGCCATAGTCTTTTGCAATTCTATGTAACACACTTTCTGGTTCTTCTGCGCCAATTGATGCTTTGTCAATAACACCACTGATTAATTCACCATTTTTAATTACAACATCTTTTGGTGGACCTCCTGTACCCTTGGACCATTTTGATGTGAGGATATAGTTAAAGTCTTTTGGAAGGAATAATGAGAATAGTTGTTTTCCAGTATATGCTAGTCCATCTTTTGTTTTGGTTACAGGTTTAGGAAGTTGTCCAGCATAACCACCAAGCATTGCAAGGTTTGAAAATTCTTGGGTAGTTAGAGTTGTATCGTCTTTAGTAAGAAGATATGCACCAGTTACAAAGTCTCGCAGTGCTCCAATAATTGGACCGCCATATCTTGGAGAGATTAATTGATCCTGAACTCTCATCAAAAGAATTGCTTCTGCTCTTGCTTCTTCACTTTGAGGAACATGAAGATTCATCTCATCGCCATCAAAGTCTGCGTTGTATGGAGGACATACAGAAGGATGTAATCTGAAAGTCTTACCTGGAAGTACGTGTACATAATGAGCCATAATAGACATTTGATGGAGTGATGGTTGTCGATTAAACATCACAATATCACCATCTGAAAGATGTCTTTCAATTAGATATCCGTTCTCAAGTGTTTCAGCAATTATAGAACGATCTTCTACAAAATCTAATCGAATCTTCACACCATCAGGTCTGACAATATAGTTTACGCCTGGAAAATTGTCAGGTCCATTAATCACAAGTTTTCTCATTCTATCAATGTTCCATTCTGTAACAATTTCAGGAATAGTTAGTTTCATGGCAATAGATTTTGGAACTCCGACTTCGGACAAATCCAAGTTAGGATCTGGGGAGATTACAGTTCGGCTTGAAAAGTCAACTCTCTTTCCAGATAATGAACCTCTGAATCTTCCTTCTTTTCCTTTGAGCCTTTGAGTTAATGTTTTTAGAGGACGTCCAGAGCGATGATGTGCTTGTGGAATTCCAGAAACTTCGTTATCAAAATATGTTGTAGTGTGATACTGTAACAAGTCAACCAAGTCTTGAACAATAAGGGGTGGAGTTCCTGCTTCTTTACTTTCTTTTAGTCTTTGATTAACTCTAATGATATCAACCATTTTGTGGGTCAAATCATCTTCGGATCTTATTCCTGTTTCAAGAATTATTGATGGTCTAACAGTTACTGGTGGAACAGGAAATGCTTGAAGAATAAACCATTCTGGTCTAGCAGTGATTGGATCATATGATAATAGTTCTAAATCTTCATCAAGTATTTGTGTGAATCTTTCTCTAATGGTAATTGGAAGTAATCTATGTTCACCAATTTCTGTTTTCTCAACAAAGATAGTTGGCTTTGTAAAGATTAACTCGTATTGTGTTTTTCCACAATGAGGACATTCTTTTGCTTTTTTTGCTTTCTCAATAATTTGTTCTGGAATACGTTTTCTAGAAATTATAGTGTAAGGAAAATTTGCAGTTTTGATTTTTTTGAATGCATCTAAATCTTCTTGAGGAACTTTAAGTCTTGCACAAGAACGACATGTTGATTGTAATAGTTTGTAAATATTATCAATAAATGCAATATGTAGTATTGGTTCTGCAAGTTCAAGATGTCCAAAGTGTCCAGGACACCTTGCTGATGTGTTCCCACATGTCAGACATTTTTGTCCAGGCTCAAGAGTACCAAGTCTGCCATCCATAAGACCTCCTTGAACTGCCATTCCGTCTTCATCATATGTTTCAGGAGCAGTAATTTCAGCAACAGAGTATTTTCTAATTTCAGTTGGTGACCATACTGAAAATCGAATTCCAGCAATTGCTTTTATTGATTGAATTGACATTAGACCTTCTCCTTGATTAACAATCGTGGTGCAATGTTAAGACTCTGCATCTCTTGTAAGAGTAGTTTGAATGCATATGCAACTGATACAGATGATACTTTGGCTTTATCACCACAAACTCTGCAAACATATTTTCTTTGTTTAACATCATGATAGGCTACCAAACCACATCTTTCACAGACAAATATATCAGATTTGTCAGACTCGTCAAGTAATCTATCTTTTAGAATCATTGAAGCACCATAAGCAATCAAGCAGTCTCTCTCCATTTCACCAAATCTCAATCCACCACCTCTAGCTCTTCCTTCTGTTGGTTGTTTGGTTAACATCTGAACTTGTCCTCGTGCTCTTGCATGAATTTTATCTGCAACCATATGATGAAGTTTTTGGTAATATACCACTCCAATAAAGACTTCAACTGGAAATGCTTTTCCAGTTCGTCCATCATACATTATTTCTTTACCAGAATATTTGAAATTATGTGCATCCATTACTTCTTTGACTTCATCCATTTTTTCTCCCACAAATGCGGAACCATCAAATCGTTTTCCACGAAATGCTGCAGCTTTTCCACAAATTGATTCCATCATCATTCCAACAGTCATTCTTGAGGGGAATGCATGAGGATTAATCAAAACATCAGGAGATATTCCCTCTGCGGTATATGGCAAGTCTTCTGCTTTAGCTAAAATTCCAAGTACACCTTTTTGTCCATGTCTTGATGCAAACTTGTCACCAATCTCTGGAACTCTCATATCTCTTGCTCTAATCTTGTACATTTTTCCACCTTCATTTGATTGAGTCATAACAACAGTATCTACTACTCCAGTTTCAGATGGTCTTACACCAACAGATGTATCTCGTCTGTAAGGACCAGTTGATTCAAACTCTCGGTATTCTTCCATAAATCGTGGAGGGCTAGTTTTACCAATCAAAATATCTCCCCCTTTAATTGGAGATTCAGATGCAACTACTCCATCTTCTTCGAGTAATCTGTATGCGCGTTCTCCCTTGTAACCTCTAATATTATCTTCAGCATTAGGAATCTCAAAGTTATCACGCATTCCACCAGGATATTGTTTTGCTTCAGCATCATAAATTCTGTAGAAGAAAGATCTTCCTAGTCCTCTATCAACTGATGCTTGATTAAGTACAATGGCATCTTCAATATTGTAACCATCAAATGGTAATACTGCAACAATACAATTCTGACCAGCTGGTCTTTCTTCTAATCCTAAAAGCTTCATTGCTTTAGTGTTAACAATTGGGATTTGTGGATACAGCATAAAGTGTTGTCTAACATAGGTACTAGTATTCATCATGGGTGTAGAGAAACCTAAACTTTGTTTTGCCATTGCAGATTCGTATGTATTTCGGGGAGACTGATTGTGTTCAGGATATGGAATAATTGAAGCACCTGCACCAAGAATTGCCGGTGGGAATACTTCAAGGTGAGTGTGTTTCTTTGTATCTTTGTCATCTAAAGTAACAAAACAGTTTTCTTCTTCATTTGCATCAATCAATTCTAAAACACCCAGTCTCAAAAGATCTGTCCAAGAAAGTAACTTCTTTGTAATTTTATCCAATAATTCTTGGGTTAGTAATGATTTGTTATCTTTGATAATGATTAATGGTCGTAAGACGCGTCCTGCATTACAATTTACATAAAGTCTTTTTGTTGCAACCTCAACGTCAGATCTGTGAAATGAGACTCCTACGTGAGAATGAATTTTTGAGTTTCTTCTAAGGTCTCTGAGTGATGCTGCTAGTTCCTCACCATCTTTATAATATCCAATCAAACGACCATCAACAAATATTCTAGTTCCATCTTTTTGCAAATCTTCTTTGGCATCAAAGAAATGTACTGTTCCAAGATCATAGAGTTTTTCTATAATTTCTTCAGAGGGGACATGAATTGAAATAATTCCAGATAGTGCCAAGTTTTTTACTAAACCACAATTCGAACCTTCTGGTGTTTCACTTGGACAAATTCTTCCAAAGTGAGTTGCATGCAAGTCTCTTGCCTGAAAGTTTGGTTGAGTTCTGCTTAGAGGAGATTGAATTCTTCGAAGATGGCTAATTGTTGAAAGGTAGTTGGTTCTATCAAGTAATTGAGTAACTCCAACACGCCCTCTGCCCCAATTTCCAGTAGCAATAGCGTTGTTTAGTTTATCAGTAATTATTCCTGGACGAATTGCTGCAGCAACTGCATTAATTCCACGTTTTTGACCTGATCTTTCCAATTGATATTTCATGTCTCTAACAAGATTTCTAAATGCAGTTCTAAACAGATCTGCCAACATTTGTCCTGCAAACTTTATGACTTTATTTCCATAGTGATCTTTATCATCAGGAGTAATCCATCCAAGTTTTAATTCTAATAGTTTACAAGCTGCTTCACCTAGGAATTGGGCTTTTTCTTTTCTATTTTCAGGATGTTTTCCCAAGTGTGGTAACAATCCCCAATCCAGTAAAGTTTCTGCACGTTTTATCTGAAATTCTTCTAACATTCCAGGTGCGATTCTTTTACTGATATAGACAATTGCATCTTTTGATGTTGGAACATCACCTGCTTTTTCAAATGAACCTTCCAATTCATCTTGAATTTCATCTACCAGTGAAACTACTGCAGCAATTTCTCTATCAGATTCTAGTCCAAGTGCTCTCATCAATATAACAACTGGAATATCAACTGGAGAGCCAGGGATTCTTGCAACAATTAATCCATCGTTTTTCATAACAAGTTCTAATTTTGCACGATAACCAACAATTGAAGAATAAACTTTAGCTTTGAAAACAATATTTCCTCCGACAGTTTCTCTATCAACAATAATTTTGTTGTAAGAAAGATCTTCTAATCCTACAATGACTCTTTCAGAACCATTGATGATAAAGTAACCACCCGGATCACGTGGATCTTCTCCGTGTTCAATTAATTTTTGAGTGGAGAAATTATGTAAGACACATGCATTTGATTTTGCCATAACTGGAATATCTCCAATATGAACAAATCTTGATTCAAGAATTTTCCCATCTTCTACAACACTTGCTTCCATCATTACAGGTGCAGAATATGAAACATTTCTTAGTCTTGCTTCAGCAGG
>Ga0209988_10003494_pt1 | contig 10401 bp, 9 predicted proteins | sample N075metaG_FD_183115 | JGI IMG/M metagenome (GOLD analysis project Ga0209988, IMG submission 183115) | Deep subsurface microbial communities from Kermadec Trench to uncover new lineages of life (NeLLi) - N075 metaG (SPAdes) (version 2) | ecosystem: Environmental > Aquatic > Marine > Ocean trench... | reverse complement strand
GTGCACCGGAAGGTCCAGGAGTTGTGCGGGCTCGATAATCTATGATACTAGTTAAGCGGGGGCAAAGGCCTCGGCCACGGGCGTGCTCTTCTACGCCACCGGGTCACGGGCTGACGGACCGCAGGAGGAAATGACTATGGCGATCTACCAGGGACCGTTCTTCGACGCCGACAACCACTACTACGAGGCGCACGACGCCTTCACCCGACACGTGCCCCGGCGCATGCAGTCGCGCTGCGTCGAGTGGGTCGAGCTCGCAGGTGGCCGGAAGTACCAGGTGGTCGGCGGCAAGATCGATCGCTCCGGAAACCCCACCTTCAATCCCATCTCCAAGCCGGGCGTCCTGCGCGAGCTCTTCCGCGGCAATCCGCGCGGCATGACCAGCATCGAGCTGATCCGTTCCTCACTCGAGCCCATGCCGCCCGAGTACATGGACCGCGACGCGCGGATCGCGCGGATGGACGAGCAGGGCCTCGACGCCGCGTGGCTCTTCCCGACTCTGGGCGTCCTCTACGAGGAGCCGCTGAAGAAAGACGTGGATGCGCTGTGCACCACGTTCAGCGCCTTCAACCAGTGGCTGGACGAGGATTGGGGGTTCAACTACAAGGGCCGCATCTTCACCTCGCCCTACATCACGCTGGCCGACGTCGACTGGGCATGCTCTCAACTCGAGTGGGCGCTTGAACGCGACGCGCGCATCCTGGTGATGCGACCCAGCGCCGTGTTCACGCGAAACGGACCTCGCAATCCAGGCCACAAAGACTTCGATCCCTTCTGGGCCCGGGTGAACGAGGCGGGCATCACCGTGGTGACACACATCGGGGCTACGCGGCACGACAGCAACGGCTACGACACCAAAAGCATCGACACCCTCAGCATGGCCCCCCGGCCGAGCGTCACGAACTTTCAGCGCTCCCGAAACATCAACGACTTTCTTGCCAGCATGGTGTTCGACCGGCTCTTCGAACGCTTCCCCAACTTGCGGATCGCGTCGGTCGAGAACGGCTCCGAATTCCTGGGCGATCTGCTGCGCACCTTCGACCACACCAAGGAGCGAATCCGCGACTATTTCAAGGACGATCCGTCCGACAGCTTCCGCGAGCATGTCTGGATCAACCCCTTCTGGGAGGACGACATCGAGGAGGTGATCGAGCATATGGGCGCCGACCGTGTGATTGTCGGCTCGGACTGGCCTCATATGGAAGGGCTCGCGAACCCACGAGACATCCTCGCGGAAGTAGAAGGGATCCCGGCCGGGGATCAAACAAAGATCCTTTATTCCAACGTGACGGCGCTCAACGAGCGACGACCCCTCTGAACGACGGGAGACCCCATGTCTGACGAAGGTTCCTACGAGCACATCCTCTTCGCCGTGGAAGATGGAGTGGCGACCATCACCCTCAATCGCCCAGAGAAGATGAACGCCTATCACTTTGCTCTCGGCGCCGAACTGTCGAATGCCTACGCGCGTTGTGACACGGACGATGCGGTCCGCGCGGTCATCCTGACCGGCGCGGGAAAGGCGTTCTGCGCGGGCGCCGACATGAGTGGTGGCGACAAGACCTTCGACGACGTGGAGGGCTCCCAACGCGAAGCCAATTCCGGAGCCCGGGTCCGCGGTCTCGCCGCGTACCAGGTGCGAAAGCCGGTGATCGCGGCGATCAACGGGCACGCCGTCGGGGTGGGGCTCACGCTCGCGATGCAGTGCGACCTGCGCGTCGTTGCCAATGACGCGAAGCTGGCGTTTGCCTTCGTGCGTCGGGGGATCATCCCGGAGCTGGGTTCGCACTCGATCCTGCCGCGCGTCATCGGGTTCTCTCGCGCGGCGGATCTGCTGTTGAGTGGGCGCACCTTCCGGGGCGAGGAGGCAGCCGTGTTAGGTCTGGCCTCTGAGGCCCTGGCTACTGAGGACGTTGTGCCGCGCGCACTTGAGTGGGCTCGGGACGTCGCGGTGAATGCTGCGCCGGCGTCCGTCGCCATCGCAAAGCGACTTCTCTGGGAGGGCGTCACCGAGACACCGCGCGAGACGATGGCGAAGGAAAAGCCGCTGCTCGCGTGGGTGGGGAAGCAGGTCGATGCGGCCGAAGGTGTCCGCTCCTTTCTCGAGCGCCGGCCTCCGGAGTGGAAGCTCCGCGCCAGCACCGACCTGCCGCAGTGGCCCGAAGACTAGAAGCGCGCCTTTGCGCGCGTTGAGGAGAAAACAAGTGAGCGACATCAGCGGACTCGATCTGATCTCACCGCAAGCGTACGGCGAGCGTGGCATCCCCCATGATCAGTGGACCGAGCTACGCAAATTGGATCGGCTGCAATACTACGAACCCCCCGGCTTCGACTCCTTCTATCCAGTGGTGCGCCATGCGGACATCTGCGAGATCTCCAAGCAGCCCGATCTCTTCTTGAATCGTTTCGGCATCGTTTTGGAGAGCAGCGAACAAAAGATTGCACTGAGTGCCGAAAACGGGATCGGCCAGATGCGCGTGATCATCGGGATGGATCCGCCCGAGCACCGCGATTATCGCAAGGTCGCGGTTCCCTGGTTCACGCCTCGAGCGATCGAGAAGATCGACGCGGTGGTACGAGAGAGCGCGCGCCATCTCGTGGACACCCTGGTCGAGCGGGCCAGTGGCGGCGAAGTGGGGAACGAAGGCGAGTGCGAGTTCGCGGGCGAGATCGCCGCCGCGCATCCGCTTCGCATTCTCTCGACCATCCTGGGGGTACCCCGGGAGCAAGAGCCGCAGATCCTGCGGCTGACCAACGAACTTTTTGCCGCCGATGATCCGGATCTGCAGCGCAAGGGTGACGACCGCGCCAAAGCGATGCAAGAACTGGCGATGGAGCTGTTTTCTCTGTTCAACGGGATCATCGAGGATCGGCGCGCGAATCCGACCGACGACCTGGCGAGTCTGCTGGCCAATGGCAAGGTGAATGGCGAGCCGATGGGTCTGATGGAGACCGTCGGCTATTACTTGATCACGTTCTCGGCCGGACACGACACCACCAAGAACGCGCTGGCCAGCGGCGTCTGCGCCTTGGCCCAGAATCCTGAAGAGTTCGAGAAACTCAAGCGCAATCCGGAATTAATCAATAGCGCGGTCGAAGAAATCATCCGCTGGACCTCACCCGTCAACTACATGAAGCGGGTGGTCGCCAAGGATCTCGACTTCCACGGCCAGAAGCTCAGCAAGGGCGACAACCTCGTACTTTTCTATGGCTCGGCGAATCGTGACGAAAAGGTCTTCGAAGACCCATTCACATTCCGAGTCGACCGCAACCCGAATCCACATCTCGGTTTCGGGATTGGCGAGCATTTCTGCATCGGCTCCCATCTGGCGCGCGCCTCGCAGCGGGCCATGCTGAAGGAACTTGTCAGCAGAATCGATTCACTCGAACTCGCCGGGGAGCCGGAGCAGATCCAGTCGAGCTTCGTGGTGGGTTTGAAAGAGCTACCCCTTCGCTATCGGGTCAGCCAAGGCGCATAGATTGGTGCCGCCTAAGCACCGAAGGAGAGCACAGCATGGACGGCGAAATGGACTACAAAGAAATTCGATACGAAGTCGAGGAGGGTCGGGCGCGCATCACTCTTGCGCGCCCCGATAAACACAACGCGATGACGCCGCGTCTCCTCGAGGAACTCGAACACGCGCTTTGGGAAGCGGACGACGATGACGCCGTGCACTGCGTGGTGTTGAGGGGGGAGGGGCCTTCGTTCTGCTCGGGCTACGACCTCACCGCGCTCGGAGGAACGAAGCGCGCCGGGCATCGAACCGGCCGTTCCCACGACGACGACATCTGGCTGATCGAGCGGGGCAACCGGCGAATCCGCGCACTCTGGGAGATGCACAAGCCGTCCATCGCGCAGGTCCACGGGAACTGCCTCGCCGGGGGGACCGATCTTGCAATGGCTTGCGACATCGTGATCGCAGCGGACAATGCCCGAATCGGTTTCCCGGCGGCTCGCTCCATGGGCGCCCTGCCTAATAATCTCTGGATGTATCACTGTGGGCCGCAGTGGGCGAAGCGGCTCCAGCTCACGGGCGACTCCGTGACGGGCGCCGATGCGGAGAAGATCGGCCTTGTCTTGAAGGCCGTGCCGGCGGAGCTTCTAGAGGACGAAGTGGAGGGCCTGGCCGACCGGTTCAGCCTGATCGACCCGGATCTTCTCGCGGCGAACAAGCGCATCACCAATCTCGCGCTCGAGCTGATGGGCGCCCAGACCCTGCAGAGGCTGGCCGGCGAAAACGATGCGCGTGCGCACCGTTCCCAGGCGGTCCGCAACTACAGGCGCAGCATCAAGGAGCACGGACTCAAGGAAACTCTGCGCAGGCGGGACGAGCCGTTCGGTGAGGGTTTCGCGCGGGTGGGCGAGCCCGAGGGGCGCAGCGCGCTCGTCCGGGCGGCGCGTGGAGCGGCGAAGCCATGAAGCTCGGTCTGATGCTCGGATACTCAGGCGCCGAGATGAACCTGCCCGTCGAGCTGGTGCAGCATGCGGAGACGCTGGGGTTCGACTCGGTTTGGACGGCCGAGGCGTACGGCTCCGATGCGACTTCGCCGCTGGCCTACCTCGCGGCCGTGACGAAACGCATTCGACTGGGAACGTCGATCATGCAGCTCGCCGGGCGCCCGCCCGCCATGGCGGCAATGCAGGCCGCGACCATCGACGCGTTGGCTGGGGGCGATCGGTTCATCGCCGGGCTCGGAGTGAGTGGGCCGCAGATTGTCGAGGGCTGGTACGGCCAACCCTGGGGCAAGCCCTATTGGCGGATCCGGGATTACGTGACGATCATGCGCAAGGTCTTCGCTCGCGAAGAAGGCCTGACGCACGAGGGCAAGGAAATTTCTCTCCCTTTCCAAGGGGAGGGTGCCATGGGCATTGGCAAGCCACTCAAGTCGATCCTGCACATGAATCCGAAGATTCCGATCTGGCTCGGCACGGGTACCGAGAGCAACGTCAAGCTCACCGCTGAGATCGCGGACGGTTGGTTCCCGTTGGCCTTCGTACCCGGCATGATGGATCTCTATCGGCCCTGGCTCGAAGAGGGCTTTCGGCGAGCCGGCTCCGGCAAGACGCTTGCGGACTTGGAGATTCAGCCCGGTGTCTCTGTTGTGGTGACCGATGAGGTCAAGCCGGCGCTCAACCGGATGAAGCCGGGGATCGCCCTCTATGTCGGCGGCATGGGACACCGCGACAAGAACTTTCACAACGACATGATGGTTCGAAGAGGCTTTCCCGAAGCAGCGGAGAAGATCCAGGAGTTGTATCTCGCCGGCCGCAAAGCGGAGGCCGTTGCGGCCGTGCCCGACGACTTCTGTGACGAACAGGCGCTCATCGGCCCACCCCAGCGAATCCGCGAACGTTACAAGGCGTGGGAGAACTCGGGTGCGACCGGTTTGACCCTCTCGTGCCGGCGGCCCGAAGGGCTCGAGCTGATGGCGGAACTGACGGGAAGCCGAGACCGCATCGCATGACAGCGTGCGCTCGACACACATTTCGAGGAATCATCACGAAAAGGAGATCTCCATGACGGCCCCCGAAACGACACCCGAACCCATTCTGCTCGAAGAAACCCGAAATGGGGTCCGGATCCTCCGGATGAATCGGCCGGAAGTGAAGAATGCGCTCTCGAACGACTTGACCCGGGCACTTGTTCGGAGTTTTGAAGAAGCCGCATCGGACGCCGAGGTTCGGGTGGTCGCACTGACGGGCGTTGGCAGTGCGTTCTGTTCGGGTGCGGATCTCAGCCCGAGAAAACCCGGAGATCCCAAACCTGATTCGATTGAGGTCACCGTGGACATCGTCGTTCAGTTGGTGACCGGTATACGAATGACCTGCGAAAAGCCCGTCATCGCGGGCGTCAATGGCGTCGCGGTCGGGGCGGGGCTTGCGCTCGCCATGTGTGCCGACATCCGGATGGCTAGCTCCGCCGCCCGCTTTCATCCGGGCTATGCGCGTATCGGAACGTCGCCGGACTGCGGACTCTCATGGACCTTGCCCGCAGCCATCGGACGCGAGCCGGCGATGCGCTTCTTTCTCGAGCCGAAGATGCACGATGCCGAAGCAGCACTTGCGCTAGGGATCGTGGGCGAAGTGGTCGACGCCGATGGCTTCGATCAGGCTTTCGTTGCCTATTGCGAGAAGATCGCCGAGATCGCGCCGCTTGCCGCAACACAGACGAAGCGCCTGGTCTCACGGATCGCACTCCCCGATGACCTCGAAGCTCACCTGCGCGACGAACTAACGTACGCAGCGCGCGGGTTGAAGAGTGAGGATGGCAGGGAAGCCAGACGTGCGCTGCGCGAGAAGCGCAAGCCTGTATTTGGCGGGCGCTAGTCTCGCGAGACCGCTACCGCTCCAATACGAAGCCTTGCCTGCCTGTGCCTCGTCATTATTCGATACAGAGGTGAAATTGCAAGCTGAACCGCCCCGGGATTGCCGGAGGCTCTTGGATGCCCTGATTTCGACGGAGGGCGAAAACTCAGCCGGCCGTTGGCGCTCCGCGAGTACCGGAAAGTAGTAGGTAGTCGTAGCAGAACAGCCCACATCACCCTTCCCGCCGCGCGGTTCCCGGCGTTGCCATCCGTGGATGCAGGATTGATCGAGCGACCTGCTAGCCTCCGTGCCGAGCTGGCCGGAATCCCGCCACGACCTCAATCGCATTTCCCGGAACGGGGCGAATATGCCTCATTCGATGTGTTGTCGCTGCAAAGTAGAAATGTCGGGTTCCCCGCAAAATAGAGATGTCGGGTAGGCGAGCGGTTAAGGGTTCCCAGGTAGCGCATCCGCCCTCGGCGGACTCGGCCCGTCCTCACACTCCCGCGCAACAAGGGCATCCACCGCCCACGAGACCCGCGCCAGCTGATGCGATGCGAATCGGACTGAAGGGCGCACGGCTCATGGTTTGCCCAAAGATTCTGCTGTCGCTGCTTTCGGAACTCGTCGGCGCGCCCCCCGACACGAGTCCGGGCCTGTAGCCGGTATGTATCTCGAACACGTGGTCGCCGATCTCCGTATCGATCTCGATCGCGCCTTGCCCGAGGACTCGCCAGCTTCCATAGCTCACGCCGTCCCTTGAAACCGAGACCCCAGCGGCATTGGGTAGCTGGGTGACGCGAAATTGCGTCGGGCTTCCCCGGTCACCTTTCGTCGCGGCATAGGTTTCGAATTTGAGATTCCCCGCGTCGGCGTCATTCCACGCCGAGGCCAATCCCATCCTTGGGTAGTCGACGCCCTCGACAGTCGGCGCATCGAACTTATCGGAATCGAACTCGTTGAATGCGCGCCACCAGTCGCCCTCTCCGCCCAACAGATCGCGCAGAATCAAGAGCGCACTCTCCTGGCCTCTCGGCCAGTTCTCGCCATAGCGAAAGAAGAAGCCGAACTCGTCGTCATCGCCACCGGGTTCGCCCGCGAAGAAGCGGCCATTTTCGATTCCCCGTAGCTTCCGATCGAGTCGACGCTCGGTCGTCTCGTCCCCGAACTCCCGTGCCATCAACAACGCCAGGCTCAGCATGCGCGGCTCTCCTCCCGGGTTGAGCACCGGAAGCCAGCGTCGGTCCCACCCGATCGACGCAACGCCGTTGCGATACAAGATCTCGGCGAGTTCTCGGTTCTGTGGAAGCACATAGATCGCAGGCGCGAGTCCCATTGCCCGAACGCGCCCGTGCACCCGATCAAGAATCGGGTCGTAGTACATGCCTACCCACTTCAGATTTCCACGAGCATCGAAGCCCATGTATTTCTTGCGCAGGAAGTCCTCGGTCCACTGATCGTATACCTGGTGCGTGCTCGAGCCGGTCGTCAGATCGGTCATCTGCAAGCCGAGCCCGGCGGCCGACAGACAGAAGGGCCAGACCTTCGTATTCTCGCAATGCGGCCCGTGCGGGACGCGCTCCCATTGCTCGGACAAAAATGAAGCGATCCCGCTATGCGTCCAGGGGAATGTTTGATCGTCTAACCCGGCCATCTCGAATGGGCGCTGCCAGGTCTCTTCGCCGGAAACTGCGCGGTGGATGCCAAGCATCAATGTAAAGAAGCCCCGGAAGAACAAGTTGCCATCTGAGGCAATCGGATCCGGCTGTAAGCCCCATGGTTCGACGCCGTTCGCCGTCCAACCGGGCACGTCGTATTCGCCCCAGAGATCTTTCGGAATGAGTGCCTTGTAGCGCCGCGGATAATTGGCGCGATCTGGATCGGGGCCGATCTTGGTGAGCCAGTCGATCGCCGCCCAATGGGTCGTATGCCGAAGGATCAGCTCGTCGAGCACCTTTGTATAGACTTCACGCCAGGCCGGAGTCTTGCGCGACATCAACAGCAGCGCGTAGGTCGACTCCGACAGGTCGAAGCGAGGAAACGAGAGCATTGGCTCGAGGCTGTACTGATCCCACCATGGATGTGGTTCGCCGCCACGGGACCAGTCGTCTGGTGTCGTCGACTTGCGCCAGAGATGCCGAAGCCAACCGCGCACGCGATCATTCAGATGAAGAGATGAGGGAGTAGCCATCGTGGCACTCATTATCGTCCTAGAAAGGCCCCGACATCAAGAGGTCTACAAACTGCCCGGAACGGGGCGAAGATGCCTCATTCGATGTGTAGTTGTCAGAAGACTACTTATCGGACGTGCAGGAAACGCTGCTTGAATTTACTATCCGCGCTCGAGGGAGGGCGATCCATTGTCTGGGTTCAGCATTGACTCGGACATGGCTCATCGAAAATCACGCTCAGGGTCTACAGCCACTTCATGCCCAGCCCAGACGACGAGCTGGATTTCCTTGGGCACGTAACAGCAATTCGAGATCAAGAGTCCGCGTGACCAGGCGTGACCAAGAGTCACTCGCCTTCAGGACTTGAACCGATCATCCCGCCGCGAACGGCTCTGTTTCCAAAGGGGGGCATTGTCCGGCCAGTTTCAAGCCGTCTCGAGTCGCCGCTCGATCGCACGAACCCGCGAGAACAGCGGCCCTGTCAGCCCGATTCGAACCGCTTGCGATTTTTCCAGGAATAGAGAAATTTGCGCGTAGAATCAGGCTGCTACGGGATCCCCGTGGGTCGAAATGTGCGACTCGATCTGCAAAAACGATCTTCACTTTTTATGCAGAACATGAGACTCCAAACCAAACCGGGTACGGAGCCCGCACTCGCAACTTCATCTCTGAAACAGATGACGAAACAGGTGACGCGGATCGGTTGGGGCAGCGAGAACTGGGGAACGATGATCTGGAGCGATGTGCCTGCCGTCGAGCCGCCGCTGCTCGGTGAAGGCGAAGAGGTATGCCGTCACGATCGAAACGAGCGAGGGCACCCTCTTTGGGCCTTTCGGGAAGGAGAAGACGCGTGTTGATGGATTACGATACGGGCGCTTTGCGATTGCTTTGCACTGTAAGCTTGATGATATTGGCGCCGTCTTTGGCTGACACTGCCGTAGCGACTACGATCGACTTCGATTCGCTTCCCGCGAATGTAACCGTTACCAATCAGTTCCCGGAGGCGACGTTCTCCTCGATTCCCGGTTTCGAAGTGGGCCGAATCTGCTTCTTAGATGGCGACCTCGTTCGTAACTCGATTTGTGCCCGCCCCGTGGGCGGCGCTTTCGATTGTGTTACCGATGTCATTGTTGACTTCACAAGTCCAGTCATGGACTTGTCTTTCCTTGTGGCTGCAGACGACGCAGCGGGCACAACGGCTCTAGTGGATGTTTACGTCAACTTCGTATTTGCCTCCACCGTGAACATCGTGACCGATGGCGACGGCCCAGGGGGGACCACGCATCTGATTGACCTTTCGGCCTTCACCAATGTCACACGAATTGTCATGCGCGACGTAACCGACCCATTTGGTCTGGTGTACGACGACTTCAACTTCAACGCCGTCTTCGATCCCGCACCTGTGCCGTCCCTGAGCCCGCTCGGCATAGCGACACTTGGGATGGGCCTGGCCGGTTTTCTGGGAGTAGTTGCGAAGCGCACAGGGTAGCCGCCCTCTGACCCTGCACGGAAAAGTGGACGTCCCAAAGGAAGCTAGTACCACGTCCGAAAAGTTCTGGTACACCCTCTCTTAGTCGTAGGCAGCAATGAGATGCTGCATGAAGGAGAGGATCGTGTCCAGCATCTCCTTCTATGTTGGCAGACCAAGGTGTTCGTTCCCAACGGCCTGTGTGTCGCCGAACGCTGAGACCCCAGGTCGATGAACTCAGCCAGGTGAGTCGAACGCGATCGATGTTCTCCGGATCGGAGCTTCCCGAGAGAGTTTCTGCACGGCCCAAGATCAAATGATCGCCGTACACGCGGACGTACATTCCCGTGGTCAGCTCAAGTGCTCGCGACAGCACAGTCATGAGAGTGCAAGAGATCGGGCGTCGGCAGTGGAAGAAGGAATCGGGATACCACCAGCAGGCCCGAGTGGAAAAC
>Ga0209988_10003491_pt1 | contig 10403 bp, 5 predicted proteins | sample N075metaG_FD_183115 | JGI IMG/M metagenome (GOLD analysis project Ga0209988, IMG submission 183115) | Deep subsurface microbial communities from Kermadec Trench to uncover new lineages of life (NeLLi) - N075 metaG (SPAdes) (version 2) | ecosystem: Environmental > Aquatic > Marine > Ocean trench... | reverse complement strand
TGTCGCATGGCGGGACTTCAGCCAAACTGACGAAACCTTCGACATTGGCATGATACTGAACGAACTCGGCCAGGGTAATCTCAGTCCGGCGGAGCAAGACGCCTACCGTGCGCCCTTCCCCGACGACGCTTACAAGGCCGGCGCGCGACAGTTCCCCACCCTGGTTCCCACTACCACGGATGATCCGGCTCGCGACGCAAATCTCGCGGCCTGGCAAGTGTTGGAAGCCTGGGACAAACCGTTTCTGTGCTGCTTTTCCGATAAAGACCCCATCATGGCCGGGGGAGAAAAGGTGTTTTACCAACGGGTTCCCGGCTGCGAGGGGCAGCCACACATCACCTTACACGGTGGCCACTTTATTCAACAAGTGGACGGTGAGCGCTGGTCGTCGGCCATAGTGAACTGGATTAAGTCCCTATAAACCGGCCAGCTGGGAGTATTTGAGGACGAGTTCCAGGATCACCGGCGAAATCGAAGTTACCAGCAGTACCGCCATAGCAATATTGAAAGCCCTTTGATGCGAAGGGGCTTTCAATAACTTGCGCAGGCCCAGGCCAAATATCATCCACATCGCCACGCAGGGGAACACCGCCAGGGTAAACGCCGAGGTAATCAGTAAAACCTGTAGATAGATACCCGAGGACACCGAGGTGAAGGCGGCTATCGCGCCGGTCACCATGACCCAGGCCTTGGGGTTGACCCATTGAAACAGCACCGCTTGCCAGAACGTGAGGGGGCGCCCCCGGCCATCTTCCAATGATACCGGCGACGCCGTGGCAATGCGCCAGGAGAGATAGAGCAGGTAAAGTACACCGGCAGTTTTAATCACCTCGTGCAGCACAGGAAAGCGCTCGAACAGCGTGCCAATACCCAGTCCCACCAGAATCACCATGACTGGAAAACCCAGGGTGATGCCAAAAAAATGCGGCAGACTCTGCCTCACGCCATAGTTGACGCCCGATGTCATGATCATCACGTTATTGGGGCCGGGGGTCGCTGTAGCGGTAAAGGCAAACAGTAATATCGCGAAATAGTGTTCCATAAGGCATCTTACCCTACCGCCTCCGTGCCAAGTAGGGTATAAAAGGCCGCTATGAAAATTCCCAAACAAATTCAACCCCTGTACGACGACGGTCTCGTTGACGAAGTTATCAGCCAGCTCATGAGTGGCAAAGAGGCCAGTGTCTACATGGTGCGCTGTGGCAGCGAAATACGCTGCGCCAAGGTCTATAAAGAGGCCGCCAAACGTAGCTTTAAAAAGGCCAGCCAATACCGTGAGGGGCGGAAGGTAAGGAACAGTCGTCGTGCCAGGGCGATGGAACGAGGATCCAAATACGGCCGGGATCAGCAGGAGGAGACCTGGCAGTCCGCCGAGGTTGACGCCCTGTATCGGCTCGAGAGTATTGGGGTTCGTGTACCCAAACCCTATGGCTGTTTTGACGGCGTGTTGTTAATGGAGTTGGTCACGGATCACGACGGCCATGTAGCACCCCGCCTCAGCGACGTCTCCATGACCGAGGAACAAGCACTGGAAGACCATGCCACTGTGATTCAGTTCGTCATCCGAATGCTTTGTGCGGGTATTATTCACGGTGACCTGTCGGAGTTCAATGTGCTTGTTGACCCCTACGGACCGGTGATCATCGACCTGCCACAGGCGATAGATGCCGCCGCGAATAACCACGCTCAATGGATGTTGGAACGTGACGTTGACAAAATCACCGCCTACTACGCGCAGTACGCCCCGCAATTACTCGATCTCCCTTTTGCCAAAGAAATGTGGGCTCTGTATGAAGATAGCGAGCTTCATCCCGACAGCAAACTGACCGGCATATTCGAAGAAAACACCGATGAGGCGGATGTAGACGCCGTTATGCAGGAGATTAAGGCGGTGTTGGCAGAGGAGCGGGCGCGTCAGGAACGGGTACAGGAAGCCGAAAACATGACCTAAAACTGCCTATTTTTTGTCCATTTTTTCTCGACTCCGCCCTCGCAAGTCTCTATAGTACGCTCCCTTTGAAGTACCCCCTACAACGCTCAGGAAGACTCCCTTGATCTCCACCGCAAATATCACCATGCAGTTTGGCGCCAAGCCGCTGTTCGAAAACATCTCAGTCAAATTTGGCGATGGCAATCGCTACGGGCTGATCGGTGCCAATGGCTGTGGCAAGTCCACCTTCATGAAAATTCTGGAGGGCAGCCTCACCCCGACATCGGGCAATGTATCGATTACCCCCAACGAACGCCTGGGCGTACTGCAGCAGGATCAGTTTGCCTTTGATGCCTTCAGTGTGGTCGATACCGTAATTATGGGCCACTCGGAACTGTGGGAAGTAAAACAGGAACGCGATCGTATCTATGGGCTCGCCGATATGTCGGAGGAGGATGGCCTGAAGGTTGCGGATCTGGAAATTCGCTTCGCCGAAATGGATGGTTACAGCGCCGAGAGCCGGGCCGGCGAAATTCTGTCCGGGGCGGGCATTGATCAATCACTGCACTTCGGCCCCATGAGTGAGGTCGCGCCGGGTTGGAAATTACGCGTGCTGTTGGCACAAGCCCTTTTCTCTGACCCCGACATCTTGCTGCTGGACGAACCTACCAACAACCTCGACATCGACACGATTCGCTGGTTGGAAGGCATGCTCAACGAGCGCAAGAGCACCATGATTATCATTTCTCACGACCGCCATTTCCTGAACGCGGTCTGTACCCATATGGCCGATATCGATTACGGTGAATTGCGCGTTTACCCGGGCAACTACGACGACTTTATGACCGCCTCAACCCAGGCCCGGGAACGGCTGCAGTCGGTCAACGCCAAGCGGAAATCCCAAATTGCCGAGCTACAGCAATTTGTCAGCCGATTTTCCGCCAATGCATCAAAGGCCAAACAGGCCACCTCCCGCGCCAAGCGCATCGAGAAAATCAAACTGGAGGACATCAAGCCCTCCAGCCGGGTCAGCCCCTACATCCGTTTTAACCAGGAGAAAAAACTGCATCGCCAGGCCCTGGTGCTGGAAAACCTGGGGCACGGCTTCGATGGGGAGTCACTGTTCGACAAGGGAAGTATGATTCTTGAAGCGGGCGCCAGAATGGCGGTCATAGGCGACAACGGCGCGGGTAAAACCACGTTTCTGCGCTGCCTGATAGACCAGCTCAGCGCCAACAGCGGAACCATCAAGTGGGCGGAAAATGCAACCCTGGGCTACTGCCCCCAGGACAGCACCACGGATTTCGATTGTGAACTGAATTTGTTTGACTGGATGAGTCAATGGCGCAAGCCACGCCACGACGATCAAATTGTGCGCGCGACATTAGGGCGCCTGCTGTTCTCCTCCCACGACTTTGAAAAGAAGGTCCGGGTTTGCTCCGGTGGCGAGAAAAATCGCCTGCTGTTCGGCAAGCTGATGATGATGGACACCAACATCCTACTGATGGACGAACCCACCAACCATCTGGACATGGAGTCTATCGAGTCGCTTAACCTGGCATTGGAACACTACGAGGGGACCTTGATATTTGTCAGCCACGACAGGGAGTTTGTGTCATCGCTGGCCACCAGAATCCTGGAGATCAAAGACCATCGGTTACACGATTACCAGGGCACCTATGAGGAATACCTGGCAAGCCAGGATGCCTCTTTGCGGGTAGCCGGGTAAACACATTGTCAATGTCCGGTTGAACGTGGGCGCACACAATATACCAATATGAAAGATGAAAAAATAAGCACCCGACCAGCCACCCTGGAGGATTTGCCTGAATTGCGGAAATTCGAGCAAGGCGTCGTGCACGCGGAGCGGCCATTTGCCAAAAATCTTCAGGATGGGGATATTACTTACTACAATTTGGAACAGTTGATTTCGAGTGATGACGCCGAGCTACTGGTGGCCGAGTGCGGGAGCAATTTAGTCGGTTCAGGGTATCCGAAGCTAATGACGTCCAAACCCTACCTCAAGCACCCCATTCATTCGTACCTGGGATTTATGTACGTCGATCCCACATACAGGGGGAGAGGCATCAATAGGCTTATCATTGAAGCACTCATACAATGGAGCAAGCGCAAAGGCGTACTCGAATTGACTTTAGACGTATACGACGAAAATCATGCCGCTATTCGAGCGTATGAAAAAATTGGCTTTGGTAAAAACCTGGTACAAATGCGCATGGAATTAACGCCGTAATAGTAGCCAGTAGCGCGCACTAGCCTCCCTGCAAAAACGGCCCATCCACACACAAGCGTCGGCCATCGGGCGCTGCACAGGCACCGCAAATACCCACGCCGCACTTGGTCAGATAATCAATCGCAGTGAATATCTGCTCTTCCTTACAAAACTCGCGCTGCACCGCTACCGCCGCGTGCACCATTGGCTCCGGGCCGCAATTATAAAATACCAGCGTCTCGCGCTCCTCCTCCGACATGGCCTGCAATCGCTGGCGCAGCAGCTCAGTCACTACCCCGTGAAAGCCACGGCTGCCGTCATCCGTGGCGATATGCACATCGGCACAGGCCTCACACTCTTCGATGTAATACAGCCGCTGGGCGGTTCTCGCGCCGGCGAATATCTCCGGTTTGCTGCTGGTGGTTCCCGTATCCCGCGCCAACTGATAGACCGCGGCCAAACCGGTGCCCCCGGCGACAGCCATAATTTTTGAGCCCGGGGGCGGGTTTGCCGGAATCCCATAGGGACCTCGCACGTAGGCCTGAGCGCCGGGCTCCATGCCAATGAGCTGCTCGGTGAACTGGCCCAGCTTGATGACGACCAGGGTAAAGGGATCATCACACAGCGCCGAAAAGGGTTTTTCGCCAAGACCGGGAATCCACAGAAAAATAAATTCTCCCGCTTTGATCTCGAGTTTTTGATCAAAGGTGAGTATCGAAATATCATCGGTGACTTTCTCGTTGCTAAGCAGGGTGACTGGCCGAAAGTTCATATCCACATCGTATTGCACCAGCGCCTCGGCACTGGCTGTGGATCTGGCGAGGGTACCACTGCCCCCCTCGCCAAAAAACTCAGCGGACAGGACCTTGAAATAGTCCTCCATTTCCGCGGTGGTCATGCCGATCAGAGCCGAACCGACGCCGAAAATACTGGCCCCCGCTGACCGATAGGCGCGCACATCATCTGCACTGCTAATGCCCCCACAGCCGATCACGGGAACATCGACGCTATCGACGATTTCGCGCACACACTTCAGACCAATCGGCAACACACCCTTGCCGGACAGGCCCCCAAGTTCATTACTCAGCACAGGATGGCCCCAGGCACTGGTGAGGCCCGGCCCCACCGTGTTTATTGCACAAATGGCATCGGCACCACCGGCCACTGCCGCCAGGGCAATCTCGGCTATATTGGGAGCGTTGGGGGTCAGTTTAGGGACGACCGGAATATCCACCGCGGCTTTCACCGCCGCGGTTATCTCCCGCACCAATTCTGGATCCTGCCCCATTGCCATGCCGTAGCCGCTGGCGTGCGGACAGGAGAGGTTGAGCTCCAGGCCATCGGAAAAAGGCGCCAGCAGAACTGCCACCGCAACAAACTCCTCCACACTGCCGCCAAAGATAGAGGTCAATAGAAAGCGATCTTCGGGCACTTCCAGTTGGGCAAACAATTCGGCGGAGGCGTGTGCCCCGGGATTGGTCAGCCCCACCGCGTTGACGAAACAGCACGGGGCATATTGGCTAAACACCGGCTCTCGGTAACCCAGGCGAGGTTCCAGACCAATGCTCTTGGTGGTCATTACACCTATTTCGGGCATGTTGCGAAAAATGTATTCGATGATGGGAATCGCGGTGGCAACAATCCCCGAGGGAATGGTGAATGGCCCTGAAATGGATTTACCCAAAAATTGTGTGGTCGAGGAGGTCTGTGCAGAGGTCATCTAGGCCACGGGGCTCGCTTTAGCGGGTTGGTGGGAGACGCAATTATACCCACACGCGGCAAATTATGCTCTCAAAATACATCCAGTTATATCAATTCACTTGTTCAGAACAATTCGTTGTTCGACTTTCTCGGGTCGCTCTGGTTTTATAAGAGTGTAGCCTCGGGTGGTTGTGAGCGCTGCATTATTGATTTATAAAGAAAGGTTGACCATCGAAAAAGAGAGATCAGCTATGAGAAGACAAAAACGTGACATGAACGACAGAGCATTTGATCGCGGCTATCAGGCCGGTGTTGGCGGACGCAGCAGCGATTTTTGCCCCCATACCAACGACGAGCATCGTCAAAATTGGTTATCGGGATGGCGGGAGGGCCGTTGTGATAACTGGGACGGTTTAACCGGCATATCTGCTGTTCAGCGCTCACGAATGCCCTGACCTACTCCTCTTGGGGCTGCGGCCCAACCACAGCGTAGTCAGTCGTACATACTGCTTTGAGCCAGATCCAGTAGCTCGCGGTTGGCAACTGCGAACATCGCGAAATCGGGAGCGTCTGTCGAGTGCAGGTCGCTGAGCATTTGCTTCCAGCGCCCTATCAGGGGTGCTTCATCGGATTGCCAGCGCTCCATGCACAGGGCCATCTCCCGTTTTTCGCAGACATGTCGCAGGGCACCGGTTGCCAGTTTCCGCTGTTGCCATTCCAGGTCTTCCATATACGTGTCGCGGGCCAGCGCCTGCCACTCGTTTTCGACCTTGGCGCCGACGATCAAACTGCGGAACCAGTCCAACTCCAGATGCTCGCCCATGAGAAAGTAGAGTTCGGCCACTTCCAACAGCGGTGAATCAGTTTCTGACGCGGCCTGGATAATACCCAGTCCGGTATAGGCCTGTTCCGCGGTAGATACTGTCTGGGCCAACTCGCGGGGCACCCCGGCGTGGATATAATGTTTGCACAGGATCTTGTACTGTTCCGTGGCGCGGCCGCGCACCATGGTCGACAGGGCTTCACGCAACTGCTGCACACCCTCGGAAAACTCTGAGATAACTGTGGTGGGGACCATATGGTAGCGTCGATTGCGCAGCATCCAACGGACGCCCCGCTTTACCAGCCGGATGAGGTGGAGCATCATCTCGGTCTGGATTTTCGCGCTGACTTTGTGATCCAACGCCTCGATTTCATCCCATACCTGGGCCACGGAGTATATTTCCATCACTGCCACATAAGCCCTGGCCACATCGACCGCCTGGGCCCCGGTGGCCTTCTGCTGGCGGCTGACAAACGTGAGTCCCATGCGATTGACGATATCGTTCGCTATCTGGGTTGCCATAATCTCCCGGTGCAAACGGTGCTCCAGAATCTCATCGCCATACTCCTCGACCAACCGGGCTGGGAACGCGGTTTTGACCGCATTCGCCATATAGGCATCCTTGCCCAGATCAGATTCAATCAGTTCCTCCTTCAATTGAGCCTTGCTGTAGGAGACCAGAATCGACAATTCGGGGCGGCTTAGCCCCTTGCCTAACACCTTGCGATCAGCCAGCACCTCATCCGAGGGAATAAACTCGAGGTCCCGATCCAGGCGCCCCGCTGTCTCCAGGGTTGATATAAACCGCCGGTACTCGCCATTTCGCTCAACCGCCTGGAATTCAGCCAGGCTGATCGCCTGTACCTGGCGATAGTTATTTTGCAGGACGAGGTCGGCGATGCTGTCGGTCATTTTTTCGAGCAGGGTATTGCGATGTTTCTCGGTCAAATCGCCTCGCGCCACCACGGCATTGAGCAGAATTTTGATGTTCACCTCGTGGTCGGAACAATCCACACCGCCGGCATTGTCAATAAAGTCGGTGTTGCAACGCCCGCCATTCAAGCTGTATTCCACCCTGGACAATTGAGTCATACCCAGATTGCCGCCCTCCCCAATGACCCGGCAACGCAGTTCACTGGCGTTCAGGCGCAGGCTATCGTTGGCCTTGTCGCCCACATCGGTATGGGATTCAAAGCTGGACTTCACATAAGTTCCAATGCCGCCATTCCACAGCAGATCGACCTGGGCGCGAAGAATATGGGAAATCAACTCATTGGGCGTGAGGTGGCCTGCCTCTATGTCAAAGCAGCGCTTCATATCGGTAGAGATCGTGATGGACTTGGCGGAGCGTTGAAAAACACCGCCACCGGCGGATATGAGCGTCTTTTCATAATCCTCCCAACTGGATCGCGGCAAGTCAAACAAGCGCTGGCGCTCCGCGAAGCTGGTGGCGGGGTCGGGGCTGGGGTCTATAAAAATATGCAGGTGGTTGAATGCCGCCAGCAATTTTATGTGCTGTGACAACAGCATGCCATTGCCGAAGACATCCCCCGCCATGTCGCCAATGCCAACAACGGTGAAATCTGTCTGTTGAATATCGACATCAAACTCCCTAAACAGACGCTGCACTGACACCCAGGCGCCCCTGGCGGTTATCGCCATCTTCTTATGGTCATAGCCAACGCTGCCACCCGAGGCAAACGCGTCGCCCAGCCAAAAGTCATACTCGGCGGATATGGCGTTGGCGATATCGGAAAACGTTGCCGTACCCTTGTCCGCCGCCACCACCAGATAGGGGTCTTCCCCATCCTTGACCACAACCTGGGGAGGGTGGACGACGCCACGGTCGGTCCGGTTATCGGTAAGATCCAGCAGGCCGCGAATGAATATTTTGTAGCAGGCAATGCCCTCCTGCTGGATTTCATCGCGCGACATATCCGCGGTCAATTTCTTGGGCACAAACCCACCCTTGGCCCCCACCGGCACGATGACCGCATTTTTAACCTGCTGCGCCTTTACCAACCCCAACACCTCGGTGCGGAAATCCTCCATTCGATCCGACCAGCGCAAGCCTCCCCGCGCCACCTTGCCGCCGCGCAGATGCACGCCCTCAACCCTGGGCGAATAGACAAATATTTCAAACATGGGCACCGGCCTGGGAATATCCGGTATTTCAGCGGGACACAACTTGAACGAGAAATAGGGCTTCAATTCGCCGCGGCTGCCCTCCTGGAAGAAATTGGTGCGCAGGGTTGCCTTGATCACCCGCACAAACTGGCGAATGATGCGATCTTCACCCAGGTTCTGGACAGTGTCCAGGGATTCCAGAATGCGCTGCTCAACTGCCGCCTCTCGCTGGCCGCGCCACTCGTCGTCGCCATCGAATACAGGGGAAAACCGGGTCAGGAACAACTCCACGATACCCGCTGTAATATGCAGATGGTTGGCCATTGTCTCGGCGATATACTCAATACTGTAGGGAAACTGAACTTGCCGCAGATATTTTGAGTAGGCGCGCAACAGCGCAATTTCGCGCCAACTCAATCGGGTACCAATGAGCAGGCGGTTAAAAGAATCACTCTCGGCCTCGCCAAACCAGATGCGCGAAAAGGCGTCGGAAAATTCATCCCTCACTTGCTCGAGATCAATGTCGTGGGACAAGCTATAAATAAGGCTAAATTCCTGTATCCAGTAGCGCTGCCCATCCGTGGTGCGCATGTCATAGGGGCGTTCGGCAACCACGCGAAGCCCGAGATTCTCCAATATTGGCAGCACATCGGAAAGCGGCAGTGAGTCATTTTTATGGTAGAGACGCAGGCGCAACATGCTGTCGCCCTCTTCCAGCATTCGATACAGGCTCATGACTAATTCTTCGCCGTCGGCCAACCGCTGCATATTCTTTATATCCATGACGGCAATGCGCGGATCAAAATCATCCCGGTAACCCGGCGGAAATCCCCCGCCGATATTGGTGGTGTAGTACTCACCTTTTTCCTCGCCAAACTCCTCGATCAGCCGGAGTCGTAAACGGTCTTCCCAGGAAAGTGTCGCCTGCACTATCTGCTCCTCAATTTCTTTAAGCTCATAGTCCACCTCAATAGTGGGATTTACTCTCAATACGAAATGGCAACGCACCAATATCGATTCACTGAAGTGCGTGGTAAATTCAGATTCCTCGGCGCCCAGCGCGGTGGAGAGAATATTCTGTATCTTTATTCGCAGCTCAGTGGTATAGGCGTCGCGTGGAATATAGACGAGGCAATTAAAAAACTTACCGTGTACATCCCTGCGAATAAACAAACGCGTCTGTCTGCGTTCCTGAATCTGGTTCACTGCAATAACCGTGTCAAACAGCTCCTGCACACTGGACTGAAACAACTCCCCCCGGGGAAACAACTCCAGTACGCGAACCAGTTCGCGCCCTTCATGTTCGGTGTCTTCCAACTGAGACATGGCAATTACTTTCGCAATCTTGCGCCGTACGATAGGAATAAGTTTGGGGCTCACGGTGTAAACATTAGAGGTATACAGACCCAGGAATCGGTGTTGGCCAACGACCGCGCCAGTTGAATCGTAGACCTTTACTTCAATGAAATCGGGATAGGCCAATCTATGCACGCGTGAACGAATACGGGATTTGGAAAAACTCAGCTGTTTCTGACGCAGCTCTTCCGGAGAACGATTATTCAAATCTGCCAGCAGGTCGTTTACACCACTGG
>Ga0209988_10003490_pt1 | contig 10405 bp, 11 predicted proteins | sample N075metaG_FD_183115 | JGI IMG/M metagenome (GOLD analysis project Ga0209988, IMG submission 183115) | Deep subsurface microbial communities from Kermadec Trench to uncover new lineages of life (NeLLi) - N075 metaG (SPAdes) (version 2) | ecosystem: Environmental > Aquatic > Marine > Ocean trench... | reverse complement strand
ATGGTTGGCGTGGGCCTGTTCATCGCAGCTGTCTTTCTCTTTGTTCTCTAGGGACGAACGATGATCGGTCAATACGTCGAGACGCTTTCCACCTACGCGAATGACATCGATAACCTCATCCTGTCGATCGGCGTCCTCGTCGGTTTCTGGCTCATCCTATGTGAGGTGATCTTCTTCTATTTCATCTTTCGCTTCCGCGCGAAGGACGGACAACGCGCCAAGTACATCACCGGCGAGGAAGCAACCCAGAAACGCTGGATCAGCTACCCGCACCTGCTCGTACTGGTCTGTGACGTCTTCATCGTCGTCTTCGCCGTGAAGGTGTGGTACGACGTCAAACAGCAGCTGCCGGAACCCTACGAGACGGTCCGGATCGTGAGCCAGCAGTGGGCGTGGAGTTTCGTGCATCCGGGCGCGGACCACGAACTCGGCACCGCCGACGACATCAAGACCGTCGACGAACTTCATATCGAAGTCGGCAAGGTCTATCACTTCAAGCTCGAAGCGCGCGATGTGCTCCACAGCTTCTCGGTGCCGGTATTTCGACTGAAGCAAGATGCCGTCCCCGGCCGAGTGATCACCGGCTGGTTCGAGGCGACCGGGACGGGCACATACGACATCCAGTGCGCCGAGATCTGCGGCATCGGCCACGGTGTGATGGCCGCCCGAATCGTCATTGAATCCGCCGAGCGGCACGCCGCCTGGGTGGCCGAACAAAGTTCGATCACTCTCGCAGCTGCGAACCAACCCTAGCCGGCTGCCGACGAGGAGTACCATGGCTGAGCCCATTCCCGCAGAAGAGATGCACGCGCACGACGACCACCACCACGCCGAGCAGAGCTTCTGGAGCAAGTACGTCTTCTCCACCGATCACAAGATGATCGCCATGCAGTACATGTTCACCGGCATGGCGATGGCGCTGATCGGCGGCTTCATGGCCTATGCGTTCCGGATGCAGCTCGCCTTCCCAGGGGTGGACGTTCCCGGTTATGGGACGGTGACCGCGGCCGACTACAACGCGCTCATCACGAACCACGGCACCATCATGATCTTCTGGGTCGCGATGCCCGTACTGATCGCGGCTTTCGGGAACTTCCTCATTCCGCTGATGATCGGCTGCGATGACATGGTGTTTCCGAGGGTCAACCGGCTCTCCTATCAGATCTTCCTACTCAGTGCGATCGTCCTGATCGTCTCGTTCTTCGTTCCAGGGGGTGGATTTGGCGGCGCCTGGACCGCCTACCCACCGTTGTCTGCGAAGGCGGAGTACAACCTCACGTCACTCGGGTCGTCGTTCTGGTTGGTGGCGGTTGCGCTCGAGTTCATCGCTTTCCTGCTGGGCGGAATCAATTTCGTCACCACGGTCATGAACGCGCGCGCGCCCGGAATGAAGATGTTCGATATTCCGCTCGTGGTCTGGATGATCGTTGTGGCGAGCATCTTGTTCATGGCATCGGTTGGTCCGCTGATTGCGGGCGCGGTCATGCTCTTCATGGATCAGAACATCGGTACGGCCTTCTTCGATCCCGACAAGGGAGGCGACCCGATACTCTGGCAGCACCTCTTCTGGTTCTTCGGGCACCCCGAGGTCTACGTCGTGCTGCTTCCAGCAATGGGCATCACGGCCGAAATCATGTGCGTCTTCGCGCGCAAGAAGATGTTCGCCTACAAGACCTTCCTCTACACGACCTTTGCCACCGCAGTGCTCAGCTTTACGGTCTGGGCCCACCATCAGTTCATCGCGGGCATCGATCCGCGGATGGCAAACATCTTCACGGTCACGACACTGTTGATCTCGATCCCGATCGCGGAGATGTGCTTCATCTACATCGCAACTCTCTACGGTGGATCGATTCGCTTCACCACCCCAATGCTCTGGGCGCTGGCGTTCGTCGCGGAGTTCATGATCGGTGGCGTCACGGGGATCTTCCTGGGCGCGAGTGGCGCCGACATCTATTTCCACGACACCTACTTCGTGCTCGCGCATTTCCACTACACGTTCTTCCCGATTGCGATCATCGGATCCTTCGCGGGCTTTACGTACTGGTTCCCGAAGATGTTCGGCAAGATGATGAACGAAACTCTGGGAAAGATTCACTTCTGGGGCACGGTCATCCCATTCAACTGCATCTTCATCCCGCTCTTCTTCCTCGGCGGGATCGGGCAACACCGGCGGATCTACAACTACCAGCATTTTCCGGAACTGGCGGGCCCCGAGATGCAGGACTTGCGGATCTTCGCAACGGTGTCGTTGCTCGTCATGCTGGCCTTCCAACTGGTGTTCTTCTACAACTGCTTCATCAGCTGGCGGAAGAAGGAAAAGGACGCCGGGCCGAATCCCTGGAAGGCCAACACCCTCGAGTGGACCACAGAGTCGCCGCCACCCCACGGAAATTGGACCGAGCTGCCGACCGTCTATCGCGGCCCCTACGAGTACTCGCTTCCGGATCGGGAGGAAGATTACTTCCCCCAGAACGTTCCCAGCTGATTCTGCGAAAGGGATGCAATGAGACCGATCGCAAATACACGAAGTGCCACGGGAATCCCCACCGGCCGATTGGCGATCTGGTGGGTGGTCGCCTCCGAAATCGTCATCTTTGGCGGGCTGCTGGTCTCCTACATCATGTACCGCATCGCGCATCCGGAATGGAGCGAGCAGGCCGCCAACACCAACGTCTGGTTGGGCGGACTCAACACCTTCGTGCTGCTCACCTCCAGTCTGTCTGCTGTGTTGGCCCACAAGGCCGCCGTTGAAGGAGATGGACCCAAGGCCGCCAAGCTGCTCTATGCGACCTGCGTCGGCGCCGTCGCCTTCCTGGTCGTCAAGTCCTTCGAGTGGACCACCGAGATCACGCACGGCTACACCATCACATCGAACACCTTCTGGTCGTTCTACTACACGGCTACGGGTTTGCACGGCCTCCACGTGATCGCGGGGGCGATCATCATGCTGATCGTCGCCCAAACCGCAAAGAAGAATCTCGAACTTCATCGGGTCGAGCTGATCGGGATCTATTGGCATTTCGTCGATATCGTCTGGATCTTCCTCTTTCCCCTGCTCTACATCGCGAAGTAGAAGAAAAAGGTACCGATATGTCGGAACACGCTGAACACGACACCAACTACGTCAAAATATGGGCGATCCTGCTCTGTTTGCTCGTGGTGAGCATCCTCGGTCCCTTTCTGGGAATCAAGATCGTGACGTTGTTCACGGCCTTCGGCATCGCGCTCGTAAAGGCCTATCTGGTCGCGAAGAACTTCATGCACCTGAACCTCGAACCGCGCTTCGTCGTCTATCTGTTGACGACGATGCTGGTCTTCATGCTGCTTTTCTTCGCCGGTACCGCGGCCGACATCATGAAGAACGAGGGAAGCGGCTGGGTCAAGCCGGTCGTCCACGTGGACGTCCAGGCTCCCGCGCACCACTGATTTGAGGACGTCAATGCCGCCGAGATCCATCGCGTCGCTCCGAGTGATCTCCGATCCGCGACCGCCCCCGATTCTGCCGAGCCCGGTCATGGGAATGCTGATCTTCGTGATCGCGGAGATGATGATGTTCGCCGGGTTGATGAGCGCATTTGCGATCGTGAAGGCCGGGGCGCTCGGCTGGCCGCCCCCCGGCCAGCCGAGACTCCCCGTCGAGGCGACAGCGTTTAATACCGCTGCGCTGCTCGCGAGCGCGGGCTTTCTCTTCGTCGCCAACAACAGATATGCGCGCAACCGAAATCTCGCAAAGCGACCGCTCTTCACCGCCATGGGGCTCGGCGCGTTTTTTGTTGCGGCTCAGGGGTATGAGTGGATTTCCCTGATTCGCCAGGGGCTGACGCTGACTTCGAGCAATCACGGCAGTTTCTTCTACCTGATCGTCGGCATGCACGGCCTCCATGCGATCGCTGGACTGGCGACCCTTGGCTGGGCGGCGTTCAAACTCTCGCGAGGGCGACTCGCACCCGGCAGTTTTGTCGCCAGTCAGGTCTTTTGGTATTTCGTGGTGGGATTGTGGCCCGTTCTCTACTTCATGGTGTATCTGTGATCAGGATGAAGCTCGCTCTTGTGGTGATGATCTCGACGGCGCTCTGGCTCGTGCCGAAAATGGCAGTCGCTTGCGCGGTGTGTTTTACGGGACGCGAGGATGAAACGCGCATCGCTTTCATTGCGACTGCGGGGTTACTGACCGCACTTCCGATACTGCTGATCGGATCTCTGGTCTGGTGGCTGCGCAGGCGGGCTCGCCAGATCCAGGACGAGTCCGAGTGAACATCAGCCATCATCGACGGGAACTTCCGCGCGCCGTCGCCTCTGTCGTCTGATGAGCCGATTGCGAATCGCCGCCCGTTGGCCTTCGTCGACCTCTGGGGGGAGTGCGTCGATCAGTTCGACTCCCGCACGCACCAACCCTGGTTTGCGGCGCCGACTGCTGAGAGCATCCAATATCTGGAGCGCGTCGTTGTCTCGATTTGCAACGGCGAAAGCCTTTGCGCCGAGGATCAGATCCCATGGGAGCGTGCTGATGCGAAGGAGATCGTGGACGATCTCCGTAGCCTCAGCGTGCAACGCGGGGTCGTCACTCGCGGTGCGCCATTGGACGCGCAGGCGCTGAGCATCCTGGTAGGCGAGATCGATCCGTTCGGCGGATGCGAGTTCGGACTCGAGTTCGCGCAACGCCGACCATTCCTCCGTAGCCGCCAGGCGCCAGCCTGCGACCACCGCCGATGCCGTTCCCTCGAGTGGTTCCGCCAACTCGAGTGCTTCCTGGTTGCTTGCTTCGACGGCGCGTCTTTGCGTCAATAAAAGCCCGAAGCGCGCCGACTGAGAGGTTGGATCACGCTTGAGAGCGGCGCGGAAGTGAGCAGCTGCACGGCCTGGGGATTCGCCACTCGCCGCCCAGCCTAGATCCGTCATTCGTTGCGTCGAATTCCGCTGGCTTTTTGCCAGGTTGACTGCACGCCCCAATTCCCCTCGGGCCGCCAGATGTTGCACCAGATAGGTGATTTCCAATTCGGCTGCTACCGAAGGAAGCGGGTCAAAATGCGACAGGATCTGATTGGCACGCCGGACGCGGAGCGCCTGGTTGCCGAGTCCCGCCGACCGCGTCGCCAATTGATTGCGATCATCTGTGTTGACGGCTGCGCCTTCGGCGAAACTCCGCGTGCCCTTCAGATCGAGGCTCCATCCAGCGAGAAAATCTTCAATCCGCCAGATGCGATAACGCGAATAGTCCGATGGAGACGCCGCGAGCGCGAGCGCCGATGTCATCACGGGATCGAATTTCGCGTTCGATGCCGCGAAGAGAACAGCTCCCACAACGGGCCGGAAGACAGCCACCTCCGGAAAGACCTCGAGAAATGTCGCGACGATGCTCCGCAGTAGAGCTTCATCGACAAAGGCGAGTCCTATCCACTGCACGAACACGCCGCCCGGTTCCAGGTGGTCCGAGACGAGTGAAAAGAACTCTCGGGTGTAGAGGTGAGAGGCGCCTGCCGTCCAAGGATGAGATGGTTGGGAGACGATCGCGTCGAATCGGGCATCCGTGAGCATCAGAGCGCCGCGCGCGTCGTTGACCACCACCTGCACCCGCGGATCGGATATTGGAGAAACACCGCGCAGCGCCTCGAGGGCGTGATGTGCGTGAACGACCTCGCGCTCCAATTCGATCACGTGAATGCTCTCGATCGAGGAAGGGGCCGCCTCGAGCGACAGCCCGCCTCCCAAGCCGATCATCAACATGGAGCGAGCGTCCGGGCGCAACAAGGAGGGCAGCATCCCCAACCAACGCGCAGTGATGAAGCGTTCGGGTATTGGGCTGGGTCTAAGGATGGTCGATTCGGGTTGACCATTCGAAACGAGTCGCCAGCCGTTGCCCTCGTCAAAGAGCAACACGGTCGACGAGCGGCCCACGCCGTAGTAGGCGATATCGCCCTCCCATTTCGATCCGCCCGGGCCGCTGTACCGCAAGATTTCCCACGGGGTCTCCGGTGGGCGAATGGCGAGAACAACCAGGCATGTCGCTGCCGCGCCGGCGACGATCCGCAAGGCGGGGCGCGTGAGGCCCGCGGTCGCCAGTGCCAGAAACAGGTTGAGACCAACAGCCAGGAACAGGGTTCCCGCAAAGCCCAGGGTTGTCAGCAGCACGAAGCCAGATGCGAGTGCTCCGCAGATCGCACCAACGGTATTCCACGCATATACGCGCGCAGCTGCGGGCCCTGCTTCCGATTCATGCCTCGCGAAGATCCGCACTGCAAACGGAAAGGTCGCGCCCACACAAAGCGCACCCGGGAGCAAGACGAGCGCTGCAACCAGCGCATTGCCGGTGAGAGAGCCTGCGCGTCCTGCGCCGAGTTCCTGCGCGATCTCAGGCAATCGGTTGGCGAAGAAGAACGCGATCAACGAGAGTGTGGCGGCTCCAATCTGCGACCACGCAAAACCGTGCACGGCCCGGACGAAATCGCGCGCGAGGCGGGATGCCACGGCACTTCCGATTGCGATGCCGAGAAGAAAACTTGCCAACATCGTCGCGAGCGCCTGGATACTCCCGCCTAGCAACAGGCCCAACATGCGAATCCAGACCACCTCATAGGTGAAGGAAGCGAAGCCCGAGAGTGCGATCAGTGGCAGGATCCAGTGAAAACGGAGTGAGGGGCGAGACGTTGATGGAGAGAGCTCGGGAAGGGGATCCGAGCGACGCGCGAGTAGGGCCGCGGCTCCAAACACCAGTACGTTCGTGGCGGCCCCAAGATACACTGTATTACGTAAACCAAGCATCGGCAAGATCACGAAGCCGGTCGCGGCTGCGCCTACCACAGCCCCCACGGTGTTGACAGAGTAGAGAACGCCGACCCGGCGGCCGATTTCACTTTTGCTTCGCACCGCGTATCGCGCGAGCAGCGGCAGGGTCGCGCCCATCAAGCCGGTCGGAATCATCAGGATTACAAAGGAACACGCCACGTAGAAGAGCGAGCCGAAGACGCTCGCTTCGTCGGGTGGTGCACTCTGGCCGCCCGCGATCGCCGCCTGGAGCCAGATCGCTGCGCGGATTCCCGTTGGCACCGCGAGCGCACTCGCCGCGATGCCCAACTCGAGCAACCCATAGACGAGAATCGGTCGGCGAATACGCGAAACGAAGCGAGCAGCCACGGCCGCGCCGGCGGCCAGGCCGCCCATGTAGGCTGCCAGCACGCTCACCACCGCGAATTCCGACGTACCAAATACGAACGCGAACTCGCGCGCCCATGCGGTTTCGTAGAGCAGTGCCGCGAAGCCCGACAGAAAGAAGCAGAGCAGGAGCAGAAGGAACCGCAGGTCGATCCTCATGTTTTCTGCTCCCCGCCAGAACCCGGTGGCTCCAAGAGAATCTAGTGGCTTCGATGGTCCACTTGCCGAGATTTTATAGCTCGTCTGAGCAGCAGTCAGCACTTCGGGCCGGTCTACGCCTGGATTCTGGTGGGCATGAAGCGAGATTGGGAGACCGTCCATGAGAACCGGTCCCCGTAAATTGCGGATCCCATCGTAAAAGCTGGGTTATTAACGAGTTGACGCTGCTTGGACTCGTGCCCGAATCCACTGGCGTACTATAGAGCCGTGGAATTGAATCCAGGCGATCACAGCTTTCAACAGGCTCCCCCCTTCCAAAATTGGCGAAGCCTGCGGGGGAAACTCGCTGTTGTCGCTCTTTTGATCCTCATCTGCTCGTTTTACCTAGGACACGTTCGCGCCTATGACTTCGTGTCCGATGACACGTTCATCACCCTGCGCTACGCAGAGAACCTGGCCGAAGGCCATGGGCTGGTATTCAACCACAACGACCGCATCGAGGGTTTTTCGAGCCCCCTGTGGACGATTGTGCTGTCTGCAGCGCACGGGGTCGGTCTAGATCTACTGCCTACATCCCGGATCTTGGGAACCGTGATCGGGCTTGTCGCGCTCGTTCTGTTGTACCTGCTTGTGTCGGCCGCGTCGGATCACGAGGTACACCCCCTGATTGCCGGCATCGCGCCGCTTGCGCTCGCCTCGAACGGGTCGTTTGCCTGCTGGGCCGCCTCGGGGATGGAAACGATGCTGTACACGGCACTGCTGGTCGTTTCCTTTCTTGCGGCGTTCTCCGGAAGACTTCGCCTCGCGACCCTGTCCACCATGGCACTCATCCTGACACGCCCGGAGAGCGCCATCGCCGTCGCTGTACTCGGCCTCTTTCTACTGCTTCGGCACCGGGAGTACGGCTGGAAGCGAATCGCGCTTTGGGGAATCGCATCCTGCGGTACGGCGGTCGCTCTGTTCGCGAGCCGGTACCTGTATTACGGGCAGTGGCTTCCCAACACCTTCTACGCCAAGACCGGTGGTGGTTTGGAGGCAATCGGTCGGGGGTTCGTCTACCTGCGACAGTACGCGGCTGACCATGAGGGCCTGGTCCTGATGAGTCTGCCGTTGATTTATGCAGCCATCGCCGGCAACGCTAAACAGCGGTGCCTGGCCCTCTCGCCGCGACAGGCCTGTGGCTGGGCACCGTAGTCGTCGGTGGCGACGGTCTCCCGATGTACCGCTTTGCGGTGGCCCCCTTGGCCCTGCTGGTAGTCCTGCAGGCGCATCTGGTTGCGGGCTTGTACCGGACTGCCGCGCGATCGCCCGTGCGCGGTTGGAGGCTGCACGCGGCGTGCAGCGTGGCGGTCCTTCTTCTCGCGACGGTTCATGCCACGAAGCCGTCCATGGGAGCGCATTACGCCAACTACGAATACCAGAAGAAGGTTGAGGTCCCTCGATGGACCCAAGTGGGCACCTGGCTGCGCAACCACGCAAAGCCCGGAGAGAGTCTCGCCGCGGTACCGATCGGGGCTGTCTCCTACTACTCGGGACTGACGGCCATCGACATGATGGGTTTAACGGACGGGCATATCGCCCATCGCGAAATGCCGAACATGGGCGAGGGCTGGGCCGGCCACGAAAAACACGATGGACAGTACATCCTGAGTCGCAAGCCGACCTATCTCCTGCTCGGCAACATCGACGTGTCGGATCGCCCGCGAGATCCCAGCGAATTTCCGTTCATTCCCTACCGCTACCGCGCCATATGGGAACGAGAAAAGGACTTCTACGACACGGACCTGCTGCCCAGGCTGTACAAGTCGCGCTCAGCCGAAATCGTACCCGGGGTGTTTCTGAACTTCTACGAACTGCGAGAGCAATACAAAACGCAAGACTGAAGACATCAGTAATGGGTACGAAAAACTGGGGCAGATCACTGAATTAGGAGAACCATCATGAAGTTCCTGGTCCCCCTTCTCTCCTTTCTGATGCTGGCTTCTTGTAATCAAAAAGAAACCCCTGAGGTCCATCAAGCCTTTGGAATTGCTGCTGATCGACTCGTTTCGAGAAATGGTGTCACGTATCGAGTCCATTCGGAGATTCCTTTCACGGGTAGTTCTGTGACGTTTCGCAAAAACGGCCTGATGCGATCCAGAATCAATTATAAGGACGGTAAACAAGAAGGTCTTTTCGAGATGTTCTACGCAGACGGCCGATTGCAATCCAGAGTCAGCATGAAAGATGGTAAAAAAGACGGCCTTGCTGAGGTGTTCTGGGAAAATGGTCAATTCAAATCCAGAAAGAGCTTCAAGAACGGAAGAAAAGACGGCCTCTCTGAGTGGGCTAGCGAAAATGGTGAAGTAGAAAGAACAGAAAACTGGCAAGACGGTGTGAAGATAGATTAGAGGAGAGAGTTCAAATTGGCCCCCCCGTTGTTCACTCTTCAGCGCTGCCTGACGAAATGCGTTTTACGGTCGCCGCCGAAAACGCGGCTTGTTCTTCCCATGACCGCGATTCACATGGTGGTCGTCAGCCGTGAAGGTGGTCTCCATTTCGTTCCCGAAATTCAAAAAGAAAATCTATTCGCGGTTCAGGCGCGTCCTTTCAGCATCAGGTTCCAGTAGAACCACGGCAGGCCGTACTTCTTGAGCAACCACATGTCGTAGCGTTCCTTCATCGTGTTGATCAGCGGGATCGTGGGCGTTGGTTTCTTGGTGTAATCGAACTCGGCCAACAGCACCGAGCGGTAGGATGTGACCAACGGGCACGCCCCGTAGCCATCGTAACTCGCGCTTGGTTCCCGGCCGGACATGACTGCGAGCAGATTCTCGACCGCGACGGGAGCCTGGCTCTTCACCGCTGCACCGGTTTTCGTATTCGGAGTTGTGGTGGCGTCCCCAAGCGCGAATACGTTCGGGTACTTCGTGTGCCGGAGCGTGCTCTGGTCGACTTCGATCCACCCTCCTGCGCCCGCGAGAGGGCTGCGCTTGATGAAATCAGGCGCGCTCTGCGGTGGCACCGCGTGGAGGAAGTCGTAGTGGATGTCCACCTCGCGCGTACCGTCTCCTTCGGGGACTGCGAAGACTGCATCGCGGCGATCGGGATCGAT
>Ga0209988_10003489_pt1 | contig 10406 bp, 12 predicted proteins | sample N075metaG_FD_183115 | JGI IMG/M metagenome (GOLD analysis project Ga0209988, IMG submission 183115) | Deep subsurface microbial communities from Kermadec Trench to uncover new lineages of life (NeLLi) - N075 metaG (SPAdes) (version 2) | ecosystem: Environmental > Aquatic > Marine > Ocean trench... | reverse complement strand
TTGCACGAACCGGGTCATGATTGAGAAGAAGAGGCCGGTGCCAAGGCATAAATAGATGAGCGCCTGACTCCAGATCAAGTCGTTGATCGTGCCTACGATTTCCTGCATGCCGGTCCCCTTCGTTTTTCTTGTTTGCGGCGCACAAGATGGTAACCCATTATTGGGACGATGCGAGTCGCTTTCAGTTGGCCGCAGCGGTCAGGCTTTACGCCGGACCGATACGACATTGGGCAACTGCTCCAGCCTCGTGATTGCGGTGCTCAACGTCGGCAGATCCCGAATCTCAATACTGAGCTCCATAACGACCTGCTGCGATTCCTTGCCCGCATAGGTTTTGAGGTCCACGACGTTGGCTTCCTCGTCAGCAAGTACAGTAGTAATATCGCGTATCAACCCGCTGCGGTCGAAGGCGTGCAAGGTCAGATCGACAGGGTAGGATGCCGTATCGGATTGTCCCCAGCCAGTCTCCAGGCTGCGCTCAGGATAGCGCCGATAGAGTCCCAGATAGTTGCCGCAATCCTGCCGATGAATGCTCACGCCGCGGCCCTGAGTGATGTAACCAATGATCGGTTCCGGCGGTACAGGACGACAGCAACGCGCGAAATTGCACATCAGGTCACCGATGCCTGTAACGGCGACAGCATTCGGTTTGGTGTCTTTGCGGCGGGACTGCCGACGGGGTCGAATGACCGGCAGCCCCGTACCGCGGAGATGTTGCAGGGCAGTCGCAATTGAGGCCGACGTCAGGTCACCTGCGCCGAGCGCGATGCACAACGCGTCGCTGCTGTCTTGTTTGAGCTGCCTGGCGATATCAACCGCCGCAACATCTTTGACGTTCAGCCGCGCGATTTCCCGGTCGAGAATTTCACGGCCCTGACGCCGATGCTGCTCCCGATCCTGATGGCGAAACCAGTTGCGTACTTTTGCCCGCGCCCGTGAACTCGCCAGGTAACCGAGTCTTGGGCTTATCCAGTCACGACTCGGCTGCGACTGGCGTCCTGTAATGATTTCGACCTGATCGCCGTTTTCGACTTTGTACGTCAGGGGCACAATGCGACCGTTCACTTTTGCACCACGGCAGCGGTGCCCAACCTGTGTATGCACGTGGTAGGCAAAATCGAGAGGCGTTGCCTGTGGCGGCAGTTCAACGATGTCGCCCTTAGGACTGATGGCGTATACGCGATCCTCAAAGAAATCGTCCCGAATTTGCTCCAGCAGGTCAGCGTCGTCATCACCGGGCTCGAGCAATTGCCGCAAGAAACGAATTTTCTGATCAAACGCAGCGGGCAATGCGCCGCCTTCCTTGTATCGCCAGTGCGCCGCGACGCCGAGTTCTGCGTGCTCATGCATCTCCTGCGAGCGAATCTGCACCTCAATGGTTTTGCCATCGGGCCCAACTATGGTCGTGTGCAGCGACTGGTAGTCGTTCTCTTTCGGATTCGCGATGTAATCGTCAAACTCGCCGGGAATGTACGACCACAGATTGTGCACAATACCCAGCGCCGCATAGCACGCGCTGACGTCGTCGACGAGTATGCGCACCGCGCGAATGTCGTACAGCGAATCAAGGCCCTGACCCTTGCGCTGCATTTTGCGCCAAATGCTATATATGTGCTTGGGCCGTCCGGTAATCGAGGCTGCTATGTGTTGTTTGTCGAGTTCTTTGTCCAATGTTGCCTTAACCGCGTGAATGAACTCTTCGCGCTCGACGCGTTTTTCTTTTAGCGCCTTCGCGATGCCCGAATAGGTATCCGGATCCAGGTAGCGGAACGCGAAGTCTTCGAGTTCCCATTTGAGTTGCCAGACGCCCAGGCGATTGGCCAACGCGGCATAAATTTCGCGCGTCTCCTGCGCGAGCGCCTGTTGAATCGCGCGGGGTGCATTCTTGGCTTGTCGCAGGCGATACAGCTGTTCTGCGATCCTCACCAATACCAGGCGTACATCCGATACGATCGCAAGCAGCATCTTGCGCAACGCCTCGGACTGGCGCACTGCGAGTGCTTCACCTGGCTGCCAGTTTTCAGGTAGCGAGAACTGATTGAGTTGTTCTATTCCCAGAACTAATCGAGATATGTCCGGTAAGTTATTATTAATTAAATAGTTATTATCAATAAATTTTTCGCGACATAAGGGGTAGATACGCACGGCTGCAATGATTTCCGGCGCTAATCCCAGGGGACCAACGATGTCCGCGATCTGCTCGCCTTCCTGTATCGCGCTATGCAGCCCGGTCGTGTCGGGCAGGTCGGCGATAATTTTCCCTACGGCAGCCACAATATCGTCCGGAGCATCGCTGCTGGCCTGATTTGGAGTTTTTCGTGCCGACATTTCGCAAACTTCTCGTTGGTGCCTGTGGCGGAAATACCCGTTATCATACGCGCAGTTTCGGCCAGCTTGTCTGACCGGAGTTTTGGCTGGGCAAACTCAAAACAGGGCATTATGGCAGGACACAGCAAGTGGGCGAATATCCAGCATCGCAAAGGTGCGCAGGATAAAAAACGCGGCAAACTTTTTACCAAGTTGATTCGTGAGATTACGGTCGCCGCAAAGATGGGTGGGAGCGACGTGGAGTCCAATCCGCGCTTACGCGTCGCCGTGGACAAGGCCAAAGGGCAGAGCATGCCCAAGGACAATATCGAGCGCGCCATAAAGCGTGGCGCTGGTGAAACCGACGGGGCTGATTTCCACGAAATTCGTTACGAGGGCTATGGACCCGGCGGCTCAGCCGTCATCGTTGATTGCCTGACCGACAATCGCAATCGTACGGTGGCGGATGTGCGTCACGCGTTCGCCAAGTTTGGCGGCAATCTGGGCGCGGATGGATCTGTCAATTACCTGTTCAATCAGGTAGGTCAGTTGATGTTCGCGCCGGGCAGTGATGAAGACGTCATTATGGAAGCGGCAATCGATGCGGGCGCAGAGGACGTCATCGTCGAAGATGATGGATCCATTGAGGTGCTGACAGCGCCAGAGGACTTCGAGGAGGTGCGCGACCAGATGTTGACGGCCGGGCTGGAGGCTGAGGCGGCGCAGGTTACGATGCGCGCTTCGGTCCATGCGGAGCTCGGGGTAAAAGAAGCTGGCTCGATGATCAAGATGCTCGACAAGCTCCTGGACCTGGACGATGTCCAGGAGGTTTACAGCAATGCCGATATCAGCGAGCAGGTATTGGCGCAGATTTGAGACTGAATTGACGGACAGACAGCGCATTCTTGGCATTGATCCGGGCTCACGCCTGACGGGCTTTGGCATTCTCGATTTTTACAATGACAAACCCACCTATGTGACGAGCGGCACCGTGACAAGTATCGATGGCGAGTTCGCCGACAGGCTCAGGCAGATCTTTGAGTCCATGAGCGAGATTGTTGACGAGTTCCGGCCCGATATTGTCTCGATTGAGACCGTCTTCATGCACAAGAACGCGGGCAGTGCGCTAAAGCTGGGTCATGCAAGATCGGCGGCCCTGTGTGCGACGTTCAAACATGGCGCCGAGGTATACGAGTACTCGCCGCGCGAAATAAAGCAGGCGATAGTGGGCACCGGAGCCGCAACCAAGGAGCAGGTTCAGCACATGGTTGTTGCGATCCTGAATCTTGATGGTACCCCGGCTCCGGATGCCGCTGACGCCCTGGCGACTGCGCTTTGCCACGGTCACCAGCGTCGTATCCACGCTCAGCTGGGCACGGGCAAAGCCATAGCGAGCGCGCGATGATTGGCTCACTGCGTGGCCGGCTTGCGTCCAAGCAAGCGCCACAGATCGTCGTGGAATGCAGTGGCGTCGGTTACGAGATCGAGACGCCAATGTCGACCTTCCTCGAGCTCCCGCAGTGTGACTCTGACTTGTTTCTTTATACTCATCTGTTGGTGCGGGAAGACGCGCAGATTTTGTATGGCTTTGCCACCGAAGACGAACGATTCATGTTCCGCACTTTGCTTAAGGTCAACCGGGTTGGGGCGAAGTTGGCGTTGGGGATATTGTCAGCAATGACCACGAATGATTTTCGACGTTGCGTTGAATTGGAAGACACGACGTCGCTGTCCAGGATTCCGGGCGTTGGCAAGAAAACTGCCGAGCGACTCATTATCGAAATGCGCGACCGCATTGGCGCCGTTGCGCCAGCGGGTGGCAAAGTGACGCCATTGACCGCCGAGGCCAGTGCGCGCACTGAGGCTGTCAACGCTTTGGTGACACTCGGATACAAACCCAGGGAAGTGCAAAACCTGATGAGTAAGCTGGATATTGAGGACAAGTCGGCTGAGGACATCATTCGGCTGGCTCTTAGGCAAGTGGTCAAGTAAATGTCCAGCGTTGAACATGACCGACTGACCAGCGCAGAGCCGGCAAGCGAAGACAGGGTCTTTGATCGTGCTATCCGTCCCAAAACCCTGGACGATTTTGTCGGCCAGCCAGATCTCAAGCAGCAGATGCGTATCTTTATCGAAGCGGCGCGGCGGCGTGGGGAAGCGCTGGATCATGTCTTGATATTCGGCCCTCCTGGCCTGGGCAAGACAACATTGGCGCATATCATCGCTAACGAGATGGGCGTTGGCCTGCGTCAGACGTCCGGGCCGGTGCTGGAGCGGCCTGGCGATCTGGCAGCAATATTGACGAATCTCGAGCCCAATGACGTGTTGTTCGTGGACGAGATGCATCGCCTGAGCGCCGTGGTTGAAGAGGTGTTGTATCCTGCCCTGGAGGACTTTCAACTCGACATCATGATCGGCGAAGGTCCGGCGGCCCGCTCGATCAGGCTGGATCTGCCACCCTTTACGCTGGTCGGAGCAACCACCCGCGCCGGGCTGCTGACCTCACCTCTGCGAGACCGCTTTGGCATCGTGCAGCGTTTGGAGTTTTATACATCAGACGATCTTGAATCTATCGTGCGACGCTCCGCCGGAATACTGAATTTACCCATCGAGGACGACGGCGCGACCGCGATCGCGACCCGCGCGCGCGGCACGCCCAGAATTGCAAATCGCTTATTGCGGCGCGTTCGTGATTTTGCGGAAGTTGAAGGCGATGGCGTCATCAGCGGAGCGGTTGCAGAAGCCGCTATGGATGTATTGCAGGTCGACCCGCATGGTTTCGACGCCCTGGATCGACGCTTGCTGAAAACGATCATTGAAAAGTTCGATGGCGGACCGGTCGGTATAGAAAGCCTGGCTGCGGCGATTGGCGAGGAACGCGGCACCATCGAAGATGTGCTCGAGCCATTCTTGATACAACAAGGATTCATGATGCGTACCGCGCGCGGCCGGGTTGCCACAAAGAACGCGTATCTGCATTTCGGTCTCAGGCCCCCGACCTCATCTGCGACTCAGGATCTGCATTTTGATGACGACTAGACCTTTCGTGTGGCCCGTGCGCGTCTATTACGAAGACACCGATGCGCAGGGCGTCGTGTATTACGCAGGTTACTTTCGATTCATGGAGCGTGCGCGAACCGAGTGGTTGCGCGCGCTGGGTATCGATCAGGAGAAGATGATGCGCGAGGAGCGCAGGATTTTCGTCGTGACCGACACCAAGGCGCAGTTCATCGTGCCGGCGCGGTTCAACGATGAACTGGTCGTCACGGCAGGTCTCGGCAAGCTGACCCGTGCCACCTTTGAGATTGAGCAAAATATTTATCGTGACAGCCTGGATGGCGAGTTGCTGATACGCGCTGGCGTGACGGCGGCCTACCTGGACGCTGACACGATGAAGCCGCAGCGCGTTCCGCATTCTATTTTTGAGGAAAACGAATCATGACCGCAGATATGTCCGTCATCGGCCTTCTTCTGGACGCCAGCATGCCCGTGCAGATCGTAATACTGCTGCTGATCGGGGCATCAGTGGCTTCCTGGAGCATCATATTTACCAAGCGGCGCCTGATCCGGCGCACCACGGATGCGTCGGACGAGTTTGAGGCGGCGTTCTGGTCCGGCGGGGATCTGAATACGCTGTATCGCAGTGCGACGCAGGCCAAAGGCGGCAGCATTGGCATGGCCGGTATATTCGAAGCGGGATTCCGCGAATTTAATCGCGCCCTGAAAGGCGGATCATTGGATCCGGACAAAGTCATTGAAGAGTGTCGTCGGGCAATGCGTGTCGCACAGATGCGTGAGGTCGACCGCCTGGAGCAGGGCCTTGCGACGCTGGCAACGATTGGCTCAACCAGTCCGTACGTCGGTCTGTTCGGAACCGTATGGGGCATCATGGGCGCCTTCATGGGCCTGGCAAATGTTCAATCCGCAACGCTTGCTGTGGTCGCGCCACCGATCGCCGAGGCGTTGATCGCAACCGCCATGGGCTTGTTTGCCGCGATTCCTGCCGTCATTGCTTACAACAGCTACGTCGACAAGGTGGTGCGGCTCGAATACCGTTATGACGGCTTCACGGAAGAGTTCTCCAGCATTTTGCAACGCCATGCGCGCACCAAGCAGGGGAACTGACATGCCTGCACCGATGCGCAAGCGCAAGCTAATGAGCGAGATCAATGTTGTGCCTTACATCGACGTTATGCTGGTGTTGCTCGTCATCTTCATGGTGACAGCGCCGATGCTGACGCAAGGCATCAAAGTCGATCTGCCCAAGGCGAATTCAGAGCCGATTGACGACGTGCCAAACCATCAACCGCTGGTATTGAGCGTCGATGCTGAAGGCAACTTGTATATCAATGTCGGTGACGACGAGGATCAGCCGGCATCGGGCAAGGAAGTGATCGCCAGGGTGGGGGCGGTCCTGAGAAATCGTCCTGAGACGCCCATATTGGTCAAGGCAGACCGCGCGGTGCCGTATGGATACGTTGTAGGCGCCATGGTCGTTTTGCAACGCGGTGGCGCCAAGCATATCGGCTTTGTCACTGATCCCCTGGACACGTATCCTATACCGGAGTAACTCGCCGCGTGACTCGCGACGCCAAGAATATCGTCCCCATCACCATGGCCGTGTTGTTGCATGTCGTGTTGCTGACATCGATGGTCGTAGCTTTCGATCATGCGCGTCCGGCGCCGAATATATCGCTGGTGATTACAGCAGCTCTGGTCACAGAAGTGCCGGAATACAAACCGCCGCCAGTGAAAGAGCCAGAACCTGAGCCCGAGATTATCGAACCGGTTCCCGAGCCGGACAATAGTGAAGAGTTGCGGCGCGCTGCAGAAGAAGAGCAGCGCCGCCTGGACGCGCTAATCGAAAAACAGCGCCTCGAAGAAATTCGTCGGCGACAACGGGATGAAGCGGACAGGCGCAAGCGCGAGGAAGAACGCAAGGAAGTCTTGCGCAAAGAGGCTGAACGCAAACGACTGGCAGACATCGAACGCCAGCGCCGGGAAAACGCGCGCCTGCGCAGAGAACTGGAGGACGAACATCGACAGGCAGAAATTGATGCCGAATCCATTCGGCTTGCAGCGGTTGACTCCGGTGCGCTGGCTGTCTATATGACCCAAATCAGGCAGAAAATTGAACGTAATTGGAACGCTCCGGCAAGTGCCGGCGCCGATCTTGAGTGTTCCGTGCGCGTGCGGCAGATTCCCGGTGGCGAGGTCACCGACGTCACGATCTTGTCATGCAATGGGGACGAAGCCGTAAGGCGCTCTGTGAAAGCCGCAGTGCATCGTTCATCGCCGTTACCGGAACCTTCTGATCCGAGTCTGTTCGATAGAAGCATCTTGCTAAACTTGAGTATCCGCCAGTAAATCTGGCTAAGCTGAATCAATGAGACCAATGTGCTGAAGAAACTGAGACTAACCCTGTTTGTCGTGGCCCTGTGCAGCGCGCAGGCGCATGCTGAACTCGTTATCGACGTGCAGGGCGTCGCTCAACCTACGCCGGTTGCGATTGTGCCGTTCGGTTGGCAAGGTAGCACGCCGAGTGCACCTCTCGATGTGGCGCAGGTGATCACCGATGACCTCAGACGTAGCGGACGCTTCGCGCCGCTGGCAGAACGCGACATGCTGCAAAAGCCAACGGATGGTGCTGACGTTGATTTTCAGGACTGGGGCTTTGTCGGGGTTGAGGCGGTCGTTGTTGGCAGCCTGGTACAAACCGATGAAAATGCCTATACGCTGGAATTTCATTTATTCGATGTTTTCGGGCGGCGCGAGTTGGTCGGTTACAGGATGCCCGCCAGTCGCGGCACGATGCGTGGCGCCGCGCATCGCGCAGCCGACATGATTTATGAGAAGCTCACCGGTATTAAAGGAGTGTTCGGCACCAAGGTGGCCTATGTGTCCGCCGAAGAGCAAGCCAATGGCCTCCTGTATTCACTCACCGTGGCGGATCAGGATGGCGAGAACGAACACAGGATCATGGAAAGTACAGACCCGATCATGTCGCCTGCCTGGTCCCCTGACAGCCGCCAGTTGGCCTACGTGTCTTTCGAGGGCAACAAATCGTCCATCTTTATTCAGACGCTGAGGAGCGGGAACCGCTACCAGATATCAAATCGGCCCGGAATCAACGGCGCACCGTCATTTTCGCCTGATGGGCGAAAACTGGTTGTGACGTTGGGTGGTGTCGATGGCAACCTTGATATCTTCGTGCTCGACATCACATCCAGGCAGACACGGCAGTTGACGACCCATCGTGCCATCGATACCGAAGGTACCTGGTCGCCCGATGGACGGTATATCTACTTCACGTCGGACCGTAGCGGCGGGCCGCAGGTCTATAGAATATTGGCAAATGGTGGAACTCCGGAGCGCGTTACCTTCGAAGGGAGTTATAATGCGCGGCCGCGATTGTCGCCGGACGGTACCAGGCTGGCGATGGTGCATAACGATCGTGGCAACTACCGTATTGCAGTGATGAATCTGGAGCGCAAGGATCTGCTGGTGTTATCGACGGGACGGCAGGATGAGTCACCCAGTTTTGCACCGAACAGCGATATTCTGATTTACGCGACACGGCAGGGTCGTGACGGTGTGCTGGAGACGGTCTCGGCAGACGGACTGATCCGGCAGAAGATGGCATCAGGAAGAGGCGATGTACGTGAACCGGTCTGGTCACCATTTCCGCGATTCTGATAGTAATAATTAACATTAAGTAAGTTATGTTTATATTTGATTTATATATATTTATTTCGTAATAAAACTCAGGAAGGACTTGGTAATGGCGCAAATTAAACTATTCACATGCGTAGCGCTCGCGGCGCTGCTTGTTGGCTGCTCGAGCAGCCCGTCTATTGATGATCCGGAACCGACAGATGCGGTCTATGGCGACAGCGCCACAACCGATGGCGCGGGAAATGATCCTATGGGCGGTGGCGAGGATGTCACCGGCAAAAACGAAGATCTGCAGAGGGTTATCTACTTTGCTTTCGATTCCTCCGAGGTCCGCCCCCAGGACCAGGATCTGATCGCGCGCCACGCAATGCAGATCTCCAATGATTCGAGCTATCGGGTGCGTCTCGAGGGCCATGCCGATGAGCGCGGTTCCCGAGAGTACAACATCGGTCTTGGCGAGCGTCGCTCGCAGGCGGTACGGCAATTGTTGCTGATTCAGGGAGTTCGCGCATCACAGGTTGCCACGGTCAGCTTTGGCGAGGAACGTCCTGTCGCGCACGGTAGTTCTGAAAGTGATTATGCCCAGAATCGGCGTGTCGAGATTACCTACACGAACTAATCGACTGCAATGACTGTGAACTCAACGAAGTTAATTTTGCTGCTGATTCCGGCACTGTTCGTTAGCGGCTGCGCACTAATGCCCCCAGCCGAAGATCCTGTGCTGATCAAACTAACGGAGCTCGAGCGCAGGCTGGAGAACATCGAACGGGTTGTGCAAAACCAGAGCCTCGCCAATATGACGCAGCAGGTTCGCGCGGCCGAGCGCCGCGGCGATGAGATGCAGGGGCGCGTCGAGTTATTGGAACACAGCACCGAGAGTACTGCGGAACGGCAGCGGCAACTGTACGCCGATCTGGACTCACGTATTCAGGATCTCGAGAGTGCGGTGACGGCTCGCAATGCGGTCAATGTCATGGATGGTGGCACGCTGATACCCGGGCAATTGCCGATGCCCGGTGGCTCTGATCGAGACAATTATCAGGCGGCCTTCGAGTTGCTGAAGGAGCAGCGCTACGAGCCGGCAGCCATAGCTTTCGAACAGTTCCTGGTGACTTTCCCGGACAGTGAACTCGCGGATAACGCACAGTACTGGCTGGCCGAATCGCATTACGTCACGCAGAAATTCGGTGCCGCGCTCAGCGAGTTCAAGACTGTTATTGAGAAATTTCCACGCTCCCGAAAGGTGCCGGACGCGCTGTTGAAAATGGGCTACTGCCGCTACGAACTCAAACGCTGGGATGCGGCCCGCGTCTCGCTGGCCCGTGTGCAATCTGACTATCCCGAAACAACAGCCGCCAGGCTGGCCGGTCAGAGGCTCAAGCGCATGGAGGAAGAAGGCGTCTAGGCGCCGCTTGTCATTTAAT
>Ga0209988_10003487_pt1 | contig 10407 bp, 12 predicted proteins | sample N075metaG_FD_183115 | JGI IMG/M metagenome (GOLD analysis project Ga0209988, IMG submission 183115) | Deep subsurface microbial communities from Kermadec Trench to uncover new lineages of life (NeLLi) - N075 metaG (SPAdes) (version 2) | ecosystem: Environmental > Aquatic > Marine > Ocean trench... | reverse complement strand
CTTCCAGCGGTTCTACATCTTTGATGCCTTGAAACGTCGATGTTTCATTGATGCCTCAACATACACTCCGTCTTCTGCGTCTAAGACAAAGTGTTGCGTCGACCCATTGAGACCGCAACCTAAATCAGACACCGCATTGTGCAGTGCACGGGCAGCTTTCGGCCAAGAGCGGCCGGACAGTATTCACTGATCGCCCTCGCGCAGATAGTTAACTGGGATGGTGCTTGCATCCGGCAACGTCAGGAGCATGACCCGTTGAGCCCTCTGGCCGCCGGGATTATCGCGCAATTCGCTTGAGACCCGCGGATTCACAATTTGAATTTGATACACGGCGTAGCCCGCGAATATCAGGCCTAACAACGCGATGACCGCGATCAGCAACATAACAGAGCGTTTTCCCAAAGGAGTCACGCTTGGTTTGGTGACGATGCCATACAGAGTTGGTCAGATCGGATACGTGACATTGGTGAGTTCTTGCGACGCTTGCCACAGTCGGTGTTGGAGCTCGGTGTCGTGGGATCTTTTGCTAGATTTGACCACGATGGGGTGGCCTCGCGCTTCTCCGATCCCGTTGGGTCCGTAGTACTGCCCGCCCGTAGCGGTGGGGTCGGTGGCGGCTCGAAGGGTCGGCAACGCTCCCATCGCGGCCGATTGCATCAAGGGCATGGCGAAGCGTACGAACGCGGGTGCGTTCCGGGCGAGCTCGGTATTGGCGGCGCCGGGGTGGGCCGCTTGCGCAATCGTCGCCGAGCCGGCCTTCGACAATCGGTGCTGAAGCTCATAAGTGAAGAGCAGATTTGCGAGTTTCGACCGGCCGTAAGCGGCGACCCGGTTGTAGCCCTTGTGGAAATCGAGGTCGTCGAAGTCGATGTTGGACAAGATCTTGTGACCAATGCTGCTCACGGTAACAATTCGTGAGCCTTCGACGCTGAGCATCCGCTCAAGGATGAGCCCAGTGAGGGCGAAGTGGCCCAGGTGATTCGTCCCGAACTGAAGCTCGAATCCGTCTGCAGTCCTGCTCTCTTTCGTGTACATGACGCCCGCGTTGTTCACCAGCAGATCGATTTGGTCGTAGTTGGTTCGCAGGCTATCGGCGGCGCGGCGCACGGAGTCCAGTGACGACAAGTCCAAAGCCTGAACGGTGATCTCCGCGTTTGGGAGGTCGGCTTTTATCGCGGCCATCGCAGACTTTCCCTTGTCGATGTTGCGAACCGCGAGGACAACTGCGGCGCCGCGTGCAGCCAGGATCTTTGCCGTTTCCATTCCGAGCCCGACATTGGCTCCGGTGATGACTGCCAGCTTGCCGTCTTGGTTGGGAATGTTGTCTTGGGTCCAGTTCTTGGTCATTGTTTTCTCCAGCTCAGGAACTAAAGCGAGGCCTCCGCGTCACGATTGATCTCGGCGTGCTTTCCCCCAGGAGGCTGGATTATGTCGCATGGAACTGGTTGAGTCGCTCTGGCCAAGCAAGCCCGCGATGGTTATAAGATAGACACGACCTCAGGGGAGAGTTCGAGTGCGCGGCGATCGGTGCGCTGGTACTGGTATGGCAGTCGTTGAATGGCGGCTGTTGGCCGATCTGAGACCGCCAGGACCAAGCTGGATTGTTGGCATCCTGACCCCAGCCAGCGGCAGGCGGACTCCAAATCCACGAAGGTGGTGATTATCCGGGCCGCATCTGGGCAGTTCCCCCGCGCCGTGTGTAGCGGAGTCCAGCGAGTCGCCAGTGAATTGGACTGTGATGTTTCGTTTTGGAGGTACCGGCAGCCGGTTACTACATTTACTGAATTACTGGATCAGGTTGAAGCGCTACGGCCGGATGTCTTGCTCGGGGTGGGCCGGATGCAGGATGACCTATTGCTGGGTGGCGAACTGGCCGCGCGCCGTCAGGAGTTGGGCGCAGCAGTGCTGGTCGCGGCGGGTATCCAATCGTTTCGCGATGTGCTGGGTGTGGAATCCGAAGGGTTCCTGGGGCCCAGCCAATGGGAAGCGTCTACCTGTCACCGCCACGATTATGGCCCCGCTGCGCCGCAAGTCCTGAAGTCGATGCTCCAGCATGGATCCGAAACGGTGGACTACCCCATGGTCCAGGCGTATGCGGGAGCACTGGTGGCCCAACGATGTGTTGAGGCCGCGGGGACGGTGGCGGATGCCGCGTTGCGTTCAATGGCAGGAATACTGGATTTTTCCACGTTTTTCGGACGTTTCAAGATCGATCCGGAAACCGGCAGGCAAACGGGCCACACGGTGCTAATCGTCCAATGGCAACAAGGGCGTAAAGTGGTGGTTTGGTCGCCGGACCAAAAAACCGGGGATTTGGTTTATCCCTGGCGCTGACCTCTGAAGAACCGGTTACGAAAACCACGGTGCCTTACCAGGTTGACGGGGGACACAAACCCTCACTTGCTCGGGGAACCCAAAGAAGGCGGCGAGCTAGCGACCGGTGAGGATGTCGACAATGAAATGCCTGAGTTCCTCGTAAGCTGGTTTGTTTTTAGCAGATAGCGCATGGAGCTCTTCGTAGGCTCGCCGAAAGTCCTCGAGCTCTAGACCCGCAATAAGCTCCCAAGTCCGGCTCACAGCTATGACTTCCTTGAGAGTCCCAAGCGGATCTGCCGAGCTCGCCAGCTTCTCTGCCACTACCACCACGGTATCTGCCGCTATGATCTCCGCTACGAGCACCGTAGGTGCCACGCCAGTGGCGCTGATCGATCCAGAGGAGACCGGGATGGTGTGGTCGCGTTCTTTCGCCATCAGAACACCCGAGCCTTTTTTCGCGGATGGGGAGAGTATACCTCGTCTCTTCGGGCTGTCAGACCGCTTAAGGTCTGGTCACGGCGACACCCAGTGGAAGCTTCGGGCAACTTTAGCCCGTGCCTCCTTCAAGAGATCCGTTAGATCGCGTTTATCATGATAGTTTCGGGGCACCACGTCGGTTACAGCAATGACTGCTTCATCGTTGTCTTCAAATACTCGGTACCTCAGTTTCTGCTTGTAGTCATAGACTTCCGCGAAGTCGCATCCTCGTCGCGATAACGGATATCTGATTTGTCCATCGTTGAGTTACACCTCTCGCCCTACTGTAATTATTGGGTTGATAGATGTCCCACTGATGTTGGCAGATAGGGGCCATCGGGCTACTACAGCTGGGGTATTTAACCTCCAGCTAGTCGAAAGCCTCTGCTGTGGTCGCGCTCTCCCGGCTCATCGCAGGACCGGCTCGTTGAACGCGTTAGCCCAGCATTGACGAACCAAGAACCACCACGCAATACACGGTACTTACCATTATCTGGTCCCATTGGATCTTTCACCTTTCCCGTGGGATATCTGTCGTACCAATCAGCACACCACTCCCATACATTGCCATGCATTTCATAAAGACCAAACGGGTTCGGTTGATAGCTTCCAACAGGCATTGTTCTATTATTTGAACGATCAAAATTGGCCTGTTCTTTAGTAATCTTTTCACCAAAAGAATAATCTGTATTGGTTCCTGCTCGGCATGCATACTCCCATTCGGCTTCCGTGGGTAGACGAAAATCTTCTCCTGTGATGTCACTCAGCCATTGCGCATAAGTTGTCGCATCAAACCAGCTTACTTTCATGATAGGTCGACTTCTTCTTCCCCAACCGCAAGCGCCGGGAAGCTTTCTACCAGTTGCTTTAGCAAACCGATCATATTGTTCAAAAGTGACAGCGTAACGACCCATGGTGAATTCAGAGACTCCTACCTCGCCGACAATCTCCGTTACGTCATCGACCCTTGAAAACGTGCCTCCAGACAGCCTTACCATTTCCACTGCAAGCGAGCCATCCGGCATCAAATTTTTCAAGATAGCTGGGGATTTTAAGGTATGTGCCATTTGAGTTAGCGTATAGGACAGGGTAATGCATCAGGTATTCTCCTCATAATGGCATAAAGCGCTATCACCGAGTCTGGTCTGCCGGAGATAGACCGTGTTGTTACGTCCGCAGTTGGCCGAACTGACGTCAGCCGAGAGATCAACCGCAATGCCGGTCGTCGATGTTACCGAGCCAATCGAGCGGACCACGCGGCCTGGGATCGGGCACGTCGGCCCAAGCGTTGTAAACTGGCCAGCGGAAGTCAACGATGCGGCTGACACAACAAAAATGACGGGCGGCTGCATGTGTGGTTCGGTGCGCTACGAGACAGCGGGCGAGCCTTTTCTGGTCAGTCATTGCCATTGCCAGAGTTGCCGGAAGCACAACGGGGCCGCAGTAGTAACATTGGCGGGCTTCAAGGCAGATCAGGTCACGTTCACTGGCAATGAACGTAAACTCTACAATTCATCGCCAAACGTAAGCCGAGCATTTTGCGGCGATTGCGGGACGCCGCTGACTTGGGAGGGAGACGGTGGCGATCTTGGGCTGATCTGCGAAATCCACATCAGTACGTTTGACAATCCAGATGCTTTGGTGCCGACTGCCCATGCTTTCGATTCGGAAAGAATCTCCTGGTTCGACGTTGCCGACCGACTACCGCGTTATGAGGGCTTTGTCGATGACAATCCACCTTTGCGGCACGGTCCTGAACAAAGGCTTGATTGACACTCGCTACTGCTCGTTCTAGCTCACTGAGCGCACCCGCCTGACGAGCTTTAGAGCGGAAGTCGCGCGCATTCTCGTCGAGCAAGCGAAGCAGGTTCGATGACCGGAATTGGCCGTTCTCGACGCTAGCAGGCAGCTGGCCAACGTCCGCTTTCTGCGGTGGTGTCGACGAGACTAGCCTCTACTCCACAAAGGTATACTGACGTACGTTCGCTGTAGTTGGTGTCGAGACGCTCCCAGATTTGATACCACGCCCCCGGGAGATAAGGATCAATGGCAAGAAAAAAGGCAAAGCCTAAACACTACCCTTGGAACAAGGGTCGCGAAGTGGGACGACAAGCCCCCTTGACCCCGTCGGAAGTGAATCGTATTAAGAAGTCGCTGGCAAAACGTGGCGATGCCGGTCTAAGAGACCTTGCACTGTGCTCAACGGCGATCGACACCATGTTGCGCGCCTCGGACCTTCTTGGATTGACCGTCAAAGACGTAAGGAAGCGCAATCGTTTGATGCGTGACACATTTGATCTAACGACAGCCAGATACGGGCAAAGCGTCTTATGCGTACTGTCGAAGACCACGATGAGGGTCCTAGAGAAGTGGATCAAGCAATCCGCTAAGAAACCAAGCGATTATCTGTTCACGGGACGACAAGGTGGAGGTTTGACGCCGTTGTCAGCTCGTCAATTTAGCCGTCTCATCAAAACCTGGACAGAAGATAATGGGCTTGATGCGAGTTCGTATGGAATTGCGTCCCTGCGAAGAACCGGCGCCATCCATCTACTAAAGAAAACTCGAAACATGGAGGCCGTCCGGATCATGTTGGAGCATGCGAATATCCGAAGGACAGCGCAATATCTGACTGACTCTATTTAACCGGGTGCTCCGTGTGCAAGAGATCTGAGCTATACCATGTCTCCTTGTGGCCGAACCGAGACGGTCGGGACCTGGTTGCGGAATGTCTCCTTTGGCGTCGGAAGCGGACACTTTCGCCGGTTGATAGGATGATCGAGGCCAGCTCAGGCGTCCGCTTTCGACGGGTGCTCTCAATGGATCGACGCAACATTCTATTCTGTTGATTGTGTAGAAGGGGATGTTGCCCATGAAGCGAAGACCGAGGATTCGATATTCTGAAGCCGACAAGGCGTTGATGTGGGATCGCTGGCAGAAGGGCGATTCAATGCATGACATAGCGCGTCTCTTCGACCGATACCATTCGTCGATTCAGCGCATTCTGTCGGAGAATGGGGGCGTTCGTCCCGTGCCGAGAAAGCGTTCGAGGCTGTCACTCACGTTGTCGGAGCGTGAGGAGATCTCTCGCGGTGTGGTGGTCGGCTGCTCGCTTCGTTCGATTGCTGAAACGCTGGGACGATCTCCCTCAACCGTCAGCCGGGAGATCCATCGTAATGGGGGTCGTCGACCTTACCGGGCCAATCGAGCAGACCAAGCGGCTTGGGATCGGGCGCATCGACCGAAGCGTTGTAGACTGGCTGAGAACCATGCGCTGGCTCGCCTGGTGGCAAAAAAGCTGCAGCAGCTCTGGTCACCGGAGCAGATCGCAGGCTGGTTGAAACGCACTTACCCGGACGACGAGCACTCCCAGGTGTCACACGAGACGATCTATCGAAGCCTGTTCATCCAAGCTCGGGGCGCCTTGAAAAAGGAGCTCCTTGGGCATCTGCGGAGGCAGCGTACGATGCGGCGGTCCCGTCATACCACCCTGAAAGACAAAGGGCTGGGGAAGATCCCCGATGCGGTATCGATCCGCGAGCGCCCAGCATCGGTGGAAGACCGAGCCGTGCCGGGGCACTGGGAAGGTGATTTGATCTTTGGGGCTAAAAACAGCTATATCGCGACGCTCGTGGAGCGCCACACGCGCTACGTGATGCTGGCCAAAGTGGATCGCGCGGACACCGAAACAGTGATCAATGCGTTGATCAAGCAAGCGCACAAGCTCCCCAGAGAACTCTATAAGTCACTGACCTGGGATCGCGGTAAAGAACTCTCTGATCACAAGCGATTTACGCTGGCGACAGACATCCAGGTGTACTTCTGTGATCCGCAGAGTCCCTGGCAGCGTGGTTCGAATGAGAACACTAACGGCTTGCTGCGCCAATACTTCCCAAAGGGAACGGACCTATCCGAGCACTCGCAAGCGAAACTCAACGCAGTGGCTCGACAACTGAATGAACGACCAAGGAAAACGTTAGACTTTGAAACACCGGCTGAACGATTTAACTCATGTGTTGCGTCGATCGGTTGAGTCGGCAACGCTAGAGCGGACATTCGACAAATCTCTGAGTCAGAGATCACCTGGAAAGGAACTCCCTCCCTCCTTGAACTTACATCAAAAGATAGGTCGTCGTCGCGAGGGGAACAACGGAACTACGATCCCGCGCCAAACACGAATGTCCGCCCAGGCTTCCCAAGCGGATGTCCGTACGGCGTTCGCTTCGGTATCCTCCGCCGTTCGGGCAATCGAGTCGCAATACATGCGTGGGATCGTCATGTTCACCATCGCCACCATCACGTTGGGCCTGATGGGGTTGGCCGCACTGTCCTGGGCGCTCGAGCCCCGCAACGTCGGCAAGGCTGGCGCTCCTGACCCGGCCGTACACCCGGACGCTGTCGTTCAGGTCTACGGCGCCGATGTCTGGGGCGTGCGTGGTCGCTTCGCCATCCACACGTGGATCGTGACCAAGTCGCCAAGTGCCAACCAGTATCGAAGATATCAGGTGATCGGCTGGCGCCAGCGCCGCGGGCAGTCCGTCGTCAGCATCACGGAAGGCAACCCAGACGGCGATTGGTTTGGCTCGGAGCCCGTGCTGCTTCTGGACCGGCGCGGTTCCGCCGCTGAGCATTTGATTGCGGCCATTCACAATGCGGCGCTGGCGTATCCATTTGGCGACGATTACGTGATGTGGCCAGGACCGAACAGTAATTCGTTCACCGCCTGGATCGGGCTCGAGGTCCCGGAACTCGGTCTCGCCCTGCCGGTCAAGGCAATCGGTAAGGACTGGATGGTGAACGGGCATCCGAGCTTTGCGAACTCTCGGTGATCAACCACGCGATCCTCTACGGCGCGACAGGATATGCGCGGTGCACCACCAACGAGACCTCACGTGTCGTGTGTCCGGTACCCCTACGTCATCATGCGGACGGAGTGAGCGGATGCGAAGGCCGGGGGGCTGCGTGACGCGAGCGACCAACCGGCTCGACCTCAGGGCCGTGGCGGCTGGGTGCGCCCTGTTCGCGGCCGGGTGCGCCGGCACCTCTATGCCCGGCCTCGCAACGCTTGACGGCGCGCCTCCCATCGTGATCGCGCACCGCGGGGCATCGGGCTATCTGGCCGAGGAGACGCTCGAGGCCTACCAGAAATCCATCGAGATGGGTGCCAGCGTTATCGAGTTCGACGTGATCGCCAGTAAGGATGGCGTCCTGATCGCTCGTCACGACCCCAATTTGGGAATCAGCACCGACGTGGCCCAGCGTCCCGAGTTCGCCTCGCGCAAGCGGACGGTGCGCGTGGACGGCCTGGAGCAGGAGGGCTGGTTCGCGAGCGACTTCACGTTTGCGGAGATCAAGACGCTGCGCGCCACGGCATCGCACGCGCCGGCCTCGGACAACGGGCCCGAGGCGCCACGGGTCGCAACGATCCGGGAGGTCATCGATCTAGCGAGGCGCGCGACGCGAGAGACGGGGCGCACGATCTGGATCTATGCCGAGACCAAGAACCCGAGCTATCACCGTGCGCTCGGGCTGGCGCTGGAGGACCTGCTGCTGGAGACGCTCGCCGCCGTAGGGTGGAATACACGCAACGCTCCGGTCTTCATCGAGTCGTTCGAGCCCTCGAGCCTCCGCTACATGCGCGAGCATTCACCGGTCCGGATGGTGCAGTTGATCAATGCCGATAGGGTGGACTTGAAGACCGGAGCACTCGTGTACGAGGTCTACAACCGCCCCTACGACTGGACGCTCGCTGGAGACGACCGCCTCTTCAGCGCCATGGTGACGCCCGGAGGGCTGGCCGAGATCAAGACTTACGCCGACGGCATCGGTCCGTGGAAGCGCTACGTCGTCAGCGTGCGGGGAGAACTGGATGCCGAGGGTGCGCTACGCGACGTCAACGGAGACGGCGCGATCAACACTGCTGACGCGGAGACGCTGGCGCCCAGCACGCTGATCGCCGATGCGCATGCGGCGGGCTTACTCGTGCACCCCTTTACCTTCCGCGATCGCCCGGGTCAGCTCGCGGCAGACTATCGGGGTGACCCGAAGCTGGAGTACCGACAATTCTTCGCTTTGGGCGTGGATGGCGTCTTTTCGGACTACGCCGACACCGCGCTAGCGGCGCGCGCGGAGTTCCTACGCGAGATCCGCGGGGAGCGGCTTGGATACACTGCGCACCCGATCCTGCGTCGCGACGAGTGACTGCTAATGGCTGCCGGTTTGAAGCGGCGCCCGAAATGTCGCCTATCGACGCCAGAGCGGACATTGCGGCGAGAAGGTACATCGAAGAGAATCATCGGTGCGGGAGCGTGCTCAAGGACTTTCGGACAGGGAGGATGACGACATGAATACCGTTGCACTGATGGCAGCTATGGCATCGAATCCGCGGGGAACTGATCGACTATGACGACCATGAGGACGGCCGGTGCAATGCTGGCATGTTGTCTGAGTAGTTGGGTGACGGCGGATGACCAGGCCTCGGAGCTGACCGGACCACCCGAGGCGGAGGAAAGAGGGGGAATCAGTGAACGTTGCCTGGCACTCCGCGCTGACATTGACGCAGACCTTGGCGAAGTGATGCGTGCCGGGTGTGAACCCACCCTGGCACAGATGTCGGCGCTGATGGACAACCCAATCGGCAACGTCGCGATGATGTTCAACCAGGTAGACGCCTACCGCATGGAAGAACCCGAAAGCGGTATTACCGAAGACCAGTACAACTACATGATGCTGTTTCAGTTTCCCAAGAAGCTGAACGAGAACTGGAACCTAATCAACCGGATTGTACTCAATTTCCCCAGTGTTCCCCTGGAACAGAGTGACATCGACAACTTCGTACCACCCCCAAGCTTTGGCGGCGATTTCGATTACGGTACAGGTCCCGGCAACAACCCCACCCCGCCGTTGAATACGCCACTGCCGGTAGTGTTGTTTGACGGACGCACGACCGGCTTCGGTGACACGTACTACGTTGGCCTATTCGCGCCCAACGACCCTATAGAACTCAATAACGGAGCCAAACTGTTGTGGGGGTTGGGTTTCGATGTCGGACTCGATACCGCGTCCGAAGACATACTCGGGACGGGCAAATATAGCGCGGGTCCTTCCGCGTTGGGCGTCTACATGGGAAAAACGTTCAAGGGTGGAGCACTGGTTCAGCACTATGAGGATTTTGCCGGTGACGGTGACCGCAACGACGTCAGCATGACCAACATTCAGTATCTGTATTACTGGAGCCTGAACGAAACGACCTCCATCGGCGCCGGCCCGAACATTCTCATCAACTGGGAACAGAACAGCGACAACCGCTATACCGTACCGGTTGGCTTCGGCATCAATCACACCTTTCAGTTCGGCAAGCTGCCCGTGCGCATCGGCATCGAATACTACTATTCAGTGATCACCCCGGACGACGTAGTAGGCAGCGACTGGAGCGTGCGCTTTTACGTGATCCCGGCAGTGCCGTCTGCCTTGTTTGGCTGGATGCAGTAGCTCACTCGGCGTCGCGAAGGTTGTTGCATAGCGGCCTGTTCCTCCCGGCTACCAGGCGTGAAACCTAATGACCGGTCCTGGCACAAAGCGGACATTTCGAGAGCAACTTCAGCGCCGCTTGTT
>Ga0209988_10003486_pt1 | contig 10410 bp, 7 predicted proteins | sample N075metaG_FD_183115 | JGI IMG/M metagenome (GOLD analysis project Ga0209988, IMG submission 183115) | Deep subsurface microbial communities from Kermadec Trench to uncover new lineages of life (NeLLi) - N075 metaG (SPAdes) (version 2) | ecosystem: Environmental > Aquatic > Marine > Ocean trench... | reverse complement strand
TCGAAGGTCACCATCGAAACCGAAGAAGGTGCGCGATCCGAGCATCCCGAGTCGCTGCTGGTGGAGATGCTTCGGCAAGAAAACACTCCGCCTCTTGGGGGGAAGCTGCTTCCCGACGGCATCAAATTTATGGAATGGCGTGATCCTTTCCTGCTGGTCGTTCACCAATACTCCCCTCATGTCCGCAGGCTCCTTTGGATTGATGAGCGGCGTTCTCTGAGTGAGCACGGACCGGGTGTTGTGTATCGCCCGGTTCGTTTGAGCCTCCCCTACACTCTTGTCTTCGCCTTCTTCTATCGGCGAGAGGGAAAGCTCTATCTGACCCACAACAACGAATTGTATTTTCGGAATCAGTCGTTCTGTTGTGAGACCGACCAGCTCTTATTCCCGGCACTGTTGAACATCTCTCGGATCGAGACACCCAGAAGGCGAAGACCCTGGATATGTACGAACTATCTCGAATGCCCTCCACAATCAGACTGGACACAGCACCTGGACCTCCTGCTGCACCACCTCTGGGATGGGGGCTTTAATCTGTCCAGCGAGCAAAATGGAGGTGCCAGCTGGTATACCCTTTCCAAAGGCGTCCACCGCGACCTGCATCCCGTAAAAAGGTGGGAGCGAGCCACAAAAAAGGATCCCCGTTTCGCCCTCTCTGTCCCCTGGACGCCGGTTCCCATGACCTTTCGAGAACTTGTTGAGTGTATTTTCGATGAGAGTTTTAACCCAACAACCTTACGGTTTTTGAGAGGGGTACCGTCAAGGCAAGTCGGCCTCCCGTTGGCTCACCGTCTGATGAACTTCCAATTAACAGCCAAGGGGAAGAGAAAACCAGGAGCTACCGATGCCTAAAATTCCTCTATATCTGAAAACCGAGAAGGATATGCCTCGCCCTCCAGATCCGGAGTACTATCTACTGGCCAAAAACGGCCTGTTTCTGTGCCGCAACCATCGCTTCTTCCGGAGCGATGTTCGCACGGCACGGGCGCCGAAATGGCTGGTCGAGCACCAATCGGGGTGCAGGCTTGACTTGCCCCAGGTGGAGAGGCACACCCTCGAGAGAATCGTGGGGTTTTTCGGTAGAGTTTTCGAGCTGCACGGCTCCGAGGCCATCGTTCTCCTTTTGTGGAATCAGCAAAAGCGGCGTTACCGAATCCTGGTACCCGAGCAGGAGGCGACGGTATTGGAGTCTGCGAGCGGCCTGCGCTCCGCTCTGGATGTTTCCTACAAGATTCCTCTTTCACTACCACCCGGGGAGCTCCTGGTGGGCGACCTTCACTGCCACGCTGGCGGGGACGCTTACTCCTCTGCCACCGACAGAGAGGACGAATACTACAGGGACGGATTTCATGGGGTGGTGGGTCGTATCCAGAGGGAACCCCCTCGTTTCCACCTTGAGTTCATTGTCGATGGTATGCGCTTCGGCATGGACTTTAAAAGACTCTTTACGGGTTATCAAAGACGTTGGAAGAAGGTGCCCCAAAGGTGGCTCAAAAGGGTCAAGGTCAAAGTGGTGCGATCACATTATACGATCAACCAGCGCTATGTGATGAGCGGAGTTGGAAATGGACGCAAATACTCTTGACCCAGATTCCTCAGGACTGGTCTTTCGTCTTGCCGATAACAGCAGGATCAAGATCATAGGTCTTGGAGGAGTCGGTTGTATTGTTCTGCAGTTTCTGGCCATGCTTCTCAACAGTCTCGGCCAACCGATGAGATTGGTTCTGATCGATGGGGATGAGTTCGAACCTGCCAATTCCCAGCGGATGGCCTTTCACAACCTGGGTAACAAGGCTGAGGTCAAGGCTGCTGAGACGGTTGGACTTCTGGACTCGGGCACTGTTGCTATCGTGGCCGTACCCAAGTATGTGTCCGAAGACAATGTCGGAGAACTCATTGGTGAGGGAGATCTCATCCTCTTGTGTTGCGACAACCATCCCACCCGAAAGCTGGTGTCTGATCATTGCCAGAGGCTCTCCGATGTGGTCCTGATCAATGGAGGGAATGAGGCCGTCAACCCCCCGGAGGAGCTGGGGACCTACGGCAATGTACAAATCGCTATCAGACAGGGGGGAAAGGATTTGACTGTTCCGATCACCCGGTTCCACCCGGAGATCGCTCATCCCCAGGGAAGAATGCCCACTGAAATGGACTGTGGACAGCAAGCCGCCTCAGCGCCTCAGTTTTTGATCACCAATATGTTCGTGGCCGCAGCCATGCTGGGCTCGTTTGTGGCCTACGCCTGCGATCGGCTGAGCTACCAGGAGATCAAGCTCGATGTTCTGGAGGCTCGCATGTTGCCGCAACTGATGCTCAAACGTTAGCCCGCATTATTCATAAATTCTCTAGTGCAGCGACGGAATCATCCGGCGTGCTGTGCGCACTGCCGGCGTTGTTTTCCACGAGTGCAAGAAGCTCCGGAATGTGGGAGGCACCTCAGGCCTTCCACATTCCGGAGTCTTTGCCATCCTAACCGTTCGGGCAAGCCACTCCTGGCGAGCCACCGGTTCGTCCCCACGTCGCTTTATGACGAGAACCTATGAACAATTCGGGCTCGCCTCACTGAAAATGGGGTTTCTCTTTCAGATAGTCCTTCCGCATGAGGGGACGGAAACGCTCCATGAGTTCCTTATTGATATCCAACGGAGGCTGTTGTTCGGGGGGTAAAAGTGACTTGAACTGCACACCCGCGATCTCCTCCCTGAAGGTCTCTTTTGCCTGCGCCAGCAGTTGTGGATCGATCAGAAAGTCGATGACTGAAGCGGCCAGAGCCTTGGCCCCAGCTACCGCCCCCTTGTGGGCGATTGAGGTGGCAGGTGCTACGCCCGCGGCCCAATGGTGGGCGGCGATGCCCGGGATGTTGGAAGGAAAGGTAATCCGACCCGTCGGCACCAACCAGGTCAGGTCACCTGAATCGTTGGCAGAGGTGCTTTGAGCAGTCGCTCCGTGCAGACTGCTCACCTGGTTCACCAATCCTATGGGTTCCACGTCACGGTTGGTCTGGAGCTCTTTGGCAAGGGCCTGTTCCTGGCTGTTCCACTCCGGCATTCCCACCCACTCAATGTTCCTGTGGATGACCTCGGCCGCCGTTTGGTTGGCGCGGGTAGGCCAAACGGCACTGACGATGTTGACCGAGTAGCTGGTTCCAGTCATCAGAGCGGCGCCCTGGGCAATGACTTTAGCTCTTTCAAAGATGACGCTTACTTTCTCGGCGGTAGACTCGCGAAAGAACCACCAGATGGTCGCCTTATCCGGAATCACATTGGGTTGGACTCCTCCCGAGGTGATGACGCGGTGGCTTCGGTGGGTCGGCTCAAGGTGCTCCCGGAACTTGTCGAATCCGATATCCATGAGCTCCACGGCATCCAGAGCGTCACGGCCCATCCAGGGAGCCGTGGCACTGTGAGCGCTTTCTCCTTTGAAGTTGAACTCTGCAGAAATCAGGGCGTACTGCCGAAGACCATACTGGGTTGAAAAGCGGCTCCCGATGTGAGGGTGGAAGACAATGTCGACGTCGTCAAAGTAGCCGTCTCGAACCAGATAAGGGCGGCTGATAAGCTGTTCCTCCGCGGGGGCCCCGAAGATTTTCAGGGTTCCACCCAGGTTGAATTCCTCCATCGTTTTCTTGACGGCGAAGGCTGCACCGATCATGACCGCTGCATTGACGTTGTGTCCTTCGGCATGGCCCGGTGCCCCTTCAACCAGAGGTCGGTGCTCGGTGACCTCGGGAGTCTGGGAGTTCCCCGGAGTAGAATCAAACTCGGTATGAATGGCGATCACCGGTTTACCGGAACCATAGACCGCCATAAATGCGGGGAGCATGCCGGACAGTGCCCTCTCAATGGTGAAACCCTCCTCTTCCAGGATCTCTGTCATGAGCTTGCTGCTCTCGATTTCCTGCATCCCCAGTTCGGCGAAGTAAAAGATGCTGTCGCCAAGCAGGGCAATGGCCTCTCGATTTCGTTCCACCACCTCCAGGACGAAGTCCTTCTCTTGAGGTACGGCCTGGGAGAAACCCACGGAGGATGGGTGAAAGAAGATGGCCAGAAGACAGAGAAAACGTACTTGAGTCATTGAAAGTGCCTCATTTCATTGTGCTCGATTCTGAGTTTCTGCTTTATCGTGCAGTTTATCGTAGAGAGGATCAATGAGCTATAGGATTGACAACCTGTCCAAATTATGAGATTTACGGCTTGGCTTATTCATCGGTTCTCGTCACGAAGCAAGGTAGGGGGCAATCACCGGCTGACTCCTGCCGAATTGTCTTATAGGAGAAAAGCATGGGTTGGCAGGATCTAGAAGACATTAAGCAGCAATTGACGCCCGCTGAAATTCGGTTTGAGGAGGCTAGGCGAAGCATTGGAGTGGGACTGGGACCCCTTGCCTTCCTGGTGATTGCCTTCCTGTTGCCGCCCCTTCCGGATGTCACTTCTCTGGGGATGAGGACTCTGGGGATTTTTGCCTGGGTGGTGATTTGGTGGATCACCGAAGCGATTCCCATTCCCATGTCGGGACTTCTGGGTCTTGCGCTGCTGGCCATGTGCGGTGTTTTTCCTGTTACCCGGGCTTTTTCCTCCATGGGGCACTGGGTGATCCTCTTTTTGCTGGGCGCTTTTATGATCGCCCACGCCATGACGGTCAGCGGGCTCAACCGCAGGTTTGCCTATCGGATGATCTCTTTTGAGTTCATAGGAGGGAATTCCTGGCGGCTGATGGTCATGTTTCTGGTAGCGGTGGCGATGCTGAGCTCGATCGCCTCCGATACGGTCTCGACGGTCATCTTTATGGCCATCGGCATGGGTTTGCTCAGAGCCTTGAATATTTCACCGGGAAGTCGCTATGGCGAGATGCTCATTCTATCCATCGCCTGGGCGGCTCTTTATGGTGGCATGATCACGCCGGCGGGTTCTCCGCCCAATCTCATAGGAATCGGCCTGGTCAGTGACTCCCTGGATTATCAAATCGGCTTTGCTCGCTGGATGGTGGTCGGCCTTCCCATGGCAGTCTTAGGGATCCTGGTCATGTTGACCGTGATCCGATTCACTCTGAAGGACGAGTTCGGAAAGATCAATATCGATCCCGAGATTATCCGAAAAGCACGTGAGGAACAGGGGCCCATGACCCGGGGGGAGAAAATTGCCGGCTTGGGGATGGGTACAGCGATCACTCTCTGGCTGACTCCTGATCTTGTGAATGTCCTTTTAGGCAGCACTCATTCGGTGAGCCTCTGGATTCGGGCCCACTTCGGGGGGCAGAATGTTGCTGTGGTGGCACTTCTTGTTGCCGCATCGATGTTTCTGATTCCAATCGATTGGAAGAAGAAGAAATTCCCTCTTACCTGGAATCAGGCGGCCGAAGGTGTTGAGTGGGGAACTCTGGCGCTGATTGCGGGAGCTCTGGGAATTGGGAGTGCTCTCGCCGATCCTACGGTCGGTTTGGGCAACTTCTTTGCATCTGCACTGGGGAACGTTGCCGGTCCTGGAATCTCTCCCTTTATTCCCCTCTTCGTGGTGGTTGTTTTCATGGTATTTATGACCAGTTTCATTTCCAATAACGCGGCCATCAGCATCGTGGCTCCTATTGTTATTTCCATCGGCTCCGCCCCTGGTTCCACCTTGAATCCCTTGGCGGCCGTGATGGCGGCGGCCATGGCCGCTTCCATGTCCGTGATCCTCCCCTGCTCAACCCCTGCCACGGCAATCGTTTTCGGCAGCGGCTACGTCCGAATTCTGACCATGTTCAAGAAGGGGATGATTCTGGCGCTCACAGGGATTTTGATGGCTACCTTCGTGGCCTATGTTATTGCGGATTTCGTTTTTCCCTGGCCGCCGCCCTAGCCCGGATTATGCATGAATTTTTTACTATGGCACCGAAAACCATCCACCCTGACTGTGCGACCCGCAAAAGCGGGTACCCCCGACCCGCAAGCGGGTGCCCCCGCGCGCCTGGCCAGGACGGCGTTTTCGACGCCTCGCTACAAAAACCTATGCATAGTCCGGGCTGTGGGGGTGCCGACATCGTGGCAGAACTCGTATGAAGGGTAAACTGACTGAATAGAAGGAGAGTCAATTCATGCCAACAGTAAACTTACCGCGTGTACCTGTGGAAGAGAGAGACCATCGCTGGAAACAGATTCGGAAGACCATGCAGGAAGACGATCTGGATGCACTGTTTGTCTGGGGAAGCAACCGTTCCTGGGGTGTGGGCCTGGCCAACCTCAGGTATCTCACTCACATGGGATGTAGAGAGGGAGTGGCGATTTTTCCGCTGGAAGGAAAGCCCAAGTGTTTTACCAGTAATCCTCATCATTTCCAGCCTTACAACTGGTTCGCTTCGGTGCAGGATTGGGTGGATGATATTGAGCCGATGACGGGAATTGACCCCATTGTGGAGGCTATGAACTCGATGGGACTCTCGGGAGCAAATATCGGCGTCGTGGATCATGTGGGAGCCTTGAGTCACCATTCCCTGCCTTATTGGCCCTTCAAGAAGATTCAGGATGCGATGCCCAGAGCCCGTTTTCTTGATGCCACTGAGATCTTGGAGAAGATTCGTATGATCAAGAGCCCGGTGGAGATCGAGTTCTTAAAGAAAGCAGGCAAGATTGGTCTCAAGATGCTGGAGCGAATGATTGCTTCTTCAAGGGAAGGAGTCAATGAGCGGGTGGTGTATGGCGACATGATGCGGGAGTTGGTCGTCAACGGGGGTGAAGATTATGCCATGAATCTCTTTACGACTGGGTCTGCCGTGGACTCCGAGCAGCAGCATCTTCTACATGGTCATGAGGCTCCCAATAGCCCGGTGGATCGCGTCCTGAAGAAGGGGGATCTGGTGATGACGGAATACCATGCCAATTATGGGGGTTATCTGGTGGGCATCGAACAAACCATCTCAGTGGGAGAGCCTCCCCCCAAGGTTCTGGACATTCACAAGGTCTGTGTTGAGGTCTTCCATGAGGGAGTGGACAGCATGCGGCCGGGCAAGACGCTGCGCCAGGTCGTCGATGCCTTTCGAGCTCCGGTCAAGAGGGCGGGGATGGAGTACATCGAGTGTGGAATCCATGGGCACGGCATGTCCTCCCCTGAATTCCCCAGCTGTGTTTATTCCTCAGAGTCCGACCACCAGGGCCTATCAGGAGCGGGATTTCTCTCCATGGAGCTTCAGGAGAATATGGTCTTCGGTACCAACATCGACGTCTTCGAGCCGAAATGGAGACCCGACATCGGAGTCATGCTGGGGGACACCATCTGGATCAGCAAGGATGGGCCCCAAGCGCTGTGCGATACTCCGCTGGAGTGGACCAGCGTCTGAATCGTCTGCCCCTCACGGTTCCGGCAGGGGCACCTGCATACAGGAGTTCATCACCGGTACCACTTCCTGCAAGATGGCCAATATGGCTTCGATCAAGTCCGAGCCCGTCGAGCCTTTAACCTCATCGGGCGCCATGGGATAGTAGAGCTGGAAAACCACCCACTCCTGATCCGAATACTCGGTCAGGGTCCGCCTCAACTCAGCCGCGCTGGGGAAGTTCAGGTGCGAATAGCGGGTATACTTTTCCCGGGTGCCCGCGTGAATGTGGAAATGGTCCTCCAGGACCAGCCGCCGAAGGGCCCGGTAGAGTCTTGACCGGTTCCCCCTCAGACCTTTGATCAGCCGATGCCAGTCCCAATCTTTCTGCAACTGGTAAGCGGGGCGGTCTTTCGGACTGTTGCCCAGTCCCCGTTCCACATGAAGTCCCGACTTGAAAATCGATTCGTTGCGGTCCACCTTGATGAAGAATTTGGAACAGCTGAAATTATGGCTGCTGGACAGAGGTTTGGCGATGCGGTTGGCCTTGGGTAAAAAGCAGATCCATTGCCAGTAAACACCTCTTCCCCAGCGGTCGATGACAAAGTCTTCCTGGTAGCGGGCCTGGAGGGTGTGCTTGAGAATCTGAGTGATCCGCTGGTGAGGTTCCAGATGACCTACCCGGATGCCTCTTTGAAAATCCAAAAACTCGGGTCGAAAACCATCCAGGCGCATGGGTTAGTTCGTGCAACGCAGCACTGTGCTGTGCCACCCTGCATTATAGCGGCGAGGCAACAGCACTTCTAGCTCGTGCGGTTGTGCAGTCGTGCCTTACCGACACATTGGTGAGTACATCTGACCGGATTCGGCACCTCAGGTGCAGAATCCGCTCTGGATTCACCTCTGAGTGACGAAAGCACAACAGCACGACAGCACCACAGCACGAAGTGGCAACAGCACGAGCTAGCAACTTGTTAGAATGTAATCTGTCTGTTTGGCTCCGCTTCTGTGGAAGTAATGATGCTGGTGAAGACCTGATGAAAGAAAGCACGACCGAGCACAAACAGGGCGGGTTGACCCAACTTCCGGCGACCGCCATCTGTGGAAACGACATTACCTCCTCCTGCCTGTACGTCTCCGCTCTTGCCATCATCCAGGCCGGTCAGTGGGCATGGGTGGCAGTGCTGATTGTGGCTGGAGTGCTCTTCCTTTACCGGAAAATCTATGCCGAGGTGGTGGGAGCACTGCCCCTGAATGGGGGAGCCTACAACGCCTTGTTGAACACCACCAGCAAGTCGCTGGCCTCCATGGCCGCCTGTTTGACGCTGCTTTCCTATATGGCTACGGCAGTGATTTCGGCCAGTGAAGCCATGCATTACACTCACAACCTCTGGCACGGCCTCCCGGTGATTCCCGGGACCATCGTGCTTCTGGCCGTTTTTATGATGCTGACCATCGTGGGTATCCGAGAGGTGTCCCAGGTCGCGGTCGTTATCTTTATCACCCACCTGAGTACGATGGCCCTTCTGATTGTCACAGGAGTCTTGTTCGTCGCCTTCAACGGTCTGGACACGCTCTGGGCCAACTTCGCATTTCCTACAGAACGCGGCCTGGGCCCGGCAATATTTTTCGGGTTTGCGGCGGCGATGCTGGGGATTTCGGGGTTTGAGAGCTCGGCGAACTTTGTTGAGGAGCAGGCCGAAGGGATCTTCACAAAAACCCTGCGCAACATGTGGATCGCCGTGAGCGTCCTGAACCCGGCCATGGTCTTTCTTGCCCTGGCACTGATCCCGATTCCCGAGGTTGCCGATCATCAGGAAGCGCTGCTGGCTCATATGGGGGCCCTTTCGGGTGGCAACTGGTTGATGTTGTTGATCTCGGTGGATGCTGCCCTGGTCCTGAGCGGGGCCGTTTTAACTTCCTTTGTTGGGGTCACTGGACTGGTGAGGCGAATGACACTGGATCGCTGTTTGCCCCAGTATTTCCTCAAACTCAGCCGTTTTCAGACACCCCATCGCATCATCATCGGCTTCTTCTTGCTGGGGGTCTCGGTCCTTTTTATCACCCGAGGAGAGTTGGTTGCTCTGGCCGGGGTCTATACCATCTCCTTTTTGTCGGTGATGATTCTCTTCGGAGTGGGCAACATTCTTTTAAAGGTGAATCGCGGACGTCTGCGTCGCCCGGAACACGCTTCCTGGCCGGCGCTCATTCTTGCCATCTCTTTGACGTTGGGCGGGCTGGTCGGAAATGCCATGATCAATCCTGCCTACCTGGTTGTCTTTTTGGAGTACTTCATTCCAACGCTCCTGGTGGTGGGCATCATGTTGGGACGAATTGGAATTCTGAAGGCTTGTTTGTTCCTGATCCGGGCCCTGAGTGAGAGCGTAGGGAAGGCCACCTCTCAGGTGTCACGTGGAATTCGTCGCAAGATAGATCAGATCAACTCTCAGCAAGTGGTTTTCTTCACCCGGGGAGACCATATTTCCAACTTGAATCGAGCCGTCCTGTACGTGCGGAAAAACGAGCACTCTAAGCGGATCAGGATCGTGACGGTGGTCAGGGACCAGAGCGAAGTGTCCCAGAAAATCAAGGACGATATCAAATTTTTGGACAGGACCTATCCGGATCTTGAAATCGAGTTTCTTGTTTTGGAAGGGAAATTTGGGCCGGAATTGATTCAAGAACTCTCCGAGAAATGGAAGATCCCCACCAATTTTATGTTCATTGGGTCGCCGGGAGATCACTTCCTCTACGGGTTGGCCGAGCTGGGTGGCGTACGATTGATCATTTGACTCTCACTCTTCATCGGTTATCCTGAACCCGGATTATGCATAATTTCTCTGCTGCATCGGTGGAATCACTCGGCCTGACTGTGTTGCGACTCGGTCGGCCTCCTCAACGTACCCTACAGTACGCTTGCGGGGGGCCGGGGCACCCGCAAGCGGGTCACGCGCCTTAAACAGGCCGGCGCTTCCGCCGTTTCGTGACGAGAACCTATGCGTAATCCGGGTTAGTACCGTAAATACGGGAAAGGAGCCAACCATGTCCTATGCTTTCTTCATGATCCTTCACCTTTTTGGAATCTTTATGGTTCTGATGTCTTTAGGAGGCTTGATCGTCCTA
>Ga0209988_10003485_pt1 | contig 10411 bp, 9 predicted proteins | sample N075metaG_FD_183115 | JGI IMG/M metagenome (GOLD analysis project Ga0209988, IMG submission 183115) | Deep subsurface microbial communities from Kermadec Trench to uncover new lineages of life (NeLLi) - N075 metaG (SPAdes) (version 2) | ecosystem: Environmental > Aquatic > Marine > Ocean trench... | reverse complement strand
CTGCGGGTAGACATCGATCCAGAGCCGTATGATCGCAAGTACGCCAAGGAATTCCGCCGGCGGATGGAAGGGTATGTGTTTCGTCCGGCGCGCTCGGCCGAGGGATCACCGGTGGCAGGGGTGTTTAAGATCAAGGTGGGGTTGTAGGGGAGGCCAAGAGGGCTAATACGTCTTTTCCCTCTTAGCCCTCTTTTCCCTCTTAGCCCACCGTCTACTGTTCACTCCACTCGCTTCCCCACAAACCGCACGAAGACGATCAGGGCCACGATCCCCACCGGCAAGGATATCCAAGGCGACATGCCGAATCCTGCCGGAATCGAGCCGACGACTCCGGCCACGCCGGCCGCCAGCAGGGCGTAGGGCATTTGGGTGCGCACGTGATCGACGTGGTCGCACCCCGAGGCCATCGAGCTGAGAATGGTGGTGTCCGATATCGGTGAGCTGTGGTCGCCGAACAACGCTCCGCCCATGACCGCGGCGGTAACGGCCAGGAGGATACCCCAGCCGACGTCCGCTGCAGGGTCGGCCACGCCGCCCATCCGGAGCGCCAGCGGTATCGCCAGGGGAAACAGGATGGCCATCGTGCCCCACGAGCTGCCGATGGAGAGCGCCACCACGCCGGCGATGACGAACACCGTGACCGGCAGCAGTTCAACCGGGAGCCGGTCCGATAGCACACTGGAAAGGAACGCCGCGGTACCCAGATCTTCGGTCACCGCCCCCAACGACCAGGCCAAGATGAGGATGATGATGGCCAGGATCATGGTGCGGATGCCCGACAGCCACGCTTCGATGGTCGCCGACAGGGTCAGTTTCCGCCCACCCGCGGCCAGCACGATGGCCGTCAGGCTGCCCAGCATCGCTCCCCACAGGAGCGGTACGAACGGATCCGCGGCGCCGAAGATCTTGGACAGATCTCCCCGATCGGCCAACGGGAGACTGGCCCGACCGGTGGAGATCAGCCCCGCCACCACGGTGACGACGACGACTCCGATCGGGAGTGCCGCGGCCCACCACTTGGACGACACGCCCTCGGCCGGCTCGAGTTCGTTGTCGCCCAGGGTCAATTGCGCCCCCGGGCGGCTCACCCCGCCGCCGGACCGGGCGCGGCGCTCGGCGGCCAGCATCGGGCCGAAGTCGCGCCCGCTCACGATCAGTACGGCCACCAGCAACAGCGCAAAGATTGGATAGAACAAGTAGGGGATCGAGTTTATGAAGATGCCGAAGGGTGAGACGGTCGCTTCCGCCGCACCTTGGGCCACCCCGATGGCGATGCCGTCGGCGATGAGACTGATTTCGAACCCGACCCAGGTCGACACGAACACCATGGCCGAAACCGGCGCGGCGGTCGAGTCAACGATGTACGCCAGTTTCTCGCGGGATACCTTGAGACGGTCCGTCACCGGCCGCATGGTGTTGCCGACGATGAGGGTGTTGGAATAGTCGTCGAAGAAAATGGCCAGCCCGGCGAGCCAAGCGGTCAGCTGGCCCCGTTTGGGAGTGGTGGCGAACGGCCTGACGGCGTCGACGATGGCTTTGGTGGCCCCCATTTTGGCCAGCACGCCAACCATGCCCCCCAACAGCAACGAGAAGATGATGATGGCCGCGTGGTCGGCGTCGGCCAATGCCTGGCGGGCGTAATTGCCCACGGTCATGAGGATGGCGCTGAGGGGATTGTAGCCGACCAGGAACATGCACCCCAGCCACACTCCCACGAAGAGGCTGGAAACCACCTCTCGAAATATCAGTGCCAGGGCGATGGCGGCCAGCGGTGGCAGCAGGGTGATCCAGCCCGGCAGCAGCGGTCCATCGACCGACGCCGTCCACCCTCCAACCTCGACTGCAAGGGGGAGTTGGGCCGCGTCGGACACCACGATGTCGCGGAACTCCACCGCACCGAGGGGAACCAACGTGTCGCTTGCCAGGAGCGTGCCGTCGGCCGCCCGCAGAGTCACGCCGGCGGAATCCAGTGACCCTGGTGCCCGGACCGTAATGGTGAATGGGACGTTGAGGAGCACTACCGGTGGGGCGTCGAGCTCGACCTCCTGCGCCTGAACGGCAGGGCCCACAGTCAGAGACCCCGCAAGCAGGAACGCGAAGAGGATCGAAGGCTTGGCGGTCACGGGCACGTCCTTGGGTTCGGGTACGGTGCGGTGGCGAGTATGCCCCATTCAGATCGGTCCCGCCAGTACGGGGTTCATCACTCGCTTACGGTCTCGGCAATGTCCCGCGCCAGGCTCACCGCGCCTGCCACCGGGTCGACGATGTCATCGACCGGCATGACATCAGAGCGGGCCGCCAGCATTGCCCGCAGCGCGCCGGCCAGTGGTCCCGATTCGAACACGCCGCCGGTGATGGCGACTGGAACGGCCTTCTCTTCCGAAAACAGACCTCGCAAACTGACGGCGAGGGCCAGCAAGTCCTCGGCGGCGCGCGTTACCATCTCCCCCGCCGCCCGGTCGCCCGATTCCGCCGCCTCGAGCACCAGCGGCGCCAGGCCGGCGATCTCTCCCGGGCCGGCCGCCGCCGCCCACCGGACCAATCGGGAGATGTCGCTCGAACGGGTGGCCGTGAGCACCCGCTGGGACAGGACGGTGACCTCGGCCCGGCCATCGACCGCCCGTCCCACTGCGCCCAGGGCCGCGCGACCGAGCGCGTAGCCACTCCCCTCGTCTCCCATCTGCCAGCCGTAGCCGCCCGCCCGATGGATGGTCCCTTGTGGATCTCGTGCCAACCCGACTGAACCGGTGCCCGCCAAGATGAGGATGCCGGGTGACTGTCCGAAGGCGGCCACCAACGCGATCTCCCCATCGGTAATCACCCTGACGGTCTCGGCCAGTTCCTCCGCCCTGAGCGCCCGGGCCAGTTCCTTGGCTTCCTGCTGCCGCCCGGCGCCGGCCGCGCCCACGACGATGACGTCGGCCGACGGCCGGCCCACTTCCGCCAGACTACGGCGGATGGCATCGGCGATGGTGGTGGCTGAGCGGAGGACCAGGTCGGGCCGGAGCGCAGCGCCCGGTGCCTGGATGCGTGCCCGGACCTCGCCATCCACCTCGGCCACGACCACAGTCTTGGACCCGCCGACATCGGCCCCGATCACTACCCTCATGAGCCTCCCTTTCTTGGGACATAGCTGGCCACAACGCCCCCGACCACGGTGAGCGCCGTACCCAGGGGCACATACCATGGCCAAGCCAGACGGCCGACGAACGCCAACCAGGAATCGGCATCAGGCGCCAGCCGGGAAGCGAACACCACCAGCAACATGGTGAATACCGAGACGGTTACCCCGGCAAGGACGTCCCGGCCTAGTGCCCTGGGCCACTTCCCCGCCAGGATATAGGTACCCAGAAGTCCCCCGTAGGTGATCGAAGCAATGGAAAGGGCCAGGACCACAACCGGTGTATCCCTCGTCGCGGTCGCGTAGAACGCCAATGCGCCGCCGATCAGCGCCATCGCCCACGCGGCGGAAAACCAGCGTCCTACCCTGAGGAGCGCCTCGGGGCTGGCCTCGGGTCTCCGGGTGGCGTACAAATCCAGGGTGGCGGACGAAGCCATGGCGTTGATCGAGGAACTCAGGGTGCTCATGGCGGCGGCCAGGATTCCAGCCACCAGGAGCCCCGCCACTCCCGAGGGGAGGTGGTCCACGATGAACTGGGCAAAGATCTGATCGCTGGGACGGCCATCGGGGGCCAACCCAGCGGCCCAGATGGCCGAGCCCACCATCAGGAACAGCAGAAACTGCAGCAGCACCAGAACGCCGGATCCCACCAGGGCCGTGCGCGCTTTCGGGAGGCTCCCCGTGGCCAGCAAGCGCTGGACGATCAGCTGGTCCGTGCCGTGGGAGGCCGCGGACAACAGAGCGCCACCCACCAACCCGCCCAGGAACGTGTAGGTCGTGGTCAGGTTTACCTGAAAGTCGAACACCCGGAGCTTGCCGGCCTCCCGCGCCAGCTCGAGGGCCTGGGCCGGCCCCCCGGCCAAGCGCCAGGCGATGAACAACGCCACCAGACCACCCACCGTGTAGATCGTCAACTGGATTACGTCGGCCCACACCACGGCTTTGAGACCACCGATGAGCGTGTAGATCAGGGTGGCCACGCCCATCACCACTATGGCCGTGGGGATACTCCAACCGGTCACCAACGCCAGGGGGATGGCTCCGGCAAAAATGCGCACGCCGTCGGCCAGAAACCTCGTGCTCAGGAACACTGTGGAAATGGCCCGACGGGTCGTTACCCCGAAGCGATCCTCCAGCCTGGCGTAGGCGGTGAGCTGCTGGCCCCCCCCCTCGAAGTATCCCGGCAGGAGCCATATGGCGACACCGACCCGGCCCACCACGTAGCCTAGGGCTATCTGCAGGAAGGTGAGGTCGCCGCGGGCAGCGATTCCGGGGATCGAGATCACCGTCAGGGCGGAGGTTTCGGTAGCCACCACCGAGAGGAGCACGCTCCACGCCGGAAGATTTCCCGCGCCGAGGAAGTAGTCGGTGGCCGTCCGTTGACGCCGGGAGAGCCGGAGGCCCAGCCCCAGGGTGACCGCGAAGTACAGGACGATGATGGCGAGGTCGAGGGCGGTCACAGTGTCGGCTCGCGGGTGAAGGGCGAGGGGGCTGGGGAGGGCGGAGAGGGGCTAGAAAAATGGGCTCACACGCAGCTGGCGAGTGAGCCCAGTCTCGGGGGTGGCCGTGGTTCAGGCGGTAAAGCTGGTACCGCAGCCACAGCCACCGGTGGCGTTGGGGTTGTTGAAGGTGAAACCGGAGCCCTGCATCGACGATTCGTAGCCGATGGTGATTCCCACCAGGTACTGGGCGCTGAAGCCGTCGACGAACAGGCGGACGGTGTTCACTTCCAGAACGAGGTCGTCATCGAGGGACTTATCCTCGATGTTGAGGCTGTACTTGAAGCCCGAGCAGCCGCCGGGAAGGACGCTGACCCTGAGGCCGGCCGTTTCCCGCGGCACATCCCCTTCGGCGATGAACTTGCGAACTTGTTCGGCAGCATCGTCGGTCAGGGTCAGTTGGAACGCCTGGTCGGTCGTCTGCGTTTCGGTCGCTGTCATAGGTCCTCCACTCCGAAGAGTGTATGTAGTCCCAAATCAAGTAGTTGGCTCGGGTGACCCGGGCCAGGATCTGTCTTAAGCTAACGAAGGGCTCCGGAAGCTGTCAACGCATTGCCGAACCGCTTGGCTGTGGCAAAATGCGGCAGGGGACTCCAACTGGGGGAGTGACGGGGTCATCGATGTGCGCAATTAATTGCGTATTATTTGGACACTGTGCAAAAAATGTGAAAGGACTACGCAGTTTATCCCAGTTAATTTCATATGAATCAATATGTTAACTATATGGCGCAACTGTTGCCATGGTGTCCGAGAGTTAGACAAATTGCCCTCTGACAACAAGCCGAGGGCCTGACACCTCACGAGGGTCGGTGCCGTGGCCAAACGAGCCGGTTTTACCCTGATCGAGATCGTCATCGTTTTCGTGCTCATGGGGATCCTGGTTCTCATCGGCATGCCCAGGATGATGAACACCCTGGAGCACAACGAAGTGCGAGGTGCCCGGACGAAGGTGGTGGCTCTGTTCAATCGTGCCAGGAGTCATGCCATCGAGCGCAACCGCCATGTGACGCTTTGGATCAACCCGGCGATGGTAGTGATCACCGAATCGATCCCCGGTGGCGGTGTCGATACGATCATGGTGCAGGACTTCGCCCCGGCTGGTATCGGATTGACGACCACCGCCGCATCCATCCAAATCGATTCCCGTGGCATAGCGACAAGTCTCGGCAGTCTGGCGGCTACTATCGTCATGTCGAAGGGGAGCCATGCCGACACCGTTCTGATCTCCGGTTTCGGAAGGGTAGTGAATCAATGAAACAGAAGACTTCAGGCTTCACCTTGATCGAGGTAATGGTAGCCATCGTGATCCTGTCGATCGGCTTGTTGGCGTTGGCCGGCGCCACGGCCAACGTGTCCAAGATGGTTGGCTATGGCAAATGGGCCACGGTTGCTTCGCAAGTCGCCACCCGGCGGGTCGAAACTATCCGCCTGATCGCCAACTCGACCGATCCGACGTGTACCTCGAGTGCCATGGTGAGCGGTGGGCCGTTGGCGGCCGGAAGGATGAGGGAGTCTTGGAACATCAGTGGGACGGGTGGCATGCGGCGGGTGCTGGTTACCGTCACCTATCCTCGCGGACGGCGGACGGTCACGGATACAGTTGCAACCATTCTCAGGTGCGGATGACCATGGCGAAATCAGCTAGCGGGTTCACCTTGACGGAATTGATGATTGCCTTGGTCGTGTTCGCCCTCGCCGCCGGCTCGATCGGGCGCATCTTGATAAACAGCCAGCGCCTTTCGCGGGCCCAAGTCGAGGTCGTCAACATGCAGAGCAACCTGCGGACCGGCGTCCTGGTCGTGCCATCGGAACTTCGGGAACTGGCCACGGACGGCACCAACTCCGACATCCTCTCCATGACCTCCAGCAACATCACTTTCCGCGCCATGCGTGGTCTCGGGTTCACCTGCTCCGTTACGTCGACCAGGATCAAGATCCTCGATACCGGTACCGTGCCGTTCTACGGGTCGCGCAGTATAATCAGCGGCCGGGACCGGATCATAGTTTTTGTCGAGAGCGATCCCGACTTTCCCACCGACGACCGTTGGTTGGTCTTGACGCCCACCGCGGTGGACCTGACCAACAACTGTGGCCCTCGGAATGCCATCATGATCACGGTCGCGGATTTCTCCGGGCAGTTGACCAACGGGATTTCTGACGTCGTCGTCGGCGGCCCGGTCCGGTCCTTTGAGGTCATGGAGCTAGGCCCCGTGACCAGCGGTGGCCATACCTGGCTGGGCGCCCGATCCGTGAGCGGTGGGCAGGCAAACCTCCAGCCCGTCCTGGGCCCCTTGGAGACGAATGGCTTCGAGTTGGAGTACTTCGATGTGGCCGGCACTACCACAACGGTACCGGCCGACGTGCGGCAGATCCGGATCACCCTGCGGGGCTCGACCGAACATGCTGTGAGCCGTGGTTTGGGTGACACCCCGGCGTTGGTGCGGGACACGCTTGTGGCAACCGTGACGCTGCGCAACGGCAGCTGACTGCATTGGAGAACCGACATGCGAACACCTGATCTTCAGAGCGAGCGCGGCATCGCCTTGGCCATTGCCTTGTTTGCCATGGTGGTGATCGGCGGCATCGTGAGCGCCACCTTTTACATGGGCTTCCTCGAGCAGCAAAGCGGCCGTAATACCATGTACGCCACGCAAGCGTTCGAAGCGTCCGAGGCTGGCCTTGCGGCGACACTCGAGAACTGGAATTCGACCATCTACAACGCCATGGTCCCCGGAGATACCCTGACGCTCCCGACGGTGAACATGACCGGAGGAGTGTCGTTTACTGCCGCCCTGACCAGGTTGAATCCCAACATTTTTCTGGTGCGCTCAACTGGAATACGGTTGGATGCTGGAGGCAACGTGTTGGCCGAGCGGACGGTGGCAACCTTGAGTCGGCTGTTGGTGCCTTCCATTGACCTGAACGCCGCGTTGACGGTGAACGGTGCCATTGGTCTCGGCGGTTCGGCCGAGGTAAGCGGGGTGGACAGCATACCCGCGGGATGGGGCGGTTGCCCAGCCACAGCACCCGATGCGCCGGGGATTCGCTCATCTGGTAATACCGTTACCACTACAGGCGCCAATTGTGCGTCGCTCAACTGCGTGACCGGCAATCCACCGTTCCTCGGCAATGACACGACAGTGACGGCGTCGACGTTCACCGACTTCAATGGCATCACCTTCGCCGACCTCGCCGCCATGGCCACGCGGACCGTCTCGGGAACGGTGACGGGCATCGCGCCATCCCTCAACGGTGCGGCGTGCAACGAAGCTGACAACCAGAACTGGGGTGAGCCCTACCCAGCGACCGGCTTCGCAGCCTGCTTCGACTTCTTCCCCATCATCTATGCGCCGGGCAATGTCCGTTTGTCGGGTGGCAGGGGGCAGGGCATTCTCCTCGTCGGAGGAGATCTGCAACTTTCTGGTGGGGTGGAGTTTTTCGGGCCTGTCATCGTCCAGGGCGCGGTAACGAGCCAAGGCACCGGAGGGCACATCTACGGTGGACTGATGGCCAATCAAGTGAATCTGGATCCGACGACTCTGACTGGTAACTCCGTGGCTCAGTTTTCTACCTGTGCCATTGCGCGAGCGTTGAATGGTACCTCAACCGTTCAGCCGGTTACCGGCCGTGGCTGGGCACAGATCTACTCGTCGAACTGATCCTTGGCCAACCCAGGGGCCATGGCGCAGTCGCGCTCACCGCGCCTCGACCACCGCGTCGGGGCGCGGTTTGGCATCCGGCATGAGCGTCAGCACCACGTGATCGGCCACGCCACGCCTCACGGGTCCAATCCGGCTGTTCTCCCGCGACGGATGCACCCGGTTGGTCAGCAGCACCACTACTAGCTGATTCCGCGGGTCGATCCAGATCGATGTCCCGGTGAAGCCGGTGTGTCCGAAGCTGTCCTCCGACATCAACGCTCCGGCCGTCGACAAGCCCGACGGCGTATCCCAGCCCAACGCGCGGCTGGACTCCGCCACCAGGTGCTGCCGGGTGGCGAACGCCGCAACGATCGATGGAGCAGGCAAGGCGGGTCCGGCGCCGCACCGGACTCCGTTGAAGCACACCGGCTCCGGGGTCTCGGGCTGAAAAGCCGACAGCAACCACTCACCGAAAACCAACAAATCGTGCGTGGTGCTGAACAGGCCCGCGTGACCCGACACGCCCTCCAGCCGGGCGGCGTTCTCGTCGTGCACCTCGCCACGAATGATCCGGCCGCGCCAGGGGTCGTCTTCCGTCGGCGCGATCCGGGCCGCCCACGAGGCGGGTGGCCGGAAGGTGGTGGACGACATTCCCAGCGGCCGGAACACTCTCCGCGCCAGGATACTGTCTAGTCCCATGCCCCAAGCTGCCTCTACTGCCTGGGTCAGCAGGATGGCGCCCAGGTCCGAGTACCGGTACTCGATTCCCGGCGGCGTCTCGAGGTCGGTGGCGTACACCAAAGCGAGTGCCGAATCCCGAGAGGGGGCTTCGAGATACAGCGGGCGCCACGCGGGGAGCCCAGAGGTATGAGTCAGGAGCTGACGCAGCGTGATGCCGTCTTTCTCGGGGCCGGAAAATCGGGGGAGGTATGGCCGGACCGGAGCGTCGAGATCGAGGCGACCCTCATCGACCGCCAACATCACCGCGGTGGTCAAGCCGACGACCTTGGTGAGCGATGCCAGATCGTACACCGTGTTGGCGTCGGGGTGGGTTGAATCGTCCAAGCCCAGTCGCCCGGTGCCGTAGGTGAGTCGCGCGCCTTGGTAGCTGACCCCGAGCACGGCTCCTGGCATGGCGCCGCTGGCCGCGGCGGAGTCGAGAAACGCCGTCGTGGTACTCCAGTCGAGTCCGGCGAGTTCCCCTTCAGGGGCAGGCGTAGGCCCGGGGGTCACACCGCCGCATGCCGCCAGCGCCATGCCGGTAAGGATTGCCGTGGCGGCCGCCCTTCCTCGCTGGCGGCGCTCCGCGCTAGTGGGTGGCACCGGTGGTGAGTCCGGCGCCGATGGGGTAGCGGGGCGGGACCGTGATAGGAAGCTTCCCGGTGAACGGCACCTCTCCCAGAAGGGCTCGTGCCAAGGCTTCCTCGGTCATCCGCCGGTTGGCCCATCCCAGGACGTAGCCGTGGACCCCGTCCAGGTCCCTGATCAGGTATGGTGAGCCAAGAGAGACCAGGATGGTGGGATTCCACCGGGCCGTCGTCTGGATCAACTCCACGGCGGCGGGCGGCAGGTCGATGTTCCCCTCGCCCGACACCGGGCGGACGGCGGTCATGAAGATGGTAATCGGCGCCTGGCGGATCACCGCCCGCGCCGAGTCGTAACTCGCCGCGCCGCTGGCGGGATACAATCGGAATGACCGTACCGTCATGCCGGCCTCCCGGAGCTTTCCCAAGAGGGTGTTGCCCAGGCTCTGCTGGCCGTCCTTGGACAGATTGACGATCGACACCTGGCGCGCGGTGCTGAACGACTTGACCAGGTTGGTACTGTCCTTGACCAGGACGAGCGAGCGCTCGGTGATGTCCCTGGCGATCGCCTGGAAGGCCGCGGATCCCACCACCGTAGGAATCCGGTCGAGGTCCACCAGCCGTCGGTGGAACAGTCCCTGCTGCTGCTTGAGCGCCAGCATGCGGCGCACCGACCGGTCGAGCCGTTCCTGGGAGATGCGGCCGGCTGCAACCGCCTGCACCACCGCGTCGATGGCGATGGCCGGGTCGCCCGGCTGCAGCAGGAGGTCGGCGCCGGCCAGAAGCGCCAGGACCGCCGATTCGCCCTCGCCGTACCGGCGCACCACGCCGGCCATGTTCAGCGCG
>Ga0209988_10003484_pt1 | contig 10413 bp, 5 predicted proteins | sample N075metaG_FD_183115 | JGI IMG/M metagenome (GOLD analysis project Ga0209988, IMG submission 183115) | Deep subsurface microbial communities from Kermadec Trench to uncover new lineages of life (NeLLi) - N075 metaG (SPAdes) (version 2) | ecosystem: Environmental > Aquatic > Marine > Ocean trench... | reverse complement strand
ACCGATGGGCTGGCAATGATGCGCCAGGAGCGACCGGACTCTACCGATTCTTTTAACTCATCCGCCAGAAAATCTTCCATTTCGCTCGAGAGCATATTGCGGTCCGGCGCGCCAACGACTGTCCGGACAAACTCCTGGGCCCGCTCAGCGCTTTGGAGTACGTCCGGGTGGTCGCCGTAGGATATTTGTTTGCTACGGCCGGTATGGCGGCTCTCCAGCGTAATCAGGCTGGCAAGGTCGCCGAATTTGTAGTGACGCCAGTATTGCTCGCGACTGCCGCCAGCTTCCGGTTCGCGAATGGGTAACCACTCATAATACGCCTGCATGGACGCCTTCTTGCGCGCAGCCCAGTCACCTTCATTCTCCTGGTGATTTTGCGCGCCCCCCATCCAGGGGTTATTGGCCGTTTCGTGATCATCCCAGATTACTATCAGCGGATGACTCGCATGCATTGCGAGCGATCCCTGGTCTGTCTTGTATTGTGCGTGACGTGTGCGGTAATCGGACAGAGACAGTGTTTCATGGTGTGGATCATGGCTCCGACCGATGCGATTGCCGGTTTCACCGCCGTATCCATTCTCGCCATGCTCGTAGATGTAGTCGCCGAGGTGTACAACAAGATCGACCGACGGGTCATTGGCGATTGCATCGTAGGCGTTGAAATAGCCAAACGAAAAATTCGAGCAGGTGGCGACAGCGAGAACCAGTTGGTCGAGATGACCATCGGAGAGGGTTCGTGTTCTTCCTACCGGCGACACTGCGCCTCCTGCTGTAAATTTATAGAAATACTCAGTGCCAGGCGTGAGTCCACCGACAACGGCTTTGAAAGTGTAGTCACTGTCGCCGTCTGTCTTGCCTTGTCCCTGGGATACAACATTGCCAAAACCCGCATCTGTTGCGACAGACCAAGCAACGCTGGTCCGAGCATCAAACTGGCTGACCCTTGTCCAGATGACGAGGCTTGACTGGTCTGGATCCCCACTTGCGACGCCGTGTGCGAAGACATTGCCGTTGTTTTGCTCCGATCGAGTCGCCGTCTGGCTGCAGCCTGCCGGTAGTATGAATGTCGATGAAACACCCAGCAGGGCTTGCCGACGTGTAATTTTTCTTGCCATTGTTCGTTCCCCTGATCTTCGTTCTCGAATCGATAATACGGTAGACGTAGGCAATCCACCACCATCGCCGCAGTTCTTGCGGCGATCCCGAAAGATCTATTGAGTTGTCATGTTAAAGTCGCTTCCAGTCCGTTTTCCAACTTCAGTACCGAGGAGAAATATCATTAATTCAAACCACCGTTTTGGCTGTTATCAAGCCACCGCCCTGGTGATCGGGTTATTGATGACGGCATCCACAATGTATGCGGCAGCGCCATATGTCGATCCCGCCGAGGATGAAAAGCATCTTGGATCCCCGGCCTCATTCCTTTTCTGGACTCCGGAGCAACAGGTGGCCGGTTACCGGAATCTGGTCAGAATATTTCCCACACGCAAGATTTCGGTGGGTGCGACTCCTTTGGTGTTGCCCTACGCGAAGACTGATCTTGACTCGGTAGAGATTCGATACGCTGACGACGTTATGACGACTGATGAGTATTTTGAGAAACAAAGTGTCGCTGGCCTGCTGGTCATCAAGAACGGCAATATTGTTTACGAACGATATGGCCTGGGTAACACCGAGCACAGCGTTTGGGGTTCGTTTTCAGTGGCTAAGTCCGTCACCTCCATGTTGGTTGGCGCCGCTATTCGTGATGGTTATATCGCCAGTGTCGATGAAAAAGTGACCGATTATCTGCCGCGCCTGAAAGGATCTTCATACGACAAGTCAACGATTCGTAACATATTGCAAATGTCGTCGGGCGTTCAATGGGACGAGGATTATGCGGATCCCGAATCCGACATTAACAGCACCAAATGGTGGGCGACTCTTGGCACGTATGCATACTTGGGCGCGAAATTTCGTGACTCGGCACCCGGGGAATTATTCAACTACAACACGGCAGAAACCAACCTGGTCGGTACCGTGCTGCGTTCCGCAATTGGCAATAATCTGGCCACCTATTTGACCGAGAAAATATGGCGGCCATTTGGAATGGAGTCGGACGCAAGCTGGATGCTGACGGAAATTGGCGGCGGAGAGTGGGGCGGGTGCTGCATAAGCGCGACGTTGCGAGATTATGGTCGCTTGGGGCTGTTCGCGCTCGCCAATGGCCGTCTCGCGGACGGTACGTCAGTGCTGCCCGATGACTGGATGGAAGAATCGACGGCGCCGTCGAAAGGCAATGCCGGCTATGGCTATTTGTGGTGGTTACACGATGACGGCAATTTCAGCGCGAGAGGTATTTTTGGGCAGGGGATATACATCAACAAAGAGGAGGGTGTTGTTATCGCCTTGCACAGCGCGCGCCCGATCGCCAGCGAAGAGTCCGACAAGGATTTGCAGCATGCACTGTATGCGGCGTTGACCGAGGCGTTGAAGGATTGAGGTCATTCGTTGCTGACGACTGTTGTCCCTGGTCGTCGTGTTATTTCTGCCGCCCGCTCACCACGTCTGCCGTTGTGCACTGTATCTTCTGGCTACGCAGCAGGCCCTACGGTGGTAAATCCTGTTGCAACAGCGAATCCAGTTCCTGTGCTGTTTCTTCGGCGGACTGAATTAGCTTTTGCTCATCATGGTAAACAGCATGCTGTTCAAGAATCAGCTTGTGATCGCGCTCCTTGAATACGCTGGTAATACGCCTGGCGTCTTGCGGATCCGTACCAATATCCTTCAAGACTTGTTCACCCAGTACCACGCTCGAGAAAAATGTTTCTCGAAATATGTGTTCTATGCCCAGGTCCATTAGCTTGTACTCGTGGCGTCGGTTTCGGGCCCGCGCAATGATAGTCACTTCTGGAAAATGGTGAGCTACCGTCTCGGCAGTCCGCAAAGACGCTTCGATATCGTCAATGGCCAGAACAAAAACCTTTGCGTGTTCGATGCCGGCAGCCCGCAGCAGATCCAGTTTTGACGCGTCGCCATAGTATACGGTGGTGCCATACCGGCGTACGACGTCAACCTGGCTCGAGTCAATTTCCAATGCAGTGTACGGGCGCTTGGCAATTCGCAGCAGTCGGCCCACGATCTGCCCAACGCGGCCGAAACCGGCGATAATGACGTCATTATGCTGGTCGCCCATCTCGTCGTATTCTGGCTTGGGCTTGGATAGCGTTCGATCGCTCATGAATTCAGTGACAAAGTAAATAATGGGGGTCAGCATCATCGATACTGCAACTGCCAAAATCAGTTGATCGATGATGTGCTGATCCAGTATCATTTCCCGGCCGACCAGTGCGAACAGCACAAACGCAAATTCACCGCCCTGGCACAGTACAGCGGCGAGGCGTGCGTTGGAATGTGCATTCGTCAGGCCGAAAATGCGCGGCACTACCAATAACACGATGGCTTTCGCACCCATAAGCAATACGACCAGGGTCAGGATGGCAAGGGGTTGTTGCGCCAGCAAATCCAGATTTACACTCATGCCCACTGCAATGAAAAACAGCCCCAATAGCAGGCCTTTGAACGGGCCGATGCTCGCCTCGAGTTCGTGGCGGTACTCGGAGTCCGCCAGGAGCATGCCGGCGATGAATGCGCCGAGAATCATCGATGTGTTGGCTAACTGCATCAAAGCTGCGGCGCCAATGACAACCAACAGGGCTGTTGCGGTGAACAATTCGGGTATACCGGTTTTCGCGACAACTCTCATCACGGGCCGGAGCAAATATCGGCCGCCAACGACGAGGACGAGCAATGTGGCGATAACCAGCGCGATACCGGTGTAATTGATACCGCTGTTTGTTGTGTGCCCTAGTAATGGAATCAGCGCGATTAACGGTATTGCAGCCAGATCCTGAAATAGCAGGATCGTAAATGCCGCCCTGCCATGCGATGCGCTCAACTGTTTCTTTTCGGCCAGCATTTGCAGGACAAATGCTGTCGATGACAAAGCGAGAATTGCGCCTGTCACCATGGCTTGAACAAGCGTGAGTCCGAACAGCGAGGAGATCGCTGCAATAACGAGGGTGCTCAATATAACTTGCGCGCTGCCAAGGCCGAAAACCATGCGACGCAGAACCCAAAGGCGTGAGGGCTGCAATTCCAGACCAATGATGAACAACAAAAACACGACACCGAATTCCGCAAAATGCATTATATGTTCTGCATTGTGAATCAGCTCCAGCCCAAAAGGCCCAATGAGAATCCCGGCAGCGAGGTAGCCCAGCACTGACCCAAATCCCAGCCGCTTGCTGATGGGAACGGTGATGATCCCTGCCATCAGGTAAATGATCGCTTCTAACAGTGAATCCATAAGTAGATTCCAAAAGACAAATAGCCCAGGTCACCCTGTACGCCCAGAAGTCTAACCGGCTGGAGACACTAAGACCATTTGCGAGTGCCGCTGGGCTATGACTGCGGCAACCGGATTGGAGAGGTCGAATCGAAGCAGAGAAATGCTGTCGCTACGTTGATGAGGCTCGCCCTCCTTCTGTGTTTTTGCACTGCTGTTGTGGCGCAGGTATCGTACGACCCATCACGGGATTACTTTTCTCCAAAAGTACTTTGCTGACTTCGCTTTCGGCACTATTGGCAGCGAGATATTTCTTGACTGCATTCAAGAAGGTGGCAAGCAGTGCGGCCGGATTCAGTCGAGCTAGCAAGTGAGGCAGGCATCACGATAGCGTTTATATGAGACGCCTGACATCACAAAAAATATTGCTGACACTGAGATCGTAAGAAAATCGATTCCTGGGCGAGTGAACGTGAGATAGGCGCCGGTCAACAGCAGGATCAGTCCAAAGAAGAAATACGTCGGCACGGACGCTGGCATTGGGGGATTCACACCCACGCCGAGGCTTTGTTTCAATCGTTGTTTTAATTGATGGGATTCCTGCAGTTCTTGCGTGCAATTTGAACTACACGCGATGCCTTGCCCTGTGTCGTCACTGCAATCGGGGCAGGTAGCTTTACCACAGTTTTCGCATATGGCAACCGCATGCCTTTCATTATGTCTGTAACACTGCATGGTGCAATTCTCTTCAACGTCAATCTCCTGATGCTATCGCAGAACCGTCATGGGAAACCAGGCAGGTGATCAGGGTTGACTGGAAATATCATCATCCACAATCAGCGAATCGATACTCGTGCGAATTTCGGGAGGCGCCCGTTACACGACTCGCAATGAATGCGCTAAAAATGCAACTCGCGGAGCGCTTTCCTGTCGATATTTGCTGGGAAATCGGTATATTGGGCGCCCCGCGGCAGACATTACCGGTTTCGCTGTTTTGCGCTGCATACTGGACAGATTTTGCGGGAAAAGAACAACAAATAGTTGCGAACCAGGATTAAGAAATCACATGTGTTATTCACGTTTTTTTACGCTAATGCTGCTTATTTCAACCAGTGCTGCATTTGCACAGGGCGGGCCACCCGGTGGTCGGGCGGTCACTGTTGAGAGTTTGGTGATCGAACCATCGTCACTCAGGTCAACTATCAGGGCAGTCGGCACGGTGCTTGCGGATGCATCCGCGTTGTTGCGCTCAGAAATTCCGGGTCAAGTGGTAGAACTGCATTTTGAGGATGGCCAGGCTATCGTCAAAGGTGCACCTCTGTTTTCGATTGAGGCTACCGTGCTCAAGGCAGAAGCCAACGAGGCCAAAGCAAATGCGGAGCAGAGCGACGCAGCTTACACCCGGGCCAAAGAACTGGTTGCGGACAGACTGATTTCTGCGACGGAGTTTGACACCGCTCGAGCCAACTACAACGTCAGCATTGCAAGGGATCTGTCAGCGCGGGCGCGTTTGTCGAAAACAGTTATTCGTGCTCCTTTCGACGGCTACGTTGGATTGCGCAAGATCAATGTAGGCGACTACGCGACCATCGGGCAGGAACTCGTTAGCGTGGTCCGTCTCGACCCATTACGCGTTGAGTTCAGCGTCCCGGAAACCCTGTTGGCACAAATGAAGCCGGGGCAAAATATCGAAGTAGTAGTCGGCGCTTATCCGGGTGAAACCTTTGCTGGTGTCATCACTGCAATAGCGCCACAGATTGATGTAGCAGGGCACAGCGTGGCAATTCGTGCGCGTTTGCCAAACCCGGAATTGAAACTGAGACCGGGACTGTTCGCCCAGGTAAGCGTGACGCTCGACGTAAAGGCGAATGCGCTCATGGTTCCTGAGCAGGCAATCTGGCCCATTGGCCAGGACAAGACTGTTTATATCGTTGAGAATGGCAAGGCGGTACAGAAAACGGTCAAGCTGGGTCAACGACTGCCGGGCAGGGTTGAGATCTTGTCGGGAATCGTTGCGGGTGATGAAATCGTTACGGCGGGCCAGATGAAAATATTCGATGGCGCAGATGTGAAAACCATTCCTGCCACCGGCATAACAGACTAGCGCGCGATGCAATTATCCGCCATATCCATTCGCAGGCCGGTGCTCGCCACTGTGCTGAACCTCGTTATTCTGCTGATCGGCATTATTAGCTATCAGCAGCTGGCGGTTCGCCTGATCCCGAATGTGGATGTACCGATTGTGACTGTGCGCACGATTTATCCCGGAGCCAATGCACGGGTCATCGAGTCGCAAGTTACAAAACCGATTGAAGATACCCTCTCCGGAATAGAGGGCATCGATTACATCAGTTCCGTCAGTCGTGCGGAAGTCAGCCAGGTAACGGTACGTTTTCTGCTGGATCGTGATGCAGACGCGGCCGCAAGCGATGTCCGGGATCGCGTGTCGCAGGCAAGAGATTTTCTGCCCGAAGAAGCCGATGAACCTATCGTGCAGAAACAGGAAGCAGATGCACAGCCGATCATCTATCTTGCATTTTCTTCCGATCGCCACAATTTGACGGAAATTGCGGACATAGCCACGCGCCTGGTCAAGGACCGTGTTCAGACTTTACCGGGAGTTGCCCAGGCCGACGTGTACGGCAATCGATACGCCATGCGTATCTGGCTCAATCCGGATCGGCTTGCTGGTTTTCAGCTTACCCCGCAGGATATTGAAGATGCGTTGCGTCAGCAGAATATTGAAGTTCCTGCCGGTCGGGTTGAAAGTGTGGATCGAGAGTTCACCGTATTAGCAGAAACCGACCTGCGCGAGCCGGAAGAATTCGCCCAGATCATTATCAAAAATACGGATGATTTCCTGGTCCGTCTCGGCGATGTTGCGCGAATTGAATTGGGTGCTGACTCGGCACGTTTTCGGGCGCGTTTTAACCGGCGTAACGCTGTACCACTTGCGATAATCAAGCAGGCCGTCGCGAATCCACTGGACATATCAAGGGCGTTGAAGGCGCTATTGCCGGAAATTACGCGGACATTGCCGGAAGGTATGCGCGTTGACATGGCGTACGACACGACCGTCTTTATTCAGGAATCGATTGATGAGGTTTACGTTACGGTTGTAGAAGCCGTCATTCTCGTAATGATTGTCATTTTCCTGTTTCTCAGGAATTGGCGTGCGGTTCTCATACCACTGGTGACGATTCCTGTGTCGTTGATCGGTACGTTCGCACTTATGAGCCTGTTTGGATTCACCATAAATACATTGTCACTTCTGGCGATGGTGCTGGCCATTGGTCTGGTGGTCGACGATGCAATTGTGATGCTGGAGAACATCTACCGGCACATCGAAGAAGGCATGCCGCCGTACGAGGCTGCCATGAAAGGCAGTTCGGAGATTGGCTTTGCAATTATCGCGATGACACTGACGCTGGCTGCGGTGTATCTTCCATTCGCGTTTTCCAGCGGGCGCAGCGGCATGCTGTTCATAGAATTTGCATTGACGTTGGCAGGAGCCGTGGTTGTTTCTGGGTTCACGGCCCTGACGCTCTCGCCCATGATGTGTTCGAAGATGCTTCGCCACGAAGAGAAACATGGACGCATTTATGAATTTGGTGAGCGAGTACTCCAACGACTGGATCGTGGTTATCGCTCGATGCTCGCTCGATTCCTGGGGGCACGCTGGCTGACCACAGGATTCGCTTTTGTCATTGCAGGCTGCATGGTCATCTTGTTCCTGTCGCTGCCAAAGGAACTGGCCCCCGCAGAGGACCAGGGCCTTGTCATTGGCGTCGGAGTGGCACCAGAGGGGTCGACCATCGATTATACGGATCGCTACGGCAAGCAGATGGAGGATATTTATGCATCGGTGCCGGAGCACAATCGCTTTTTCAAGATTATTGGCTTTGGTGATGTAACGAGCGCGATTGGGTTTATTGGCCTGAAACCCTGGAATGAACGTGAGCGCAGCGCGCAGGAAATAGCCGCGAGTTTGTTCCCGGCCTTTTCGGAAATTGCCGGGCTCATGGCTTTTCCGGTTACGCCACCGCCCCTCGGGCAGGGCCGTTTCGGGCAGCCGCTCAGCTTTGTTGTTCAGTCAACCGGCACCTGGGCTGAACTGGACGCCGTTGTAACAAAACTGCTGGCCAAAATGGCTGAGAATCCGCAGCTGACTAATCCTGACTCCGACCTGAAGCTCAACAAGCCCGAACTCAAGATTGAAATCAATCGGGAAAAAGTGTCGGTACTTGGCGCCAGCGTCAGGACCGTTGGGCGGACTCTCGAAACGATGCTCGGCGGGCGTAATGTGACTCGTTTCAAGATGGGAACGGAGCAATACGATGTTATCGTGCAGATTGAAGATGACTCAAGGCGCACCCCCGGTGACCTCAGCAATATTTTTGTTCGTGGCACTGATGACATCATGATTCAGTTGCAAAATCTCGCGACTGTCACAGAGACTGTCGCGGCGAAAGAGCTAAACCACTTCGACAAGTTGCGGGCGGCGACCGTTGGCGCTGGTCTTGCGCCTGGCTATTCGCAGGGTGAGGCACTTGAATGGATGGAAGCCGCATTGCGCGAAGTTGCACCGGAGGCACTTTATGACCTGTCTGGCGAATCGCGCGAGTTTAGTGAGTCTGCCTCGAGTGCGCTGGTTCTCATGGTTCTTGCGCTGATATTTATTTACCTTGTTTTGTCTGCGCAGTTTGAAAGCTTTGTAGATCCACTGATCATCCTGGCAGCCGTGCCACTGGCCATGTTCGGGGCATTCTTCTGCCTGGTAATGATAAACAAAGGCAATGACCTTGGATGGTGGACAATTGCCGCCTCCTGGAATATCTACACACAGATTGGAGCAGTGACGCTCGTCGGCCTGATATCCAAACATGGAATTCTAATCGTTGAGTTTGCGAATCAGTTGCGAGCTAAAGGTGCGAACAAACGTGACGCAGTACTGCAATCTGCCGCGATGCGTTTGCGGCCAATCCTGATGACAACGGGTGCGATGGTTTTGGGCGCTGTGCCGCTTGCGCTGGCGACCGGTGCCGGTGCCGAAGCGCGCCATCAAATTGGCTGGGTAATCGTGGGCGGTATGAGTTTCGGAACTGCATTCACCCTGTTCATAGTACCGGTTGTATACCTTTTGCTGTCTGGCAAGCATCGCGACGTGTCAGCAGCCTGAGCACCTGAAGCCGCGAATCAGTCAGCGTCGATGAACGGAAACCAGTCTTCTCTCAGCAGTTGACCGGGTTGCATGTTGTGGCCGGGGTAGGGGGGAGATGTAGGGCCCGGACGTTCAACATAGCGTGCATCGTCCCCAATGAATCGAAGCGTTAGCGCTCGTCGCTGCGTCTTGCTCATGTTGCCGCGGGCTCCATGAACTGTTTTGAAGTGAAAGGCAACCGCATCTCCGGGTTGCATGGCCCATTCCACAGTCGGAAATTTACCGGGCTCCGCATCAGGGTCCGGTACGGGAAGATAACCTTCCTCGCTGGCGTAGAAATCCTCCTCCGATAACCAGCGTGTTGGCAGGACGTATTTTTCCCATTTGTGTGAGCCGATGATCATACGCAGCGTCGCCGCACCGACAGGATCAACCGGAATCCAGAAGCTCACTGACTGCTCGCCATCCACAAAATAATAAGGGGCGTCCTGATGCCAGGGCGTTGCCCTTGTTGTTCCCGGATCCTTGACCAGCACGTGGTCATGAAAAATCTGTACACGCTTCGATTGCATTAATGTGGCGGCTGCTTTGGCAGCGGGTGAATTGAAAATGACTTGTTCGAACTCGGGGATGCGATGCCAGTTGCAGTAATCGTCGAAGAATCGACCGGATTCGCCGGGGGTCGTATTCTCGGAGGCGAATTCGCCCGGTTCACGCAAGTTTCGCTCGATCCCGGCACTCATGACGTCGATCCAGTCGTGAAAGAGTCCCGGCAGAAGGACAGCGCCGTCTCGATTGAACGCTTCAATTTGTGCGTTGCTAACGTTGTTGGACATTCTTGTTATCCGTATCGGTGTCGCCCGTACGTTATAGGGTCAGTGTACGGACTGCAACGCCGGCTCATTTTCGATGCGCCGTACAGCAT
>Ga0209988_10003481_pt1 | contig 10422 bp, 11 predicted proteins | sample N075metaG_FD_183115 | JGI IMG/M metagenome (GOLD analysis project Ga0209988, IMG submission 183115) | Deep subsurface microbial communities from Kermadec Trench to uncover new lineages of life (NeLLi) - N075 metaG (SPAdes) (version 2) | ecosystem: Environmental > Aquatic > Marine > Ocean trench... | reverse complement strand
CCCGAAGCCGATCGAACGGACCAGGTCGAGCAATCGGGCCAAGCAGACCGACCTGCCCCGGCCGCTGGACCGTCCGTCGGATCAGTGACTGGCGAACTCGGAGAGATCGGCCAATTCTTGCTTGGAACGATCGAGCGAATGGATCTGGGTTCGTTCGAGATTTCTGAAAGCAAAGACGGAGAGATCATCGTATTGAAGGTGCAGGGGCCGGCCGGGCAGGCGATCTCTTCGGGCCATGGCAGAACCGTCGACGCACTGCAGTTGCTCGTCAACCAGGTATCTGCGCGGGTCAGTCCAGATCGGCAGCGCGTGGTGATCGACGTCGAAGGGGATGCCGACGCCCGAGAAGAGTTTCTCGGGAAACTCGCGGAGCGGGTCGCGAAACGGGCGCTCCAGACGGGTCGCGCCGTTGCCCTCGATCCGATGAACGGCCGAGATCGACGCTTGATTCACGTGGCGCTTCGCGATCGGGATGATGTTGCGACGATCAGCGAGGGCGAGGGTCAGTATCGCCAGGTGGTCGTGGTACCCGAAAACTCGGACGAGTTCGAAGACGCACGCGCGCAATCGGAGCGATCCGGCGGCAACGCCTGAGGGGCCCCGTCGCTCTTTGAATGTTCCACGTGGAACGAAGCCCAGGCTGTTCCACGTGGAACATGGCTCTGGCCTGCTATCCAGGTATCGATGACCGGGGACGATTCTGCTCAAACCGCCCGCCGCCTCCTGGTCGAGGGCTTCGACGAACTCCCGCTGGCCGCTACCGACCAGCAGCTCAATCGGTTGCTCGAACTCGCTCAGCTGCTCGGTCAATGGTCGAAGCGGATCAACCTGACCGGCCATCGAACGGTTCTTGATATCGTCCGGAAGTTGATCCTGGATGCAGCTGCGCTCTGCGCGCAGCTGCCCGAGATCGCCTCGCTGGCCGACATCGGGTCCGGAGCGGGCTTTCCAGGCCTTCCGGTCGCTATTTTACGTCCGGATTGTCAGGTGACGCTGGTAGAATCCCGCGAGCGGCGGCATCATTTTCAGCGTCAGGTCATTCGTCAGCTCGGGCTAGACAACGTTCGCGCTGAACTCGGCCGTGCGGAAACCCTCGAGCCGTCGATTCACGCCGCGGCGATCGCCCAGGCGGTCGCGCGGCCCGCCGATGCCCTGCCCCTTTTGCTGCCGTGGGTTGGAATCGGCGGTCTGCTGTTGTTTCCCGGCTCGAATCCCCCTCCGCCGATTCCGGAAGACGGGCTCCGGGCTCGCTTCGAGTCCTGCCTGACCTACAAGGTGCCTCTGGGCGGCACGCTGCGAACGCTGTGGACTGCACGCAAAACGTCAGGAGAAGCCGCGTAGCCGTATGCGAAATTGATTTTTGTGATCCGGCCCAGAATCTTTGCGACAGAGACTAGGCGGTGTGTTAAATTCGGTGAATCAAGAAAACCCCCGCGGGGAACAACCCTGACCGAGCCCGAAGCCACGATTCAGCAGCAAAACAGACCCGCTTCGGGGCTTGTCTTCGCCGTCGTCAATCAAAAGGGCGGGGTCGGCAAGACCACGACCGCGGTGAATCTGGCCGCGTCGTTCGCTGCGTCAGAGCGGACGACGCTTCTGGTGGACGTGGATCCCCAGGCGAACGCGACGAGCGCCTTCGGCATTGCTGTGACGCGTCATATTTATGACGCAATCAGCGGACGCTGCGTGATGAAGGATGTCGTGCGCTCTACCGATCTCGAGTTTCTCAAATTGATTCCGGCGGGCCGCGATCTCTACGGCGCCGAGATCGAACTCGCCTCGGTGCTCAATCGCGAGCGCCAGTTGGAGCGCGCTCTCTCGGATCTTCGCCAAGACTACGAGTTCGTCTTCATCGACTGCCCGCCCTCTCTGGGCCTGCTGACACTCAACGCTTTATGTGCTGCGTCGCGCGTCATCATCCCGCTCCAATGTGAGTACTACGCGCTCGAAGGTCTGGCCGGATTGCTGGAGACGGTCACCTTGGTGCGCGAGCAACTCAATCCCGACCTCGGCCTCGAAGGTATCTTGCTCACAATGGTCGATCAGCGGAACAACCTCAGCCGCCAGGTCGGCAAGGAAGTCCGCGAGCATTTTGGCGTCGAAACATTCGAGACGGAAATTCCGCGAAACGTGCGGCTGAGTGAAGCCCCGAGCCACGGTAAACCCGCACTTCTCTACGACATCCAATCCAAAGGCGCGGTCAGTTATCTGCGGCTCGCGGATGAAATTCTGCGACGCTATCCGCGACCCTTACACTCCACCAAGCCCACCGTTCTTTCCGACGGTGCGGCGCCCGAGGGGAACAACGATGAGTAATCAACACAAAGCACTAGGGCGCGGTATTGGAGCGCTGATTCCCAGCGTGGCGCCCATGCCTGTCGTGGAACCGGGCCCCGCGCGCATCCCGCTCGACGCCATCGAGCCCAACCCAGATCAACCCCGGCGCGTCTTCGATCCAAAACACCTCGAGCAAATGGCGAAGTCAATATCCCGACACGGCGTGCTGCAACCCGTGATCGTCCGCAAGGCTGGTAACCGCTACCAACTGATCTGCGGCGAGCGACGCTGGCGGGCTGCGCGCCTCGCGGAGCTTTCGTCGATACCGGCCGTGGTGAGCGATGTCGACGACCGCGATCGACTCGAGCTGGCCTTGATCGAGAACGTGCAACGCGCGGACCTCAACCCGATCGAACTCGCGCACGCCTTCAAGGCGCTCTGCGCGTCCGGGGCGACCCAGGAAGACGTCGGCGAGCGCGTGGGTCTCGACCGGTCGACGATCGCCAACCACCTGCGGCTGCTCGAGCTGACTCGAGAGTTTCAGGCCGACGTCGAAGCCGGCCGTTTGAGCATTGGACATGCCAAGGCGCTGCTCTCGATCGGAGACCCGGGGCGTCGCCGGCATCTCCGGGATCGCATCGTCGGCGAGGGGCTTTCGGTCCGCTCCAGCGAGAGCCTCGCGCGCGAAGTTTCAAAGCCCAAGCGACCGCGTGCTGTGACTCGCCCGGCCGCGGACCCCAACCGCCAGATGCTCGTGGACAGCCTGCGCCGGCGCCTGCAAACCAGCATCCGGATCAACGGAGACGATGCGCGCGGGCGCATCGAAATCGACTATTTCGGCGCCGAGGACCTCGGGCGGATCGCGAACTTGCTGCTGGGCGATGCCTGAGCGGCCCGCCGACCCGGGCGGTGGGCGGATGCCTCCGTGCGTGCTGCGCGCCGGCGCCCGCTTCGAAGGTCTGGTTGCGCTGAAAGCGCCCAGTCGGATCGATGGCGATGTGAGCGGTGAGGTGATCTCCTCGGATCTGCTCTGGATTGGCAGGTCTGCGCGCGTCAACGCCCGGATCGTGGCCCCCGAAATCATCATCGCCGGCGAATTCGACGGAGAGGCAGAGGCCAGTGTCCGCATCGAACTGCTCGAAACCGCTCGGGTCCGCGCAACACTCGACACCCAGAGCCTGGTCTTGGCCGAGGGGTCCTTCTTCGAAGGGCGCTGTCGGACCCACCCCGAATCCGAACTCGAAGCCGGTATCTGAAGCGGTCCGCCCCGGGCTGGTCGGAGCCGCATGACGGGGCCTGTTTCGCCTTGAAGTTCCCGCCAGCTATGTAAAACTTCCGCCTCTTGGCTCCGGCGGATCGCTAAAATCTGCGGTCCGCGGGATATTTATTGAGTACAAGCACCGTTGGCTTCCAGCACGCCGTGGTCGTTGAAACGGGTCACATTGACGTTCGGTTTGAATAATTCGGCGTTCGTCAATGGTAGGAACCCCGCGACTCGTTGGTAGTAGGTACCGTGCGATTCGTGGTAGGAACCCTGCGACCCATGGTAGAAGCCTCGAAGCCCGACAAGGATTGGCGGAAATGCGCCGCTCATCGAGTCGGCGAGCGGCGGAACCGCAAAAGTGGATCGCCCTTCAACCCGTCGTCCGAAGTCCGGAAATCCCGAATCGAGCCCGCAACCATTTCAGGGCGGAGTGCAGTGAGAGCCCGACATCAGCTGAAACCCAGGTGGGTCGCATGCGTGACATTCGTTGGGTGCGCGTTGTTCGCGGGTGCCGCGGCGGCCAGCGAAGGGGGCCTCGTTCTGCTGCCCGATTGGACCGGCAAGCTTCCGATCCTGATCGTGCTCTTCGCGCTGCTGATGGTTCCCGTCAACTTGCTTCTCTTCAAGCCGATCTTCCAGGTACTCGACGCGCGCGAAGAGCGAACCAGCGGCACGCGCGCCCGGGCCGAGAAGGTCATGAAGGACGCCGAGGAAACCCTCGCCGGATATGAGCGAGCGGTGCGCGAGGCGCGTGCCGAGTCCGAGCAGGTGCGCAAGCGAGAAGCCGCCGCAGCTCGGGAAGAGAATGCGGCGGTGATCGACGCTGCTCGTGCCGAGTCCGAGAGTCACCTCGAGCGCGCAAGAACGGAACTCGCTGCAGAACTCGAGCAATCGCGGCAGACACTGGGTGGCGATGCCCGCCGTCTCGCCGATGACGCGGCTTCGCGCGTATTGGGCCGGCCACTATGAATCTTCGAAACGCGGTCGCGCTGTTGGTCACCCTGCAGGCCCTGCCCGCGTATGCTTCTGACCCCTCTGCGGGCGGCTTGCAGACATTGTTTTGGCCCGCCATCAACCTCGTGATCCTGATCGCAGCCCTGGTGTATTTCACCCGGAAGCCCCTGCAGGCCTTTTTCGAGCAGCGCCGAAGCAAAATTCAGGGCGAGCTTCAGTCGGCCGCCGACCAGCTTGCGACGGCCGAAACCACCTATGCGAAATGGCAGCGCCGTATGATCGACCTCGAAGGCGAGCTCGATGAGATTCGCGCGACGTCGCGGGAGCGCGCCGAGGCCGAACGCCAGCGAATCATCGAAGATGCCCGCGCTGCCGCAGAGCGGATCCGGCGCGACGCAACCGCCGCCGTCGAGTTGGAACTGCGACGCGCGCGCGACACCCTCCGCGAAGAGGCAACGCAGCTCGCGATCGATCTCGCTGCCGAGCGCCTTACGCGAGAAGTGACCGATGCCGATCGGGATCGCCTGGTCGATGAATTCATCGACCTCATCGCTTCCACGCCAGATTCCGGCGCCAGTCAGCGGGAGGGCGCCTAGCCGTGCAGAGCAAAGCCGCTCGCCGCTACGCGCGCGCTCTCTTCTCGTTGGCTCGGGAGGAGAATGTGGTCGGACCGATCCGCAGTGAACTCGACGACATGGCCCGACTGTTCGCCGCGAACCCGGATCTCCGGCGGCGACTCTTCCAACCGTTGCACCCCGTTCGAGAGCGCCGAGAGGTGATGACGAGCCTCTGCGTACAGGGGCACGGAAGTCAGATGATCCGGAATTTCTTTGCCTATTTGATCGAACAACGACGCTTGGTCGCGTTCGAAACCATCCACGATGAATTCAATCGCCTGGCCGATGAGGCAGCCGGCCTCGTTCGGGCCGAAGTACGGAGCGCGAGCCCGCTGCGCGACGAACAGCGCGCGCGCCTCGTCGACGCGTTGGCTCGGAGAACCGGAAAGGAAATCGAACTCACCGTGCATGTCGACCCCTCGCTGATTGGCGGCGTGATCGCCACGGTGGGTGGTCTGGTATTCGACGGCAGTCTTCGCACGCAACTAATGCAGTTGCACGGCAGATTGACACAGAGTCGGAGCATGCACGGCAATGGCTAGGAGGATGACTCGCGAAGCGTGTCATCCAACGCCGCAAAAGCTTTGGCCGAAGGCCAACGCGCAGCTAGGAGGATGACTCGCGAAGCGTGTCATCCAACGCCGCAAAAGCTTTGGCCGAAGGCCAACGCGCAGCTGGGAGCACGACCCCTGAATGGGATCGCGCGATGCTATAAAGCGAATCCGTAAGATTCGCCAGTTAGGGGCGCGACCCCGGAAGAAAAAGAGGAAACAGTTTTGGACATCAAGCCGGCCGAAATTACCGATATCCTGAGGCGCGAAATCAAGGAGTACGATCGCGAGATCGACGTCGCAGAGACCGGAACCGTGTTGTCGATTGGCGACGGCATCGCGCGGGTCTACGGACTCGAGACCGTGATGGCGGGAGAACTCGTCGAGTTCCCCGGTGGCATCTCGGGCATGGTGCTCAACCTCGAAGAAGACAACGTCGGCATCGCGGTGATGGGTGAGGCCCACCACCTACGCGAGGGCGACGTCGTCCGGCGAACGAACCGCATCATCGAGGTTCCCGTAGGAGAGGCATTGATCGGCCGGGTGGTCGATGCGCTCGGCAATGCCATCGATGGCGGCGCGCCGATCGAATCCACCGAGACCCGCCGTGTCGAGCTCAAGGCCCCCGGTATCGTCGCGCGAAAATCAGTTCACGAACCGCTGCATACCGGCATCAAGGCGATCGACGCGATGACGCCAATCGGGCGCGGACAACGCGAACTCATCATCGGCGACCGCCAGACCGGAAAGACCGCAATCGCGATCGACACGATCATCAACCAGAAGGAGACCGACGTCTTCTGTATCTACGTTGCGATCGGACAGAAGCGATCGACGGTCGCGCAGGTCGTCGACAAGCTCAAGCAACACGGCGCGATGGAGTACACCACCGTGGTCGCTGCGACTGCGAGTGAACCCGCGCCGTTGCAGTTCATCTCCCCCTACTCTGGCGTGACGATGGGCGAGTGGTTTCGCGACAACGGTAAGCACGCGCTGATCATCTACGATGACCTCTCGAAGCAGGCGGTCGCCTATCGGCAGCTCTCACTGCTGCTGCGCCGCCCGCCAGGACGCGAGGCTTACCCGGGCGACGTATTCTACGTGCACTCTCGGCTGCTCGAACGCGCGGCGAAGATGAGTGACGAAGAGGGCGGTGGTAGCCTCACCGCGCTGCCGATCATCGAAACCCAGGCGGGTGACGTTTCGGCCTACATTCCGACCAACGTCATCTCGATCACCGACGGTCAGATTTTTCTCGAAGGCGACCTCTTCAATTCTGGCGTGCGACCCGCCGTGAACGTGGGCATTTCGGTGTCGCGGGTGGGCGGTGCGGCGCAGACCAAGGCCACCAAGAAGGTTGCCGGCAAGCTCAAGCTCAGCCTCGCGCAGTACCGCGAGATGGCGGCCTTCGCGCAGTTTGGCAGCGACCTCGACAGATCGACCCAGGAGCAGATCGCGAACGGCGAGCGCCAGACCGAGATGCTCAAGCAACCCCAGTACTCCCCCATGAAGATGGAGGAACAGGTCGTTTCGATCTTCTCCGCGTCACCACGGGAAGATCGAGACTCCTGGGTGCGCGGCTACGAGGTCGGCGATCTGCTCCGCTACGAAGGCGAGCTGCTCGACTACTTTCGCCAGAACCACGCCGACATCCTCTTGTCGATCCGAGAAAGCGGGGATCTCGAGCCCGCTATCGAGGAGAAGTTGATCGCAGCGCTCGATGAATTCGCGGGGATTTTCGAGCCGAGTACGACGGCGGAGACCGAGGCCAGCTAATTGCCGAATCTCAAGGACATCCAGCGCCGGATCGGCAGCATCAAGAAGACGCAGCAGATCACGCGTGCGATGCGCATGGTCGCCGGCGCCAAGCTGCGCCGGGCCCAGACCGCGAGCGAGAACGCGCGCCCCTATGCGGACCGGATGCGGGCGACGGTTTCACAGGTCTCACAGGGCGTATCCGAAGAGGCGCATCCGCTCTTCGAACAGCGGGAGTCGGTGAAGAAGGTGGAATTCGTGCTGGCTACCTCGGATCGCGGACTCTGCGGGGGGTTCAATTCCAACGTGATCCGGTTTGCAGCCAAGCAGATCGCAGCGCGCGAAGCCAAAGGCTCAAAGGTTTCGATCACGACGGCGGGCCGACGCGGGCGAGACTTCTTCCGCCGCCGCCGTTCGGAACAACTCGAGGGCGACTACCCGCAGCAGGGCTGGGTGACCTACTCCCAGGCGGCGGCGATCGCGAAGGCCGTTTCGGGCCGATTTATTTCGGGCGAGGTCGATGAGGCCTTCTTGGTCTACAACGAGTTCGTATCGGCGATGACGCAGACTCCGATATCGATTCGCCTGCTTCCTTTTACTGCAGATGAGGAGACGAATGGGGACACTTTGCTCTACGAGATCGAACCCGACCCCAAAGCCCTCCTGGCGGTGCTCGTTCCCAAGGCAGTCGAGGTCGAGATCTATCGAGCACTGCTGGAAAATCAAACGGGTGAACACGCAGCGCGTATGGCGGCGATGGCATCGGCGACGCGCAATACCGAAGAGCTGGTCGACAAGCTGACACTTCAATATAACCGAGCGCGGCAGGCGGCGATTACCAAGGAATTGGTCGAGATCGTCAGCGGTGCCGAAGCACTCTAGGACGGACGATGGAGAACGAGAACGGGCGAGTCATACAAGTAACGGGGCCGGTTGTGGATGTGGAGTTCCCGCCGGGATCGCTCCCTGAACTCTACGCAGCGCTAAGGCTCACGAATGCCGGGATCGACGACCGGGAGTTCAATCTCGTGCTCGAAGTGGCGATGCATCTCGGCGAAAATACGGTTCGCTGCATCGCGATGGACACCACGGATGGCCTCGTGCGCAGTCAACCGGTCCAGAACACCGGCGACCCGATCAAAGTACCCGTCGGTCCCGGGACGCTCGGCCGGATCATGAACGTGATCGGCGAGCCCGTCGATGAGCGCGGACCGATCGAATCCGATATCCGCCATCCGATCCATCGACCCGCGCCGGAATTCGTCGACCAGTCGTTGTCCATCGAGATCCTTGAAACCGGCATCAAGGTGGTCGACCTGATCGCCCCCTATCCGAAGGGCGGCAAGGTCGGCTTGTTCGGAGGTGCGGGTGTCGGCAAGACGGTCGTCATCCTCGAACTCATCACCAACATCGCGAAGGAGCACTCGGGCTACTCGGTGTTCGGCGGCGTGGGCGAGCGGACCCGAGAGGGAAACGACCTGTGGAACGAGATGGCCGACGCCAAGCTCGCGGATGGAACGACGGTGCTCGACAAGACGGCACTCGTCTTCGGCCAGATGAACGAACCGCCCGGAGCGCGCGCGCGGGTTGGGCTCTCGGCGTTGACGGTTGCGGAATATTTCCGTGACGACGAGGGAAAAGACGTCCTGCTCTTCATCGACAACATCTTCCGCTTCACCCAGGCCGGCTCCGAGGTCTCGGCGCTGCTCGGGCGGATTCCATCTGCGGTCGGCTACCAGCCGACGCTCGCGACCGAGATGGGTGAACTGCAGGAGCGGATCACCTCGACCAAGAAGGGCTCGATCACCTCGGTTCAGGCGATCTACGTACCCGCCGACGACCTCACGGACCCGGCGCCCGCAACGGCCTTCAGCCACCTCGACGCGACCACGGTGCTCAGCCGCGCAATCTCGGAGCTCGGCATCTACCCCGCCGTCGATCCGCTCGACTCGACGAGCCGGATTCTCGATCCAGAAGTCGTGGGCATCGAGCACTATGAGGTGGCGCGGGGCGTCCAGCAGGTGCTGCAGAAGTACAGGGACCTGCAGGACATCATCGCGATTCTGGGCATGGACGAGCTTTCCGAAGAGGACAAGGTCACGGTGGCGCGTGCGCGCAAGATCCAGAAGTTCTTCTCGCAGCCGTTCCACGTTGCCGAGGCATTCACCGGGATGACTGGCGAGTATGTTCCACTGCCCGAAACGATTCGAGGTTTCAAGGAGATCCTCGAAGGCAAGCACGATGCGCTGCCCGAGCAGGCGTTCTACATGGTCGGCACGATCGATCAGGCGATTGAAAAGGCGGCAAAGCTCTAGAAATGCCGTTCGAACTCACGATCGTTACTCCCGAAGGCCAGGCCTATCAGGGCCGCGTGGAGCGGGTTGTGCTTCCCGGCCGCGAAGGAGAATTCGGAGTGCTGACCAACCACGAGCGCTTTCTCGCACCGCTGAGGGTGGGCGCGGTCGAGATTCTCACCGAGGAAGGCTCCCTCTTCGCGGCGGTCGCGGATGGCTTCGCGGAAGTCGACGGAGAACACGTCACGGTGCTCGTGGATTCCTGCGAACTCGAACACGAGATCGATGCTGCGCGCGCGGATGCGGCGGTGGCGGCCGCACAGCAATATCTCGAAAAAGCGGCGGGTGACGACGACCCCGAGCGCTATCAGCAATTCGAAACAGCGCTCGAGCGCGCCCGGACTCGCGTCGCGGTCAGCCAGCGCAAACGCCAATAGTCGAGCGGTCGCGCTCGTTCAGCCTGCGCGCGATGCGGTGAGTTTGACTTTCCCGTTTTCGACCACGACCTTGAAGCGAACCTGGGTGTCGCCGAAGCGCTTGCGCAATTCGCGTTCTTGCCGGTCGAGTAGTTCGTCGAGCTTCGTGGTGGTCAGGTTCGAGACACTCTGACCACATGCCTGCCGGGCTTCGACGAAAGCCGCGTAGATCTCCTTGCGGTCCTGCGGCGGGCGGACGGAGGGTTCGGCTTGCTGCACGGAACGCTCGCGCAG
>Ga0209988_10003479_pt1 | contig 10424 bp, 4 predicted proteins | sample N075metaG_FD_183115 | JGI IMG/M metagenome (GOLD analysis project Ga0209988, IMG submission 183115) | Deep subsurface microbial communities from Kermadec Trench to uncover new lineages of life (NeLLi) - N075 metaG (SPAdes) (version 2) | ecosystem: Environmental > Aquatic > Marine > Ocean trench... | reverse complement strand
GGCCAGGTCAGCGTCGGACGGCGGTCTTCGCCCGGCTCCAGGAAGGGCCGCCGGTATTCGGCCATTTCCTCTTCGCTGAGCTGGCGAAAAATGGCGCCGGGCAGAACCTGTTCGACGAACATATTGTCTTCCAGCACCATTTTTTCCCCGGCCGGGGAGCGGAAACCGGCAAAGACCGGCCGGATCGCCCTGGGGAAGGCGTCAAGGCCGGACGGCACGGCGACAATGGCTTCCATGAAGCAGATGCCCTTGATGCTCTCGGGGTGGCGATGGGCCCAGTCGAAGCCCAGCGCCGAACCCCAGTCATGGACGATAAAAGTGCATTGCGCGCCGGCCGGCAGGATGGCGTCGAGCAGGCCATCGAGATAGTGGCGGTGCTCCTTGAAGGTGTAGCGGTCCGGCCCGGAACCCGGCAGTTTGGCCGAATCGCCCATGCCGACAAGATCGGGCGCAATGACACGGCCGAGATCCGCGACATGGGGGATGATGTTGCGCCACAGATAGGAGGAGGTCGGATTGCCGTGCAGGAAAACGATCGGATCGCCCTCGCCCTCGTCGCGGAACGCCATCTCGATGCCGTCGACCAAAGCGGTCTTTTTGGGGAATGGCGAGGTCATATGTTTTTCTTGATGGTCAGGGGATGTTTCCGTGTTTTCACCAAATTAAGTTCCGGCTGCTCACACCGCCTCCACAAATGAATCCAGCACCCGCTTCCTGCCAGCCTTTTCAAAGTCGATGGTCAGTTTGTTGCCGTCGATGGTGGCGATGGCGCCGTAGCCGAATTTGACGTGAAAAATGCGCTCGCCGAGTTGAAAAGCGCTGGCGCCGCCGATGACGGATTTGGCGACAAGTTCGCCCTCAATCGTCACCGGTTGCCGTTCGACGCGGCTGCGCGGATCGGCCTTGCCGCGATTTTTCTGCGCCCGCTGCCAGCCGGGCGTGCGGTAAGCGGAGTTGAACGGCTCAATGGCGTCAAAGCGTGAGGAGCCGAAGCCGCCGCCATAGCCGCCGTACCCGGCCGGTTCGGCGACCTCGACATGGTCTTGCGGCAATTCGTCGAGGAAGCGCGAGGGCACGGTCGATTGCCACAGGCCATGGATGCGGCGGTTGGAAACGAACCAGACCAGGACCCGCTTTCTGGCGCGGGTTAGGCCGACATAGGCAAGGCGGCGCTCTTCCTCCAGGCCGGCGCGGCCGTTTTCGTCGAGGGCGCGCTGGTGGGGAAACAGGCCCTCCTCCCAGCCGGGCAGGAAAACGGTGTCGAATTCCAGCCCCTTGGCCGAATGCAGCGTCATGATGGAAACCGCGTCCTGGTCCTGGTCCGCGCCGGCGTCCATGACCAGGCTGACATGCTCCAGGAAACCGGTGAGCGAATCGTACTCGCCCATATTGTTGATCAGTTCCTTCAAATTCTCCAGCCGGCCGGGGGCGTCGGCGGAGCGGTCGGCCTGCCACATTTCCGTATAGCCGGATTCCTCCAAAATCGTCTCGGCGAGATCGGTGTGGCTCACCTGCCCGATCCGCTCCGCCCAGCGCTCGAAACTTTGCAACAGAGCGGTCAATGTCTGGCGCTGTCTCGGCTTGATCTCCTCGGACTGAATGAGCTCGGCCGTGGCGGCCATCAGCGGGATCTGGCGGGCGCGGGCATGGGCGTGGATGAATTGCACGGTGGCGGCGCCGATGCCGCGCTTGGGCGTGTTGACGATGCGCTCAAAGGCCAGATCGTCGGCCGGATTGATCGTGGCGCGCAGATAGGCCAGCGCGTCACGGATTTCCATGCGCTCGTAGAAACGCGGCCCGCCAATAATCCGGTAATTGAGGCCGAGGGTGACGAAGCGGTCCTCGAATTCGCGCATCTGGAAGGAGGCGCGGACAAGAATGGAAATCTCGTTGAGGATATGCCCGCCGCGCTGCAATTGCTCGATCTCCTCGCCGATGGCGCGCGCCTCCTCGCCGGAATCCCAGCCCGACGTGACGCGCACCTTTTCACCATCCTCGCTGGTGTCGGTGAACAGCGTCTTGCCGAGCCGGCCCTCATTGTGGGCGATCAGGCCAGCGGCGGCGGCCAGGATATGGCCGGTGGAGCGGTAATTGCGTTCAAGGCGGATCACGGTCGCGCCGGGAAAATCCTTTTCAAAGCGCAGAATGTTGTCGATCTCGGCGCCGCGCCAGCCATAGATCGACTGGTCGTCATCGCCCACGCAGCAGATGTTGGAATGGCCGTCGGCGTTCCTGGCCTGGGCGAGCAGGCGCAGCCACAGATACTGGGCGACATTGGTGTCCTGGTATTCATCGACCAGCATATAGCGGAAGCGCTTGTGATATTGGGCCAGTACGTCCGGATTGGCCTGGAACAGGCGCAGGCATTCGAGCAGCAGATCGCCGAAATCGGCGGCGTTGAGCACTTTCAGCCGGGCCTGATACTCGGCATAGATCTGCCGGCCCTTGCCGTCCGCATATGCGTAAGCCTCGCCCTCGGTTATTTTGTCCGGCGTCAGGCCGCGGTTTTTCCAATTGTCGATCGCGCCGGCAAGGAGGCGCGCCGGCCAGCGCTTTTCGTCGATATTGGCGGCCCGGATGAGCTGCTTCAAAAGCCGGATCTGGTCGTCGGTGTCGAGAATGGTGAAATCGGCGCGCAGGCCGACCAGTTCGGCGTGGGCGCGCAGGATCTTCACGCCGATGGAGTGGAAGGTGCCGAGCCAGGGCATGCCCTCGGTGCGCTCCTCGCCGATCAGGTCGCCGACGCGCGCTTTCATTTCGCGCGCCGCCTTGTTGGTAAAAGTCACGGCAAGGATCTGCGAGGGCCAGGCGCGGCCGGTGGCCAGAATATGGGCGATGCGGGTGGTCAGGACGCGGGTCTTGCCGGTGCCGGCGCCGGCCAGGACGAGCAGCGGCCCCTCGGTCGCCTCGACGGCCTCGCATTGTTCGGGGTTCAGGCCGGCAAGATAATCGGCATCGGCCCGCCCAAGCGCGCGCGCGGCGATGCCGCCGGGGCGGGGCCGCGGTGCGGCAAGATCGGAATTGCCGGCCGGTTTGGTCAAAACGTCGCTCAAGGTCCCATGCGATTCGCAGACCTAGAACAATAGGGCAACACAGACGCCGTTGCGAGGGGCGGGCCTTTGGTATCAGGGTATCCAGCTGGAAGAACAGGCGATCGGGCGCACGATGGCGCGGCTGGATCGTCTTGGCCAGGCCCCTCTACTGCAATACCCCCGGATTGATCGGGTAGACGGGTTTCTTGCCGGTCAGGACATCGACCACGCCGCGCGCCGCCTTGACCTGAAGTTCGGCCAAGGCTTCCACGGAATAGAAAGCGGTGTGCGGCGTCAGAATCACATTGTCGCGCCCCAACAGCGGCGAATTGGCGGGCGGCGGCTCGACCGGCATGACATCCAGCGCCGCGCCTGCCAGATGGCCTGCATCCAAAGCCTTGGCAAGGGCGTCGGTATCGACCAGGGGCCCACGCGCGGTGTTGATGATCAGCGCGTCAGGCTTCATTTGGGAAAACGCGTCGGCATTGAACAGGTGCCGGGTCTCCGGCATCATTGGCACGTGAATGGAAAGGTAATCGGACGTTTCCAGCAGCGTCTTGAAGTCGACGATTTCCACATCCAGCGCGCCTGCATCGGCCTTTTCGACATAGGGGTCGCAGGCGATCACCTTTAGCCCGAAAGCCTGTGCCTTGGGGGTCAGAGCGCGAGGGATGCGGCCGAAGCCGGCCAGGCCCATAACGCGGCCGCGCAAACGCGACAGGGGTGCGACCGCCGACATTTCCCAACGCCCCGACTGGACCAGCTGGTTGGAGAAAGAGACCTTGCGGGCCAGATCCAGAAGCAGCGCCATCGCATGGTCGGAAACTTCATCGACGCAATAGTCGGGCACGTAGACGACGGCGATCCCGGCGTTGGTGGCAGCCTCCACATCAATGTTGTCGACGCCCAGGCCGAACCGCCCGATCACTTTGCATTTTTCCAGGCCGTCGATCACCTCAGCGGTAATTTGCCCATAGGTGACCATCAACGCGTCGGCCTGGCTGGCAACCTTCAAAATGCCTTCCAGGGTCGGCTCGTCGGCCATGACCAGCCTGGCGCCCAGTTCCGACAGGACTTCCCTGGCGGGATCCAGATTGGGAAAGGGGGAATCGGCGACAGCGATCCGTGGCGCATCCATCGGCAATCTCCAGGTCCATTCATTCCTTCACGACCGCCGGTTCAGGCGTCTTCGCCACGCAATGGCGAACGGACTGATTGATGGCCAAGCGGGATCATAAGACCGCCGCGCCGGGAACAGAAGTTCAAATAAAGCCTATGCCCAGGCGAATTTCTCATCCGGCATTGCCCGGATGCCATCCGATGGCATGATGGGTTCCGCCATAACCGGTCCTTGGCCAAATCTATCTGGTGAATTCGTATTTAATTGAATAGTTTAATCTGCTTTCTTTGACTTTAACGTTATGGCCCGTCCGGCGCGTTCGGGCCATGGCAAGGCGGCATGGGCCGAGGACATGGCGTTTATTTTTGCCATCACCTGGTCGGGAAATGGCGCCGTTCTGCGCGTTGTCATGTCGACATGCAGAAAAAGCTGCTCGCAGCTCGCCGACAAATATCCTTCCTCGGCGTGATGGAGTTCCAGCCAGGCGCGGATGCGCTTTTCATCATGGGCCAGAAGCTGCAATGTCGCGATCACCGGCGCGCGCGGGGGCAGTTCCCGCAGATAGTTGATGTGGATTTCCACGGTAAAGAACGAGGCATTTTCCCGCGCCACATACTCTGGACCCATGCCAAGCTCCTCGAACGCTTCATCGACGCAGCGGTCGAGCAGGACGAGATAGTAGGCAACGTTCATATGGCCGTTATAATCGATCCAGTCGTCGGCAACGCTCATGGCGCCTGAACGGAACGGCGCGGCAAAATCGGTCATGCGGTCTCTCGCCTTTCTTTGCGCTTTACAATTGGCCCAATAAACATTTGGCGTTGTGAATCCTTTTGTTATTCTTTCGGCAAACGCAAATTGGCGGCGCACCGGCTGGACCGGCCGGCGCGGCAGGGATGACAAGGTGGATCGGATGATGGCGCTGGCACAAGCCCGGCAACGCGACAAGAAGGCGAACGCCACCGCCGTTGCGATCCTGAAACAGCGTTTCGGGGAGCGGCTGAGCCAATCGGCTTCCTTGCGCGAGCAACATGCCCACACGACGACCTGGCTGGCCAACCAGCCGGCCGATGCGGTGGTCTTTGCCCGCACAGCGCAAGAGGTCGCCGACGTGGTGCGGGTCTGCGCGGAACTCAAAGTGCCGGTGATCGCCTATGGCACCGGCTCCTCGCTGGAAGGCCAACTGAATGCGCCGGCCGGCGGCATCTGCATCGATCTGTCGCAAATGAACGCCATTTTGGCGGTCCATGCCGAGGATCTGGATTGCGTCGTGGAAGCTGGCGTGACGCGCAAACAATTGAACAGCCATTTGCGCGATACCGGGCTGTTCTTCCCGATCGATCCGGGCGCCGATGCCAGCCTGGGCGGCATGGCGGCGACGCGCGCCTCGGGCACCAATGCGGTGCGCTATGGCACGATGAAGGACAATGTCATCAGCTTGCGCGCGGTTATGCCCGACGGCAGCGTCATCAAGACGGCGCAACGGGCCAGGAAGACCGCCGCCGGCTATGATCTGACCCGGCTCCTGATCGGCTCGGAAGGCACGCTCGGCATCATTACCGAACTGACCCTGCGCCTGCAGGGCATCCCGGAAGCGATATCGGTGGCCGTTTGCGGATTTCCGACGATCAAGGCCGCTTGCGATACGGTGATCGCGACCATCCAGCATGGCATTCCGGTCGCCCGTATCGAGCTTCTGGACGCCTTGCAGATCAAGGCCTGCAACGCCTATTCCAATCTCAGCTACGACGAAGTGCCGACGCTGTTCCTGGAATTCCACGGATCGCCGGCTTCCGTGGCGGAGCAGGCGGAAAGATTTGGTCAGATCGCGGCGGAATTCGGCGGCGGTTCGTTTGACTGGACGAGCCGGGAAGAAGAGCGCAACCGGCTATGGCAGGCAAGGCACGACGCCTATTGGGCGGTGCTGGCGTTGCGGCCGGGCGCCAAGGCGTTTGTCACCGATGTCTGCGTTCCGATTTCCAGGCTTGCCGATTGCGTTACCGAAGCCCAGGCCGATATTGAAGAACTCGGCCTCATTGCGCCGCTGGTCGCCCATGCCGGTGACGGCAATTTTCACCTGTCCGTGCTGATCGACATGGAGGATCCGGCCGAGGTTGGCGCGGCGGAAAAACTGTCTTCACGATTGGCGGAGCGAGCCATCGCGATGGACGGCACCTGCACGGGCGAGCATGGAATTGGTCAGGGAAAGATCGCCCATCTGGAAAACGAACTGGGATCGGCGCTTGATGTGATGCGCATTATCAAGCGGGCAATCGACCCGGACAACATTATGAATCCGGACAAGATTGTCCGGCTATAATCAATATTGGCGGCCGATCGGGGCCGCAATCGCGGCGCAGACCAGGCCGCACGGAGAATGGCTCTGAACAGGATCTACATCGCTGTCGGCCTCGCCATCATCGCCGTCCTGTTCACGGCGCTGCTGGGGCCGCTGCTGATCGACTGGACGACGTACCGGGAAAACTTCGAGCGCGAAGCGAGTCGCTTTTTCGGCGCGCCGGTCCATGTCGCCGGCAAAGCCGATCTGCGCATCCTGCCGACGCCGACGATCCGTTTCACCGATGTCAGGATCGGGAATCGCGACGCGCCGTTGCTCACCGTGGAACGCTTTCGCGTGCAAGTGGAACTGACACCGCTTTTGATGGGCGAGATCAAAGTCATCGAGATGACCATCGAGCGGCCGGTCTTGCGTATCGATCTGGCGGATCTTGAAAACCTCAGCGATCCGGCCAGCCAGGACGGCACCGTCTCACTGGCGAAGATTTCGCTGTCGCAGGTGGAAATCATCCAGGGCAGGGCGCTGATCAGCGACGCCCGCCACGGCCGGTCCTGGTCGGTGACGGCAATCAATGCCCTCGTTGAAGCGCGCTCGCTGCAAGGACCGGGCCGCATCGATGGCGGCTTTGTCGCCGGCGGCGGCCCGGTCACCTTCCAGGCCGGCATCGGCCGGCGCGACGATGAGGCTTCCGTGCCGATCAGCCTGTCGCTGACGGCGGCCCGCTGGCCGGTCAATCTTGTCCTCGATGGCGCGATTTCCCTGAAAGCAGGTGAGGCGGTGACCTATGCGGGCAGCTATACGCTGACCGGCATTGCGCCGGATAATGGCGGGGACGATGGCGGGGGCGATATAGGGGACGATTTAGGGGACGATTTCGGCGACGAACCTGGCGCGCCTGATCTCTCCGCCGATGGTGGCGCTTCGATCCTTGCAACCTTGCGCTCCAGCGGTCTGTTCGCGCTGGATCCCGACGCGCTGCGCCTTGTGGAATTCAAAATCGGCGCCGGGCCGCTGGATCGCCCGGTGGAGGCGAGCGGCGAGGGCGTTATCACCTTCGGCGCTACGCCGCGGTTCCGCATTGCGCTGAACGCCCGGCAGATTGATGTTGACCGCAGCCTCGGCGGCGGGCCGGGCGACCCGGTTTCCATTGAAATGGCGCTGCGCCGGTTCCTTGCCGGTCTTGCCGACCTGCCGGTGCCGCCGATCGGCGGGCTTTTGACTTTCGATGCGCAGGGGCTGGTGGTTGGCGGCAGCGTGATCCAGGCGATCGGGGCCGATCTTTCACCGACCGCCGGGGGCTGGGAGGTGCATATCGCCTCGGCGGTCCTGCCCGGCAATACGCGTGTCGATCTTGCCGGCAAGCTGTCGCTCAAACCGGAGCGGGCCTTTGCCGGCACCGCAAAATTGCGCTCGCAGCGGCCCGCGGCCTTTGCCGCGTGGCTCAGCGGCGGCCGGCGCGTGGCCAGCCGTCTCGACGGGTTCTCCGTGGAAACCCGGCTCGACCTCACCGCCGACATGGCCACGTTCGATGATATCGTCGCCACGATCGGCGGCGATACGGTCTCGGGCGCCATTCGCCTGCGCTCCTTTCCCCAGTCGGGTGACCGGTTCGTCGATGTTAAACTGGGCGCGCGCCGGCTCGATCTGGACAAGTTGCGCTCGCTGATCGACCTGTTTGCCGCCGATTGGTTCATCGCCGGCGGGGCGACCCGGATCGCCCTCGATTTGAAGGCCGATACGCTCATCGCCGGCGGTGTCGAGGCGCATAACGTAGTGCTCGATGGGGCGCTGGCGGACAACGCTCTTGCGCTGGCCGAACTGTCCGTCGGCGATCTGGCCGGGGCGCGGATTTCCGCCCGCGGCCGGATCCGCGATCCGCTCGGTGCGGCCAGCGGCCAGCTCGACGCCTCGCTCAGCGCCGACGACCTGACCGGCACGGTGCGGTTCCTGACCAGCCTCATGCCGGACAATGACCTGGTTTCGCGGTTTGCCCGTGTCGCCCCGCTCTTATCGCCGGTGGAGGCGGAACTCGCCGTTTTCGCCGGCATTGGCGACAAGCCGATGTCGGCCAGGCTCGCCGGCACTTTCGCAACGACTCGGATCAGTATCAGCGCTTCGGGGACGGGAACGCTGTCCGACCCGGCGAGCCTTGTCGGCCGCGCCGATGCGGTCATCGCCGGGGCCGATACGGCGAAGGTGCTGCGCCAGTTGGGATTCGACGTCGTGCCGCTGGCCGGTACCGGTCCGGCGCGCCTGACGATGGCGCTTGAGGGCGACCTGGCCGAGGGGGCAAAGGTTCAAATCAATGGCGAAGGGGCGGGGTTGAGCCTGGCGATCACCGGCGATGCCCGGCTAACCGGCGGGCAGATTTCCTTTTCCGGCGAGATCGACCTGACCGGCGTCGATATCGATCCGGCAATGTTACTGGCCGGCCTGGCCTTGCCTGGCATCGGCGCCGGCCATGCGCTTTCGCTAAAAGGGCCGCTCTGGCTTGACGGGCCGACATTGTCGCTGGAACTGGGTGAGACCTTCTTTGACGGCGATCCGGTCAGCGGCGCCATCGCGGTGAGGATCGGCGATGAGATCGCGGTGACCGGCTCTCTCGCCCTGTCATCGGTCTCCCTGCCGGTTCTGTTGAGCGCGGCGAGCGGCCAGGCGATGAGCAGGGCGGAGGATTTGCGGTCGAAAACCACCTTTGCCGCGGCGATCCCGTCCGGTCTCAGGCTCAATCTCGACATCAGCGCGACGCAGCTCGATCTCGGTGTGCCACTGATCGCCCGCAACGCGAACTTCCGCTTCGGCTTTGCCGATGGCGAGGCGCGCATTTACGGGCTGAGCGCCGATTTCGCCGGTGGCAAGCTGCGCGGCAGCGCCGCAGCGGTGCCCGAACAGGGAGCCATGGCTTTCCACCTGCGCGCCGCACTCACCGGCGCCCGGCTGGAGGAACTCGCCTGGCGGGTCGAAAAACGCGCCGTGGCGCGCGGCCAGCTGGATTTCTCCTTTGCGCTCGATGCCGCCGGGCGCTCGCCGGCCGGGGTCGTTTCCACGGCAAAGGGCTCGGGCACTTTTACCCTCACGGACGGGCTTGTGCGCTTCGTCAATCCGCAGGCCTTCGGCTCGATTATCGGTGCGGCCGATGCCGGGCTGAAACTCGAACCAGAAGCCGTCCGCTCGGTGTTTGCCGGTCATCTCGATGCCGGTACGCTGGCGTTCGACAGGGCGAGCGGGTCGTTTGTCGTCAATTCCGGCATCGTCCGGGTCTCCAAATTATCGCTCGATACAACAAGCGCCACCGTGCTTGGCAGCGCGACGATCGACCTCAACTCCTTCCAGCTTTCCAGCGACTGGTCGATCAGGGTCGATGCGGGCGAGGACAGGGTGATCGGCACGGAGCCGGAAGTGGGGATCCTTTTTGAAGGGCCGCTGGCAAATCCGCGCCGTTCCATCGATGTGACGCCGCTGCTCGGCTATCTCGTGGTGCGGGCCTTTGAAAAGGAAGTCGAACGGATCGAGGCCTTGCAGGCCGAGATTCTGGAAAAGGAATTTTTCCAGCGGCAGTTGAGGCGGCAGAAACAGGAGGCGAAGGCCCGCGAGAGGGCGGCGCGCGAAGCCGCAATCGCCGCGGCGGAAGCCGCGATACGGGCGGAAGCGGCAGCAAAGGCGGAAGCGGTGGCAAAAGCAAAAGCTGCGGCAAAGGCAAAAGCGGTAGCACGGGTGGAAGCGGCGGCGCGGGCGAAAGCTGCGGTAAAGGCGAAAGCGAAAGCAAAGGCGGAGGCAGCGGCAAAGGCGAGAGCAGCGGCAAAGGCGAGAGCGGTGGCACGGGCGGAAGCTGCGGTAAAGGCGAAAGCGAAAGCAAAGGCGGAAGCGAAAGCAAAGGCGGAGGCAGCGGCACGGGCGAAAGCGGCGGCAAAGGCGGAGGCGAAAGCGAAGGCGGAGGCAGCGGCACGGGCGAAAGCGGCGGCAAAGGCGGAGG
>Ga0209988_10003478_pt1 | contig 10424 bp, 11 predicted proteins | sample N075metaG_FD_183115 | JGI IMG/M metagenome (GOLD analysis project Ga0209988, IMG submission 183115) | Deep subsurface microbial communities from Kermadec Trench to uncover new lineages of life (NeLLi) - N075 metaG (SPAdes) (version 2) | ecosystem: Environmental > Aquatic > Marine > Ocean trench... | reverse complement strand
GTGCCTACGTTTACATGCGGCTTCGTTCTTTTAAATTTTTCTTTACCCATGAGCTGATCCTACTTCCAAATCTCCAAAAATCATTGCAAATACAAACTCACCAACGTCATTGCAGAGCGCCTTCGGCGCCTGGAGCCCACACCCGGATTTGAACCGGGGACCTCTTCCTTACCAAGGAAGTGCTCTACCCCTGAGCTATGTGGGCGATGGCCAATTAACAATAGCTGTACAGTCTTAAAGCACGACCTTCCAATCTGGAGCGGGTGATGGGAATCGAACCCACATCATCAGCTTGGAAGGCTGAGGTTCTACCGTTGAACTACACCCGCCTGGTTTTACGTTCCGCCTTTGCCCTGGTGCCGTTTATCCGGCACGCGAAAATTCTGACAGTCTTTTTTAAAACCGTCTGAATTTCATCATCTATAATTTGTGTCTTCCCCAAAGAGAAACCGCAGCGCACTCAGCGGTCGCTCTGAAGCAAGCCAGATTGCGTCACACGGTATTTTCCAAGCGTCAACTTTTTCAGCAAACCAGCTCAACAACTCCATCTGCTATACTTGCCGCCACCTTCCACCGTCAATTGCCAATTCTGGTGGAGGGGGTAGGATTCGAACCTACGTAGGCTTAGCCAGCAGATTTACAGTCTGCCCTCGTTGACCGCTTGAGTACCCCTCCGCGGACACAAGCCGGGTATTGTCTAATCCTCCCACCAACCTGTCAACACATAAACCATTGTTTTTTCATTGCCCGGATCTCACCTGATTTTGCCTGACATCCTTAATGGAGGCTGGTTTCAGCCGGCTTCCTCAGGGTCCGCCGCCCAGTGCCATGGTTCGTAGATAAATCCGCACGGATTGTCCCTTGGGTAAGTCATCGAGAAGCCGAAAGCCCCGGCATTTTTCCCCAACCAGGCAAACGCGTCGGATGCTTCGAACTCCTCGGTCAGTGGCCGGCTCCCCGGTGTCGCGATATCGACGGCGCCACCGCTGTGGTGCTGACTAAATCCGGGTGCGGCATTGACCTCGAGTATCTCCTCGATGCCCTGACCTGCCTCGAGCTTGTCGCGGATCAATTGTGCCTGGTATTCGAGACTCCGGAATCCCGACACAATCAGGAGACGTATGCCCTCGCCACTCGCCGCCTCAACCATTTGCTGCCACCGTGCCGCCGTAGCCAGAGTCAGCCTCTGCATTCGCCCGACCAGGTTCGGCCCTGCATCGACCAGGTCCGTTGCCTCGGCGTAATATGGCAGACATCGATCCTGACCGTAGTCCGCCGGAATGCCCAGTTCCAGGTGCAGCTTCCGGTGCGCGTCGCTCAACATGATTGTAGGGTACCTCTAAAAAGAATCCAACGATGTCACAGGACAGAATATTTGCAGAAATGGGAGCAAAGGCCGGGTCCTTCGAATTTAACGATGAGGTCGCCGACGTGTTTCCCGATATGCTGCGGCGTTCGATCCCCGGCTACGCGGCGTCCATTGAGGCGATAGGCACGCTTGCGTCCCGCTATGTGCAGCCCGGCAGCAGATGTTACGACCTCGGATGCTCGCTCGGCGCCGCCACGCTCGCAATGCAACAGAATATCTCCGTACGCGGATGTCAAATCATCGCCATTGACCTGGCGCCGGCAATGATTCGGCGATGTCGCGAATTTATCGCTGCCAGTGACAGCAACGTCGATGTTTCGATTATTGAAGACGATGTGCGACAGATAACCATCGAGCAAGCCTCGATGGTGGTAATGAATTATACACTGCAGTTTCTGTCGCTTGCAGAACGCGATGCGATGATTGGTAACATATTTGATGGCCTGAACGAGGGCGGCATCTTCGTGCTTTCGGAGAAAGTATTAGACGAGGACGAAGAGGTAGAGAAACTTCTGGTTGAGATGCATCATGAATTCAAGCGGCGAAACGCATACAGCGATCTCGAAATCAGCCGCAAACGTACGGCACTCGAAAACGTCCTGATACCGGAGACCATAGCCACGCATCGAACCCGACTGGGAAATGCAGGATTCCGCCATGTCGGCATCTGCCTCAGGCAGTTTAATTTTGTCTCGATCATTGCGACCAAATAACGGTGCCTGACTGCAACGACTTTTTTGACAGCCTTGATCGAGCTGGACTCGGTTCATGGCGGTCGCCGCTTTCGCCCCTGCTGCAAAATCGTTTCGCTGACAGCGCTCATGGTGATATCAGCAAATGGCGCGCGGTCATCGCCAGGCTACCTGACATCGCAGACACAACCGCCATCCTCAATTCCCCTGCTGTGACTGCCGAGGGTCCATCGGTCGATGCAGCACTGACAAACGAAGTCAGGGATTTGTTGCTGCAACTTAAGCCCTGGCGTAAAGGGCCGTTCAATATTCACGGCATAAACGTGGATGCTGAGTGGCGGTCCGATCTCAAATGGGACCGTCTCAAGAATGAGATCGCCCCACTTGCTGATCGGCGTATACTTGATGTCGGCTGCGGCAATGGCTACTACGCTTTGCGCATGATGGGCGGCGGCGCTCAATTGGTTGTTGGTATCGATCCGATGCTGTTATACGTATTCCAGTTCCTGGCGTTAAATCACTTCCTGGCCGTTCCATCTGTTTATGTGCTGCCGTTGCGATTACGCGAATTGCCCGACGCACAGAATTTTTTCGACACGACGTTTTCGATGGGTGTGCTTTACCACCAACGGGAGCCGCTCGAGCACCTCGCGGAGCTGCACGCAACATTGCGCCCAGGGGGCGAGCTGGTCCTGGAGACGCTGATACTTCCCGGCGCCGGATCACTGGTGAGCGAACCTGAAGATTGTTATGCACGCATGCGCAATGTTTGGCATTTGCCAACCGCGACTGCGCTCGAAGAATGGCTGCGTCAGGCCGGATTCCGTGACATCAGGCTCGTTGACGTCACGGTCACCACGGTCGATGAACAGCGCAGTACGGAGTGGATGCCATTCGAATCCCTGGCAGAGGCGCTCGATCCGGACGATCCGAGCTGCACCATCGAAGGTCTGCCTGCGCCAGCCAGAGCGCTCGTAATCTGCAAATCCCGGTAAGCCTCGGCAGCACCGATGCTGCCAGTACTTGACTATCGGTTAGTTGCTTTATAAATTTCTGATCGAACAGAAATAAGAGAAATATGATGAACCTGTCACCCGCTGTTGAAAAATACGTCCTGCACTGGGGCGAGATGGGCACCCGCTGGGGCACAAACCGGACCGTCGCACAGATACAGGCTCTCCTCTATTTGTCGCCCCGGCCGCTGCGTGCTGATGAAATCGTCGATTACCTCTCGGTCGCCAGGTCCAATGTCAGCACCAGCATCCGTGAACTCCAGAGTTTTGGTCTCGTCAAGATGACGCATATGCTCGGCGACCGCCGCGATTATTTCGAATCGCTGAGCGATGTCTGGGAATTGTTTCGCGTAATCATCGAACAGCGCAAACAACGCGAACTTAATCCAACGCTCTCGATGCTCCGAACCTGTGCGGTAGAAGTTGCTGCAGAAAAGGACACGGACGAAGTCACCAAACAGAGAATTCGCAACATGCTCGAGTTCGTGGAAACCACTAGCAACTGGTATGAACAAATTAAGGAGATACCGACACCCACGCTGCAGAAGGTAATGAAACTCGGAGCGAAAATTACGGGATTTCTCGATAAGTGAGGCACGATGTCGAATTCACCAGACATCCTGCTGGTTTACGACAAGGAATGTCCCGCCTGTAATTACTACTGCAATCTCGTACGAATCCGCGAATCGGTCGGCAACCTGGTTTTGGTCGATGCGCGCGATGGCGGCCCGGTGATGGACGAAATTACGGCTACTGGCCTCGACATCGATCAGGGCATGGTACTCAAAGTCGGCGACAACCTTTATTACGGATCGGAGGCGATACATTCACTCGCGCTGATGAGCACACGATCCGGAATATTCAATCGCCTGTGTTATTTTTTCTTCAGATCTGAAAAGACATCGGCCGTCCTGTACCCGGTGTTGCGATTATGCAGGAATCTCCTTTTGAAAATCCTGCGCAAATCGAAAATCAATAACCTGCAAGCTGCCAATAACGACCGCTTCTGATCGTTGTCACTCGGTCTGTACAGGCGTGCATCCCGATACCGTTTGTAAAGATTCCATTTCCGGCGCCCTCAGGAACCAAATTGCGCCATCTGCCGAAGCCGCGTCCGGGCCCCCGTAAACTGCACGGGGGATTCGATAAAAATATCCGCCGGCCACATAGTCTCCGGTAACTGCTTCTCCATTAACACACTCACTGCCCCGGTACGTGCCTGCGACCAGATAGCCCTCCCGGGTTGTCGACGACTGTTGCCAGCCTTGGCTCGCAAACGGATCGATTTTCATGAGCCAGGTGCGAGCGCCGCTGCCAGGGTCGGCACGGAGTTCCTTTGCCGATAATCCGATGTCGTTCGGGCTTTCGGACAATGGCGTCCAGCTGACCAGGTCGCTGCTCAATATGAGGGGTGTCTGAATAACGGCGTCCGGGTCAGCTTCGTCCAGAAAATACAGGAGTGAAGCTCCTCGCGAGGTCTGCATTCGCAGGCCGGTCGAGCCCGGTGGAATGTAGGCGTACCCGCCCGGGCCCAGCGTGAGACCACCGAGTACGATCTCGCCCTCAAGCACAAATATCTCGACACTTTTGCCGGGCGATGCGCCGGTTGTGAATTGCCAGTCGGCCGGCAGCAAAATACGGTTACTCGAGCGCCGGGTTCGCGGATCGCCGGCAAGTTGCTTCGCGCGCACACCGGGCAGCTCTGCAATGAATATGTCGGGTAGTTCTTCGACCTGGAGGAATGCCGGATATGGCGTTTGCGGGGCGCTCGCCGCGCAAGCGGCAAGATTTGACAGTAACGCCAGGCACAGGGCCCTCGGCAATGCATTGCAACTAATGTTCAGATTGCATCCAGACACAATCGACTCCATCCAACACCATATGAATAATCAACCCGAGACCGAGTATTCGCAGTCTCGGCCAGAACGAGACGGCAGCGTAAACGGCGATTGCCGGATACTGATGCAGCGGATGAAATCCGATGCTGCAGCGACCGGGATCGACTACCGGATCTGCCAGCAAATGATCCACATCCACCATCATGGTCGCAACCATCATGATCCATGCCCTGAGGAAGTTCTGCCGGAAGAACACGCCAGCCACAGCGGCAGGTACTAACAAGTGCAGGAGCAGGTGAACGGCCGGCCGAAACATACGGTTTGCAAGTAATTAGTTTATCAAAATGAAAAAAGCCGCCCAGAAACTGGGCGGCTGCTAAGCAAAAGGTGTTGCAGGCCTAAAATGGCCTTTGCTGAACTACCCAAACCTCGCTGTTTGTCAATAACTCAACCAGCCATCTCGTCAATACCGGCAGCCTGCATTTCGGCTGACAGCTGACCCGCGCTGTCCAGGCGAACGGGCCTCGCGCCAATCTGAGCATCGTGATGAGAGGTATCACGGGTCGCTCAATGTCCGAAAATTCTGCTTCCAGCATGGCAGCCACGCCGGCATCGTCCCGATAACACCTCATCTCCGTGCGTACCGATGTGGTACGCGCGCATGCTACTACATCTTGTGCCTGATGGCGAGCTGTGTACAAGATGTCGTAGGTGGGGGTCTTGCGGACCCCGATTGCGACAGGATTGATCAACATGGACGACAGCTATCCCCTTAGCAGGACAAACAAGGTTCGCCAGTTACCCGAAAAGGCGAGCTACGACCGGGCGACGGTTCACCGGGTGCTTGATGCCGGCCTCGTCGCACAAATTGCTTTCGTTCAGGACCGTGGACCGGTTGTTGTCCCGATGATTTACGGCCGCGACGGCGACACTGTTTTTCTGCACGGTGCGCGAAAATCGCGGGTGATCAGGCTGTTGGAAGAGACCGAACGAGCCTGCCTCAACGTGACACTGCTCGATGGCATTGTGCTTGCACGTTCCGCATTTAACTCATCAATGGAGTACCGGTCTGTCACAGTGTTCGGCACGCCGCGCCTGGTCGAGGGATCGGCAGCCAAACTTCGGGCAATGCGCATCATCAGTGAGCAGTCGATGCCCGGACGATGGGATGAACTCCGGGAAGCGCACGATCGGGAGATCAGGATGACGGGTGTTATCGCACTTGAGATAGAGACCGCTTCTGCAAAGATCTCGGACCACGGAGTTGACGACGAAGACGACGATTATGAGATTCCGGTTTGGGCCGGCGTGTTGCCGATGACATTGTCGTTTGGTGCCCTTGTAGACGATGACCGCCTGCTACCGGGCGTCGAACCGTCAGCTGCCGTCAGGGCGATGCAAAACAGGAAAATTTAAGCCGCCGCGTCTGCGGGCGGCAGGTGGCCACGCTTTATCCACAGGACACTGTCGGCCCGCGCATGCAGGTCAGCCGAATGACCGGCTGGAAAACGCAGCCAGGACTCGGCGGGCAAATTCTCACCCTCATATCCAATGGTTCCGCTGACAACGAAGATTTCGGTGCCAGGTGAATCTCCTGCTATCGAGTACTTTTGTTCGGCCACAATACGCACCATGCAAACCTGCTCATTGCCGAACGTGTGTAGCGACAGAAATTCCGTAGCATCCCCCGCTTGCCACAATTCCGCCTTGTGCGTATCGATGACCACTCGTGTCAAATCCTCCGGGTCGAATTGCCGGAGTTTGACGAGGATTCGGCAACCCTCTTTGCTGAATGGCGAGTGGCCGCTACCAGGTGGGTTCCTGACATAGAATCCCGTCGGATAGTCGCCGTGATCGTCCGAAAATACGCCGTCAAGCACCAAAAACTCTTCGCCCATTGCATGCTCGTGACGGGCGAAGGAACTGCCCGCCGCGTAACGCACAATGCTGGTCGCCCGCGCCACCTCGTCGCCGATTCGATCCAGCATGATCCGGTCGACACCGGATTCGGGCGAACAAAGCCAGTCGCTGTCCTGTGGAATCACAAGAGCACGTTTCGAAAAATCCGCGTTAACGCGCACGCAAGGCCCGTGGACTGCTTCAGGCGCTGTGTGGGAACTGACTGTGTTCGAGCTCCAGCCGCAGCAGCGCTTCCTTGGTCGGAATACCGCCGCCGAAACCGGTCATATCGCCCGAGCTCCCGATAACCCGGTGGCAGGGAATGATGATCGGGATCGGATTGCGTCCGTTTGCGGCACCGACGGCGCGCACCGCCTTCGGCCGGCCAATGCGCTTCGCAACGTCACCATAGGACGTCGTGGTTCCGTAGGGTATTTTTTGCAGCTCTTCGAGAACCTGAATTTGAAACTCCGTCCCGCCAGGCTTTAAACTCAGTTCGAAGGATTTTCGTTCGCCGGCGAAGTACGCGCTCAGCTGCTCGCGTGCGTCAGCAAACGGTTTCTCTGAGTATATCCACTCAGGCTCCGGGTCCCGGCGCATCGATCCTTCGGGAAAACCAACAAGACAAAGTGCTTGCTCGTCACCTGCCAGAAGCAGGTCACCGATTGGCGTTTCAAGGTAGCAGTAATACATCGATCTATCCTCCGGAGCCCGGTTGTGAGCCCCACAAAAGCATGGCGGCATAAGCACGCCAGGGCCGCCAGTCCTCGGCCTTCGCTACTAATTCTTTTGGCGTAAGGCGATCCGGATAAGCAATCGCTTTGAGCAGCCCGAGATCCGAACCGGGAAACGCGTCCGGATTCTTGAGCGCCCGCATCGCTACGTATTGCGCAGTCCAGTCGCCGACGCCTTTAATCGATTTCAAGGCGTCGCAGAATCGATCGGGATCCTGTGCAACATCGAATTGCAGGTCGCCTTTCACCACCGCTGCAGAGACTCGCCGGATGGTCTCGGCGCGGCTTCGCACCAGCCCGATGTTCTGCAGCCTTGCCCGCATCAGCCGCTCCGCGGTCGGAAATATATGACTCAGTCCGCCGTTAATTCTCGTACCCGGAAGATCGAGGCGCTCGCCGTATTTTTGGGCAATGCGTCCGGCAAGCGTCGTCGCGGCCCTGACGGAAATCTGTTGTCCCAGGATTGCGCGAATCGTGATTTCGAATCCATCCCAGGCGCCCGGTACCCTGACGCCAGGATTCTTTCGCAACATTGCTTTCAGTAATCGATCTTTTCCGAGCGTAGCGCGAATCTCGGATATCGGCGTGTCGAGATCGAAGACCTCCCGCGCTGTCTGTACTGTTTCGAACAACGCGTTAGTGTTGACGCAGTGCAATGTCAGCGACAGGTATCCACCCCGCTGATCCGGACAGATCTCGACCACCCCGTGATCATCGCTCGAGGTAACGGTTCGCGAGTAGGTATTGCCATTGACTGCCTCAACCCCCGGCGTCGCGCGCGCGGCAAAGAAATCCAGAATCGCCGACCAGTTGAACGGTCGTCGATAGGACAAACGGACCGTCAACGTCGCGGTTCGGCCTGATAACCCGGATTTCTCACCCATCCTACGTAGTTCGCGCGGCGAGCGCCCGTATGTTTTCCTGAAGGTATCGTTGAAGCGGCGAATACTTCCGTAACCGGCTGCTGAGGACACACGACTCATCGGCAACGTCGTCTCGTCAATTAATCGTTTTGCGAAATGCAGGCGCTGTGTATGCGCGACGGCCAGTGGCGATGCGCCAAGGTGCTTGCTGAACAGGCGGCGCAGGTGCCGGCTGGTTATACCCAGGCGATCGGCCAGGTTTTCAATGTTGCCGCCGTCGAGGGCGCCACTCGAAATCAGACGCAAGCCCCGCCGAACTGTGGTCGACGTGCCACTCCAGGCGGGGGTGCCTGGCGCACACTCCGGACGGCACCTCAGGCACGGGCGGAAACCAGCCTCGCCGGCAGCCGCAGCACTCGGAAAAAACCTTACGTTTTCGCTTTTCGGTGCGTTGGCCGGGCAGATCGGACGACAGTAAATACCGGTAGTCCTGACACCAACATAAAACTGGCCGTCGAACCTGGTATCCCTGGCAAGTCTGGCGCGTTCGTAGATAGCGCTCTGTAGCATTTGCTGGCCTCAATTAACCTGAGCGCCAGTATACGCCGCAGTGGGGCCAAAAATAGCCACAATCGGACGTCTATGCAGAGGCTGATTTTCGGGCTTTTTATCCTAGCGATCGATACCACCCATGCACATGTATTTGATCTCGAGGTAGTCGTCCAGGCCATACTTCGAACCTTCGCGACCTTGCCCGGATTCCTTCACGCCGCCGAACGGGGCCATCTCGTTGGAGATAATGCCTTCATTGATACCGACGATGCCGTACTCGAGCGCTTCGCCAACACGCCAGATTCGTCCGATATCCCGGGAATAGAAATAGCACGCCAGGCCGACCTGCGTGTCGTTTGCCATCTGGATGGCTTCTTCTTCAGTTTTGAATTTGAACAACGGCGCGACCGGGCCAAAAATTTCTTCGCGGAACACGCGCATGTCATCACGGACCCCGGTCAGGATCGTTGGTTCGATGAAACAGCTCCCAAGATCCGAACGCTGCCCGCCGGCGACGACATTAGCGCCCATCGCGACAGCATCGTCAATGAACTCGAGCACGTCATTCGCTGCGCCCTCATTGATCAACGGGCCTATCGTCACACCATCTTCCACGCCGTTGCCCATTTTCAGGTCGGCTGCCGCTGCCATCAGTTTTTCAGTGAATTCGTCGTAAACGCCTTCCTGAATCAGGATACGATTCGCGCACACACAAGTCTGACCCGCGTTGCGAAATTTGCAAATCAATGCGCCAGCTACAGCAGCATCGAGATCTGCGTCGTCGAAAACGATGAACGGCGCGTTGCCGCCTAGTTCCATCGACGTTCTCTTCACTGTCGCCGCACAGTCGGCCATCAGTTTCTTGCCAACCTCCGTCGATCCCGTAAACGTCAGCTTTCGAACAATCGGGTTGGACGTCATTTCGCCGCCGATTTCCGCGGTCCTGCCAGCGACAATATTGATGACGCCGGGCGGTACGCCCGCCCGTTCCGCCAGTTCCATGAAAGCAAATGCAGACAAGGGTGTCGCGCTGGCCGCTTTGCACACCACCGTGCATCCGGCGGCAAGCGCCGGCGCGATCTTGCGGGTCAGCATCGCATTCGGAAAATTCCAGGGCGTGATGCAAGCGACGACGCCGACGGGTTGCTTGATTACGACGATGCGTTTGTCATCGGACGGTGCAGGAATCGTGTCGCCGTAGACACGCTTGCACTCCTCTGAAAACCACTCGATGTAGCTGGCGCCATACGCGATCTCACCGCGCGCTTCAGCCAGCGGTTTACCCTGCTCCGCAGTCAGGATTTGTGCGAGGTCCTCCTGCGCGTCCATCATCAGGTTGAACCATTTGCGGAGAATGCCGGCGCGATCCTTAACGCTTCGTTTGCGCCAGGCAAGCATTGCGGCCCCGGCCGCTACAATCGCGCGCCGCGTCTCAGCGGTTCCGCAGCTGGCAACTTCAGCTAT
>Ga0209988_10003476_pt1 | contig 10428 bp, 9 predicted proteins | sample N075metaG_FD_183115 | JGI IMG/M metagenome (GOLD analysis project Ga0209988, IMG submission 183115) | Deep subsurface microbial communities from Kermadec Trench to uncover new lineages of life (NeLLi) - N075 metaG (SPAdes) (version 2) | ecosystem: Environmental > Aquatic > Marine > Ocean trench... | reverse complement strand
CAACGGATACCTATAATCGGCGAAACCAGGGTGTGCCGACTGACGAGTCCGTCGATGCATGGCTAAAGATCGCGGCGCGCGCCAAAGCGAACGGCAAGATTGCGAACATTATGATTTCGTCTGCATTTGGTTGCCCGTTTGAGGGTGAGGTATCGCCCAGTCGTATTGTCGACATAGCGAAGAGAGTAGTGGAGGCGGAACCCGCGGAACTCGGCATTGCAGATAGTATTGGTGTTGCTGTTCCGAATCAGGTAACTGAATTATTGGGTATGTTGCAGGAGGCGTTGGGCGCGCTCCCATTGCGCTGCCACCTGCACAACACCCGCAATACCGGCCTTGCAAATGCACAGGCAGCCATCGATGCTGGGGCCAAATCGATTGACGCAAGTATTGGTGGCATTGGCGGCTGTCCGTTTGCGCCAGCGGCCACGGGCAATATTCCAACCGACGATCTGTTGTACATGCTGAACCGTTCCGGGATCAAGACTGGCGTCTCGCTAGAGAAGATCATTGCTGCCAGCAAGTGGTTGGAACAGGAACTCGGCCGGGGTGTCCCGGCGATGCTGCCAAAAGCCGGCATCTTTCCAAACGTTGCGGCAGGCACCCGTTAACACGGCCCGCACCGCTTAAAATGGCGCTTGTCGCGATATCGTCAACAGGGGTACCGGAGAGTGTCGATGACTGTTCTGCACTGCGTGCACCACATTAATTTTATCGTCGCTGATATCGATGCCGCGGTAGCGGCCTATCAAAGCATGCTGGGCCTTGGCCCGTTCGAATATGAAGAACTTCCGGAGCGCGGCGTCTCGACTGCGCGGGCCCGGGTGGGGGACATATGGATAGTACTTGTATCGCCGCAGGGCGAGGACTCGATTGCGGGCCGCCATCTCAAGGATCACGGTGAGGGATTTTTTCTGATGTCCTTTGGCGTCGACAATCTGGATCAGGCAATGGCCGAATTCGCGCAGCGGGGCGCTATGCCGATCGACAGTAGAGCGCGCTCAGGTATTCTCGGCTGGCGGGTCGCTGACCTCGAGACAGAAGACAGCCTCGGTGTCAGATTTCATTTGACACAAACAGATTGAATGTGGCGCCCGGCAACTGTCCCTTGAGTGGCTGTTGGGGGGTGTCCCGGACAACCTCCCGAAAAAGTCCCGCGCCTGAGAGCATCGTCAGTGCTAAATTCGGTTAGGTATTGACAAGTTGAGCGGTGTTAAAGCGTAATTGATGGATGAAAAGATCAACCTCGATGCAACAACCTCTGCGATTCCTGGCCGTCATCTTGTTTCCGCCAGAAACCATAGAATTTTCCGACGACGTGCATTCGAGTTCTGGAATTACATTGCAGAGTTCCAGGCGATAGCCGTTCAAATTCGCTTAAGCTGAGTAATGAACTTGTCGATATCGTCACGCCATCTCCTAGCCGTTGCTGCATTAATGCTCCTGGTCGTTACGGCAATAATGTTTCTCCAGGCGGACGACGCAAGCAGAACGTATGCAAGCCCGACGAATAGCACGGACTCTGTGGCTGTTGTTGGTCCGCAGATCGAGCGAGGGAAGTATCTGGCGCTCGCCGGCAACTGCGCTAGCTGTCATACAGCGCGAAGTGACGGCTTCATGGCGGGTGGACTGGCTTTCGAAACTCCTTTCGGAAAAATCTACTCGACCAACATCACGCCAGACGTGGAGACGGGCATCGGCGATTGGACGGGGGAGCAGTTCCTTAATTCGATGCGTCAGGGCGTGCGCCCTAATGGCGAGCATCTGTATCCCGTCTTCCCCTATACGGCTTTCACGAAAGTCACCGACGAGGACGTGGCTGCGCTCTTCGCCTATCTGCAGAGTATTCCTGCAATACGCCAGGAGGCTTCAGAGAACGAGCTATGGTTCCCATTTAATCAGCGTTCGCTAATGTCCATCTGGAAAGCGATGTTCTTCGATGAAGGGGTTTATAAGGAGGACAATGCAAAATCGGCGGAATGGAATCGGGGCGCCTATCTTGTCGAGGCGCTGGCGCACTGCGGAGCGTGCCATTCTCCCAGGAATTACCTTGGCGCCGAGCATTCCGCGATGGCGATGACCGGGGGCGTGTATACCGACAAAGTTCCCAACGGCACCTTGCGTCCCTGGTCGGCTCCGAATCTGACGTCGGCGCCGAGCGGCTTAGGGCTATGGCCGCTCGAGGAAGTTGCAGCGTACCTCAAGACTGGCAGAAACTCGTACGTAGAGACGTTCGGGCCTATGAATGAAGTAATCCTGAACAGTACGCGGCATCTGAGCGACGGCGATGTCAATGCGATGGCCGTCTATCTGAAGAGTCTGCCGCCCAACGAAGCGCACACCAGGGCAACAGCAAAGAACAGCGTTTTGGGAATGGGGCGCACGCTGTACAACTTACATTGCGGCACCTGTCATCTACCGACCGGGTTGGGCGATGAGGAATCGGCGCCGCGGCTTGGCGGCGGCAGCCTGGTGGTACGAGCCAGTAATCCTGCCTCACTGATCAACGTCATTCTCGATGGTCCGGAGTTGCCCGATCCGCCGCTACCCACCAGGCGGAGGAAGCCCATGGAAGACTTCCGCTATATTCTCGACGATGAGGAAATCGCTGCGCTCGCCAGTTATCTGCGCAGCGCCTGGGGCAACACGGGCGGCGAAGTTACGGCAAAACAGGTGGCCGAACAGCGTTAACAGGCAGCTTGTAGCTTACCCTTGTACGGCGAGCAACAGGTCGTTCCGATGATATAATTTCCGATTCGATTTCCCGGAGGCCACACCGGCTTGTTGACCTATTGCGATAAGTTGCGGATCAGCTCCGCGCCCGGCGGGCGCTTGCTGATTGCGCCTGTTTTGGCGGCAGTCCTACTCCTTGCGGGTTGCTCCAGGGGCCCGGTCGAACCGGAAGACAGTGCGTCCCCATTGCGCGTCCGGCTAATGAGCGGACAACAGTATTCCAATACGATCGCCCAGATTTTCGGTGCCGATATCAGCGACAGCGTGGCGCCGCCGTTACCGCCGCTCACCAGGACCGATGGACTACTGGCTTCGGGGGCGGCGTTCGTCGGCGTTACCGCCGATCAGATACAACAGATTCAGCAGGCCGCCGTGTCCGTGGCGGCAAAGGTCGTAGACGAGCAGCATCGCGATTATCTCATTCCCTGCAAGCCGGTATCAGTGACGGAAGCCGACGCTGCCTGTGCGGCCCGGTTCCTCAGAGAAACCGGGCGTCTGCTGTATCGCCGTCCGTTGGACGAGACACGGATGGCGGAGCTGGTTGGTGTGGCAGATGCGGCGGCCGATCAGACGGAAGACTTCTATGCAGGCTTAGGCCTGGCGCTTGAGGCAATACTGATCAGTGCGGAGGTGGTGTTCATTATCGATGTCTCTGAGCCGGATCCGGCGAGACCGGGGCAGGAACGCCTCGATGCCTACTCTCTGGCGTCACGCTTGAGTTTCTTCTTGTGGAACGCGGCACCTGACGATGAGTTGTTGCTGGCTGCCGAGAGCGGTGAACTCCACATCCGGGAAGGCCTGCAGCGCTCCGTCGACAGGATGCTGGTGAGCTCGCGTTTGGAAGACGGCATGCGAGCTTTCTTCGACGACATGATGGAATTCGATGAATTCGGCAGTCTTGCCAAGGACCCCATCGTCTATCCGATGGTGACCGGCGCAACGCTATCGGATGCGCGAGAGCAGACCCTGCGAACGGTGATCGATCACGTCCTTACGAGGCGTCTGGACTATCGCGATTTGTTTACCACGCGCCGCACGTTCATGTCGATGAATCTGGCCGCTGTCTACGGCACGCCCACTGCCAACGGTTGGGTGCCCTACGAATTTCCAGAGGGCAGCTCCCGCAGAGGCCTGCTCACGCAAGTCAGCTTCCTGGCTGCACATTCGCATGCCGTGCGCAGCTCGCCGACACTTCGAGGCAAGGCGCTGCGAGAATTGTTCTTGTGCCAGAAGGTGCCTGCGCCTCCGCCGAACGTGGACTTTTCCTTGCTGGAGGACGCCGGCGATGTTGCAACCGCGCGTGAGCGGCTGCAAATTCACAACACGACTCCATCATGCGCCGGGTGTCACCTGATCATGGATCCCATGGGTCTTGCACTCGAGAATTTCGATGGCGCGGGTCGTTACCGGGCAACAGAGAACGGTGTTGCACTTGACACGAGCGGCGAGCTCGATGGTGTGATTTACGAAGATGTCGATGGTTTGACCAGGGCCATGCGAGACCACCCGAAACTGCCATACTGTCTCGTCAACCGTTTGTACGCCTATGGGACGGGTGGACCGGTCTCATTGAGGTATGATCGAGAGATTCTGGCACATTTCCTGGAGCGATTTGCCAGGCACGGGTATAAGGTGCCGGACCTGCTACGAGATATCGCGCTCAGCCGGGCGTTCTCGCAAGTCAGGTCAGATCAGAGGCCAGCGGAAACTGTTGTGAACGCGACCGGCAAGTCGCCAGCGCGGATTGCCCTGGATCTGCAATGAAAGGTAACGGAAGAGGAGATTGTCACATGAGCAAGCTGAGCAGACGTCGTGTCTTAAGAGGCATGTTGAACGGCACTGCGGTGACCATCGCGCTTCCCCTTCTCGATTGCTTTTTGAACGAAAACGGGACTGCCCTGGCGTCGGGGGCGCCGATGCCTTTGCGCTTTGGCACCTGGTCCTGGGGACTGGGCATGAGCGAGGCAATCTTCGTTCCGAAGAAGACCGGGGCCGATTTCGATCTGCCGCTGGAAATTGCATCGCTCGCGCCGATCCAGAAGCACATCAACCTGTTTACCAACTATAAGGTTTTCAAGGACGCTGCCCCGAACCTCTGTCATCACTCCGGCTGGGTTATTTTGCGATCCGGGATCGCCCCGATGACTGCCGAGAATCGTCCCGGCGAGACCATCGACGTGACCGTCGCCAGGAAGATCGGTAACCAAACGCGTTTCCAGAGCCTGAGCGCGACCGCTACTGGAGATGTTCGTGACAGTTTCAGTTATGAGAACGGCAATTCCGTGAATGCACCGGAGTGGTCGCCGTTGCGATTTTACCAGCGGCTGTTTGGCGGGGATTTCCAGGACCCCAACGCGTCCGGGTTTACGCCGGATCCTCGCGTCATGGTTCGCAAGAGCTCATTGTCGCATGTGCTCGAAGAGACGCGCTCGTTGAGCAGGGAACTCGGGACGGAAGACCGGGCCCGACTGGATCAATACTTCACCGGATTGCGCGATCTTGAGCGTCGATTTGATCTGCAGCTCACCAAGCCCGAGCCGAGGGAGGCCTGTATCGTTACCGATCGTCCCGAAGATTTGCCGTCCGGTCTCGACGCGGACCTGGTGTCGAAGCGACACCGTATGATGACGGATCTCATGCTGATGGCGCTGGCCTGCGACCAGACCCGTGTCTTCAATATGTTCTATGCGTCCGCGTTTTCAGCCACGACCAAGCCTGGCTATGACAAGCCGCACCACACCGCGACGCACGAGGAAGCCGTCGTCGAGGCGGAGCAATGCCAACCCAACGTGTCGTGGTATACGCGGCGTGCGATGGAGGAATGGGCCTACTACGTGCAGGCCCTGGCGAATTTCAAGGAAGGCGATGGGACGTTGCTCGACAACGCCTTTATCTACGCCACGACCGACCAGTCGTTCGCGAAGATTCACGGGATCGACGGTATTCCGATGTTCAGTGCCGGCAGCGCTGGCGGCAGAGTCAAAACCGGTCTGCACATCGACGGCGGCGGCAGCCCCGGATGTCGACTTGGTTACACGGCGATGCGTTTGATGGGGCTGGATGTACGCTCGTGGGGTGACAAGAGCAATAACACGTCCAGTGAGATCGGTGAAATTCTCGTCTGACACCAGGCATTGGCCTGGCTGCAACTTCATCGTGGCTGCACTGATGTTTGCGACAGTAATGGGGGTGGCCGCGGAGCCGGACAGACCAGATACTCCTGGCTCGGTCGAAGAATATGTCAGCGTGCCGATGCCACCCGGATTTCGTGTCGAGGCCACCGAGCTCGAGGGGCCGGTATTTGCCGATGCCAGCGGCCGCACACTGTACACATGGCCATCGCATAAATTGCGCAACGGCTACAGTGGTGAAACCCAGGGAAATCCGGCCTGCTACGACGAAGTCCGTACCGTCACTGCCGGCCTGATGAGTCCCTATCCGCCGGGAATACTGCTGCCCGAACTCGACAGCCGGCCGAGCTGTACGGATCTCTGGCCGCCGGTACTTGCCGCCGACGATGCGCAGGATATCGGCAAATGGACGGTTGTCGATCGCAAAGATGGCACCAGGCAATGGACTTATGACGAGCAGCCGCTATACATCTCGGTTCTCGATAATCAACCCGGTGACGTAATCGGAGGCACGACGCGCCGCTACGGTGGTGATTCTCCCGCTAATCGCGTCCCTGTTGGCCCGCCACCCAGGATCCCGCCGGGATTCGCTGTCAAAACGACCACGGTAGGTCGCCTGCTCACGACGGATAAGAATTATTCCGTTTACGCCTACGACCAGGACACGCCAGATACGTCAATGTGTCACGCCGATTGTGCGCGGACCTGGGTCCCGGTCACCGCGCCGGCGATGGCTCATGCGCAGGGTGAGTGGTCAATCATAGAGCGCTCCCCCGGTGTGCGGCAGTGGGCATTCAGGCGACAACCGCTGTACACGAACGTCCTGGACCCACGGTCCTGGAGTCTTGAGGGCAGCGACGTTCCCGGCTGGAGCAACGTTTACACACAACGGGCCCCATCAATTCCTGAAAGCTTCACCGTTCAGGACACGCTGGTGGGCCAGGTGCTGGCCGATTCCCGCGGCATGACCATCTACACCTATGTTTGTGGCGATGATTCCGTCGATCAACTGAGCTGCGAGCACCCGAATGACACGCAGGTCTACCGTCTCGCAATGTGCGGGGGCGGCGACCCCGGCAAATGCCTGAAGAGCTGGCCGTACGTGTTAGCGGATATTGGCACCTTGAGCAATAGTCGGGCATGGAGTGTCATCAACATCGATCCGAAAACGGGGCATCATGCGGCTGCAGAACAAGCCGCTGCATTCAGCGTGTGGGCCTATCGTGATCGCCCCGTGTACACCTACGGCGGCGACCAGCAGCCGGGAGATGTCAATGGTGCTGGCACCGGCGAATGGCGCGCGCAGCGTAATGGACTCAAGGCGTTTTGGTTAAGGGATGATTACATGGGAGGCACGCTCTGATGATCGCCGCTAACAGGGAGCAGACAATGAAAAACCGGTCGCCGGCGATTCTGACAGGGATTGCTTTGCTTGCATCATTTGCAGCACAGGCTGATGGCGGCAATCCGATGGTGCCAAGAGAAGGGGCGATCGGCTATGTGATGACCGATCTGTTCTGGGCCGTCTATCAAACGCCCGACGCGAAGCAGGAATGCCCCAACGGCTTCAACCCTGGTCCTCGCGAACAGTTCGAGGTCCTGTTCCCCGATAGCGAAAAGAGGACGGTCGTCGATACGCAGCTCAAGCAAGAGATCGAGACCTGGCATCCGACGGCAGATCCGGACTCATTTCCTTTCTATGAGGCGGAGGGGCCGCTTTCCTACGGCTTGAACCTCGACGGCAAAACAGGACCGAATGATTTCACCCATCCCGATGGTGAGCAGGGCATCGATAATGAGGTCTACCGTGCTGTCGCTTGCATCATTGGCTTCAGAGGCCCGGTTGGGGTCGAATACATTTTCCAGAATAAGGCGATTGCCGACAGGCGTTACAACAGGACGATGATCGAGCTGACCGGCGTCGATGATCTGACAAACGACGACAATGTCACGGTGACTCTCTATCGAGGACTCGATCGACTGTTGACTGACGCGACCGGCATGAAAGTAATGTCGGGCGGATCGCAAAGAGTCGACATGCGATGGGGCGCAAAACTTATTCGGCAGACCAAGGGAAAAATAGTCGATTCCGTGCTCACGACCGAACCGATAGCGGAGGTTGTGATCCCGTGGATGAACCTCAATGTTCCCACTTTCCAGATCATTCGCGACATGCGGTTGCAGCTGAAGCTCACGCCCACAGGCGCCGAGGGGCTGATCGCCGGATATGCCGATGTCGATACCTGGTACAGGCAGTTGATCAGGAACGATTCCACGCACCACCTGAGTAACGGGCAGATTTCGGGTATTTCCCTGTACAAAGCCCTGCGCCGACTGGCGGATGCTTATCCTGATCCGGAGACCGGCGCCAACACGGCGATCTCCACGGCGCTCGATGTAAAGTTAACGCAGGTATTCATCGTGCATCCGTCAGGAGAGGCGGCGGTGGCCGAACTTATTGCTCATCAGACCGCGGACTAATCTAACTCTCCGACCGGTCCAATACGGGCGTGCATATTGTCGAGTTGATCGAAGCAGCCGAGGCCTTGCTTGAGGGGAGATAGCGCGGCCGGCCGCCTTGAAATACTCCATCGCATTATGTGCTGTCGTTATTCCGGCATTGGCGATGCTCTGCCTGATGCGTGGCATGGAGGCGGATCGCGCTCGGGCAAAGGTGTTGCTGCAATCAGGCCAGGGCGCCGCTTGATTTCATCGGCATACAGCAGATTTGACCATAGCGTTTGATTCCCTATATGTGATTCCTTAGGAGACAGAGACACATGATTGATAGTGGCTATCAAGACAGACAGAATCTCGAAATTTTTGTATGGCCAGAATTAATGCAGACATTTTCGAAACTGGTAGAACAGGTAATGATTTCTCCCACCAATCTATCCCAGCAACTTCGAGCTGAGATTTTTACGATGGCAAGTATCGCCTCCGGGTGTCGGCACTGTCAGTCTCATGGCGCCTACACGCTGCACATGATGGGTGTCGATTCAGATCGCATTCGCTTGATCTGGACATTCGAACAATCCACGGAATTTTCTGAAGCGGACAAGGCAGCACTGAGGCTCGCCCGTGATGCGGCCAGTGTACCCAATCAAGTTGAGTCCGCACATTTCGTGAATTTACGCAAGTACTGCTCCGACCGGCAAATCGTTGAGATGCTCTCTGTCATCAGTCTGGCCGGCTGGTACAATCGTTGGAATGATTCCATCGCCACCGTTACCGATCAGGAATCGATCGACTGGGCGGAACAGGGTCTGCGCGCGGTCGGATGGGAACTGGGTAAGCACTCGGGCGAGCCCCATGAACAACGGAAAAACATCCAAGATCCACCGACAAGAACCGGATCTTGTATTAAACAAGATTCACCAGGACAGCCTGCCATCGGCCCGAACCACGGCTCCTAAAAGATGCCATCGTTCCGACAGAGTTCTTGGGCCCCTCGAGCGCTGCGTGAGCCTTACTTACCACGCCAAGCGGCAAGTCACCGGAGAGCAACATGAATCCAGCCATCATCGAGACGCGGCCCGAAATCGGGGGCCGCCAACTGTATGATCATTTTATCGAAATCGCCCGCAATCGAATTACCACGCGGCAATTCGATCCTGAATACGAAATGCCAAAAGAGCATTACGAAATGGTCCTGGAAGCGGCGCGTCATGCACCATCGGGCGCCAACGCCCAGCCCTGGCACTTTATCGTGATCCGGGATGCGGAGGTCAAGCAAGAGATTGCCGATTACTTCGTCGCGGAGCAGCGCTTGCGAGCCAGACTAAAGATGAAGTTTCCGACACCAAACTATGCTGGCCTCGCCACTGCACCTGGATTCATTGTCGTCGTCGCAGATTTTCGCTACGTCAAAGCGTTTCCGATGCTTAAAGACGATGATTCCGATCTCAATAAAATGTACATCGAGAACGCAGAACGGATTCTCCTGCAAAGCGTTGCGGCGGCCACGATGTCAGTACACCTGGCGGCGGCGGCGCTCGGCTATAACGTCTGGTGGGTGACCGCTATCGGCCAGCAAAAGGCGCAGGAAGCGATGAGGCCACTCCTGAAAGTTCCGGACGAGCTTTCTATTCTTGACATCATGTGTTTCGGACCGCCGCTCAAGGAGCCGTATAAGCGATGGAAAAAATCACCTGAGGAAATCATTCACTGGGACGTCTTCGATCGGAAAAATTTCCCGACCGACGAAGAACTCGATGTCTGGATCAAGGAGAAACGCCACAAGGTCATGTACAAAGACGCTGCAAGAATTGACTAGCCCGGATGTCGCACCTGTCTTGAGCGTGGTGGATTGACAGCGGAACGGATCCATACTCCAAAGGTTGTTCCTGGCGGAGGATGGGGTGATAGATGCCGAAGACCGGGTGTCCCTCCCGTTTATTCGTCCGTGTTGATTTTATTACCATCTTTGCGGGAGGTTGGTTAGCCTCAGGACATGATTAAGTGGTTAGGAATTGCCTTCGGAACACTGCGAGCCGCAATACGTTGTCGCTATGATCTGGTGGCCGAGAATCTGGCGCTTCGACAACAATTAGCGGTTATGAAG
>Ga0209988_10003474_pt1 | contig 10436 bp, 9 predicted proteins | sample N075metaG_FD_183115 | JGI IMG/M metagenome (GOLD analysis project Ga0209988, IMG submission 183115) | Deep subsurface microbial communities from Kermadec Trench to uncover new lineages of life (NeLLi) - N075 metaG (SPAdes) (version 2) | ecosystem: Environmental > Aquatic > Marine > Ocean trench... | reverse complement strand
CACTGAAGCCCGAATTGAGCCCGGTCTCTTCCTGGATCTCATGGTAGAATTTGACCGAGTAGTCGTGGATATGGGTCGTCGCATAGCCCATGTTGAACAGCGGCAGCAGCCCGGCGGCGTGCCAGGTGGACCCGCAGGTCAGCTCGTCGCGCTCCAGCAGCACCGTGTCCCAGCCCGCCTTGGCCAGGTGATAGGCAATCGAGGCGCCGACAGCACCACCCCCGACAACAACCGCCCGCGCATGCGTCTTCATCATCTGTCCCCGTCTCTGGCCCATCATTGGTGTTTCCGAAAAGCTAGATGCAATCTGGTGGCAAGCGCAAACCCATGCTGCAGAATCAGCGACATTGGTCAGCCATATCGCGACATGATCCCGGAATTGAGCGCTTGGCGGAGGCGACGGAATCGTGAACACTGGATCACACTCAGGCGGTTGAATCCGATTGGGAGAGTTAAGGTGATGCTCTTGGAATTTTCGGAACTTGGCCGCGGAATTTTCCGGAACCTGCGGGCCGGAACGCGGCTTGCACTCTTTCTCCCGGTCGACCGGTCAGCGTTCCAATTCGGCGCATTGCCGTTAGCGGCGATGTGGGGGTTGGCCCTGCTGTCATTCTGCGCCGTGCAGCTTCCTTTCAGTTGGCCAGTCAGCGGTGTCTCGCCCCGGGGCCTGAGCTTTGCCCTGGCATCGTTTTTCGCAACCCTCGCCGCCCTGCATCTTGGAGCCGTGCTGATTTCGCGCGGGGCACAGAGCGGCCGGTTGCAAGTGATGGCGCTGTCGGCCCTGACGCTGACATTCCTCCTCGTCCTCATCCTGACTCTGACGATCCGGGCGGGGGTTCTCCCGGTTCAGGCCGTCTGGTTCACCTATGCGATCTCTCTGTTGCCGCTGATCGCGGTGCTGCGCGGCACCGCCCGGCTGACGGGGCGGGGTCTCGTCCATGGCCTGATTCCGGCGGCGATGCTCGGGGGCTCCGCCGTCTTCAGCATCTCCTATCTGGTTCCGTTTGAAATCTTCGAAAAGGCCGAATACGAGGTGGCCTCGGACGAGCCTTGGGCGCCGGTCGATGTCGAACGGGTCTACTATGCCCAGCCGCGCCTAATCGAGGATCAACTCGGCAACCTGCGCGCGGGCGTGCCGGGCCGGGCCGAACTCTTCGCCGTGCTCGCGGCCTATTACCCGCATGAGGCCGTCTTTCTGCGCGAAATCGAAGCGGTCGGCACCCTGATCGAGGAGCGCTTCGGAGCCGCAGGCCGGGTCGTGCGGCTGGCCAATTCCCGCGATCACCCGGAGCGGTATCCGCTGGCCAACGTAAGAAACCTCGATGCTGCTCTGGCACGCATTGCCGAGGCCATGAATCCGGATGAAGACGTGCTGTTGCTGTTCCTGACTTCACACGGGTCAGAGGAAATCGTATCCGCAGGCTACTGGGAACTTCGTACGACCGATCTGGATGCCGGCACTCTCGCCGCGTCGCTCGCGGCCAGCGGCATTCGCCATGCTGTGGTTATCATCTCGGCCTGTAACTCCGGTTCGTTCATTCCACAGCTTGAGGCGCCCGATCGCCTGATTATCACGGCGTCCGCCGCCGAGCGGAACTCGTTCGGGTGTTCCAACGAGAACGAATGGACCTACTTCGGCGAGGCTTACTTCGATCGCGGTTTGCGGGCGACCCATGATTTTCGCGCCGCTTTCGATGCCGCGGCAGCACTTGTGGCGGAGTGGGAGCATGAGTTGGGGCATGTTCCCTCAGATCCGCAAATTGCGCTTGGAGCCGGAATCGAAGCCGTGCTGGAACAGCTTGCAGGCGAGGCTGCCAGGCGCTGAGCGGCTCTACCTGAGTGGAATTTGCTCTAACAGAAATCCCGGGCCGGAACCGGCCGCCTTGGCCTGTCATTTTCCACCATCGTCCGGGCCCAACAGTCATTGCTCTTGGCCGTCAGAGCGCCATCTTTGCATGCAAGGAGGTCCGATCATGGCTGCATCCCTGCCGCGCCGCGCGCTGTTGCGAATCCTTGGTTCCGCCGGCGCCTTCCTCGGTCTCGCCCGTCCAGCCGCTGCGGCGCTTTTCCCGACCCCGCCACAATCCACCGGCCCGTTCTACCCGCCTCCCGCTGACCGGTTCGCCGATACCGACTGGGATCTGGTCAAGGTCGCGGGCCGGGTCCGCGCCGCCGGCGGCGAGGTGATGCACCTGTCGGGCCGGGTCCTCGGCGGCGACGGCGCGCCTATTGCCGGCGCCCTGATCGAGATCTGGCAGTGCGACGCCAACGGGCGCTACTTGCACAGCGGCGACGTCTCGCAGACCCGCCCGCGCGACCCGGACTTCCAGGGCTACGGCGTGACCCGGACCGATCGCGGCGGCCGCTACCGTTTCCGCACCATCCTGCCGGTCGAATATCCCGGCCGCACACCGCATATCCATGCCCGCATCCAGCGTGCCGACGGCAGCGAACTGATCACCCAGATCTACCTGAAGGACCACCCGCTGAACCAACGCGACTTCCTGTTCCGCCGCCTTGGCGGCGCGGCGCAGGCGGCGGCGTCGATCACGCCCGCGCGCCGGGACGACGGCGACCTGGAAGCGGGGTTCGACTTCGTCATCTGACCACGCCGTCGGCGCCGATCGGATCCATGTGGATGATCACCTCCGAGCCCGGCACCGCCATCAGAATGCTTCGGCGCAGCCGCGCGCCGATCTCGTGGGCGTCGAGCAAAGGCTGGCTGCCGTCCAGTTCGATATGGAGCTGGACAAAGGTCCGGCTGCCGGAGACCCGGGTCTTGAGGTCGTGGAAGCCGCGGATATCGGGGAAGTTCTCGACCACCCCGGCGATCCGGCGTTCGACCTCGGCCGGGGCTTCGCGGTCCATCAGGGCGGAGAAGGCACTGCCGCCGATCTTCCACGCACCCCGCAGCAGGACAGCCGCCGCCACCAGCGAGACCACTGAATCCAGCCGCACCACGCCGAACAGCGCGGACGCGCCCAGCGCGACGATCGCTCCCGCGGTGGGCAGCAGGTCCGAGAGGTAGTGCAGCGAATCCGCCGCCACCACCTTCGAGCCGGTCTGCCGCGCCACCCGCCGCTGCCACCAGACCAGCACGCCGGTCAGCGCGACGGACAGCGCCATCACCGCGATTCCGGCGCTCTCGGCGGCCAGCGGCTGCGGTGATAGCAGCCGCTCGACGCCGCGCCAGCCGAGCGCCACCCCGGCGGTGGCGACCATCACCGCCTGGGCCAGCGCGGCGATGTCCTCGATCGAGTTGTGGCCGAAGCGGTGGTCCTCGTCGGCGGGCTTGGCAGCGTAGAGGATGGCGGCGAGATTGGCGATCGAGACCACGAGATCCAGCGCCGAATCGACCAGGCTGGCCGCCACCGACAAGGCGCCGGTCTCGGCCCAGGCCCAGCTCTTGGCCGCGACCAGCACCAGCGCGACCGCGACCGAGGCGATTCCGGCCGAGACGTTCAGCCGCGTCTTTTTTCTGCTGTCCATGGTCCGGTCGCGCGCCTTCAGCCCCCGGCGGCGGCGCGTACCCGCTCCAGCAGCGCCGCCGAGACGTAACCGTCCGGAATCAACTCCTTGTCGGCCTGAAAGCCACGGATCGCGCTGCGGGTGATCGGCCCGACGATGCCGTCGATCCCTTGCGTCGGATAGCCCAGCTCGGTCAGCCGGCGTTGCAGCTCCTCGGTCTCGCTCCCGCTCAGCGGCCGGTCGCCGCGCGGCCAGCCGATCGCGGTGCGCAGACCGAAGGCGATCGAGCTGTCGATCCGCCCGGCCAGCAGCGCCACCGCCAGGGCATAGGAGGTGGCGTTGTTGTAGCGCTTGATCACCCGGAAGTTCGGATAGACCGCGAAAGCCGGCCCCCGCGCGCCGGCGGGCAACAGGATGGTCACGGCGTCCGAGGGCAGAAGCCGCCCCGCGCCGATGCGCCGCACCCCCAGCGCCTCCCACGCGGCGGCGGATTTCCGGGTCTTGTCGTCGGCCAGCCGGTAGTCGAACCCCGCCGGCAGATCGACCTCGATCACCGAGGGCTCGGCCCGCTGCCAGCCGAACCGTGACAGGTAGTTCGCCGTCGAGGCCAGCGCATCGGCCGGGTTGTCGCTCCACACATCGCGCTTGCCGTCGCCGGTGAAGTCGACCGCGTAGGCCTCGAAGCTGGCCGGGATGAACTGGGTGTGCCCCATCGCGCCGGCCCAGGAGCCGACCATGCGCTCAGGCGCCACATCGCCCGATTGCAGGATGCGCAGGGCGGCGATCAGTTGCGCCTCGGCGAAATCGCGCCGCCGCCCCTCGAAGGCGAGCGTCGCCAGGCTCTCGATCACCGGGATCGCGCCGTAGTCGAGGCCATAGGCGCTCTCGATGCCCCAGATCGCGGCCACGATGCCGAGATCGACGCCATAGCGTTCCTCGATGCCGCGCAGGGTCCGGCCCCGCTCGGATGCGCGCGCGCGGCCATCGGCAATACGGGTCTCGGAGACGGCGCTGTCGAGGTACTCCCAGATCGGCCGGACGAATTCCGGCTGATAGCGGTCCAGCTCGAGCACCCGCGCGTTGACGGTGATCCCCGCGAAGGCGGCATCGAACACCGCGCCGGTGATCCCGGCCGCCAATGCGCGTTCGCGAAAGCCGCCCCGCCAGGCGCCAAAATCACCGCTGGGTAAGATGGTGCCGTCCCCGTCCGGCGCCCGTTCCGGCCGTTCCGGGGGCAGCGGCACGGTGCCGTCGTCCACTACGGTCACCTCTTCCTGCGCCGCGCCCTCGGTGGCGACGCAGCCGCCGGCCAGCAAGGTCAAAATCGTCAGAACCGCCCGTGTGCCCCAGATAGTGCTCCTGTTCATGCCCCCTGCCTCTCGCCGTTGCCCCGCAGGCGTGAATTGCAGCCGAGTTTAGCTATCTCCGGCGGCGGCGTCGAGACGGGCATGACGGGTTGCCGGGCCTTTGCCTGCGGCCATTATCCGCACGCGCGCAGTCTCCAGCGGCTCGATCGCCACCGCCATGTGATGGGCGTTGCAATGCAACAGCCGGGTTGCGTCCAGCATGATGCCGACATGGTCCTTCCAGAACATCAGGTCGCCCCGCTCCGGTGGCGCCCCCGGCGCCAGGGTGCGGCCCAACTCCGCCTCCTGCATGTCCGCATCGCGCGGGCAGCCGCGCCCCGCCGCCGACAGCGCCAGTTGCACCAGGGCCGAGCAATCGAGCCCGGTCGATCCCCGCCCGCCCCAGAGATAGGGCGCGCCGAGCAGCCGCTCCGCCTCCGCCACCCAGTCCTCGGCGGCGGCCTCGCGCGGCGCCAGATGCGGCGCCGGGACGAAGCCCCCGGTCGACAGCGCCGCGAAACCGGACTCCGCCCCCTCGACCCGGACCAGGGCGCCATAGCTCAACCAGCCGATCGGCCGGGCCCGCAGCGCCGGGGCGGGGTAGACATGGGTCATCGGCTGGGCGACGCGGTGGGTCGGCGCCGGACCCGCCGGCATCAGGCAGGCGCGCGGCACATAGCCGACATAGCCGTCGCTCTCGGCCTGGCCCCAGGCCCAGTCGTCGTCATTCTCGTAGGCCGCGAAACGCTCGCCATGGAGGAGCTGGCTTGCCAGCGGCGCCTCGCCGTCGGGCCGCGCCGTCAGCGGCGCCAGCGGCACCGAGACCGCCAGCGGCGTCGCCTCCGCATAGCGTTCGGCCTCGACCTCGCCCTTCAGATGCGCCGCCGCCAGATCGGGCCGGGCCGGGGTGCGGCGCAAATCCGGGGCCATCTGTTGCGAGGTCATTCCGGGCCTCCGTAACGGGCCACCAGCATCGCCAGCACGGCCCGCGCCGCCTGGCACTCGCCGCCCTTGGGGCGGCCGGACCTGGCCTTGGGGGTCCAGCCGAAGATGTCGAAATGCACCCAGGGCGCGCCGCCGACGAAGCGCTTCAGGAACAGCGCCGCCGTGATCGAGCCGGCAAATCCGCCCTTCGGCGCGTTGTCCAGATCGGCGATGCCGGGCTCGATATCGCCCTCGTAAGCCGGCCACAGCGGCAGCCGCCAGATCGGGTCGGCGACCTGCTCGGAGGCAGCCGCCAGTTCCGCCGCCAGCGCCTCGTCATCGGTGAAGAAGGGCGCCACGTCGGGCCCCAGCGCCACCCGCGCGGCGCCGGTCAGGGTCGCCATGTCGACGATCAGGGCGGGGTCTTCCTCGCTCGCCAGCGCCAGCGCGTCGGCCAGCACCAGCCTGCCCTCGGCATCGGTGTTGTTGATCTCCACCGTCAGCCCCTTGCGTGAGCGCAGAATGTCGCCGGGGCGCATGGCATCCGACGCGACCGAATTCTCCACCGCCGGGATCAGCACCCTCAGGCGCAGCCCCAGCCCCAGCCCCATGATCATGTGGGCCAGCCCCAGCACGGTGGCCGCACCCCCCATGTCCTTCTTCATCAGGGCCATCGATCCGGACGGCTTCAGGTTCAGCCCGCCGGTGTCGAAGCACACCCCCTTGCCGACCAGCGTCACCGCCGGGTCGCCGGCGTTGCCCCAATGCAGGTCGATCAGGCGCGGCGCCTGCGGCCCGGCCCGGCCGACCGCGTGGATCAGCGGCAGGTTGGCGTCGAGCAGCACCGCGCCGGTGGTGACTTCGATCTCGGCCCCATGGCGCTCGGCGATCCGCCGCGCGGCCCGCTCCAGCGCCTCCGGCCCCATTTCGTTGGCCGGGGTGTTGATCAGGTCGCGGGCGATGAAAACGCCCTCGGCGATCCGCCCCAGCCGGGCGCCGTCAACGCCTGCCGGGGTCTCCAGATCCGCCTCCATATCCCCCTCATTTGGGGCGCTGCCGCTCATGTAGCGGTCGAAGCGGTAGCGGCCCAGCATCCAGCCCAGCGCCGCCTGCTCGGCCTCCGGCCCGCTCAGATCGCCCTCCAGCCGGTAGCTCCCGGCAGGCGCGGAACGGGCGAAGCTGCCCAGATGCAGCCGCTCGCGCCGCCGCTGCGCCCCGGTGCCCCAGCCGACCAGCACCCGTTCGACCGATCCGTCCGCGCCGGGCAGCGCCAGGGCGGTGCCGAGCCGGGCGCGGAAGCCGTTGGCGCGGACCCAGGCGGCCTGGGCGCCAGGCAGTTCCGCAACCAGATCGTCCAGCGCATCGGATGCTACCGGCCGGATCGGAATCCGCTTTTCTCCGGTCTCCGGCGACCCGGATTCTCCGGTCTCTTCGCTCATTCGGTTTTCTCCAGATGCCTGTAATCGTGCCGCCTAGATCCTTATCCGACCTGATGGAATCAGGCCGGAGGCTCTATGACCTTTGTTTCTACGCAATTTCCGAGTCGCCAAATGAATTCATTTGGCTAGAAATTGCTCTAGCGCCGAGTCTAACCCGGCAATGCGGCAAGGCAAAGACTACCCGCCGGAAATCCCGTCCAGGTAGCGGCGCATGGCATCGACCGACTCCGCGCCCAACCAGCGGATCTCGGCGACAATCGCCACCGCCTGATCCGCCGCCCCCTCCCGCGCCGCGCGGTTCATCCCGGCTGCCGCCGCCGACAGCCGGGTCAGGCCCAGATGCCCGGCCATACCGACCAGGTCGTGCCCGAGCCGGGCAATGCCGGCGAGATCGCCGGCCGCCGCCAGTTCCTCCAGCCGGGCCAGCCGGTCGGTCAGCTCGATCAGCCCGTCGGCCATCAATTCGGCCAGCACGCTGGCGCCGAGATGGCCGCCGAGCCGCTCCAGGTACCCGGTATCGAGCGTCGGCTTTTCCGGCTCGGGGGTGCGCCATTCAAACATTGGGGACTCCGGTCTCATCGAGGCCAGATTGGCACGCTTCGGTTAACCAGATGTTCAGGCAGACGGTTCGTTCGAAAACGCCGCACCCCTCATTTCCGCCGCTTGTGCTCCTCGAGCCGGGGCATGATCTCGACGAAGTTGCAGGGCATGTGGCGGTAGTCGAGCTGAACCGACAGGATTTCGTCCCAGCCGTCCTTGCAGGCGCCGGGCGAGCCGGGCAGGGCGAACAGGTAGGTGCCGCCCGCCACCCCGCCGCAGGCCCGCGACTGAATCGCCGAAGTGCCGATCTTGGCCATCGAGATTGTGGTGAAGGCGGTGGCGAAGGCCTCGATCTCCTTCTCGTAGACATCGCGGTGGGCTTCCACCGTGACGTCGCGCCCGGTCAGTCCGGTGCCGCCGGTGGAGATGATCGCGTCGATGCCGGGGTCGGCGATCCATTCGCGCAGCTGCGCCGCGATCTTCTCGCGGTCATCGATGACGATGGCCCGCGCCGCAAGGTTGTGTCCGGCCTTGGTGAGGCGCGCCACCAGGGTGTCGCCGGAGCGATCATCGGCCAGCGTCCGGCTGTCGGAGACCGTGAGGATGGCGATATTGACCGGGACGAATTCGCGGTTTGCGTTGATGCGGCTCATTGGTGGTCTCCATGTAGGGGGCGCGGGGGTAGGGTCGGGGCCGGTGGACGATCACTCCAGCTCCGGCACCTCGCCGTCCAGCGCGGCGCGCAAGGAAAGAAGATCGCGCCAGGCCAGCCGCTTGTCGGCGGGCTGGCGCAGCAAGTAGGCGGGGTGGAAGCTCGGCAGCAGTGGCAGGCCGCTGGCCGCGTGGCGCACCCAGCGCCCGCGCATCCGCTTGATGCCGGTGGCGGTGTCGAGCAGCGTCTTGGTCGGCGTGTTGCCGATCGAGAAGATGAAATCCGGCTTCGCCAGCTCGATGTGGCGCTCGATGAAGGGCAGGAACAGGGCGACCTCGGCCAGCGTCGGGGTGCGGTTGCCCGGCGGCCGCCAGGGCAGGATGTTGGTGATATAGGCCGCGTCCTCCGGCGCGGGTGCGGTGCGGGTGAGCCCGATCGCCGCCAGCATCCGGTCGAGAAGCTGCCCGGCGCGGCCGACGAAGGGCTTGCCGATCCGGTCCTCCTCGCCGCCGGGGGCCTCGCCGATCACCATCACCCTCGCACCTGCCAGCCCGTCGCAGAAGACAAAACTGCGCGCGCTCTTTTTCAGCGGCGAGCCCTCGAAGCTCCGCATCGCCTCGGCCAGTTCCTCCAGCGTGGTCGCGGCCCGGGCAAGGGCATGGGGTGTCTCCCCCCTCGGCGCCGCCTCGGGTCCAGGCGGCGCGTCGGCCATCGCGCTGGTGGCGCCGTCCGGCGCGCGCCGGGCTGCGGGCGTTGTGACAATCGGGTTCGTCGCTGCAGCGGCGCTTTCGGCGAAGCGGTCGACGGGCGCCTCGCCGATCGCCTCGTCGGCGCCAAGCTCGAGCTGCCAGGCGAGCGCCTCCAGCAGCTCCGGGGTGGGGTCGGGTTTGTCCGTCATGGGACGAGATTAGAACGTTTTCCGGCCTGATGGAATCAGGCCGGACGCTCTATTCCTCTGTCTTGTGCAATTTCCGAGTCGCCGAATGAAGCCATTCGGCTCGAAATTGCTCCAATCCGCCCGCGCGCCCGCGTCACGTGTTTGGCTGTCACGGGGCCCCGCGCGGATCGATGGGCCCAAGATCGAGACCAAGCTCCGCCTCCAGCGCCGCGGCAAAGGACAGCAGCGGCCCCTCCGAGCGCAGCGGCCCGACCATCTGCAACCCCACCGGCAGGCCGTCGCTGGTGAACCCGCAGGGCAAGGAGAGCGCCGGGGCCGACGTCAGGGTCACCGCGAAGGCGATGGCGAGCCAGTCGATATAGGTCCCGAAGACCTGGCCGTCGCATTCCGTCACGGTGCGGTCGCCGACCGGGAACGGCGGCACGATGGTGGCCGGCGTCAGCAGCAGGTCGTAGGTGTCGAAAAACGCCGCCAGGTTGGCGACCAGCCGGGCGCGCAGGCGTTCGGCCCGCGCCACCTCCTCGCCGCTGACGGCGAGACCCTTCTCGATGTTCCAGATCACGTCCGGCTTCAGCTGGTCGCGGTGCTCGGCATATTCATGGGCGTGCCCGGTGGCGAAGGAGATGGCGCGCAGGGTCTGGAACGCCTCGTGCGCGCCATCGAGGTCCGGATGCGCCTCCTCGACCACCGCCCCCAGCGCCTCGAAGCGGCGCGCGGCGGCGGCGCAGATTTCGGCCACCTCCGGGTCCACCGGGGTGATGCCGAGATTGCGCGAGAAGGCAACCCGGCGCGGCACAATCGGCGCCTCCGCCCGGGCGCGGAAGCCGCCGTTGCCGGGCTGCGCCCTGGGGTCGCGCCGGTCGGGCCCGGCCATGGCGTCGAGCAGTAGGCCCAGATCGCCGACATTGCGCGCCATCGGCCCGTTGACCGAGAGGGTGCCGAACGGCTCGGCGCCCGGCCCCTTCGGCACCCGCCCCGGTGCCGGCCGCAAGCCGACCACGCCGCAGAAGCTGGCCGGGTTGCGCAAAGACCCGCCCATGTCAGAGCCCTGCGCCACCCAGGCCTGCCCCGAGGCCAGCGCCGCCGCCGCGCCGCCCGACGAGCCGGCCACCGAGCGGGCGAGGTTCCAGGGGTTATGGGTGCGCCCGAAGACCTCGTTGAAGGTGCTG
>Ga0209988_10003472_pt1 | contig 10438 bp, 7 predicted proteins | sample N075metaG_FD_183115 | JGI IMG/M metagenome (GOLD analysis project Ga0209988, IMG submission 183115) | Deep subsurface microbial communities from Kermadec Trench to uncover new lineages of life (NeLLi) - N075 metaG (SPAdes) (version 2) | ecosystem: Environmental > Aquatic > Marine > Ocean trench... | reverse complement strand
CCCGTCTCCGGATCCTTGCGGAGCCCCTCACAGAAGCTCCGAAACGAGTCCATGACGGACGTCGCCGGCGTGATCGGATACCACGCTCCCACAGTCGCGCCGGCGTACACGCAGCCCAAGGCCGCAGCCATGTTCCCCGTCATCAACACGGAGTCTCGATTCGCGTCCATCGCCTCGAGTCGGATCGGGAGCAGGCAGTCGAAATGCTCCGTGGCGTAGTCGTAGCCCAGACGGATGGCCACGTTGTTCGAGTCCATCAAATGCTGCTTGGCGCTGAACTTCTCCTCCAGCATCCCTTCAATCACCTCGAGATCGATGGACAGGAGTGCGGCCACGGCACCTACATATGCGATGTTCTTCATCAGGATGCGCTCTCGGTCACCCTTGAAGTTCTCCACACACATGTGCGACAGAGGAATACCGAAGAACAGCACGTCCACGCGAAAGAGCTCTTCGTCGAGGGGCCAACTCGAGTCGTAGAGGATGGCAGCGCCGGGACGGACCTCGGCAATATCCTGCGCGTACGTCTTGGGGTTCATCGCCACCATCAGGTCGACGTCCGGGTTGCGGGCCAGATGGCCGTGCTTGTTCACCCGAATTTCATACCAGGTCGGTAGTCCCTGGATGTTGGAGGGGAACACGTTCTTTCCGGAGACCGGGATACCCATGCGAAAGATGGCCTGCATGAGCATGCCGTTCGCACTGGCGGAGCCGGTACCGTTGACCGTGGCGACTTTTACGACGAAGTCGTTACTTACGACGAAGTCGTCAGTGCGGTCTCGGGAGTCTCGATCCACGTCGGTTTTCCGGCATAAGGGATGTGCAAGTCGAACTTCTGCATGTCCCACGCGGCCGTGGGGCAGCGCTCTGCGCACAGACCACAGTGCACGCACAGGTCCTCGTCCTTGACCATCACGCGAGCGGTTTGCGGAAGATTCTCTGATACGTAGAGATCCTGATCGGTGTTTTCAGCCGGCGCGGTGAGGTGAAGCCTGAGCTCCTCCTCCGGCTCGTTCTCGGTCATCGTCAGGCAATAGACGGGGCATACGTCGATACACGCGTCGCACTCGATGCAAAGATTCGACGTGAACTCGGTCTGTATATCACAGTTGAGGCAGCGGGCCACCTCGACGGCCGCCTGCTCGGGATCGAAGCCCAGTTCCACCTCGACCTCGAGAGCCTTGAACCGCTCTACCAGATCGACATGGCTCATCCTGGAGCGCTCGGATTCATCGTAGCTGCTTCCGTAGCTCCAGGAGTGAAGCCCCATTTTCTGTGAGACGAGGTTCATGCCATACGACGGCCGGTCGGTGAGCGATTCTTCTTCACACAACGCATGAATCGAGATGGCCGCTTGATGGCCATGCTCCACGGCCCAGATGATGTTCTCGGGGCCCCACGCAGCGTCTCCACCGATAAACACGCCGTCTCGCGTGGTCTGGAAGGTGGTGCGATCCACGACCGGCATGTCCCATTCGTTGAACTCGATGCCGATATCACGCTCAATCCATGGAAACGCATTGTCCTGCCCGATCGCCAAGATCACGTCGTCGCAGGGGATCACCGTCGAACCGAGCGTCGTGCTGACGAGCCGGCCACTCTCGTCGGGCGCCCATTCGACGAGGTCGAACTCCATGCCCACCAGCCGTCCGTCCTCGATCACGAATCGGGTCGGCGAATGGTTTTCGACGATCTCGATGAGCTCTTCTTCGGCGTCGTCGAGCTCCCACGACGAGGCCTTGAAGTGAGGGCGACCCTTTCGCGCGATCACGCGGACGTCCTGCCCTCCGATCCGCTTCGACGTCCTGCAGCAGTCCATCGCGGTATTGCCGACCCCGATGATCAGCACCCGCTCCCCGATGGAGTCGGTGTGTTCGAAGTGCACGGACTCCAACCAGTCGATTCCGATGTGGATGTTGGCGCCACCTTCGTCTCGTCCGGGGATGCGGAGCTCTTTGCCCTTGGGCGCACCCGTGCCGACAAAGACGGCGTCGAATCCGCCCTCGTCCAGAAGCTTCTTGAGGCTGTCGATGGGGTGGCTATAGTGCACCTCCACACCCATATCGAGGATCACGTTGATCTCTTCATCCAGCACGCTGCCGGGGAGCCGGAAGGATGGGATGTTAGTCCGCATCAGGCCTCCAGGCCGATCCATTCTCTCGAACAGCACGCACTCGTATCCCAACGGCAACAGGTCGTTGGCCACGGTCAGTGAAGCGGGGCCGGCTCCGATCAGCGCGATGCGCTTGCCGTTCTTCTCCTCGGGTATCTTGGGGAGCAGGTCCGTAATATCGCCCCGCAGATCGGAAGCCACGCGCTTGAGCCTACATATGGCGACGGGCTCGTCTTCGACACGGACACGGCGACACACCGGCTCACAGGGACGGTCGCATGTTCTGCCCAGAACACCGGGGAAGACGTTGGATTCCCGGTTCAGCATGTACGACTCGGTGAACCGGCCCTGGCCAATCAGCCGGATATACTCCGGAACCGGCGTGTGGGCGGGGCACCCCCACTGGCAGTCTACGACCTTGTGGTAGTAGTCGGGGTTGGAGGTGTCGGTGGGTTGCATATTCAAAACCGCTCCAGCGGCTGATTCACGGAATTTGCGCGACCATGATTGGAGTACCGATCCGTTTGCGCAAGGGTGGGGATTTCCTAGTCAGAAGCCTGACTCAGATTCTTGGACAAAACATCCCTCGCTCGGCCATGGCGATCGAAGAAAACAACGTCGTCTCCGGCATGGACCTGCATTCTCTCGGCGGTTGAATGGGCACAGTTCCGGTCTCTCTGCGGTTGAATGGTCACCCTTCCGACCCGTTCGATCAAGATGTGTCCAGCACATGTTGGGTCTTTAGGACTCCGACGTATTCAGTTGCAAGAAACGAGCCTCCAGCTACCCGTATCCACATGGTGAAATATTACACACTTTCGGTCACGGGTGGGTATGAAATTTTTAGGCCCTGGGCGGACTACACGGCAGCCGGACCGATCCCACAGGCTCCTCCCGCGCCAATACCTGGACGCGGGAAATCTCACCCGCGCATGTTACCCGGCATAGCCCCGAGAATTCGCGTTCCGTCGGTGATACTCCGGCGGCGACGTTCTGGCGGCAGCGCTGATAATTTCACGTTGCCACTGCGGGCTATTTCCTGCCGAGCCAAACTCGGTGGGGACCGGCATCGAGCAGGACCTCGACCGTGTTGAAGGTCGACCCCATCAAAGCAGCCAGGGGTAGACGTCGCTGTGTGACGAGCACGAGTGACCCGTCGGTTTCGAGATGGTCCGGCGCCCCACGAACGAGACGCTCGATCACTCTACCGCTCTGTTCCTTCCCTTCATGGTACGGAGGGTTACTGACGATCAGGTCATAACGCTCATGGTCCAGCGCATCGAATCCGTCCGAGGGAATCAGGCGAGCCCCGGGGACGTTTTCACTGACGGCTACGAGGGCCACCGCATCGACATCGAGAAAGTCCAAACGGGCTGTGGGCTCCAACGCCGATAAGTACGCTCCGATCACACCCGAGCCGCACGAAAAATCGAGGATTCGTCGCCCCGCCGCCGGAAGCCGCGGCATTACCTCGAGGAGCGTGCGGGTTCCCGCATCCAGTCGGCCATGGGAAAAAATGCCGGGGTAGGAGATCCATTCACGAGGCCCGCCCGGAAACTCCAACGACGTAGACCGCCGCCACTCCGCCAGAGTCCCTCGCGGGCTCAGGGCATCCACCGGCCTAACCGCTTCGAGAACGCGACAGCGGCCACCGGACCCCACGGTCCTGACCGGACCCATGAGCGGCTCGATGATCCGGCTGGCGGACCCCGCACCCTCGTCGTTGGCTCCGTACACCCAGAGGGGCGCACCGACATCGAGAACGGACGCGGCGGCATGAACGGCCATGTCCAGCTCGTCCTTGGCCTTGGGGAGCCTCAGGGCTGCCGCCCCGAACGGACCTTCCGGAGGCCACGCTGAAGCGGTCCTGCCTTCTCGCGCGAGCCGGTGCCAGGAGTGAGCCCGGCCTCCGCCCTCTCCCACGGCAGTGGCGACCGTCGGCAGGTTCTCGAGCATGACGAGCACGTTTCCCGGGATCGACGCGCGGCGCAGGACACCGCACATCAACTCCGCAGCGGCCTGGTTCCGCCAGTCGGCACCGCGTTTGAGAGACATCTCCGCTCGGTGTGAACGTCCGACCGTCCCGACCGTTGCCGGACTGCTCTAGCTGTCCTCGTTGGCCTCGATGATCTCCCCGAGGCGCTCCAACCCTGTGGTAATCTTGTCCTCGGATGGCCCGAACGAGAAACGGACCCACTTCTTGAGCTTTCTCATGGGTGGGTGTGTCCCGCCCGGGTTCACGTCGAAGAACCGTCCCGGAATGGTGACGACCTTGCGGCCGAGCCCGGCCTTGAAGAACCCCTCGGCATCATTCAGCGGTTTGGGCAGGCCACTGATGTCGGCCCACACATAGAAGGTGCCCGAGGGCCCTTCTCCACAACGAATTCCAAGGGCCTCGAGCCCCTCCACCATCACGATCCGCTTTCTCGCGAACAAGCGCCGAACCGCAGTGGTCTCTTCGTCTGCCCGCTCGGGATCCAACGCCTTGATCGCCAACCGCTGTGCCGGCAAGCTCGGTCCACCGTCGAACCCGGTGGCAGCCCGCTCAAGGTTCGCGATCACACTCGACGGTCCCACCGCCCAACTCAGCTGCCACCCCGGATACCGGAAGTTCTTGCTAAGGCCGTCGACGATGAGCACCGGGTCTTTCTCCACGTTCCGGACGTAGGAAGCCGCCGATACCGGGCCACTCCCTGGCGCACCGTCCTCCCCATAGACATAGTGCGAGTAGGACTCGTCCAGGATGAGCGTACACTTGTTCTTCCGAGCGGCCGTCAAATAGGCCTTCAGCTCAGCGTCACGGATGAGGTCGCCCGTCGGATTACACGGGTTGCCGATGAGAAAGGCCCGAAGTTTTCCGTCAGCCATGGCCTTGCTGAGTCGGGCCGGGTCGAGGTGGAAGGACTCATCCGGACCGGCCTGTACAGGCACCGGCTTGACCCGACCGAGATGGTGGCTGAACAGGTCGTGGTATGCCGGAGATTCCGGAAACTTGTGCCCCACCGAAACCGAATCGAACGTGGCGAAAATCCTCGCAAGCATCAGGCGGCCACCCGACGCGATCGAGACATTCTCCTTTTTATACCTCGAGTCCTCGCCCGTGCGATAGAGGCGATTGTAGTGGCCGGCCACCGCTTCCCGGAGCTCTTCGATGCCTCCAGGCGGCCCGTAGGATTGGTCGTGGGGCTCTAGTGTGATCCAGGTGAGGCGGTTGGGGGCACCCTCGATTCGTCCGACGTCAGGCTGTCCCTGGCCTAGATTACACCAATCGGGCCGTCCGTTTCGGTAGCCGAACTCGGCGGCGTTGACCATCGCTTGAGCGAGGCCCATGTAGGGTATGTCGCGGAAGGTTGTCTTTCTCTTTGCCACGGATGAAATCTCTTCAGTTATGGCGACTGGGCTTCACCGAGCCACGGACGGACTCAGGTCCATTCGGGTGACGCCGGCGACGATCTCCAGCACCCGGAGCCACAGTACGAGGGGTGTCGCACCGACCTTGATCCCGGCGACGGACACGCGCATGCTGGGGAATGTAGCGAATTTTGGTCGGATCTCACACCCAAGGCCCGACGGACTCCCGTCTCTTCCCACTTGCGGCGCGAGTCGGTAACCTGGGACCCTGATGAGTTCTCAAGGAAGCCACGAAGAGGCACACGGCCGTTATTTGGCGGCTCTGTCCCTTACGGCCCTGGGCATCGTGTTCGGTGACATCGGTACCAGTCCCATCTACGCGCTCCGGGAGTCCTTCCATTCCGCAAACGGGATCGACCCCACTCAAGCCAACGTCCTCGGCATTTTGTCGCTGATCCTGTGGTCCCTGATCATCGTCATATCGATCAAGTACCTGACCTTCGTGATGCGGGCCGACAACAACGGCGAAGGAGGGATCATCGCGCTGACGGCGCTGGTCACCCCGCCCTCCCAAGCCGCCGCACAAAAACGCATCGCGCTGGTGATGGCCGGGCTTTTCGGGGCTGCGCTCCTGTACGGCGACAGCATGATCACCCCGGCGATTTCGGTTCTGAGTGCCGTCGAGGGCCTCGAAGTCGCAACGGATCGATTTCAGCCCTATGTGATCCCGATTACCATCGTCATCCTTATCGCGCTCTTTTCCGTCCAGCGCAGGGGCACGGCGGGTATTGGGATGCTCTTCGGCCCCGTCACACTCGTCTGGTTTCTCACGTTGGCGGTGCTCGGCGTTCTTGGAATCACCAAGCACCCGGGGGTCATGGCAGCCGTAAATCCTCTCGAGGGTGCCGCATTTTTTGCTCGTAACGGCTTGGCCGGATTCCTGGTGCTGGGATCCGTCTTTCTGGTCGTGACGGGCGGTGAGGCTCTCTACGCAGACATGGGACACTTCGGCATCAAGCCGATCCGTCTCACTTGGTTCATCCTGGTCCTTCCCGCCCTCGTACTCAACTACTTCGGCCAGGGCGCCGTCATTCTGGAGGACCCCACCACACTAGCCCATCCCTTCTTTCTGATGGCCCCAAGCTGGGCGCTCTACCCACTCGTAGGCTTGGCGACACTCGCCACGATCATCGCCTCGCAAGCAGTGATCTCGGGCGCGTTTTCTCTGACCCAGCAAGCGATTCAGCTAGGGTACCTGCCCCGCATGAAGGTGGAGTATACTTCGAGCCGGGAGATAGGTCAGGTCTACCTTCCCGGCATCAACTGGGCTTTGATGCTCGCCTGCCTCGGGCTCGTGATCGGCTTCAAGACGTCCAGCAACCTCGCGGCGGCGTACGGAGTGGCGGTCACGACGGATATGGCCGTCACGACGGTCCTCTTCGCCGTAGTCGCCACCAAACGCTGGGGGTGGAGTCCGAAGTCGATCGTGTTGTTCCTCGGCGTACTCCTGATCGTCGACCTCGCGTTCTGGGGAGCGAACCTGCCAAAGATTCCGATGGGCGGCTGGTTCCCGATCGTAGTTGCCGCCGTGATCTTCACCATGATGACTACGTGGAAAAAGGGTCGGGAGCTCGTGGCCGCACGCCTGGAGGTCGGCTCACTCCCCATTGAGCTGCTGCTCGCCGACATCCGAGAAAGTAATCCGACCCGGGTGGCCGGAACCGCAATATTCCTGCACAAGGATCCCGACGGCACACCACCGGCCCTCCTGCACAATCTCAAGCACAACCGGGTCCTCCACCAACGGGTCGTGTTACTGAGTGTCTCGACGTTGGACGTGCCGCACGTGGCGGATGACGATCGCCTCAGCATTGTGAAGGTTGCCGACGATCTGTATAAAATCATCGCCTCCTACGGCTTCGCGGAATCTCCCGACGTCCCGTCGATTCTGGAGGGCTGCGAGAAGAAGGGACTCGCGTTCGACATGATGCAGACCACCTTCTTTCTCTCCCGTGAAACTCTCGTCGCACACAAGAAAGGTGGAATGTCGAGATGGCGGAAGCGGCTCTTCAGCCGCATGTCTCGGAACTCACTTCAGGCCACGTCCTACTTCGGGATTCCCCCGAACCGGGTGGTGGAACTCGGGATGCAGGTCCAGTTGTGAAGAAGCAGAAGCTCAAGAAAGAGCTGGGCCTGTTCGGCGTCTACTCGATCGCCACAGGCGTCACGCTGAGCGCCGGATTCTTCTTGCTTCCGGGTCTGGCGGCGGCCGAAGTCGGCTCGGGCCTTCCACTGGCCTACCTGCTGGCGGGGCTCCTCATCACTCCGGGCCTGGTCAGCATGGCGGAATTGGCCACCGCCATGCCGCGCGCCGGGGGCGTATACTATTTCCTCGATCGCAGCATGGGACCGCTGATGGGCACGATCGGAGGGTTCGGCACGTGGATCGCCCTCAGTCTGAAGGCGGCGTTTGCGCTGATCGGAATCGGAGCCTATCTGGGGCTACTTTTCCCCGAAGTGAGAATCGGCCCGATCTCCGCCGGGTTCGCGATCGCCTTCGGCGTTCTCAACATCCTGGGAGCGAAGAAATCCACGACCTTTCAGTCGGTGATGGTCGTGGGGCTCTTGATGCTTCTCGCGTGGTTCACAGGCGTCGGGCTGACGCAAATCGAGCCGGCGAATTTCACAGGCATGTTCGGGCCCGACCCCGGATCACTGGTGTCGACGGCGGGGCTGGTCGTGGTCAGCTACATGGGCCTCACCCAGGTGGCCAGCGTCGCGGAAGAGATCCGAAACCCCGAGCGTAACATCCCGCTCGGAATGTTCCTGGCCTTCGCGACCGCCATGATCGTCTACACGGTCGGCACAGGAGTCATGGTGGGTGTCGTCTCGGCAGATGTCCTTGCCCACGGAGGCGCCCAGGGCGGCGCAGATCTGACGCCCGTGGCCACCGTAGCGAACGCCCTGGTGGGTCCTTGGGGTAGGAACCTGATGATCGCCGCCGCCGTGCTCGCGTTCATGTCCGTCGCGAACGCCGGCATCCTCGCTGCCTCCCGCTACCCTCTGGCGATGAGCCGGGACCATGTGCTTCCCAGATTCTTTTCAAGAATCCAGGGCGAGGGCGCCCCGATCTACGCGATCTACGCCACGGTAGGCCTCATCGTCGTGTTCGTTCTGTTGTTCGACGCCAGCAGGATCGCGAAGCTGGCGGGTGCGTTCCAGTTGATGATGTTCGGCCTGAGTTGCCTGGCCGTTATCGTGATGAGGGAAAGTCGAATCGAATCGTACGACCCCCGCTTTCGGTCTCCTTTCTATCCCTGGTTACACATACTGGGCGTGCTCGCGCCCTTCTGGCTCATCGTCGAGATGGGGATCCTCCCGAGTCTCTTTACCGGTGGGCTCATCACCTTCGGGGCCGTGTGGTACAACTACTACGCACGGAAGCGTGTGGACCGGGAGGGCGCGATCTTTCACGTTTTCGAGCGCCTGGGGCGGCAACGTGATACCGGACTAGACCGGGAGTTGCGCCAGATCATGAAGGAAAAGGGTCTCCGTGACGCGGACCCCTTCGAGGAAGTCGTAACGATGGCTTCTATTATCGACGCACCGGCCGGCACCGGATTCCGAAAGGTGATCTGGGAGGCGTCGGCTCATCTCGCGGAAGCTTGTGATGCCTCCGCAAAGGAACTCGCCGAGGATTTCTTGCAGGGCACTATCGTCGGCATGACACCCGTCTCTCACGGAGTGGCGCTCCCACACCTACGTCGACCAGACCTCGAATCCGCCCGTATGGTGCTCGTTCGGTGTCCAGGCGGAATGCACATGGATGTAGACCTCGCCGAGGGACGGGAGGGTCAATCTGAGCCGGTCCAGGCCGTATTTTTTCTCATGAGCCCGCTTGACGACCCCGGCCAGCACCTTCGCATCCTGGCCCAAATTGCCGGACACGTCGACAGGGAGGACTTCATGGAGGCCTGGCTCTCGGCCTCCAATCATCAGGAGCTCAAGGAGGCGATACTTCGCGACGACCGGTTGCTGACGCTGACCCTCGAGCCTGGCACCCCTTCCGCGACCCTCATCGGACAGGCGCTCAAGGACATCCTCTTGCCGGAGGGCACCTTGATCGCCCTGGTTCGCCGCGGGGCCGAGGTCGTGATCCCGAGGGGAGCTACCGTGCTCGAATCCGGTGACCGGCTCACGATCATCGGAGAACCCGCCGGCTTGGATGCCCTGCGGGAACGCTTCAAGCCGCAGTCGCCGTCGCCGGAGATTCTGTAGAAGAGTGATCGGAACGGGGGGTGGGCCGCGCGCCCCAAGCCCACGCCACGAATCGACCGTGGTGGGAGAGGGATAGATCAACGGGCAACCTCCGGTCGCGCCACAACACAACCGGGATTCCCCGGTCGGCCGCGATCCGGACCTCCCCAGGCGGCAGGTTCATCCACAAAGCGATAGCCGTACGCGCGAACTCCCTCACCGCCTTACTCGGGTCGGCGCCGGGTACCCCCAGTCGCTCGATCCCCGCACCGACTTGCGGCACGGAGGCGTTCTCCGCCACACATGCCCCTACACGTGTGGCTACCGCGCCTACCCACTCGTCCGTTCCGTACAGTCGAACGTTGAAAGGACCGGCTTCGTGCGTGACTACGGCCCGTCCCTCGCCAATCAGTTGCACTACAAAGTCCCTCGGCAGAAACCTGACGGCGGGATCGAGCTTCTTGGCGACCTTGTACGCGCTCTCCTTGGCAGCCCAAAGTGTCCACCGGAGCGGATGGGCAGAGGCCGAAGCGCTCAGGGTCTCCCGCTCATCGGAGGTGAACACACGGACATCGAATCTGTCGTGAAGCGCCTCGGGTCGGCTTTCGGGATCGTGGAGATCGACAACGTCGTTACCGACTAGCAAAGTATTCCTCCTCCATGCCGACGAGCCGATCGACGATCTGCCGGGAGAAGTCCCTGGAACGCCGCATCCCC
>Ga0209988_10003469_pt1 | contig 10441 bp, 13 predicted proteins | sample N075metaG_FD_183115 | JGI IMG/M metagenome (GOLD analysis project Ga0209988, IMG submission 183115) | Deep subsurface microbial communities from Kermadec Trench to uncover new lineages of life (NeLLi) - N075 metaG (SPAdes) (version 2) | ecosystem: Environmental > Aquatic > Marine > Ocean trench... | reverse complement strand
ATCGTCCCCAGTCCCCCTACGCGATTCATCGCCCACGCCAGCAGGGCGAGCCCCATGAGAATCAGGAACGGGGCGGCCAGTGTCTCGAGCCGTTTGATGCTCTCCGTGCCGGCCCAGACGAAGTATACATTGAGCAGCCAGAACAGCAGGAAGCCGAGATAGTGCGGCAGGGAGTAGCCCATGAATGCCCAGTCGCCCCCCAGGGACGACCACGCCGGCCACAGCGCACCAAGCAGCGCGTTGATCGCAAGGCCGCCGATCCACGTCTGAATCCCGAACCAGCCGCAGGCGACGATCGCACGAGCTAGCGACGGAATGTGCGCTCCCCGCAATCCGAATGATGCCCGCGCGTAAACCGGAAAGGGAATGCCGTACCGCGTGCCGGCGTGCGCATTCGCCATCAGAGGCAGCAGGACAAGCGCGTTGCCGATGAAAATCGTCAGAAGGCTCTGCCGCCAGCTCATGCCGGCCTGGATCATGCTCGCCGACAGCATATAGGTCGGGATGCAGACGCTCATGCCTACCCACAGCGAAGCGACGTGCCAGGTGTTCCAGGTTCGTTGTGATAGAGGCGTCGGCGCGAGGTCGTCATTGATCAGCCGGTAGCCGACCGGTTTGCTCACACTCGTACCCGCTGCAGGGCCCGTGCTGTCAGCACCTCTGCCAGATGCCGGCGGAACTCGGGCGAGGCATGGATGTCGTCAGGCGGATCCAGGTCCTCCGCCGCCTCCCGGGCGGCGGCGCGGATCGCCTCGTCCGACAGTGTCCGGCCGACGAGTCCTTCCATCGCCCGCTCCGCCAGCACGGGCCCTTCTCCGACGCTCAGCAGGCTGATCCTGGCGCCCTTGATGGCACCGTCTTCGTCCGGCTCGATAATGACGGCGACACCGACCAGGGCAAAGTCCCCGTGACGCCGGGCGACCTCCTCAAACGCACAACGCGAGCCTGCCGCAATCGGTGGGATCTCGATCGCCGTCAGCAATTCGTCCGGTTCGAGGTCCGTTGTGAACAATCCAACGTAGAAGTCGTCTACCGGAATCGTCCGCTCGCCATCCGGACCCCGGGCGTGCAGCACCGCACTGAGCACCTGCATGACGGAGGGCAGTTCGGCGGCCGGATCGGCGTGCGCGAGGCTTCCCCCCAGCGTGCCTCGATTGCGAATCTGGGCATGCGCGATCCATGGCATGACTTCCGCCAGGAGGGGCGTGTGCCTGGCCACCAACTCGCTGCGCTCGACTTCACGGTGGGTGGTCATCGCACCGATCATCAGCCCGCCATGCTCACACTCTCGTATGCCCCGCAGCTCGTCCAGGTTGCCCAGGTCAATGAGCAATTCAGGTTGAGCCAGCCGGAAGTTCATCGCCGGAATCAGACTCTGACCGCCTGCGAGCAGCTTCGCGCCAAAGCCTCCTTCGCTCAGCGCATCGATGGCTTCCGTGACCGATCCCGGCCGGGCGTACTCGAACGGTGCCGGCTTCATTGCAGCATCTTATTGACCGCCTTGAGTCCGCGCTGACTCATGGCCTTGCCCACCGAGTCGAGCAATCGCTGACCGACCGATGCCACACGACCGCCGATCCCGAGGTCCGCCCGATAGATCATCAGGCACTCGTCACCCCGATCCTCGAGCCGAATGTCCGCCCTTCCTTCTACGAAACCGAGTTTCCCCTTACCGCCGACGATCATCGTGAAGCTCTCGGGTTCCACGAGGTCAACGAGCTCAACGGACACCTGAAAGCGTGCCGCCGTGACAGGTCCGACACTCACGACCATTTCCCCTTCATACCGCCCGTCCTCCAGCAACTCGAGTCGTTCCGTGCCGGGGAGAGCCTTCGCGAGAATCTCCGGACTCTGCAGCCCCTCATACACCCTCTCCCGGCTGGCGCTGAACAGGAATTCGGATTCAATGAGCATCGTCAGTCTCCATGGAGCAGCTTGAACAGCAGGTTGGGGCTCAGCGGCATCTCGAGGATTTCGCCGACATCGCTCCCGAGGGCGTCCTCGAGAGCCTGTGCGAACAGGGCCGCGACGGGAATCGCTCCGGCCTCGCCGACGCCCTTGATGCCGAGCGGATTCAGCGGCGAGGGCGTGGTCACGTGCGCCGTCTCGATATGGGGCACGTCGGTGGCGGTGGGCAGCAGGTAATCCATGAACGACGCGTTCATCAGCTGCGCGCCTTCATCGAACACGAGCTGCTCGTAGAACGAGTTGCCAATGCCGTGGGCCACACCGCCGTGAATCTGGCCTTCGACGATCATCGGATTGATCACCGTGCCGCAGTCATGCACGACGACATAGCGCAGAATGTTGAGTGTTGCGGTCTCCCGGTCTACTTCCAGCACCATGGCATGCACACCGCTGGCTGTGGTACCGTGCTCCGGGCCGAAGTATGCCGTCGCTTCGAGTCCCGGCTCCGTGCCGGGTTTGACGGCTCCACGCAACGGGTTCGCGAGCGACGCGAGGTCGCCCAGCGAGATGGCTCGATCCGGAGCGTCACGAACGTGGACAGAACCATCCGCGATCTCGAGCTCTTCATGGTCGGCGCCGAGAGCCGCGGCTGCCGTCATCAAGACCTTCTCACGTACCGCAAGCGCCGCGGCGTGACAGGCGTTGCCGGCGACCACGGCGCCGCGGCTCGCGAACGTGCCCGTTCCCCAATTGAACTTCGCCGTGTCACCCGTGATCACGTCCACGTCGGCCGCCGTCACGCCGAGTGGCCCGGCCACAAGCTGGGCGAACGAAGTGAAATGCCCCTGGCCCTGGGTCCCGACACCGGTCGTGACGCAGACGCGCCCATCTGTTTGAATGGTGACGCGGGCTCCTTCGTACGGGCCGACGCCCGTCCCTTCCACATAAGAAACGATGCCGATTCCGACCGACCGACCCTCGGCCTCGTAGGCAGGTCGGAGCTCTGATTTGAACTGATCCCAGCCGATCATTTCAAGCGCCTTATCGAGCGCCGGCTCATAGTTGCCACTGTCATATACCAGCGGCGCGAAGTCCTGGTACAAGATTTCGTGATCGTGTGGGAATGCATCGGGGGGGAGGTAGTTGCGACGCCGGATTTCCGCTCTATCGATGCCAAGCTCAGACGCCGCGAGGTCGAGAAGCCGTTCCATGACGAACACACCGTGCTGCCGGCCCGCGCCTCGCACGGGCGTGACGGTCGGCTTGTTCGTGAACACGAGTCGGAACTCGCTCCAGTAGTTCGGAACCGCGTACGGGCCCAGCAGCGTGCACTGGCTGTTGATCGGGATGGTAAGGCCGTAAGGGTTGTAGGCACCCGTGTCGCATAGAAAGCTGTCGCTTACGCCCAGGATTCGGCCTTCTGCATCCACTGCCAGCTCGGCATCGTGGATCTGCTCGCGCTCCTGGGTCGTTGCAAAGAAGCTTTCCTGCCTGTCCTCGATCCACTTGACCGGACGCTTCAACTGCATGGCGGCCCACGGGAGCAGTACTTCCTCCGGATAGAACATCATGATCTTGGGTCCAAATCCACCGCCGATGAACGGAGCGATCACACGCACCTGTCGCTCGGGAAGTCCCAGCATTCGAGCGAGACCGTTGCGAATGGGGATCGGCGCCTGTGTCGTATCCCACACGGTGAGTTCGCCGCCCTGCTCGTCCCAGTTGGCGACGATGCCCCGATTCTCCATCGGGGCCGACGCCCCACGGTCCATTTTGAACCGGCGACGAATGCGGTGCGCCGCGCCGGCCGCTGCGGCTTCGTAGTCGCCCTTCTCCTGCACCACGTGGGCGGCCTCATTCGAGTCGAACTGCTCGTGAATCCGCGCCGCGCCGTCAGCCAGGGCACCCTCGGTGGTGGCGACCGGCGGCAGCGGATCGATGTGCACCTCCACCAGGGCCGCCGCATCTTCGGCCACGTAGCGTGACTCCGCGACGATCATCACGATGGCTTCGCCCACGTGCCGCACCTTGTCCTTCGCCAGCGGCACCTGAGTGGCCGAGCGAAATTCACACCGCTCGATCGGAGGTGGAGGGACGAGCAGCGGGCCCGGCGCCCAATAGTCGCCGAGGTCATCTGCCGCATAAACGGCGATAACCCCAAGATGCGCTCGCGCTTCGGACAGGTCGACGTGACGCAGATACCCGTGGGCGTAGTCGCTGCGTACGAAGGCGACATGGAGCATCCCGTCGAGGTGCACATCGTCCACGAACAAAGCGTCGCCGGTGAGCAACCGGTGGTCCTCATTACGTGGCGCGGACTCTCCGATGAGCGATCCGATCGTTCCGGTCGTGGTCATGCGCGCATTTTCTTAGCCGCCAGTTGCACGGCGGCGACGATGTTCTGATAGCCTGTGCAGCGGCAGAGATTAGCGGAAAGCGCCTCTCGAATCTGCTGCTCGTCAGGATCCGGATTATCCCGAAGGAAAGGTACGAGTGACATCAGAATTCCCGGCGTGCAGAACCCGCACTGGAGGCCGTGCGCCTCGTGAAACGCTGTCTGGATCGGATGAAGCTCGTCTCCCGCGAGTCCCTCCACGGTCGTGAGATTGCGTCCGTCTGCCTGTACAGCAAACATCAGGCATGATCTCACGGCAAGGCCGTCCAGCAGCACGGTGCAAGCACCACACACGCCATGCTCGCATCCGACGTGTGTGCCGGTGAGTTGGAGATCGTGGCGCAGGAAGTCACTCAACAGCAGGCGTGGCTCGACTTCGCTCTCAAACCTGCTACCGTTGACCATGCCGCTGATGTTCACGTGTTGGGGTTCGTCCAACCTCATCTCCCGGTGTCATGCAGCATCCAAGGGCGACTAGCACCCACTAGACTAGAGATGTACACCTGTCACAGGCAACAGACAGGGGTACACATCAGATCCCTTCGCTCCCGTTCCCTCGCACCCGATGTTGAGGGCATGTGCACACGCTACGGCAGGTCTACCCGTTGACGTCGAGCCGGAGACTGGAACACTCTGGGTGTACTCAAATCACAGGAGTGCTCCCATGGTGCCTTGTCCGCGTTGCCTGACCATACCTTTGGTGGCCCTCTCGTTAGTCGTCGCCGCGCCGATCGGCGCGTTCGCCCAGGACCGCCCCGGTCCGCGTGTCCGAACGACTCCGGCATAAGGATAGGCTCGCAGCCGTCGATCTTCCGGCCAACACAGTCGTTGTTGAATTAACCTTAGCCTCGGTACCAGCAGCTCCCGTTCGTGTGGGAGTGATAAAGGCGGTGCCCGCCCGTGCTGGCCGTGAATCGCTGGCCCCGCGGGTCCCGCCTGTTGCCCCGGATCCACTGCCGTCGGAGACGATGGATCTCGTTGCCGTGGCACTCGGCGGAGGAGGTGGGGGTGGCGCCGGAGCCGCATCGGGAGATTTTCAGAATCCAGGGCCGCCAGTGCTCGACCATATCGACCTCAGTGCGCGTCGTCCGTGGGTGAACGAGAAGGGTTACTTGAACTTCGTGCTCCCGTTCAGCCTGAATCCGTCTTCGCCCTCAATTAATTTCAATAAGAATTTTCCAGGATCGCTGACGGTGAAGCTCAAGGTTGAGGAAGGGGAGATCTACGTGGTTGACTTTTCCGTGAAGAGTTGGGGGAGCGGGACCTACCGGGTAGAGACGAGCGGCGGATCTCAGGAATTTGCGGACACGCAGGGCAAGCTGGAACACGTCCTCGTTGTTCTCCATGCCACGGAGACCGGCTGGACGGATATCGAGTTCGATCGAACGGGTGACTCCGGGCACTACCTCTACTCGGTCAGGGTCGATCGGATGGAGTAAGCTGCTTCAAGCACAGGACAGCTCGATCAACCTGGTTGAAGCTCAGTCTCTCGTGCGCCTGCTGCGATATGCGATTCGTCACTTGTGTGTCAGAGGCCAGCTCCCTGTGCCCTCGGGCCAAGGCCCAATCTTCGACGGCCTGGACGAGGGCGGCACCAATGCCCCGCCCGCGATAATCCGCGTCGACGAACCATCCTTCCAGATAGGCCACGGGGCAGATCTCACATTCTGCCGCATAGGAACGAGTGCCGACTTCCGCGAACCCGCACAGTCCGCCCCCGGCGCGCTCGGCGACGAGGACGGCTGCGTCGTTTCACGCGAGCCAGCTGGCCATGTCGTCCTCCGTCTGGCCGAGGAACAATACGCTGCGCATCCGGCGCCACTCCGCATAGTCCGGAGGTTGGTAGGACCGAACGATCACGGTGTGAAAGGCCACACGAGCGGGGCCAGCAGGACGGCCATGATGCCGAGCAGGATATTCAGGAACAAACCGATCCGCGCGTAATCTGTGAACCGGTACCCACCCGGGCCGTAGACCATGAGGTTGGTCTGGTACCCGATGGGCGTCGCAAAACTGGCGGACGCCGCCATCATGATCACCGCTACGAACGGCCACAGGCTCACCCCGAGTCCCGCTGCCGTCGCCTGCGCGATCGGAAACACGAGGACGGCTGCGGCATTGTTGGTCATGGTTTCCGTAAACAGGTTGGTGAGGGCGTACACCGCCGCAAGCGCAAGCAGGGGGTTATCACCTACGATCCCGAGCCACGCGCCAGCCATCGAAGTAGCCGCTCCGGACACGTCCATGGCCCTACCAATTCCGAGTGCGGCACCGATCACGATCAGCACAGACCAGTCCACGCTCGCCCGAGCCGAGCTTCCCGAGGTACACCTCGTAATGACCATCAACGCACCGGCAACGAGCGCTGCTTCGAGCATCGACACGATGCCCAGTGCTGCGACGACGACCATGCCCGCCAGAATGGCACCGGCAAGCCAGGCCTTCTCGTGACGGGGCACCGCCGATTCCCGGAACTCACTGACCAGCAGGAAATCCCGGGAGTTGGCGTATCGCTCGGCAAACATGGGCCGTGTTTCCAACAACAGGGTGTCACCCGTGCGAAGCAGGATGTCGCCTACCTTGCCTCGCAGTCGCTCACCGTTTCGAGCCACGGCAACAACCACGGCCTCGTACCGGGTCCGGAATCGCCCAGCACGAATCGTCCTACCGACGACCGGGCAACTCGCTGAAACCACGACCTCCACAAGACTGCGCTCCGGCCTGGGAACGGCGAGCTTCGTCACCTGATCCGGAACGGGTATCAGACCCCGCATCCGGAGCAGATCCGCCATCGAATCCACGGCGCCGACGAAAAGCAGGCGGTCGCCACCCTGTAGTCGCTCGGTGGGCGCTACGGCTGGCAGGATCGCATCGCCACGTTCGATCTCGGCGAGAAAGGCCCCGGGAAGATTGCGTAGTCCTGCCTCCTCGACGGACTTTCCAACGAGCGCGCTGGTATGCTCGAGCAACATTTCGATGGTGTACTCGCGGGTTTCGTCAGGTTGCCCGAGTGGCGGCTTCCTGTCCGGCAGTAACCAGCGGCCCGCGGCCACGACGTAAACCGTACCAATAATGACGGCTGGAAGCCCGAGCGCTCCGATCGCGAAGAAGCCCATCGGACCAAGGTTGGTCGTTTCCAGCACCAGACCGTTGACGATCAGGTTGGTGCTCGTACCGATGAGCGTGCACGTGCCCCCGAGGATTGCTGCATAGCTCAGCGGAATCATCAGTTTCGATACCGGCAATCCCGTTCTCCGACTCCAGTCCTCGACGACGGGAACCATCATCGCCACAACGGGCGTGTTGTTGAGCATGCTGCTGATCGCGGACACCGGTAGCATCAATCGCAATTGCGCAGAAGCCAGCGATTTCGGTCGCCCGAGAAGGGGAGTGCCCACTGCGTTGACGGCACCTGTCTGGACCAGACCGGCAACGACCACATACAGAATACCGATCGTGGCGAGGCCCGGGTTGCCAAGTCCGGCGAGCGCCTCGGAGGGAGACAGTACGCCGCTCACGATGAGGATGGTAAGGGATCCGACGAGGATGAAATCCGGGGCGACCCGGGTCCCGATCAGGGCGGCCATGGTCAATCCGACGATTCCAAGAGTCAGCCAGGCATCAGCGCCCATCACACCCATCGTTTCTCAAGGTTGCGGTTCCATTGCTGCCCTCGCGAGAGCGAGAATGCAAATCTAATCATCGAATCGTCTGAAATCGAACTTGGTACGAGCAATCTGCCCATCGATATACGCCACATCCGCTTCCGACAGATAGTCTGTGTATCCACCTACAATTCCTCGACGCACCTTGTAACTTTCCGGGTCGTCGTCGTTCGCCGGGCGAAGAATCTCACTGCCGAAGCGGTCCTCCGTTTCCGCACGTCGCAGGTTCTCAAATGCGCAGAACTCTACGGCGGACGCGACGGCTCGATGATTCACCCTGTGCTCGCCAAGGAAAGTGAGCGTTCTTGTCAATGCTGTCTCCGGGTCGTCGTGAAGCGATTCGTAGCGCAGGAACAGGAAGGCCTCGGGGACCTGCCGGCTGGAAAGCCAGTGATCGTAAAACGTAAGGATCTTCGGGACGCCGAACCGTTCGGAGCGGATGAACTCCGACATCGTCCCCTCGAAGACGCCTACTCGCCTGGAGGCTTGAAAAAAGGCAGAGACGAGCGTGTCGCGGATATCACGTCCGAGCAGCAGCACGCGTGACTCGGCAAAGTTGCTCTTGTTCGGGTCCAGGTCGGTGTATCGGTTCGGGCTTACCATCTCCGAGCCGTCGTGACTCATAGTCGTTCGCCACAGTCCCGCCTTTCTGGTCAGCAATTCTGTATCCAGAACAGAGATCTCGGGAAGTCCGTAGGATTCGACCAGGTACTTTCCGATGAGAGCCCGGAGCCAGGTTCTTCCCGACTTGGGATACGAAATGACGTAGGCCTGGGTGGGCCTGATAATTCCCAGGCGGCGGGCCAGCGACTCCAGCAGTCGGCTCACGGCGATAGGTGCCGGGTCAACTCTAATGTTTGGTTCTCGATCGGATTCATGTCTGGCCCTGGCGCCTGAAACCACATTCGAGCGCAAGAATCCGAGATTTGAGTTCTGCGAGCGGCGCCCTGAGCTTTGCCAATTCTTCCTCCGGGCCATGGTCCTTGAGACGTGCAGACATGGCAATCTAGCCAGCCAGCCCGACCTCCGCGTCCAGTGTGCTGAACAGGCAAACCTCAGCGGAATCGTCCGACAGGCGCATAGTCCTCTCAAACTGAAGCCCGATTTTCTTGAGCACCTGGATCGAAGCTTCACTGTTCGGCGTGGTTATCGCCACGACCCGATTCAATCCGTATTGGCTCTTTGCTCTATCCAGCACGGCCCGGGACCCGCGGTTTGCGCTCACCCTTCAGCCTGAATCTCGACCAGCGACCGCGCCAGCAGAAGGGCCAGTGGCAGCAATAGCAGGGAAGTGGACCTGAAATCCATCCGAGCCCCGTGTCTGTTCTGGTCAGCGCGCGAACGTCCCGGCAAGTCCAAGCGCCGAGGCCATCCACATGCTGATGAGAGTGTAGAAGATAGTCAGGCTTACCAGGGCCTTGATGGCACTGATCAGCCAGTTTTGTTGATACACGATTCGCAAGGCGACGATCAGGTACACCAGGCTGATCGCGACGCTCCAGATATTTGGAATCGGAACGACGCGAAATACGCCCTCGAGAATCAGATAGAACGCCGACCAGTGGAGAGTAAATACCGCGTGGGTGGCGAATGTCTTCTGTGATCGCCAGTTCAGAGCCCAGATCAAGAGCGTAAACACCGCAAGAAGAGCCAACAGCAGCGCCGGAAGATAAGCGCTGACCCGGGCATCGAAACGCTCCGCGAATACTTCCAGAGAAATACCCTGTGCCTCGATCCGTTGAATCGCCGTCTCCGACAAGTTACCGGTGGCGGAAGCCGGACCAAGCATACTTAGTGGCCCCACCTGTTTCCGTATTGAATTGGATGAACGGCCGATACGCATGAACCAGAAAGAACGCTGCCGCCGACAGGAGGTAGATTTGCAGCGGCTCAACATAGTGGATCCGGCGGCCCCGAATGTACTCGACGGTCAGCAGCCCGGGCCGAAACAGGAGGCCGCTGAAGCTCCTGAGTACGCGGGAGTCATAGCCGACGATCCCGGTCATGAGCCGACCCAAGTAGCCGAACATACTCGTTGGCAACGGCTCGGCTCGCTGTCCACAGGAATGGCAGAATGGTCCTCGCAAATCTGCCGAGCAATTCTCACACTTGGTCGAAAGGTGCTCTGCCTCAGATTCCGGATGAGTCGTCACGTCTGCTCCCGGTGGCTTGTGGCCAGTCTCTTCAGCAGCTGAATCTGGCCGACGTGATAGGTGTCGTGCAGGACGATGCCGGTGATCAGGTCAGCATATGTCGTACGTCCAGTCTCGCCTGCAATATCGGCAAGACGAGATGGATCGAAGTTCCTCAGAGCCTTGACCAGGCGGTCATGACAGTCCTTGACGAGGCGTCGATCCTTACTCTATGTCGGTGCAGTTAGATCCTCGGGCAACGCGGGCCAGTCAGCCGGGGAGCGGGGGAATGTGCCCTTTCTTCCGCTTGCAATCCGCCGGCTCACGGCATAATTTCGATA
>Ga0209988_10003466_pt1 | contig 10447 bp, 10 predicted proteins | sample N075metaG_FD_183115 | JGI IMG/M metagenome (GOLD analysis project Ga0209988, IMG submission 183115) | Deep subsurface microbial communities from Kermadec Trench to uncover new lineages of life (NeLLi) - N075 metaG (SPAdes) (version 2) | ecosystem: Environmental > Aquatic > Marine > Ocean trench... | reverse complement strand
TCGAGACCTATCAGTCTCGGTGCCATAGAGATGACCGATGGCGTCCCCCAGGCCGTCTACCCCGCAACCGGCACAGGTCTCAATCGGGACGAAAGCACCGAGATCATCGAGGTGAGCCTTCTCGCCGAGATGCCGAAGGCGGAGCCTCTGCCCACGGAGACGATTTTTCCGAGACTCAGCGACTCGGACATAGACGACGCGTTGGCAGAAGCCAACCGTCTCCTCTCCGACTCGATTCGTCTGGTCTACAACGACAACGACCTGGTGTTCACCACCGCCCAGTTGGCCGAGGCTTATCGGTCGGAGACAATCGCGTCTTCCACGCCCCAGATTGTCCATTCGTTCGACTCGGAAACCATCGACGGCTTTCTCGAGTCGGTCAGATCCGAGTACGAAGCCAGGCCGGTCGACGCCCGATTCGAGATCTCGGGCGACTCGATCAACATCGTGCCCGGCCTCCACGGGACCAGGATCGACGAGGTGGAGACGGCGCAGAGGCTTCTTCAGGCGGGAATGACGAGTGGAAGGCTGGGGCAACTTCCCCTTGTCGAGGATGCCGACCCCGATGTGACCACCGAATTCCTGGAGAGCCTGGGCATCAACCACCTTGTCTCATCATTCACGACGTACCACTCGTGTTGCCAGGACCGGGTGGGCAATATCCATTTGATGGCCGATGCGATGGACATGGTCATCGTCAGGTCCGGAGCCGAATTCAACCTCAACGAACACGTCGGCCAGAGAACGACGGCAAAGGGGTACCTGCCGGCGGGGACAATCGTCGCCGGGCAGCTCCAGGACACAGTCGGTGGCGGTGTCAGCCAGTTCGCCACCACCACCTACAACGCCATCTTCTGGGGTGGCTACGAAGACGTGACACACAGCCCTCACTCGTTCTATTTCACCCGCTATCCCGAGGGGATCGAGGCCACGATCAGTTGGACGACGCCAAACCTCGTCTTTCGCAATGACACCGACAAGGCGATCATGATCGACACCCAGTACACCGCCACCTCGATCACGGTCCGCATTTTTGGCGACAACGACGGGCGGACAGTCAAAGGCGAGCAGAGCAGCGGTGAGACCAAGATCTGGGCTCCCTCAGAGGGCGGCCCCGACGCGATCCACATACGAGGAATCGTGTCGGAGCGGTTTGCCCATGTCTCCTCTGGCGCACCGAGATACCTGGCCAACCCGAACTTCGGTATCGGTCAGGTACACCAGGTTCAGAGTGGACGTGACGGGTGGAGCGTGACGGTCACGAGGAGGAAGCTCAGGGGCGGAACCGAGCTCATTGCCGAGGAAGAGTGGACCGTTCGTTACCGACCTCAGTTCGCTATCCTCGAAGTGCACCCCTGCAAGGTCCCCGGTCAGGGAAGCACCTGTCCGACGACCCCACCGGAAACGACCCCACCGGAAACGACCCCACCGGAAACGACCCCACCGGAAACGACCCCACCGGAAACGACCCCACCGGAAACGTAACCGGTGCCTCCGGTTTTCCCGGTGGCGCGGATTGGGACCGCCCGAACCGGGGTCATTCCTCTTCGTCGTAAAACCTGAGGAAGGACCGGGTTACCCCGGAAACGGCACCCGTCGAATCCTCGTCCCAACCACCCGGGCGGCGAACCGTGATCGTGTTCTGAAGGACAAATACATGGTTTATGCCTACGTCGAGGGCAAACAGCCGATCGGCGAGTACTCCCGGAATGCCGTGTCCCGCGGAGTCGGAGGTAATGGTCTGACCGTCCTGACCGGTGAAACTCCTGTCAGTGTCGATGATGAGAATCTCCCCCATCGCCACCGTGTCTTTGATCTCTACGCTCTGACCCATTGAGGGGGATCGTAACTAGCCGCCGAGCCCGCCGGAAAGCTCACCAATTCGATGGACCTTGACCAGGTTCGTCGAAGCCTTGATGTGGGGCGGTACACCGGCAACCATCACCACGGTCTCGCCTTGCTCACAGACACCCTCGGCTTGGAGCGTCGAGGCTGCGACAGCGATCTCGTCGTCCGTGTAGTCACGTCGCTCGAAATGGTGGGGAATGACACCCCAATAGAGGGCCATGGCCCTCCGAGTGACATGGTTGGGAGTGAAGGCGACCACACGCTGTTCTGGGCGGTATTTCGAAATCAGACGAGCCGTGTTCCCGGTCTCGGTGAAGGCAACGATTGTAGAAGCCCCGACGTTCCTGGCTATCTGTGTTGCGGCCTCTGCCACGGCTGAAGCGATGTTGTTCTCGTCCCCGACAAATGACACCGGGTGCTCTCCACGATCAGAGAGAGTCCCCTCCTCGACAGTCTGGCAGATCCGAGCCATGGCACTCACCGCCTGGGTCGGATAACGCCCGATGGCTGTCTCACCCGATAGCATCACGGCGTCGGTCCCTCCCATGACGGCGGTGGCGACATCGGTAACCTCGGCCCGCGTCGGTCTGGGGCTCGTGATCATCGATTCGAGCATCTCGGTAGCAGTGACCGAAATCCGGCCAGCCGCACTGGCCTTTTCCAGGATGTCGGCCTGAATCAGAGGCAAACGCTCCAAGGGCACCTGGACACCCAGGTCACCCCTCGCCACCATCACCCCAAAAGACGCTGCGAGAATCTCGTCGAGATTGTCCAACGCCTGAGCCAGTTCGATCTTTGCGATCACCGGAACATCCCCGCAGAGCGACGCGACGGTCTCAACGTCTGCCGCCGTCCGCACAAACGATGCCGCCACGTATTCGACTCCCAACTCCTTGCCGAACGCCAGATCGACTTCGTCCTTCTCGGTGATGTTCACTGCCGTCAAGCTGCTGTCCGGGAACGCGACACCTTGGTGATCGGAGAGTAAACCGTCTTCGAGAGCACGAGCACGCAGCGATCCGTCCGCCCTCCCCACGACCTCCAACAACATCAGACCGTCGCCGAGGATGACCCGCTGTCCCGGAAGGACATCGTCTAACAGACTTTCGTACCCCACTCGAATGGTCGCTGCATCTCCTTCGCCGAATGCAGGCACCAGATCGATCTCAGCATCTTGGTGAAGCTCGATCCCACCGCCAGGAAAGGTCCCAACCCGCAGTTTTGGCCCCTGGATGTCTTGCATCACCGCCACACTCCGACCAGCGTCAACCGCCGTCGATCGAACCCATTCCAGCATCTGGCGATGGATGTCGTGATCACCGTGGGAAAAGTTGAGGCGGGCCACATCCATCCCTGCATCGACCAGGGCGCGTATCCCTTCCTCACTGGCGACCGAGGGCCCGAGAGTGGCGATGATCTTCGTCTGACGTTGCATATCAGCCTGACGCTAACCGGCCAATGACCATGCATCTTTGATCCCGGCAGAGGTTTTCCTGGCTATGAGGAGAGTTTCTTGCGCAGAAGCTCACTGACCAGCTTGGGGTCCGCCTTGCCCCGACTTGCCGTCATCACTTGACCAACCAGGAAACCGACGACCTTCTCCTCGCCGGCCGCATAACTGTCGACCGCCTCGGGATTGTCGGCGAGCACCTTGGCAACGATCTCTTCTATCGCCGACATGTCTGAGATCTGAACCAGGTCACGTGCTTCCGCTACTTCCCGCGGTGAGCCCTCGCCTTGGAGTACTCCCTCGAGCACCACCTTGGCGGCCGATGATGAGACGACTCCCTCGTCCACGATTTCCACCAGCTCGGCGAGTTGCTCGCCGCCAAGGGGAAGCTTCGCCGGGTCGGTCTCGGTCCTTCGCAACCACGCCGTCACCTCTCCGACGAGCCAGTTGGCGGCGCGGCGGTGATCCGCCCCCGCAGCTGTGGCCACTTCGAAGATGTCTCGAACCTCGACCGGCGAACTGGAAAGCACTCCGGCGAGGTCGGGGTCGAGGCCCTCGTTCGAGTACCGGGCCTTTCGCTCTGCCGGCAGCTCGGGGAGCCCGACTCTGACTTCATCGACCCAGGAGGCAGACATCACCATCGGAGCCAGATCGGGTTCCGTGAAATACCGATAATCGGAAGACCCTTCCTTGATCCGCATCGAGCGGGTGACGCCGGCTTCCTCATCCCAGTGGCGGGTCTCCTGAGTCAGCTCGCCTCCGGCCTCGACGACCGAAATCTGCCGCTCGATCTCGTACTCGACAGCCCTTTCCAGCGAGCGGAAAGAGTTCATGTTCTTGACCTCGACTTTGGTACCGAGCCCTTCGGCACCCTCTGGTCTGATCGATACGTTGGCGTCGAAGCGAACGGAGCCCTCTTCGAGCCGCACATCGGAGGCACCCAACTCGGCGACCACCGCCCGCAGATCTTGGGCATACGCCCGGGCTTCCGCGGCGCTGCGGATGTCTGGCCGGGAAACGACCTCGACAAGTGGGACACCGGAGCGGTTGAAGTCGAGCAGAGTCGATTCTGCGGCGTGAATCCGCCCGCCGTCGCCGACGTGAGTCGATTTGCCGGTGTCCTCCTCCATGTGCGCACGCTCGATCTCGATCCGTCGGGTCTCACCGTCGACCGTGACATCGAGGTAGCCGTCATGACAGACCGGGATGTCGAATTGGGAAATTTGATAGCCCTTTGGGAGGTCTGCGTAGAAGTAGTTCTTGCGGTGGAAAACCGAACGTTCCGACACCTCACAATTGAGGGCAAGGCCAATCGCCATGATCCACTCGATGGCCTTCCGATTTGGGACCGGGAGTGCCCCGGGCAAACCAAGACAGACCGGGCATATGTTGGTGTTGGGTTCCGCACCAAACTCCACCGCGCAGCCACAGAACATCTTCGAACTGGTAGAGAGCTCGATATGCACCTCGATGCCGATCACGGACTCCCAGGTCATGAGGCCAACTCCTCGAGAACCGGTCGTTCGGTAAAGCCCGCAAGACTCTCGACTGTGGCTGCGACCTGAAACATCACGGTCTCACCGAGGGCTGGGGCCATCACCTGAAACCCGATGGGAAGAATCTGCTCATCGAGGCCTATCGGGATCGAGATCGCCGGATGGCCCGCGAGGTTGGATGGGATGGTGCAGATGTCGGACAGGTACATCGCGAGCGGGTCGTCCACCCGGGCACCCGCCTCGAATGCGACCGTAGGACTGGTCGGCGACACCAGGACGTCGACGCTTCCGTAGGCACGGGAAAAGTCTTCCTGAATGGCGGACCGGACCTTCTGGGCCTGTCCATAGAAGGCGTCGTAGTACCCGGCGGACAGCGCATATGTCCCAAGCAAAACTCGTCGGGTGACTTCAGGACCGAATCCCTCGGCTCTGGTCCGTGCCATCAGCTTCTCTGTCGTTGCCCCTTCACCCCGATGGCCGTATCGAACACCATCGAAACGGGCCAGGTTTGCCGACGCCTCGGCCGGCGCAATCAAGTAGTACGCAGAGAGAGCGATATCGAAGGTGGGTAGCGAAACCTCCACCACTGCGGCACCGGCGTCGGACAACTTGTCGACCATGGCCGAGACGGCGGTTTCGACTGCCGGCTCGTATCCCTCACCAGCCAACTCCTTGACCACCCCCACCTTCAGGCCGGAAACGCCATCGTCCAGAGCTGCCGAAGGGTTGGGATAACTCCCCGAATACGAGGTGGCGTCCAGGGGGTCATGGCCCCAGATGGCCTCGAGCATCAAGGCCGCATCCTGGACGCTTCTCGAGAGAGGGCCTATCTGGTCGAGCGACGAAGCAAAGGCGATCAGCCCGTACCGACTCACGGTCCCGTATGTCGGCTTCATCCCGACGACGCCCGTAAGCGATGCGGGCTGACGAATCGATCCTCCCGTATCGGATCCGAGAGCAGCAAAAGCAGAGCCGATGGCCACGGCTGCGGCAGACCCCCCCGATGACCCTCCGGGGACGCGGCCGATATCCCAAGGGTTGTAGGAGGTCCCATAGGCCGAGTTCTCGGTCGACGAACCCATCGCGAACTCATCGAGATTGGTCTTTCCGACAATGACTGCACCGGCTTCTTTGAGCTTCCGGGTAACGGTGGCGTCATAAGGAGGGATGTAGCCGGCGAGGATCTGAGACGAAGCGGTAGTCTCGACGCCCCTGGTGCACATGTTGTCCTTGAGCGCCACCGGAACGCCGTGCAGGGGTCCGTGATCGATTCCGTCGGCAAGATCGGCATCGGCCTTGCGGGCCGCCTCTCTCGCCCCTTCCCTGTCGATAGTCAGGTAGGCGTGAAGCTGCGCCTCCGTCCGGGAAGCCCTGTCCAGGGCGGCCTCGAGAAGGTCGGACGAGGACACCTCACGGGCGCGCAAACGCTCACCGGCTTCTGCAATGGTCAGCTCGTGGAGTGTCACTCTGTCTCCATTGCTGGAGGCACGACGAAGTAGCCGTCCTTCGTTTCGGGAGCCTGGGAGAGAACCTCATCTCGATCGAGCGATGGTCTGCGCTCGTCTTGACGGAATGCGTTGACCAAACCAAGCGGGTGAGCGGACTCCTCGCGGGGATCACCCTCCAGTGACTGCACTTGAGTCGCGTGATCGAGGATCACGTCGAGCTGGGTCTTGTAGCCGTCCAGTTCCTCAGCAGTCAGGTCGAGGCGAGCAAGACGCGCCACATGGGCAATATCAATGTCGATTGGCATGGCCGCCGGAGTGTAAGGCCAGCCCCATCTGTGCCGATATCGGATCGGCCAGCAAACATTGACAAACGTCGATACATCGACCACTATCGATATGAGCACTTGGAACTGTGCTGAAAGGAACACCATGAGCCGAGTACAGCTAGCCCTGAACGTCTCCAACATCGATGAAGCCATAGCCTTCTACTCGAAGGCCTTCTCCACCAAGCCCGCAAAGGTGCGGGAGGGATACGCCAACTTCGCGATCAGTGAGCCTCCACTGAAATTGGTCCTCATCGAGAGCGAGCAGGGTGGGACGCTGAACCATCTGGGCGTTGAAGTAGAGGGATCCGAGCAAGTGGCAGCCATGAGCCGTCGGCTCGTCGATGAGGGTCTGACCACCGAGGACGAATTGGGAGTGGAGTGTTGCTATGCCCGCCAGGACAGGGTTTGGGTGAAAGATCCCGACGGCGCCGAGTGGGAGTGGTACACGGTCCTCGGCGACTCCAACATTCCCGCCAAGGACACCGCCTGCTGCTAAATCTGTGAAAGCGTGTGCAGTGGGTGAAACCAGTCCACCCGTGGGTACACGCTTACAGTGGCGATGTGGCTGACCCGAGTCCCTTGCGAGGCACTGCCCTCACTCTCGGTGTGATGGGGGCGATTGCCGCAGTAGCAGGGATGCTGATCGTCTTAACAGGTAGCGACGACCTCAACTCACCAACAGCAGGCGTGCTGATCAGGGTTGGCGCGATACTCCTCGCTGTCTCTCTTGTCCTACCGGCGGTGAAGAAACCGTCAATCGTCATGACCGTTCTGGTCAGCGCCGGTCTTCTAGTTGTTCTCATCCGACCCGGACTGATTTGGGCCGGCCTGGTTGGATGGGTCTTTTGGCTGGTTCTCGGTCGTCAGCGGAGCACAGACGACAGAGCTTCGTAGGCCCAGTCGAGGTCACTGAGCCGAACCGACTCCCCGGGCTTGTGCGCCAGGGCTGTCTCCCCCGGCCCAAAGTTGACCGCGGGGATCCCGCGTCGAGCCAGTTGGGCCACATCCGTCCAGCCCTGCTTGTGCGAGATCGCTGCGTTTGCCGTTTTGGCGAGGTCACCAAACAACGGATGACTGATCTCGGGATAGGCAGCCGGCGCCGTGTCGAACACCTCGAAACCGTCGGCGGACCCGCAGAGATCCTGAAGCCTGGTCACAGCCTCTTCGAGAGACCGGTCTGGCGAAAATCGGTAGTTGACATTCATCTCGAATCGCGACGGGATGATGTTGTTCGCTACCCCGCCTGAAGCCCTCGTCACCGAGATCACCTCTTTGAACTCGAGACCCTCGATCGGGTGGGTTTCTGGCCGAAGCCCATCCATCATTGTCAGAAATGTCCCTGCCCTGGTGACGGCATTGGTGCCAAGCCAGGGACGAGCCGAGTGTGCAGCTTCACCTTCGAACCAGACGGTGGCGTTGACCGACCCCTGACAACCGGCGTGCAACTCCAAGTTGGTTGGCTCCATCACAATCCCGACCTCGGCGTTCTCCAGTGCCGGGAGCGCGTCGAGTACAGCGCCAAGCTGGTTGTCTTTGATCGGGCCCTCCTCACCGGCATAGAAAACCCCTACTACGTTGGCCGTGCCCAGATCCTCGAGAAGGTGGATCATCACTGCCAGCCCTGATTTCATGTCGCTCGCACCGAGTCCGTAGAGCCGGTCGGCATCGATCCGTGCTCCGACATGGCCCTGAAGCGGCACCGTGTCGGTGTGTCCCGCGAGAACGACCTTTCCCGTCGCGGGCTCCCCCACGACCAGCGAGTCTTTCACTCTGGTCTGCGGCTGACCGCCGAGACGATCGGCGATGGCGTTTCGGATGGTGGCCTCGCTGCCGGTCTCCGACGGTATGTCGACCAGCCACGCCAGAGTCTCGGTGAGGTTTGGCATCAGGGCAAGGTAACAGCTGAGCACTACCCTCTCGCTTCGTGACCGACACAGCCAGAGCCGTTGGAATCGCCACGTACTCGGGCGAGAAAATCCTGGATGTCTGGTACCCCGACCCTCTTTCGACCGACCATGCTGCGGTGGCTGGTCTCGAGGGATCAGATTCTGAACGAAGGACAGAGCTTCGCGTCGTGGAAACGGTTGTCGACGACCTCTCCACCTCGCCGATGGGGCCCGCGGACGCATACCTGCGTCTTCATCTTCTCTCACACCGTGTTTTCAAGCCACACGAGATAAATGTCGACGGGGTCTTCGATGCGCTCAACAACGTTGTTTGGACCAGCGAGGGGCCATGTGATGTCGATGGGTTCACCGAAACACGGGCCAGGCTGATCGCCAGCGGAAGGAGACCTGCGGTGACCTCGGTGGACAAGTTTCCACGGATGACCGACTATGTCATCCCGTCAGGTGTCCGAGTGGCCGACGCCGACCGAGTCCGTCTCGGCGCCTACCTCGGTGAAGGCACGACTGTCATGCACGAGGGATTCGTCAACTTCAACGCCGGGACCCTGGGGACTTCAATGGTGGAGGGTCGCATCAGCTCAGGCGTCGTGGTGGGACATGGCACCGACGTGGGAGGCAGTGCGTCGATCATGGGCACTCTGTCCGGGGGCGGCAGCGAGGTCATCCGCATCGGCGAGAACTGTTTGCTCGGGGCCAACTCGGGGATCGGCATCTCGCTCGGAAACGACTGTGTGGTGGAGGCCGGTCTCTATGTCACGGCCGGAACAATCATCACGCTTCCGGACCGCAAGACAGCCAAGGGTCGTGAGCTGTCGGGCATCGACAACATGCTCTTCCGGAGGAACTCGGTGACGGGAACTGTCGAGGCCCTTCCTCGTTCGGGGTCCTGGGGTGGTCTCAACGACGCGCTCCACCAGAACTAGTGGTCTGTAGCCATCCTCCAACTGCACACCGCCCAGTCACCGCTACGGTCCCCAGGAATGCCGTATCGTCTGATCTACATCGGCCTCGGTCTGATCGGAATCGCTGCAATCGCACTCGGAATCGCCTTCTCGACGGAGGGTGTTGCGAACGATCTCCCCGGACCGCTGGAATCTGTGTCACCCGAGCCGGGTGACCTGGTGCCGCCACAGATCACCCTCGAGATCGACCTCGAGTTCGGCTACGACGCTGAGATCTACGTTGACGGCTGGCCGATCTCCGATGCGACATTTGTTGATGGCACCGGTGTCTACCGATGGGCTCCGAGTGCATCCAGCCCGACGATCCAGGAGTGGACACCGGGAGAACACACCGTGCGGATCGTGTGGGACACCTACACCGGGTTGCCCGACCCCGGATCGTTCGAGTGGTCCTTTCGGGTCGGCTAGCGGTGTGTCGACTAGCCCAGAGCCGACAGGCCTTTCTCCAACAGCTCTCTGAACCCTTCGCCGTCGATTATGGGGACACCGAGCTCTTCGGCCTTCCGTGATTTGGACGCACCCGGGGACTCTCCCACGATCAGGGCCGAGGTCCGCCCCGACACCGATCCCGTCGCTTTCCCGCCCCGGACCTCGATAGCCAGCTTGGCTTCCTCCCTTGTGAAGCCCTCGACCGTTCCCGACACGACGAAAACGGCACCGGCGAGTAGGTCAGAGACGACATCATCTTCGACCTCATCCACCAGACGCACCCCGGCAGCGCCAAGCTTCTCCACAAGCTTGCGGTTGACTGGATCTGCCGACCAGGCACGCACCTCCTCGGCAATCACCGGACCAATGCCTTCGGTTTCGGCGATCTCCTCCTCCGTTGCATCCATCAACGCAGGGATGCCACCGAACACGCGGACCAGCTTTCTTGCCACGGTTCCGCCGACGTTCCTGATCCCAAGTGCGGTCAGCAACCGAGCCACCGGACGCTCCTTGGCGGCGTCTATGGCGGTTTTGAGGTTGTTGACCGAGATCTCCCCCCAGCCCTCGAAGTCGAGGAGTTG
>Ga0209988_10003462_pt1 | contig 10449 bp, 11 predicted proteins | sample N075metaG_FD_183115 | JGI IMG/M metagenome (GOLD analysis project Ga0209988, IMG submission 183115) | Deep subsurface microbial communities from Kermadec Trench to uncover new lineages of life (NeLLi) - N075 metaG (SPAdes) (version 2) | ecosystem: Environmental > Aquatic > Marine > Ocean trench... | reverse complement strand
AACTCACCAAATTGCTGCGAGCAAAAGTAGTGGCAGGTAGTCGGCATGCCTAGTGGCTGATTGTGGCAGGATTGACTGGCGGGAAGGAGCAATATTGGGCGTGTCGGCGGAAATTAGTCAGATTTCGGATGCTCGAGGGTCGGATGACGCCGCAAGTCCCTTTCTTTACTTGGTGGAATAGTGAAAATAGGGTGTTTATACTTCTCTATACAAACTCTTTACTTACAATAATTTCATACTCGATGTCGATGTTGATAAGCCCGACTGACGTGGCTAGGTCGAAGCCAGCCAGCAAGGACTCCGTTTTGCATTGACAGCCAGCTGGTAACTACGAAAAACAGCGTAAATGGTTAGATCTGCGGGTCAGATATAATTTACAATAGCCCGAAGCAGGACAGTTACAGGGGAATCGGGGAATTGAAGATGATAAATAATGTATCCTTTATATTGGCTATCTACCGATTTCTTACACAGCTACTCCTCGCTTTTTTAGTCCTGACAATTACCGCCTGTGCCAAGGATCTAGTCAGAACACCGGTTCCTGCAGCGCTCGAAGAAACGGTCGAGGTTGTAGACATGCCGGGGGTTCGAGCCTGGAGCGATTCTTACAGCCAGGAACTTCAGGCTGATGTTATTCAATCGATTCGTGACGAACCCGAGGGATTGTTCCCCCGGGGCCCGAACGGTGAATTCCAGTATAGCGGCCTGTCATTGTCAGGCGGCGGTGATCATGGCGCATTTGGTGCTGGCATACTCAGGGGCTGGAGCAAGTCTGGAAGGCGGCCACTATTCAAGATAGTTACCGGTACAAGTACGGGTGCGTTAATTGCGCCATTTGCCTTGCTGGGGCCCGAGTACGATGCCACCCTGGAAGAAATGTACACCCAGGTTACGGGTGATGACATATTCAGGAGGCAGCCTATTTTAGGTGCATACTGGCGCGAATCACTGGCCGATAATACGCCATTGCAGGTAATGGTCGAAGAGTATGTCACCGATGAAGTTATCGACGCGATAGGAGTAGCGCATAATAATGGCCAGCGCCTGCTAATCGGCACGACAAATTTCGATGCTCAGAGGTCGGTGATGTGGAGTATGGGTGCAATGGCGAACAGCAAGCATCCCGATGTCTATTCGATGTTCAGAAAAATTCTGGTAGCTTCGGCCGCTATCCCGGTTCTGTTTCCGCCTACCTTTATCGAGGTTGAAGCCGAAGGTAAGGTCTACGACGAAATGCACGTTGATGGCGGTACCGTAGGGCAGATGTTTTTCTTTGGCTCGGCCATCGACTGGCCCGCAGCGCTTCAGGAGATAAGTGGTACCTCGGAAGTGATCGACAATAGCGTCCTCTATATAATTGTCGATGGCGATATCGATCCTCACTACGATGCCGTCGAGCGGCGACTGGCCCCATCGCCAGTCGCACCATTAAAACCCTGATCAAGGTTTCGGCCTGGTCAGCGCTTTACAGGATGTACCTGCACGCTCAGGTAGGGGGTTATAGTTTCAGGTATGTCAGTCTTCCAAAGGACTACGTGGCGTATACCACAGATAGTTACGACCCAGAGGAAATGAGGCGGATGTTCAGATTAGGACATAAGATGGGATTGGCCGGGGACGCCTGGCTATCGACCCCTCCGGGATTTTGATCCTATGCGGTTTCGATGCTGTGGGCATTCGTGAACACGAAACATATTACTGTTAATAGCAAAGCGAAGATAGACATCATCAAAGTGCAGATAAATTCAGTAATTCGAGACAATAATGGCACCAGAAGCCCCTGCCCGATCCCTGTCCGCAACGGCTGCCCTTTTGGTTTTTACTGGATCTATCCTCGACACGGCGTCGGGGCAGTCGACCCTCTGCTCTAAAATTGTCTATCTGATCGAGCAATCAAGAACACTGGGACTAGCCAGCAAATGTATGGCGAAAGACTCATGGGTTGTTGATACATCCCTGCCACAACTTGCCCATCCATAATTTTGTTGTACGTCTGCTTCGGGCACTAAGCGGTAGTTGAGCGATGAAATCTGAAGGTCAGCTTTCCCGTTAGCTGCCGTTCAAAATCCTTAGATAAACTTCGGATTACGGCACTAACCGGTCATACGAATTCTAGTAGGATAATACCTGGTTTACGGGCTTTTACGGTCTCCTACTACCCCTTTAACCGAGAGCTTGTAAATTTAACTGTTTTGCATCTAAAACGGAGAAATGAAGTGAGTAGTGATAAATACCCGTATGTAAATCACATGAACATTCTTCATGATTCGCTAGAGCTAATTGACGTACCTAATATAGTGGAGAAATGCACTGCCAAATGGTTTAACCAAACACTATGCAAAGTTAATGAATCCGTAGTCCGTCTTGGAATATTGCATGGTGAATATCACTGGCACAAACATGAAAATGAGGACGAGTTTTTCTTTACCCTCGATGGAAAACTTATTATCGATATAGAAGGGGAAGAATCAGCGGATGTTCTTCCTCAACAAGGATATTTAGTGCCCAAAGGGGTTGTTCACAAAACAAGGGCGCCAGAAAAGGCAATCGTTCTTATGATTGAAACAGCAGAAATAATTCCAACGGGGGATACCTAACACCCGTCTCAATTTGACGCTGGCGCCGACGTGACTTAACAATTGAGCTGAGGCGTTAATGGAGGACTTCTCAGGGCGTGAATCGGCCAAATACCGATGATGTTCTAGATGATGATGTCCACATCAAAATGTATGGTGAGAATTGAAGGGGTAATTGAAACTACCCTTCGAAATGATGCAATGAATTTGAACAAGAGTTTCATCTAGCCCCACTATTCCCGTTAGTACTAGTAGACTCCTACGCGGACGAACCGAAAATCTTCGGCACGGTTTTATACATCTGGTTAGAATAACGCGGACATGAATGAACTTCCCTTGGCAGAAGAGTTGAAAGCCTTTGCACGCTGTGCGGTAAGCGCAGTGGAAGGTGCGCTCATCGTCGCCCGGATAGCACGGGCAAACACCGACGTCGATTGGTGTCGCGCCGAGTTACATCGCCTCGCAGGCGAGGCAGGGCATGGTGCATCGCCGGAGGAACTAGTCAGTTACCTGCGCGCTCGGGGATTTGCAGGCGCTGACTCCTATTATGAAACCGATAACAGCTCACTCGAATGCGTGCTCAGGTCGCACCGCGGCATTCCCATTACGCTCGCAATGGTGGTCATTGGCACCAGCAATTCTATCGGAATAACGGCGACAGGAATCAATTTTCCCGGGCATTTCATGGTGTCCCTGGATGGCCGCTTGTTCGATCCCTTCATCATGCAGCCGATCGACGGCGAGGAGCGCCAAGCATGGCTAGCAGGGACCGGTGCTGCCGAGCAAGATGCCTTCAAGATTGCGACACCAATCGACGTCGTCCAACGCATGCTTACCAATCTGCGGGTACTCGCCCAGTCCCGCGGCGACCACGAATTGGCGCTGGAACTAACCGAATACCAACTCATTGTTGCGCCGAATTCATTGTCGATCCATGTCGATCGCGCGGCACTGTGGACAGCTCTTGGTGTCATGGAGATGGCGAAAGGTGAACTCGAAAAAGCCATTGCCCTCGCTCCAAACGCCACAATCAGGGCGCGGTTCAAAAACCTCCTACTGGGATTGAACTCATCCGGACCCACTTTGCATTGATTATTCTTGGGAGCAGTCATTCCCGATCAGGGAGCAATAGTCTCTGATCGGCACTAACCGGACGTTCCTTAAACTAATTCTCCTCTATCCTGCGCCCCCTTTTCGTACTGCTCCAGGGGGCAAGCCCATGACCCGCTTGAAAGCGCGATTGAATGCGGGTTCGGAATTGTATCCAATCCGATGCGCAATTTTCGCCAACGAATCCGAAGTCTGCAGAATTTGTCGGTGCGCCATTTGCATGCGCAGATTTGTGAGGTAATGCAGAACAGGTTCACCAACCAGCGTGGAAAAGCGCGCGGAAAATCCGGATCTTGACATACCAATCTTTTTGGCCAGTGAGGCCACACTCCAATCTTTTTCGGGCTGGCGATGAATGGTTGCCAGCGCCTTGCCAATCTGTTTATCTCGTAGCGCGGCAATCCATCCACGCTCATCTTCCCGGGTAGTTTCAATCCAGGTGCGAAGGGCTTGTATGACAAGAATATCAGCCAGGCGGGTAATCACGGTTTCATTTCCAGGCAACATTTGTTGCGCCTCCCGCGAGATGAATTGAACGGTGTTATGGAGCCATCCGCCATCCTCTTCCAGCGTATGGATATGCAGGATTTCGGGTAATAGTCGAATTAGACGATCAGCCAGGACGTGATCGAAGCGTACACCGCAATAAGTAATGTGGGTAAAAGCACCACCGCCACCGTAGCGCATGATTTCGAACCGATCTCCGACCAGTTCAATCGGAACATCGGAAAGTAATTCGGTTTCAGCGTTCGGGCTACTGCGTAATTTGTGCCGAGTTCCCCGAGGAATCAGTGCGAGACTACCCTGGGGCATAAAAATAGGCGCTTGGCCCTCCAATTCGATCCAGCAGTGACCAGAGGTCACCACTTCCACCATCATGACGCCTTGCAAGGCGGGCAGTTCAATTCCCCAGGGTTCCGTCAGCTCTGCCCGACAATAGAGGACACCGGTAAGCTCCAGTAATTGCAGTACCTCGCCCAGCGGATCGGTGCTGGGTGGGAGCCTCGACTCTATTCTTGGTGTTGTGGGTTTTGGACCAGGAATATTTCTACCGAATATTTTAGACGAAAGGTTAATAAGTATAGATTTTTTGTGATTTTATATCCAATCATTATGATGCAAAATTCTAATCGTTGGCGAGTCTGAAACTTGTCGGCGAATCTTAATTCTGAACAGGAGACTGAAATCATGAAAAATTCACCCATCCTTATCATCGGAAAAAACGGTAAAACCGGTGGCCGCGTCAACCAGCGCTTGCAAGCCCTGGGTTATGCAACCCGAGCGGTATCCAGGTCCACAACCCCCGCCTTCGACTGGGAGGATCGCTCAACCTGGCGCAGCGCGATCGCAGGCGTCCGTGCAGCCTATGTCACCTATCAACCGGACCTTGCAGTACCCAACGCTGAAGCGGATATGAAAGCTTTCGTGCAAATCGCCGACGAGGTTGGGCTGGACCACGTTGTGCTGCTTTCGGGCCGCGGTGAGGAAGGCGCCGAACGCGCTGAAGAGATCCTCAAAGACAGCGGTATCTCGTGGAACATCGTCCGAGCTAGCTGGTTCGCCCAGAACTTCAGCGAAAGCTTTATGTTAGAAGGTATCCTGGCCGGCGAATTGGTGTTACCGGCTGATGACACGGTCGAGCCTTTTATCGACGTCGATGATATCGCCGACGTGGTGGTAGCCTCATTAACCCAGCCCGGCCTGCGCAACAAATTGTTCGAAGTGACCGGACCACGTGCAATGACATTCGCACAGTGTGTCTCAGAGATTTCCGAGGCGACTGGCTATCCGGTGAAATACAGCTCTGTTCCGATCGATGTCTACGTCGACGCGTTGAAAGAACAGGGCGCACCGGAAGATTTGCAATGGTTGTTGCACGAGCTGTTTACCGTGGTTTTCGACGGCAGAAACAGCAGCGTGATGTCGGGAGTCGCGGAAGCGCTCGGCCGTCCCGCGACCGACTTCAAAACTTTCCTGCAAAAGGCTGTTCAGTCTGGCGTCTGGAATCCGTTAATTCAAAAAGAGTCCGCATAATGTCTTCGATTTTAATAACTATTCTGATATGGGCCGCTGCGCTTAGCAGCGGTCTTATGGGCGGGGTCTATTTTACCTTTTCTGGATTTATCATGAAGGCATTCGACAAAATCGAAGCAGCGCAATCTGTAGCAGCAATGAACGCTATCAATGAAGTGATACTCCGTTCGTTGTTTATGCCTGTTTTTTTTGGTTCGTCGATTATTTCGTTTCTTCTCGTTGTTGTTGCTTTTGTTTATTGGGGTGAAGCTGGCGCGGGACTGGCTCTGATCGCAGGCATGATTTACTTCGGCGGCATGTTTGTCTGTACCGTTGTTTTTAATGTGCCTCTTAACAATGCACTCGCGAAACTAGGTCCAGATAGCGACAATACGCAGCAGATGTGGTCACGCTATCTGAGGACCTGGACAAATTGGAATCATTTGAGAACTGTCAGTTCGCTGATTTCTTGTGCGCTTTGTATTTGGATTTTAACCGACCACTAAAAGCGAATTTTCGATCAGATGCGTTTTAATATAGCTTTTTGATGAGAGTTCGCTTTGGGCACTAAGCCGAAGTAATCGGGTCGAATCCGAAGGTCGGATTTCCCGTTAGCTGCCGTTCAAAACCCCTGGATCAAGTTCAGCTTCCGGCACTAAGGAGTCATTAGCTACAGGTGAATTACGTATAGATTTACCTACGAAATGACCAATTGTCGGACGAATGTATCGCCTTATGACCGCCACGAACATATGCACCTGATCAGTAATAATATTTGACCTCTGTATTAGGCGGGAAACTTAATTGGCATTCGCTTGTTTGCGTACTGATCGTAAGCACTTCTTTAAAAAAACGAACTCGGTATTCTTGTAATATTTTTCTGCCAAATTTATCGAGTCGTCATAGGATCGATGGGAGCATTGGTCTGGTTCATCCCTGCCCCAATTATGTCCAGATGGTCAATGGTTGCCTGTACGTCATTAAACCAAACAGGACAGATGCCCCGGGTAACAAGACCAACTGAACCCAGCCCTCCTTCTACACAAACACTGCGGCTAATCCCGCAGCATTGATCACGGTCCGATGCCATATTTTGGGAATGCAGGATGAAGGCAGCAATATTGAATACCCAATTTGCGGTACAATATTCCCATGGCTCGTCATCGAAAACTGCTATTAGTTTCGTCAATTGGTCTAGCAGTGGTTATGTTGGCATTTTATAGTCAGCAGTTAGTTGACTGGAGTTCAGAACAAATTCAACCAGTCCATATATTCACTGAACCAGGGCGTGTAGAAGAAAACCAGGTCAGTAATCAAAATACTCCTGTTGATGAAAATCAGCCTAGCAGCCAAAGCTTTGTTATTGATAGTGGAAATCAGAATTCGATTTCTGTTGATGCCCAATTCATCACTGAAGGCTCACAAAATATCGCCACCCCAATCGATTTTATCACCTTATCAGGGTGGGTAGGAACGGAATACGGCGAAAATATTGCAGGTGAGACAGTGATATTGTACTCATCCATACTGAGGGCACATTACTCGATGAAAATCAACAGTTCTGGAGAATTCATATTTACTGACCTCAAACCTTCCTATGACTATGCTTTAAATGTTTCCCCGCAGGGAATGTTTAAGCGCTACACCCAATTTCCGATTAAATTGGAGTCCGAACAGGAAGTACGTAACATCATCCTGGAATCCATTCCTCTTGGAATACTGAATGGCAGGATCGTAGATCCTTATGGCCGATCAGTGTCTGGAATAGAGTTGTTCATAAAATCTGTAGAAGTAGATTACTGGTCTACCACAGTCATATCTGATGCAAACGGCACATTCAGCGTAACTGGGTTCCCACAAGGAAGGTTTCAGGTAGATATCAAGGGGACACAATCGGTTAAAGCAACCGGATTAAGATTTGATCCTACTAACAGTGAGACTGTCTCCCTGACAATTGATCTGGGCCCCTACGATCTCTGGGTCAGAATTTATGATAATTCCGGCCAGAGAATTCACAGTGCTAGTGCTTCCTTGACCTGGCGTTATCAGGAAAATAGCGTTAGATTCCAATCGACGCGCCAGAGCAAATCCGATGCCAATGGCGAAATTCGATTTACCGGGCTAGGCCCCGGTGACCACGAGCTAGCCGTTTATGCATGGAAGGAAGTTACATCTGGGCAGACAGATAAACAAACCATTAGACAAACGGTGAATGTGGGTGTTGATCCCGGGGAATTAAATATCTATTTTAATTTTCAAAGTAAACTCCAATAAATTCCATTAAACATCTTTATTAGCATTACCATAAAAACGGTATCCAAATGGCTGTTCAGGGTCGTTAGCCGTCGCTGATAAACGGATTCTGAGGGTCCGCTTTGGAGAAATTACCGCTGATGGCTGCTGCAAGATCCAAAGTTTAAGAATTTTTCTTTCCACAACCTGGAAATTTCCGCAAAGCAGACGCTGAAAACCTCTCTCACAGTAGCAATCTTCGGCCGATAACAGACACCTAGCAATCAAGCAACAGTATGTTATCAGGTTAAAAACTTTATAATGCTGCTGTTAGGTGCAAGTCTCAGTCATCTTATGTCGACCAAATCTCCCTGGAAAAGTAGACCAGCCAACGCTTGGTGCAAATACATTGCCTCATCGATTGGTAAGCCGAAGTGGATAGAGGATGGCGCCCCTATTTCAGAAAGTATTCCATTAAAAAAACGGGAGCTATTTGCACAAATTGTGATTGCGCACGCTATAAACAACGGAAATGATAAGTGGCGGGTTGGCTACGATCCAGCCGATGGTCAGCAGCAAAACGACGGCAATGTTTCAAATGGAAAAAGAAAGCTGATTATCGAACATAAACTAGTAACCCAGATGGAGAAGGGTGAGGTATTAACTGCCATACTCGACAGATACGAAAAGGCAAAAATTTTAGGCGAGCAATATGGGAAAAATCGAGTACTTGTAATTCAGCCAAATAAGAAATCAGACCATGGAGGATTGATAAAAATATCATCGTTACGAGATCTTATCGGAAAAGAATCTCCTTTCGAGCAAGTTTTATCGTTAGGGGCCACAGCATTTATCCAAGAGGGCAAAGCGGTAGCTATGCATTTGATTCAGCACTATCCGGAAAATAAAAAAGGTGATAGCGGCATTACGCAAGTTGACCTAGATTTCTTTACTGGCGAAGCGCAAGTAAGTTCATCAGGGATCAATTGGTACATTTAAATACCTGCTTACGAATGATAATTTTTGTAACTATGCGCCTAACAATCGCGTGCAGTCGGGCAAAATGCTCACTGCGCTAGCGGTTTGACGCAGGCTTGGGAGTCCGCTATGGGTCGATAACAGCCGCTGAAAAATCAAATCTGAGAGCCTGTTTTCTCCAAAGCAGACACTGAAAGGCACCTCAAATAGGTCTGAGAACGGCCACAAACGGACACTTAGGAAATAAGCTACTGTGGGATTTTCACGAAGACTATGCGGGGAGGTGAAATACTCCCGACCCGGGCGATCGTTCAGGCTGTTTGTTCGTAAAATCTAAACCCTTCATGCACATATCTGTGTGAGCGAGGGCTTGTCCATCTGGTGAGTCATGCGGGATAGTCCGTGAAGTTAGACTTTGCCCTGTGAGCGGGAAAATTCAAGCATACGCTCGATCGGCTTCAGCGCTTTCTTGCGTATCGACTCGTCGATATCGATCTCATGGCTAACATCATGCTCATCTTCCAGAACCGCGGCAAGGTTATCCAGGCTGTTCATCGCCATCCATGGACAATGGCCACAGCTGACACAGGATGCGCTGTCGCCACCTGTTGGCACAGCAATCAGTTTTTTGCCGGGAGCCGCTTCGTGCATCTTGTGAAAAAGGCCTAAATCGGTTGCAACGATCAGGATTTTCGCTGTGGATACTTTCGCAGCATTGATCAGCTGCGTCGTTGAACCAACCACACTAGCCATATCAAGCACCTCGGTAGGCGACTCCGGATGCGCAATAACCTCGGCATCAGGGTGCTCCTGCATCAGTTGCCGCAGTGCGTTTGCCTTGAACTCATCATGTACGACACAGAAACCTTGCCAGTTGAGAATGTCGGTACCGGTCTGCTTCTGCACATAATTTCCGAGATGGCGATCAGGTGCAAAGATAATCTTCTCGCCTCTGGCGTGCAGGTGGGCTACGATATCGACGACATTTGATGAAGTAACCACCCAGTCAGAGCGCGCCTTGACCTCGGCACTGGTGTTGGCATAGACCATCACGGTCCTGTCGGGGTGCTGGTCGCAGAAGGCACTGAAGCTCTCGATCGGACAGCTCAGATCGAGTGAGCATTCTGCAGCCAGATCCGGCATGATCACGCGTTTTTCCGGGTTGAGAATCTTTGCTGATTCGCCCATGAAACGCACCCCTACTACGACCAGCGTGGTTGCGGGATGACAGTTACCGTAATCAGCCATACCCAGCGAATCACCGACGTAGCCGCCAGTGGCATCCGTCAGGATCTGCAGTTGCTCATCGACATAATAATGCGTGATGAGTACCGCATTCCTCTTTTTGAGCAAGATCTTGATTTTCTCGAACAACGAGTCGCGTTGCTTGGGCGTCAAACTTCGCGGCTTGGCCGCGTGCAACGCCTTGCTGCGTATCTCATCGACAAGCTCAAGCGGAATTGCGGATGCTTTACCCATAAACGACTTCAAACGAGATAAGAATCTAGGCAGAATAAACGACTGTTTTTAATTAAGCCAT
>Ga0209988_10003460_pt1 | contig 10450 bp, 10 predicted proteins | sample N075metaG_FD_183115 | JGI IMG/M metagenome (GOLD analysis project Ga0209988, IMG submission 183115) | Deep subsurface microbial communities from Kermadec Trench to uncover new lineages of life (NeLLi) - N075 metaG (SPAdes) (version 2) | ecosystem: Environmental > Aquatic > Marine > Ocean trench... | reverse complement strand
CAGAGGCGCAGAGCACGCGGAGAAGAAAAGGTACCCCCTAGCCTCGGATTCACGAAATTCCGGATTTTCCTCTGCGTCCTCTGCGTCTCTGCGGTTCAAAACGCTTTCAGGTTTACCTGGCTAGATTTAGAATCTCGACGCCGTCAACGTGATGTCGGCGCGGGACCAGGCTTTTTCGAACTGCTTTTCGACCTCGGCCGCTTCCCGCGTGCGGCCCTGAGCTCGTAGCGTCTGCAGCAAACCAAAGAGAGACCAGCCATTGTTCGGCCAGTTTTCGAGGCTCTCCCGATAGACCGCTTCCGCATCCTCGAGGCGACCCGCATCAAGAAGCACCGCGCCCAGGGATTGCCGCACCGGATAGTGCCACGTAGGAGGCTCCATGTACGACAAATCGTCTTGTAGCTGGACGGCCTTGCTTAGCTGCTCGACCGACTTATCCGTATCGCCCGCTTTGGCCGCGGCCTCCCCCGCAACAATCGCCGCGGCGATGTTCAAGATGTGCGTTCCCGAGGCGTTGTTCAAAACCATCTTCTGCATCTCGGGCATCGCAGCAATTTTCAAAAGAGCCTCGAGCTCGTCATCGGCGCGTTTCGTCTGATTTCTCGCGGCGAAAGCCACGCCGCGCGCGTAGTGCCACATCCCCGTCAGGAAAGGCATGTCCGCGGCCGGAGGAGGCATCGTGAGCACTTCCTGCCAACGCCCGAAACGCACGAGCGCATTGGTGGGTGTCACGAGAAACCACTGAAGGTTCGAAACCGCCTTCGCCATGTCGATGGGGACCCGTGAGGCCGTCTTCTCCGCCGCATCGATCGCAACCTCGCTCCGGCCTTCGAGGCTCGAGGAGGCCCAGAGAAAGTGAATATTGTGCGGGTAGTAGCCAATCGGATAGAGACCCTGCGCTTGGCACTGCGCAATGTAATCCTCGTCGGCCATAATGGCCTCGACGTTCGCGTCCGAGGCATCGTCGTAGCGGCCAACGCGCAAATAGATGTGCGAGGGCATGTGCACGAGGTGGCCCGCACCCGGCATCAACGTGGCCAAACGCTCGGCGGCCGGCACGCCGCGACTCGGATCGCGTGAAGCCTCGATGATGTGAATGTAGTAGTGGTTGGCGCCTGGATGATCGGGATAGCGCGCCATCACCCGCTCGAGGGCGTCCACGACCTCCGCGGTGCCGTCTCTCGGCTCTTTGTTCTCGGTCCAATAGTTCCACGGCATCGTGTTCATGATCGCAGCGGTGACGAGCGTCCCAACTTCAGGATCGTTCGGATATTTTGTCCAAAGCTTCCGCATGGCATCGGCATAAGCCTTGTCCATGGCCCCCCGGTCCGCGTTCTCGTCGTCGGTGTAGCGGGTGCGAAGCGCCTCGATGAGGTCGCGCTCCTTTTCCGTCGCATGGGACGACAGCTCGGCCGCTTTCGCGACCGCCGCGAGCGCTTCGAGCTCGCGCGCGTGGGGCATCTTGTCATTGATGTTCGGCCCGAGCGCAAGAGCTTGGCCCCAATATGCCATAGCGAAACCCGGGTCGAGCCGCGCCGCTTCCTTGAACGCCCGGATCGCTTCGGCGTGATTGAAACCATAGCTCAGGCGAAGTCCTTGATCGAAGAACGCCTGGGCGTCTTCCGATTCCGTCGTAACGTCGAAATGCCACTCCCCGAGGCCCTCGAGAAGGGGGGCGATAGGCTCGTCGTTCTGGGCGAGCAAGGGGCACGCGAGAGCCAGCACCAGCACGAGCGTCAACACAATCCGCATGAAGTCTCCTCTGTGAAAAAGAAATGGAAGCCGCCATCCTAGTAGCTACACGCCCGCCGATCAATCGTGATACCCTCCGGCGCCTATCATGCGCTCGTTCTTGCTTCTCGTCCTTCTCATTAGTGCCGCGAGCTGCACACAGGCGCCCGAGCCGGACCCGCGGCCCAATATTCTCTTTATCTTTACCGATGACCACGGCGCCCAGGCCATCAGCGCTTACGGCTCGAAGATCAACGAGACCCCGAACATCGATCGTCTCGCGAATGAAGGTCTGCTCTTTCTGAACGCTTTCGTCACGAACTCGATTTGCGCACCGAGCCGTGCGGTCATCCTCACCGGCAAGTACAGCCACTCGAACGGGCAACTGACGAACGTCGAGACCTTCGACGGCTCGCAGCAAACGTTTCCGAAACTACTGCAACAGGCCGGCTACCAGACGGCGATGTTCGGCAAATGGCATCTCAAGAGCGATCCGACAGGATTCGATGCCTGGCAAGTGCTTATCGGTCAAGGCCCCTACTACAACCCACCCATCAAATCGGCTACGGGCGTGACCGAGCACGTCGGCTACACGACCGACATCATCACCGACATCGTACTCGATTGGCTAAAGTCGGGACGGGACACCCAAAAGCCCTTCATGATGATGTACCAGCACAAAGCGCCGCACCGCCGTTGGGATCCGGGGCCCGACTACCTCACGATGTATGACGACGTCGAGATCCCCGAGCCCAGAACACTCTTCGACGACTATGCCGGACGCGGGAAGGCGGCAACGCAGCAGACGATGAGCATCGCGCGCGATTTGACGGATCGCGATTTGAAGCTCGTCCCTCCCGAAGAGCTCACGGCCGAGCAGCTCGAAGTTTGGAACGCGGCCTATGAGCCCAAGAACGACGCGTTCCGCGCTGCCGACCTACAGGGCGACGACCTCGTGCGCTGGAAATATCAGCGCTACGTCAAGGACTACCTGAGAGCCGTCGCCTCGGTAGACGACAATATCGGACGCGTGCTCGAGCATCTCGAAGCCTCGGGACTCGCGGAGAACACGATCGTCATCTATGCCTCGGATCAGGGTTGGTATCTAGGCGAGCACGGCTGGTTCGACAAGCGCTGGATGTACGAAGAGTCGCTTCGGATGCCGCTCATCGTCCGCTGGCCAGGCGTCACCGCGCCGGGGAGCACGAGCGACGCGATGGTCTCCAATCTCGATCTCGCGGAGACTTTTCTCGACATAGCCGGAGTCGAGATCCCGAGCGATATGCAGGGCGAAAGCCTCGTACCGCTACTCGAAGGCGAAGCGCCATCCGATTGGCGTCAGAGCTTCTACTACCAGTATTACGAATATCCCGGCCCGCACGACGTCGCGAGGCATTACGGCGTGCGCACGGAGAGCCACAAGCTCATCTACTTCTACACGCTCGACGAATGGGAGCTCTACGACCTCGAGGAGGATCCCGACGAGCTCACGAGCGTGTACGAGGATCCCGCCTATGCCAGCGTCCGGTCCGAACTCGAGACTGAGCTCGAGCGGCTCCGGGAGTACTACGCCGTCCCTGAAGACGCACGGCCTCTCGAAGCTCAGTAGTTACTCTTTGTCTATGAGGTCTTTGGGCTCGACGCCCAGACCCACCGCTGAACCGCACGGTGGACGCGTGACTTGCTAGATCATTCACCTACCACCGCGCGCGATTCGTGTTCGTGAGGAAGGTAGCGGGCTTCTACGCCGTTTGCCAGCCCGGGCCCATGCGAAAAAACTCGTTTTCTTGAAATATTCTTCTTCCCCACCCGACTTTAGGGTAGATGGACGCCGTAGTCAGCAACGCGATGACCGATCAGCAGAATACCGAAATTGAGAGGACGGTACGGACGGAGCGCGGACGTCTTTTCAATTTCATTCGGAAACGCGTGCGTCACGAAGACGACGCCGAGGACATTCTGCAGGACGTCTTGTGGCAGTTCATCGAGGCGTATCGCCGGCTGGAAACGATCGAACGCGTGACCTCTTGGCTCTACCAGGTGGCGCGGAACAAGATTGCGGACAGCTACCGCAAGAAAAAACCGGAGGCCTCATTGCAAACCGCAAAGGGTGGAGAAAGCACGGAGGTCGACTTCGAGGACATCCTTTCGGATTTTTCCGAAGGTCCCGAGGAGTTGGTCATCCGTGACGCCATCTGGAATGAAATCGAGGTCGCGGTGGACGAGTTGCCACCATCACAACGCGAGGTCTTCATCTGGCACGAGTTCGAAGGGATGAGTTTCAGGGAAATGTCGGAGCTTACCGGCGAGACGGAGAACGCGCTGCGTTTGCGGAAGCATTATGCGATGCGGTTACTGCGCACCCGGCTCGAATCTCTGTACAACGAAACATAGAGGGGGAAAGAATGAAACGATACTGGATGGTCAAAGGCGTCAAAATGTTGGTTCTCTTCGCGGGGTTTGTTCTGCTTGCGAGCGCCGCGGTGATGCTTCTCTGGAATGCACTGATCCCTGCGATCTTCGACGGAGCGCAAATCACTTTGCTCCAGGCGCTGGGCCTCTTGATTCTGATCCGCATCCTCGTCGGCGGCAGCGGCAGAGGCTTCGGTATGCACCGAGGCAAGCACTGGCGCAAGCGCTGGGAGTCAAAGATGGCGCGTATGAGCCCGGAAGAGCGAAAGAAGTGGAAGGAAGAAGTGGGGCGCCACACGTGCTGGAGCGGAAGCGATGATCTGAGCGACGGAAAGGCCACAGAAGGTGCTCCGATAGAAGCCAAGACCGAAGCCTGAAGGCGGCAGTCGCGCCACGACCATCAAGCGGCGAGCCACGAGTCGGTGGCCTGCACCAAATGAATACAACATCTCGCTCGAACAGCACCACGAAACCGTTTCACGGCAAGGCGGCGGCCTCGAGCCAAGCACGCACGGTATCTCGATGAGCCACTTCGAACCCGGCCGTAACCGCGGCGACGACTCGGTCTATCGCGGCGCGCCGTTCCTCCGAGGGAGGCGAGACCTTCATGGTCTCCCGGTAGCGTTGCTCCGCTTCGATTCCCTCGTGCGACGAGGACTTCTTTTCGAGCACCATAATGGGCTGCAGTGGTGCCTTTTCGAGCGTGGAGATCCACGCGTCGAGCTCTTCTCTCGGTGGCCTCCATCGCGAGACGTGTCGGCACCCACCATGAAAGTCGCCGACGAACTCAGCACCCACTACTTCTCGAAAAACTCCGCGACCGGGATCACGCGCACGTTCCCGATGGGAAGCTCGAGCACTTCGATCACTTTGTCTTCCGCGAGCACCTCTTCGGCCGTTCCCGGTGTCTGATAGGTAATGGGGCTTTTGGCGTTGGCGCGAATCGCCTCCGCGAGAGGTCCGGTGCTCGAGGCTACCATCGCCACGTCGAAATCCCACCGGTCGAGATATTTCTTCGCCGCACGGTTGACGTCCGCCGCGGTCATGGAGCGCAGTCTGTTCTCGATCTCTTGGATGTAAGAGCCTGTCTGATAGAAGCTCGAGTCGAGCTCGTAGCCGAGCCGCCGGTCCAGGTTCTGCGCCCAGAGCTTCGAATAGCTCATGATGTACTCGCGCATCCCTTCGAAGTCTTCTTCCGACATCCCGTCTTCGACGAGGCGCCGCAAATAGAAAATGGCGCCGCGCAAAGCGAAATGCGCGTTCTCGGGCGCGACCGGGCGGATCCAGATGCTGAAATATTGCTGCCGGCGCGGGACGTTCGGTACGGGGAAAGTGCTCCCGCCATCCTGGATGAAATTCTCGATATAGGAATAGTCGCCATAGTTCAGTCCGCGTTTGGCGCGGAGCTCGTTCATCAGCACCCCATTGAAGCTGCGGTGATCTCCTAGGTAGATATTCGCGACGAGAAGCGGATAGAAATCGTCGTCGGCCCGCGTGAGGTCGATGGGAAAGCCTAGACTTATAGCAGTGGAATCCGCCCCGTCGCGCTCGACGATGGTCACGTCGAGCCCTTTGCCGCGCGCGACATTAGGAAGCTCGGCCGCCTTTGTAGCGCCCGATGGAAGCCCTTTCTTGAAGTCTTCGCGGACCCGCTCCGGGAAGCCTTCGGGAAAATCGCCAGCGAGACCGATTTGAAGATTCCCGAAAGTATAGCGCTCGCGGTAGAACGTTTTCACGTCGTCGAGTGTTAACGACTCGACGCCCTGCACCGTTCCTTGCACGGGGTGGCGGTAGGGATGGCCTTCATACATCATCCACTCGAGCGATTGCTTTGCGAGCTCTTCGTCATTGGCGCTTCGAAGGGATTTGGTGAGGAAGTTGAGCAGCTGATTCTTGTTCCGCTCGAAATCCGCCGGATCGAAGCGCGGCTTTTGCAACCGCTCGCGGAAGATCGAGAAGAACGGCTCCAAGTGATCGCGATGGGCGCGCCCGATGAAGGTCGTCACTTCTTTGTCGGGCTGCGCCGAGACACCCGCAGCCATGGGATAGAGAGCCTCCATGACCTCGGTCATCGAAAGCTCTTCCGTGCCGCCTTGGCTCAACATGAGCGATGTAAGCGCCGCGAGGCCTTCTTTTCCCGGCGGGTCCTGGCTCGAGCCGACGTGGAAGACGAAGCGGAAGCTCACGAGGGGATTCCCCGGGCTCTTCAGCAAAACGGTGTTGCGCTCTTCACCCGCCGCAAGACGTCCGCTGGCAAAGACGAGAAAGGTCATGAGCAAAGCCAACCATCGCATGATCTACTCCTCGCCCTTCACTTCGGCGCTTTGTGTGAGCGTCACAATCGTCCGGTTCTCCGGCCGAAGGTACTTCTTCGCGAGGCGGCGCACGTCCTCGGCCGTGACTGCATCGTAGAGCTCGTAAACCCGATTGACGGTTTCGGGATCGTTGGTCAGCGAGAGATAGTGAGCCATGGTGTTGGCTACTGAATCCGCCGTATCGAGACCCATCAAAAACTGATACTTCATGTGGCTCTTCGTCGCTTCGAGCTTGTCGCTGTCGGCGAGCTCTTCCGAGATGCGCTCCACTTCAGCGAGCAGCTTCGCGCGAACCTCTTCGAGCTTGTCCGGCTCGCGCACCCGGGTGAGGAGGGTAAAAAGCGGCGGGTCCGCCTGATCGGTCGCGCCCGCAGAGATGAAATCGACCCACTGCTTTTCGATCACGAGCTCCTGGCTGATTGGAGATGTCGAGCCGAAATGCACTTGGGAGAGCACGTCGAGGCCGGGCATGTCGATGCGGTCGGTGCTGAACGCGGGCGCGCGATAGGCGATGGCGAGAATAGGAAGCGTCGGCGCAGGCCAGGAAACGGTCGCTTCACGCGGTTCGTTCTGCTGCGGCTCTTCTGGGATGTCCGCTACGTAGCCGCCACGCTTCCAGTCGCCATACTTCTCCTCGACGTCTTTTTGAAGCTCCGCCCAGTCGTAGTCGCCCACAACGAGGAGCGTCACATATTCGGGCCGGTAGAAGTGGTCGAAGAACTCGAGGCTGTAATCGTAGAGCGTCGGCATCGCTTCGATGTCTTTCAAAAAGCCGATGACCATGTGCTGATAAGGGTGGACGTCATAGGCCGTGTCCTGGAGCTTCTCGAACAAGCCCGTGAAGGGATTGGCGGCGCTCTTGTTGTACTCCCCGAGCACCGCCCCTGCCTCTTTTTGGAACTCGGCCTTCTCGTATTTCAGACGCCTAAAGCGATCGGCCTCGATCTCGATGGTTCGGGGAAGCGAGCGCGAGCTCGCGAGGATGTGATACACGGTGCGATCTGAAGTCGTGTAGGCGTTCGAATCCGCCCCGATGGCGCGTAAGACATCGTTATATTCTTCCGCGGGAAAGGCCTCCGTGCCGCGAAACATCATGTGCTCGAAGAAATGCGCGAAGCCGCTCTTGCCTTCGTCGACTTCCTGGCGCGCCCCGACGCGCACGACGGTGTAATACGCCGCGAGCCCCGGGCTATCGAACTGGACACCGACGAGTCGCAGCCCGTTGTCGAAATCGCGCACGTCGATGGGGTAAGGAAAGACTTTCTCCTCCGCGCCCTCTTGGGGCACCCCTACCATCATGGTCATGAGCAGCATGCTCCCTAGAATGTTCATGGGTCAGCCTCAGTCCTTCTGATTGTCTTGTCTTGTTCTATCAGTCGAAATCAAACTTCTTCAGATAATAACTCAAGGCGCGCTGGCTGATATCGAACGTCTCGGCGGCGGTTTTCTTGACCCTTTCGCGCGGTCGAGCGCGCGGCGGGAATCTGTTAGCTGAATCACAAGTGACGCCTGGAGGGGACAATTCGCTCCTTGCGATTCGGCGGATGGTCCTCGATCCGTGCTGTACGCAACGCTTTACGCAAGAAAGCGTCCTTGGCATGCCTGTTGCTCTATCGAGAGTAGGCGCCGAACGTGCCCGTTTGAAAAGGAGACCACAATGCGTATGGAACTTCGACCACTCAAGAGAATCGTCCTGGTTGCGGTAAGCGCGGTCCTGGTGGCCGGGATCGCCAGCGCTCAGAACAAACGCATTCGCAACTACCTTCAGGCTCTCGAAAAGAGCACCGAGAAAGAGCTGGCGGCGTTTCAAGCTTCGATGATGGAAGTCGCGACCGAGCAGCCAGACGCGACCGAAGAGACACCAGCGCCGGTCGTGCGCCGCCGCGGACGGCGAGGCGAGCTCATGCGCGTCACGAGACTGACAGAGATTTCCGCCAAGCGCACCATCGAGCCTTTCGAGTGCGTCGTGATCGTGGGTGATTCGCAAGACATGGACGGACAAGACGTCGAGATCCGAATCACGATGCCCGACATGCTTGATGCGTTCATGGCGTTCGCGCCCATCGCCGCGCTCGAAGCTGCGGCTGTCCCGCACAAGTTTCCCGTCGGGTTCATCTATCTGCGCGAAGAGACGACGGACCGCATCGCGCGCGTCGCCTTCGTCGATGCCGAGCCCATCGCGGGTCGCTATCTCGCCGGCGACGAAGCCGCCATCGAGGACATGAAGGAAGCTCTGATCTGGCACTAACATGACAAGATGACCCCTCCGTCCCTTTGCGTGGCCGGTTGGATACACGGATGTCGCGCTTGTAGAATCTCTCGAGCTTAGGGGCGGAGGGGGCCCACCGGCGATGACGCGAGCGATGTCCTTCTTTCGTTTTCTTTCGAGACAGCTCGCGCCGCTCACGCTCGCGGGTGCCGTCATCGCTTATCTGTACCCGCCAGCTTTTCTGATCTTCGCCGACACCTTCCTCTGGTTCTTCGCGGCCACGATGCTCGCACTCGGCGTCGTGCTCGATCCGAGCGACTTGAAACGGACCCTCGAGTCGCCGCATCGCGTTCTTCTCGGCGTCTTGACGCAGTTCACGGTCATGCCGTTGCTCGGCTTCACGGTAGCCTCGGTAAGCGGACTCTCACCGGAGCTCGCTCTCGGCTTCGTAATCGTGGGCTCGGCGCCGGGCGCGATGGCGAGCAACGTCATCGTCTATCTCGCGGGCGGCTCACTCGCGTTCTCCATCGCGATGACGACCTTGGCGACATTTCTCTCGCCGCTTCTGACCCCAAGCCTCGTGAAGTGGCTCGGAGGCGCCTTCATGCCGGTCGCGTTCTGGCCTCTCTTCGTGATGATCATCCAGACGGTGCTCGTGCCGCTTCTACTGGGGATGTGGCTCAGACGCCGCCTCGGCCCGAATGTGTCGGCGGCCGAGTCACTCTGCCCTGGGGTCGCGGCGGTCGCGATCGTGGTGATTTGCTCCTACGCCGTGGCCGCGAATCAGGCGCGCATCGCGACGGTCGGCCTGCAAGTATTCGGCTACGTGGTGCTCGTCAACACGCTCGGCTATGTGGCGGGGTGGTATCTCGCCAAGCTCTACCGCTTCGACTACCCGCACCGCCTCGCACTCACCATCGAGATCGGCATGCAGAACGCAGGCCTTGGTGTCGCCCTCGCGCTCGCGCATTTCACCCCGGAGACCGCGCTTCCCGGCGCGCTCTTCGCCGTTTGGTGCGTGCTCACTGCCGCCGGCGCGAGCGCATTTCTTCGCCGCTATTCTGTCTAGAGGCGTATCTTCAGATCGAACTGATCGCGGATCGCGATGAGCGCCTCGGCGTTTCCTTTGGCGTCATCGACAGGATGGTGCGTGTGACGCGTTTTTCTGAGGTGTTTGAAATTCTTGAACGTGTCGCGCACGACGCCCTTGTAGAGCGAGCCGAGATTCGTCGAGCTGAATCCGAACGGGTTGCTCTCGAGGAAATGATGGAAGTACCAGTTCACGAACTGCCAATCGAAACCGTTATTGTCAGAGATGAACCGCGCTTGGCCGTCCGCAACGCCCGAAAGCCAGTCACGAAAGCGCACCATGACGTCTTCGGGCTCGTCGAAGTCAAGTGTTTCCTCACGGGAGAAACCGCTGACCGCTAACGCCTTCTCATTGAAGCGATCCGATATCGGTTTTAGCTGACCGTAGAACGTTCGCTCGAGAGTCGGCTCGACGACGACCGCTCCCAGGCACACCATCGAGTAATCGCCGGGGATCGGGCCATCGGCTTCGATGTCGACCATGACGTAGGTCATTCAGCATTCAGGAATATTAATCCCGGCGTTTTAATAGGTGGCCACGCTTCCGCCCGAGACCCGGCGGTCGAGGCCGCCTTCGAGCATGTCGTCTTCGTGGTTCACGACGATGACTTGCGCGACGCCTTGGCGCCCAATTTCTCTCAAGTCGTGTCCGAGCCACGTGAGGATGTTCAAGGTATCCGGAGAGAAACCGTGG